>Ga0070692_10000307_pt1 | contig 13933 bp, 10 predicted proteins | sample KBSK1102metaG_FD_64675 | JGI IMG/M metagenome (GOLD analysis project Ga0070692, IMG submission 64675) | Corn, switchgrass and miscanthus rhizosphere microbial communities from Kellogg Biological Station, Michigan, USA - KBS K1-10-2 metaG | ecosystem: Host-associated > Plants > Roots >...
GCAAGCACCGTCGGCTGCAGAAGCTGCGGCCCGTCGACGCGGGTGCCATCGGGCTGACGATGCAACGTCACGCCGCGATAGGGCGTCCACGCGTCGACTCGTGCCGTGCGGCGATGCGCGATCACGCAGGTTTCGGTGGACCCGAACACTTCCTGCACGGGTGCGCCGAAGCGCGCTTCGGCGTCACGTGCGAGTTCCGGCGACAACGGCGCGGTCGCCGAGACGATGCCTGAAAAGACCGGCAGCGGCTGGTTGGCATCGAGCAGCGCGCGCAGGTGCACCGGCGTGGTCACCAGTATCCGCGGCTCGGGCAGGTCCGCCAACGCCACCGCGATGTCCGCCGCGAAGAACGGCCGGCCGGCGTGGATGGCCGCGTGGCCGAACAGCGGCAACAGCACCGAGAATTCGAGTCCGTACATGTGTTGCGGCGGCACCGTCGCGACCAAGTGGTAATCGCCCCCCGCCAGCGCGCGCAACAACGCGTCATTGTGGCCGCTGGAAATCGCGAGCTTCTCCCAGTGCTTGGGGTTGGCGCGCGGCACACCGGTCGAACCCGACGTGTAGCCGATCGCCGCCGGCAACTCGCCCGCGATCAGCGCCGGCGCATTGGGGAACGAAGTTTCACCATCGGTCGTGAAATGCAGGTATTGCGGCGGCGCCGGATCGAGCGCGGCGTCGCCCAGCGCGTAGCTTCCGGGGTGCGCTGCCAGCACGGCATCGACCGCGTGCGCCGCGCGCGATGGCGGCAAGAGATTGGTTTGCCCGCGCACAAGCAATGCCGTGAATGCGACCAGGAAGGCGTAGCGATCCTCGCACAGATTGACGGCCGCCTGTCCCGTGGGCAGGCGTGCCGCCAACGCGCCGACGTCGGCCAGGAAATGATCCACCGTCACAGGCACGGCTCCGCGCCACGCGATGATGCGCTGCCCCGACGTATTCGCCAGCAGGCTCCGCCATGCGCCCGGGCTCGGGCTTTGCGGTGATGGATGAACGCTCGACACAGGAAACTCCCCAGTCCCCTCAGGCGCGAATGATAGCGCCGGTCACGGCATCCGTGATCGGCGTGGGTTTGTCGAGGCCACCCAGCGGCGCATCCAGCACGCCATCGGGTTCGTCGCCGAAGATCGCGCGGATGTCTGCGGCGCTTCGCGCCGGCGACTCGCCATGGCGATTGGCGCTGGTGGAAACGATCGGGCCACCGAAAGCACGACAAAGTGCCGCCGATGGCGCATGCGCGGTGACGCGCAACGCGATGCCGGCATGACCGCCCGCCACCCATTCCGGCACGCGCGGCGAGCGCGGAAAGATGAAGGTGTGCGCCCCGGGCCAGATCGCACTGGCGCGCGCGAATGCCGCCTCTGTCGCGCTGCCGATCCAGTCGCGCACCTGCGCGAAATCGGCGGCGATCAACAACACGCCCTGCTCGGGTGGCCGCCGTTTCATCGCGAAGATGCGGTCGAACGCCTCGCGGTTGTCCGGATCGCAACCCAACCCATACACGCCCTCGGTCGGATACGCCAGCACGCCGCCTTCGCGCAGCAGAGCCGCGGCGGCTCCGGCTTCATCGGCATTGAAAACACGCATGGATCAGAGGTCGAATGGCGGCGTGTCGCCCGCCGACGCATCTGCCGCGGGCTTTGCTCGCGATCGCTTTTTCGCGGCTGATTTTTTGACCGCGGTTTTCTTCGCGGCAGATTTCTTTGCCGCCGATTTCGTGGTCGTCGCTTTCTTCGTGGCGGATTTTTTCGCCGGAGCCTTCTTCGGCGCTGCCTTTTTCGCCGCCGCCTTCTTGAACGCGCCACGCCCACGTCGCACCGGCGCGGCTTCGATCAGCGCCTTGCACTCGTCGTGGGTCAGCGATTTGGGCTCGCGGTCCTTGGGGATTTTCGCGTTCTTTTCGCCATCGGTGATGTACGGGCCATAGCGACCGTTCAGCACCTGGATGCCATCGCCGAAATCGGTGATGACGCGGTTGGCGATCAACTCCTGCTTTTCGCGGATCAGCTCGCGCGCACGCTCCAGCGTGATCGTGTAGGCGCTTTCGTCGCCCTTGATCGATGCGTACAGCGTGCCTTTTTTGACGAACGGTCCGAAGCGGCCGATGCCGGCCGAGATAGCCTCGCCGTCGCCATCCTTGCCGAGTTCACGCGGTAGCTTGAACAGCTCCAGCGCTTCTTCCAGCGTGATGGTGTGCATGCTCTGGTCGGGCAGCAGCGATGCGAATTTCAGTTTTTCCTCATCCTTGTCCTTGTCGCCCAGCGCGGCATACGGCCCGTAGCGGCCGAGCCGCACCGACACCGGCTTGCCGGTTTTCGGATCGTCGCCCAGGAGGCGCGCGCCGGTGGCCTCGGAGCGATCGACGGTTTCCATCTTGTCGTCGACCAGCGCCTTGAACGGTTTCCAGAACCCCGCCATCAAGGGCCGCCATTCTTCTTCGCCGCGGCTGACCGCGTCGAGTTCGTCCTCGAGCTTGGCGGTGAAATCGTAGTCGACGTATTGCGTGAAATGCGCGGTCAGGAACTTGGCCACCGCGCGGCCCACGTCGGTGGGCTTGAAGCGCCGCGAATCCAGGATCACGTACTCGCGGGACAGCAATGTCTGGATGATGCTGGCGTAAGTCGACGGCCGGCCGATGCCGTATTCCTCCAGCGTCTTGACCAGTGAAGCCTCGGAATAGCGCGGCGGCGGCTCGGTGAAGTGCTGGTCGGTGGCGATGTCGGTGAGCGGCACCACCTCGCCCTTGTCCAACGCCGGCAGCTTGCGCGATTCCTCGTCCTCGGCGGACTTCTGGTCGCGGCCTTCCTCGTACACCGCGAGAAAACCGGGATCGACCACGGTGGTGCCGGTGGCGCGAAAGCCGGCGTCGCCACCGCATGGAAATTCCACGGAAACGGTGTTGAGCGTCGCCGGTTTCATCTGGCAGGCGACCGCGCGCTTCCAGACCAGTTCGTAGAGTTTCAACTGGTCAGGCGTGAGATAGGCCGCGACGGATTTTGGCGTGCGCAACGCCGAAGTCGGACGGATCGCCTCGTGCGCTTCCTGCGCGTTCTTGGACTTGGTCTTGTAGACCATCGCGTGTTCGGGCAGGCCCTGCCTGCCGAACTCGCGTTCGATCGTCTGCCGCAGCTCAGTCGTAGCTTCGCCCGAAAGGTGCGTGGAGTCGGTACGCATGTAGGTGATCAGGCCGACGTTGCCCTCCCCGCCCAGCGACACGCCTTCATACAGGCCCTGCGCGATGCGCATGGTGCGGGAGGTCGCCATGCCCAGCTTGCGCGCCGCTTCCTGCTGCAGCGTGGACGTGGTGAACGGCGCGGCCGGCCGCCGCTGGCGCTGTTTCGACTGGATGTCGCCGACGGTCAGTTGGCCGCCCGCGGCCTTCAGCAGCGCGTCGCGTGCGGCGTGCGCGTCGTTGCCGTTGGCGAGGTCGAACTGTTCGAACTTCTTGCCGTTGAGCTTGACCAGCCGCGCGCTGAACTCGCCGTCCCGGTGCGCGAGCTTCGCCTCGACCGTCCAGTATTCGCGCGGCACGAAGGCCTCGATCTCCTCCTCGCGCTCGACGATCATGCGCAGCGCCGGCGACTGCACGCGTCCGGCCGACAGCCCTCGCTGAACCTTGCGCCACAGCACCGGTGACAGGTTGAAGCCGACCAGGTAATCCAGCGCGCGGCGCGCCTGCTGGGCGTCGACCATGTGGTGCGACAGCTTGCGCGGGTGCGCCACGGCCTCCTTGATCGCGCGCGGGGTGATTTCGGAAAACACCACGCGATGGGTCTCCTTGTCCTTGAGCAGGCCGCGCTCTTTCAGGATCTCGCTGATGTGCCAGCTGATCGCCTCGCCTTCGCGATCCAGGTCGGTTGCGAGGTAAATCGATTCGGCCACCTTGGCCGCCTTGGCGATTTCATCGACGTGCTTGATGTTCTTGTCGATCAGCGCGTAGTCCATCGCGAAATCGTGGTCGGGATCGACCGCGCCTTCTTTCGGCTTGAGGTCGCGGACGTGCCCGTAGGAGGCCAGCACCTTGAAGTCGGTGCCGAGGTATTTGTTGATCGTCTTGGCCTTGGCGGGCGACTCGACGATGAGGAGATTCTTGGCCATGTCTTGAACAAAATCCATGGGCGGCGGGGCCGCCCCCTATATATAGTGAACGCATGCGCAGGGTGGGCGTGTCAAGCGTGACCGGCCGCAAGCCGCTGCCAGCGGCCGTTCACGGCCGGCGCCACCACCCCTTCCAGCTCCAGCAAAAGCAGCATCGAAGACAGCGCGGCCGGAGCAAGACCGGTGCGATTCGCCAACTCATCCAGCGAGGCCGGTCCGTCACCCAGACTGGCGAGAAGTGATGCGTAATCAGGGTCTTGCGTCCTCGCTGGCGAATCATGATCCGGTTCGGCTGCGGCGGTTTCCAGCCGCGCCCGCAACCCGGCGCCTTGGGCCAGCGCGGCCGGCCCAAGCGCCTCGATCACCTCGGCCGCGGTCTCGACCAACCGGGCGCCGTCCCGGATCAGTCGATGGCAGCCCTTGGCCAGCGGATTGTGGATGGAACCCGGCAATGCGAACACTTCGCGGCCGGCTTCCGCTGCCAGGCGTGCCGTGATCAGCGACCCCGATTGCAGTCCCGCCTCGACCACCAGCGTGCCCAGTGCCAGTCCGGCAATCAGCCGGTTGCGGCGCGGGAAATGATCCGGCCGGGCTTCGGTACCGGGCGGAAACTCGCTGACGATGGCGCCATGCTGCTCGATCCGGGCCGCAAGATCGCGATGCTTGCGCGGATAAACCAGATCCGGACCCGTCCCGACCACCGCCACGGTGGGCGCACCGCATTCCAGCGCGGCGGCATGCGCCGCGCCATCGATGCCATCGGCCATGCCACTGGTGATGGACAAGCCCGCGCGGCCGAGGGTGCGGGCAAAATCCCGCGCATTGGCGAGCCCCTGCGCGCTGGCGCTGCGCGCACCCACGATGGCAATCTGGGGCGCCAGCAGGGTTGCGGGGTCGCCCGCGACGAACAAGGCGGCGGGCGGCGAGGGCGTGGTTTCCAGTTGCGGCGGAGAGTCGTCCTCGTTGCAGCGAAGCAGGCGATGCCCCGGCTGCGCCAGCCATGCGAGATCGGCTTCCAAACGTGCGGCATCCGGCCGTTCGATCCATTCGATCGCGGGCTGATCCGGAGCTGCGGCATGGCGAAGCCTGCGGATGTCGCGGCAAATCGCGCGCGCCGACCCCGCTTGCCGCAGCAACGTGCGAATGCCGGCCGCTCCCAGGCCGGGCGCGCGCAACAAGGTCAGCCATGCCAGCAGTTCGTCGAGGTCATCCATCCAGCAAGTGTACGGTGGCCGTCAAGCGAAAACGGCGCGGACAAGCCGCGCCGTCATGTAAGGATTTTCCTCATTGCCCCACGCAGGGCGGCTGTTGCGGAAAGTCAGGCCATGGAAGGCCGTTCTGATGTCGGCAACCGCTTGAGGCAGCACGCATCCGCACCTTCCAGGATGCAGCGATCATGGACGATCGCAGTTATTGCGGTGCTTGCACCGTGTCGCGCACCTTCACCGGACGGATACCGTCCATCACCAGCCCGTAACTCACGTGGCCGAAGGTGCGGAACACCATCACGTGACCCACGAACTCGGCCGGCAGCTTGACCTTCGGCCCGAAGTCGCGACGGTCGGTATGCCCCGTCACCAAGTCGGGCACGGTGTCGCCCGGCTGGTAGATCGCGAAGGTAGTGCCGTTGTCGACGCCGTCGTCGCTGCCGACGTTCAGCGCGACGACATCCATCGGGCCCTGCACCGAACTGCCGTCGTAGCCATTGGACAGCGCCATGACGTAGGCATTGGCGGGCGCAGCCTGCGGCGGGTGCGGGTAGAAGGTGTAATCGTACGGCGTGTCGTTGACCGGCATCAGGCGATCGCCGGCGCGGATTTCCATACTGGCGTTGGTGAGCAGCAAGGTTGCCGGATCGCCGTTCTTCAGCACCTCGGCGGTGCCGATCACGCGCACCTCGGTGCCGATTTCATTGCCGCGACCGAAGTGACCGTCGTTGCGGAAATCTTCCTGCCACGGGCCGGGCACCAAGTCGACGTTGCTGTTGACCAGATGCGCGACCTCGTCGCCCCTGCCGCCGTCGCCGAATTCACGGAACACGTGACTGGGGCGCACCACCGCGAACCGCTGGCCGACGCTCGCCGCCGGCAGGTTGCGCACGTACAGGTTCATGCCCTCGGTGGCGCGCGGCGCGTTTTCTTCCACCGCCACCACGTACGGCGTCCGGTTGAGTTCGGCCGCGGCAAGGACCCGATAGTCCTTGAGGAAGGGCTCGATGGCCGACAGTGGAATGGTCGGGATCGGATTGGCCTCGACGCTGGCGCGCTTGGCCACGTGCAGGCCATTCACGTCCAGGTCCAGCACATCACCCGGGTAAATGCGATGCGGGTTGTAGACCTGCTGGTTGACGTCCCAGATTTCAGGCCACAGCCACGGCTTCTGGAGGAAGCGCGCGGAAATGCTCCACAGCGTGTCACCCTTCTTCACCACGTAGGTGTGCGGGTGATCGGCCCGCAGTCCGGCACCGGCTGCATAGGCGGCGAACGTGATCAGCAGGCCCGCGGTAAGCGCAAGCAGTTTCTTAACCATGACCGGCAATCCCCCGATCCCCCGCAAGTTTCGGCCGAGTGTACCCGAATGCTCGGCCGCGGCAAGCACATATTTCACATTTGGTGATGGACTGAACACTGCGGGTCGACATTGGTCTCCTGCTACGCTATCCGGGGCGTGAAAATGGCCAGCGGCGGCCCCATTTCCCCCATGCAGAAACCCGATTCCCGTGCTTTTTGAGCCATGGCCAAACTCGACATCCTCGAATTTCCCGACCCGCGCCTGCGACTGGTCGCGCAACCGGTCGAAACCTTCGACGCCGACCTGAAGCGGCTCGCCGACGACATGCTGGCCACCATGTACGACGCGCCGGGCATCGGTCTGGCCGCGACCCAGGTCGACGTCCAGAAGCGCCTGCTGGTGCTGGATATTTCCGAAACGCATGACGACCCGCAGGTGTTCATCAACCCCGAAATCCTGGAAAGCCGCGGCACCGAAGTGTGCCAGGAAGGGTGTCTGTCCTTTCCGGGTGTGTACGCCGACGTCGAGCGCAGGGAACGGATTCGCGTGAAGGCGCGAGATGTCACCGGCAAGGCATTCGAACTCGAAACCGACGGGCTGCTGGCGGTGTGCATCCAGCACGAGATGGATCATCTGGTCGGCAAGGTGTTCGTCGATTACCTGTCGCCGCTGAAACGCTCGTTGCTGCTGCGCAAGCTGGAGAAGCAGCGGCGCCACGCGGGCTGAGCGGCCGGTGCAACGGCCGAAACTGGTATTCGCCGGCACACCGGACTTCGCGGTGCCGGGATTGCGTGCGTGCATCGAAGCGGGTGATGTCGTTGCGGTCTACACGCAACCCGACCGCCCGGCTGGCCGCGGCCGCAAGCTGACGCCCAGCCCGATCAAGCAGGCGGCATTGACCACGGGCATTCCTGTCGAGCAACCAGAATCGCTGAAGTCAGCGGAAGCTCGACAGCGTCTGCGCCACTACGCGCCCGACCTGATGGTGGTGATCGCCTACGGCTTGATCCTGCCGCGCAGGGTGCTTGCAATTCCCCGCCTCGGCTGCTGGAACGTGCACGCCTCGCTGCTGCCGCGCTGGCGTGGCGCCGCACCCATCCAGCGCGCGATCCTGGCGGGCGATGCCGAAACCGGCGTGTGCCTGATGCAGATGGACGCGGGACTCGACACCGGCCCGGTGTTGCTGTCGGAATCGACGCCGATCGACGCCGCCGACACCGGCGGTTCCCTGCACGACCGGCTGGCGGACATCGGCGCGCACGTACTGGCGGATGGCTTGCGGCGCGTCATCACGGGCGAGGTTCTGCGCGCAACGCCGCAGCCTGAAACCGGTGCGACCTACGCCAACAAACTCGACAAGGCCGAGGCGAAGCTGGACTTCGCGCGACCCGCAATCGAACTTGAACGCAAAGTGCGCGCGTTCGACCCGTGGCCAGTGGCGGAAGCGGTGGTGGCGGGCGAGCGTGTGCGGGTTTGGCAAGCTGAAGCAAGGGGCCGTGGTCCATGGATCGAGGATGGGACGAAACCGGGAGCGATTGTCGCGGCTTCGAAACACGGCATCGACGTCGCCTGCGGCGAGGGCGTGTTGCGCATCCTGAAGCTGCAACGCGCCGGCGGCCGGGTAATCGACGCGGCGGATTATCTGAACGCACGCGCCGGGTTGCGCACCGCATGACCGATACCCGTGCACTGGCGGCCCAAGTGCTGGCGGACGTCGCGCTGCGTGGTGCATCGCTGCGCGAGCACCTGCAGCCGGCACAATCGAAGCTGGTCGATGCACGCGACCGCGCATTCCTGACCGCGCTGTGCAACGAAGGCGCGCGCTGGTGGCTGCGCTTCGACAAGGCGCTGGATGGTCTGTTGCAGCAGCCGCTGCGCAAACGCGAACCCGCGCTGCACGCCTTGCTGGTACTGGGTCTGGTGCAACTCGAAGTCCTGCACCTGCCGCCGCACGCGGCGGTGGCGGCGACGGTGGAAGCGACGCGTTCGTTGCAGCGCGGCGGTTTCTCGAAACTCGTCAACGCGGTGCTGCGGCGCTGGCTGCGCGAGCGCGAAGGTTTGAATGCAATACTCGATCGCGAGCAGTCGACACGCTTTGCGCATCCGCGCTGGCTGGTCGAGGCACTCGAGCACGATTGGCCGGACCACGTCGACGACATCCTCGCCAAAAACAACCAGCCTTCGCCGCCGATGCTGCGGGTCAATCCCCGCCGCGCGACACGTGAAGCGGCGGTGCTGGAACTCGCCGAAGCCGGCATTCTCGCCAAGTCGCACGCATGGCTGCGCGACGCCTTGCAGATCGATGGGCACGCCGACATTGCACGCCTGCCGGGTTTCGCGAAAGGACATTTCTCCGTGCAGGATGGCGCCGCGCAATGCGCGGCCGATCTCATGGATCTGCATGAGGGCATGCGCGTTCTGGACGCCTGTGCCGCACCGGGCGGCAAGGCGTGCCACATGCTCGAGCACGCGGAGTTGGAACTGTTGGCGCTCGAGCGTGAACCCGCACGCGCGAGTTCCATCCGCTCCAATCTCGAACGCCTGCATCTGGCGTGCGAACTTCGAAACGGCGATGCCGGCAATCCGGGGGCATGGTGGGACAGAAAACCGTTCGATCGCATCCTGCTGGACGCGCCGTGCTCGGCCACTGGCGTGATTCGCCGCCATCCCGACATCAAGCTGCATCGACGCGCAAGCGATATCCCGCAACTCGCGCGCGAACAGGCGCGCCTGCTGGAAGCATCGTGGCCGCTGCTGGCGCGACATGGACTACTCGTGTATGCAACGTGCTCGGTACTGCACGAGGAAAACGAACGTGTCGCCGCCGGGTTTCTCGATGCGCACCCGGACGCGCAGCCCGAACGGTGCGATTTGCCCGTCGGGCGCGCGGTCGGCGCGGGATGGCAGATCCTGCCGGGTGAAGGCGGGCTCGATGGCATGTATTACGCGGTGATCGCGAAGGCATAATTCGTGCGATCGTCCCTGATCGCCGTATCATCCCGTCCATTTCGAAGCCGAGCTCATCGCTCTTGGGAAGACCAGAACGGCCCTCCGTGGCCTGACTTTTCACGACAGCCGCTGTGAACCGATCGGTAATGGATCACACGTACAATCGCGGCAACTTCGCGCCATGACGACCATGCCGCCTGCCCACAACTCCCGCCGCTGGTTCGAAGACGAACGCGTGCAGCTTGTGTTGCTGTTCGTGTTCGCGCTGTTGTTGCTGGGACTCGGCATCGGCCTGCGCGATCCATGGCCGTCGGACGAGCCGCGCTTCGCGCTGGTTGCGCGCGAAATGCTGGCCAGCGGGCAGTGGCTGTTTCCGCATCGCGGTGTGGAGCTTTATTCCGACAAGCCACCGATGTTCATGTGGCTGGAAGCCTGCGCGTACGCGATCACCGGCGGCTGGCGCGGCTGGTTCCTGCTGCCTTCGTTGCTCGCCGGGCTCGGCAGCATTGCGCTGGTGTACGACTTCGTGCGTCGGCAATGGAATCATCGCGCTGGATTGCTTGCCGCCGCCGCGGTACTCGTCAGCTTCGATTTCACGTTCCAGATGCGCGGCGCCCAGATCGACGGCGTGGAAACGTTCTGGATCACGCTGGCAATGTACGGCTTGTTGCGGCACTTGCTGCTCGGTCCCGCGTGGCGCTGGTACGCGCTGGGTTTTCTTGCAGCCGGCCTCGGCGTCATCACCAAGGGCGTCGGCGTGATCGCGCTGCTGGTGTTCGTGCCATTCTGGTTCGTGCGCTGGCGCGGCTGGAATGGCGCGCTGCCGGCGCAGGGCTGGAATGCGCGCTGGTGGCTCGCGCTGCTGTTCCTGGCCCCGATCCTGGGTTGGGCGTTGCCGATGCTGTGGTCGGCGTTGCACGTGCACGCGGGCGATCCGGCTTACGCGCGCTACGCGCACGACATCCTGCTCGGCCAGACTGTGTCCCGCTACGCCGAACCCGCGCATCACATCCACCCGTGGTGGTTTTACCTGTCGGTGATCGCGTTCGAATGGCTGCCGCTCTCGCTGGCGATTCCTTGGGCGATCCCTGGCTGGTCGCGCGCGCTGCGCGCGAAAGATGCACGCACGCTGCTGCCGCTCGCTTGGGTGGTGCTGGTGGTGATCTTCTTTTCGTTGAGCGGCGGCAAGCGCGACGTATACATCCTGCCCGCGCTACCGGTCACCGCGATCGCGCTCGCGCCACTGTTGCCCGATGTCCTCCGGCGCGCGTCGTTTCGCTGGGCGTTGTGGGCGCTGACGTTGGCATTGGCGCTGGTGCTGTTGGTCGCCGGCATCGGCATGCATACGGGCCATCTGCACAAGCTTGTAACGCTGGCATCATCGGCGCTGGATGGTTCGCCGCAACCGCTCACCGCCATGATCCTCGGGATCGGCAGCGCGGGCGTGCTGGTTGCGCTGATCGCGCGACCGCGACATGCACCGTGGGGCTGGTGTGCGTTCGCATTGGTGGCATGGGGCTCCTGGGGCCTGGTTGCCTACCCATTGCTCAACGGCTATTCGTCGTCGCGCGCGGTGATGGCGCGCACCGCCAGCCTCGTGCCTGCGGGCGATACGATCGGACTGGTGGCCTGGAAGGAACAGAATCTGTTGATGCTGGACATGCTCGACCGCAAGACAGCCAACTTCGGTTTCAAGCTGGCTTGGCATGAACAGTTGCGACAAGCGCTCGCGTGGCAGGCCGCCGATCCTGCGCACCGCTGGATTTTCGCGTACGGCAATACACTGGCGCCGTGCGTGCGCGAAGCGGATGCCATCCACGTCGGCCACGCCAATCGCCGCGAGTGGTATCTCTTCAACCGCCGTGCTGTGGTTCCGGGCTGCATCCCACCGAAGACCGAGGATGCGGGACAATTCGGCGCGTATGAACCCGACGACGACTGATGCCGGTTCCGTACATCTGCTCGGCTTCGACAATGGCGTCGGGCTGTCGCGCGACCTGCGCCTGCTCGCCGAAACCCTGCGCGCACGCGGCTACCGCGTGCAGCTCACCGACACCCGCCGGCGCGGCGGGCTGCCGGGTTTGATCCAGCGCACGAGAGGCAAATGGCACGCTTCGCGGCTCGCGAGCAGGCAACGCCATGGCCGGCCCCCGCCGTTCGATTTCGTGCTGATGGAAGAACACATCGCGCGGGCCTTCCTGGACGATGCACCGCGCCGCGTATTGCTGCCGCACCCGGAATGGTTTTTGCCGCGCGACATGGAGGTTCTGCATCGCATCGACCTCGTGCTCGCGAAAACGCGGGAAGCGCAACGCATCTTTGCCGACAAGGGTTGTCGCGCCCTCTGCATCGGCTTCACCAGCGAGGACCGGCACGACGCATCGGTGCCGCGGGAACGCGCGTTCTTCCATCTGGCGGGCTCCAGCCGCACCAAAAACACCGGGCCGCTGCTGGCGTTGTGGCGTCGGCACCCCGAATGGCCGCGATTGACCGTGGTGCAGCACCCGAAGGAAGCGAACGGCGGAGCGCCGTCGGCGAACATCGAGCACCGCATCGGCTACCTCGATGATGCGGAACTGAAACGCTTGCAGAACGCGCATCGCTTCCACCTGTGCCCGTCGGCCACCGAAGGCTTCGGTCATTACATCGTCGAGGCGATGAGTGTCGGCGCGGTCGTGATCACGCTGGACGCACCGCCAATGAACGAGATGATCACGCCCGACCGCGGGTTATTGGTGCCATGGTCCCACAGCCGCACCCAGCACCTCGCTACCACGTTTCACTTCGAAGACGCGGCGATGGAACGGGCGATCGAACACGCGCTCGCCATGGATGATGCACGCTGCGATGCCGTGGGTGCCGCCTCCCGCGCGTGGTACGAAGCCGAGCGCGCGGCGTTGCCGGACCGATTGGATGCCGCGTTGCGCGGCATGCTGGCGCATACATGATCCGGGTCAACCTGATTGCGCGCGACAACGGCTTCGGGCTCAGCCGCAATCTGCACCTGCTGCACGACGCGCTGGCTGCCGCGGGTTTCGACGTCACCCTCAGCGGCATCCGCCGCGGCGCGCTGCGCAAGGTTGTGCACCCCGTGCGACTGCGCGCCCAAACGCTCGCGCGCCGGGTCGCCGGCCGCGGCGCGCAACGTTGGGACGTGAACCTGATGCTGGAACGCGTGCGACCCGAATACCTCGCCACCGCGCATCGCAACGTGCTGCTGCCGCATCCGGAATGGTTCGACGAACGCGATCGCCAATGGCTGTCGTGCCTCGATCGCGCGTTCGTGCTGACGCGCCATGCCATTCCGATTTTCGAGTTACTCGGTTTGAAGACCGAATACACCGGATTCACCAGCGAGGATCGCCGCGATCCGTCGGTGCCGCGCGAACGCGCGTTCTTTCATCTTGCCGGACGCAGCGCCAACAAGGGCACGGACACGCTGCTCGCGACGTGGCGCAAGCATCCCGAATGGCCACGCCTCACCGTGCTGCAGAGTCCGCGCGCCGCGCGCGAAGTCGTGCACGCGCCGAACATCGTGCACCGGGTTGATTACATTCTTGACGACGAACTGAAGCGCATCCAGAACGCGCACCGCTTCCATCTCTGTCCGTCCGAAACCGAGGGCTTCGGCCACTACCTCGTGGAAGCGATGGGCGTGGGCGCGGTAGTCGTGACGCTGGACGCGCCGCCGATGAATGAAATGGTGACGCGCGAACGCGGCGCACTGATCGTGCCTTCGCGGACCGGCACGCAGAGCCTCGCCACCACGTACTTCTACGACGAAGCCGCGCTGGAGCGCGCCGTCGAACGCCTGCTGGCAACGTCCGAGGTTGAACTCGAACGCATGGGCACGACCGCGCGGACGTGGTTCGAGGACAACGATCGCGCCTTCAGAGCGCGGATCGCCGAAGCCGTTCGCGCGCTCGTCACCTGAATCACGGCGCCGAATACATCCAGCGCAGCGTTTCTTCCAGCGCCATCGATGGCGTGAAGCCGGTGAGTTCGCGCAAATGGGCGTTCGAACCCACCAGCCGCTTGACCTCATTGCTGCGCACGAACGCGGGGTTCACCCGCACATCGATCGCGTAACCGGCAATGCGCGTCATCATTTCCAGCACGTCGCCGAGCGAATGCGCGATGCCAGAGCAGAGGTTGACGACCTCGCCCGCGGGCGCCTTCCCGACGATCGCGGCATACGCGCGCGCGATGTCGCGCACGTCCGAGAAATCCCGCGCGACATCGGTGTTGCCGAGCTCGAGCGTTCTTTCGCGGCGCCTGAAATGCGCGACGATTTTCGGGATCAGGAAGTTTTCGTGCTGGCCCACGCCGGTGTAGTTGAACGGCCGCACCAGCACAATGGGAAGTCGATCCATCCACA
>Ga0070692_10000308_pt1 | contig 13925 bp, 8 predicted proteins | sample KBSK1102metaG_FD_64675 | JGI IMG/M metagenome (GOLD analysis project Ga0070692, IMG submission 64675) | Corn, switchgrass and miscanthus rhizosphere microbial communities from Kellogg Biological Station, Michigan, USA - KBS K1-10-2 metaG | ecosystem: Host-associated > Plants > Roots >...
CGGACCTGGCGCTTCACCGCGGTGCGGCCGTCCGGCGACACCACGAACACCCAGGCGCCGCCGGTCTCGGTGTAGAAGGCGCCGTTGGGGATGAGGCGGGCCGGAGTCGGGTCGCCGAGGGTGAGCTTGACCTGCAGCGTCTGGCCGCGCTGGATGTCGGTCGGCTCGCCGTCGACGAACCACAGGTCGATCTGGAAGGTGCCGTTGCGGACCTGCGGATAGATTTTGGCGACCTTGGCCTTGTAGGTCTTGCCGCCGCTGTCGACGGTGGCGGTCTGGCCGGGCTGGACGCGACCGAGATAGAATTCGTCGACGTCGGCCATCAGCTTGTTGTGGCCCGCGCTGTCGACCTGGCCGAGCCGCTCGCCGCGCTGCAGCGACTGGCCGACCTGGATCGAGAAGGCGGTGAGCTGGCCGTCCACGGGCGCGCGCAGGTTCAGCGCGTCGAGGGTCGAGCGGGCGATGGACAGGCTCTGGGACAGCGAGGCGTTGGAGGCGCGCAGCTGGGCGAGCTGGCTGGTCTGCAGCCGCTCGTCGGTGCTCTGGCCCGCCTTGAGCACCTCCAGCCGGCGGCGGCTGGCCTCGTAATCGTCCTTGCTGTCACGCACCGTGCGCCCGGCGATGAAGCCCTTGGCGGCGAGCGGGCGCTGCATCTCGTACTGGCGGCGCGCCTTGTCGGCGGTGAGCTCCGCCTCGATCAGGTTGCGGCGGTCGTTGACCCGCGTCTGGGCGAGCGCCAACTCCATGTTGCGCATCGAGTTCATCTCGCGCGACACGTCGGCCTGGCGGGCCAGCAGATTGTTCTGGAGGTCGGAATTGGACAGCTCCGCGAGGAGCTGTCCCTTCTTCACCATCGCGCCGTCCTCGACGTAGAGCTTCTCGACCCGGCCGCCCTCGACGGCGTCGAGGAAGACGGTGACGAGCGGCGTCACGCGGCCGCGGAGCGGCACGAAATCGTCGAACCGGCCCTTCTGCACGGTCGAGATGGTCAGCCGGTCGGCGGCGATGGTCTGGCTGTTCCTGGCCGGCGCGAACCACCAGAAGAGGATCAGCGCGAGCAGGACGGCAATGCCGCCCGCGGCATATTTCGCCCATTTCGGCAGTCCGCGCCGCTCGACCACGCGGTCCATGCCGCTGCCGCTCTGCGGGCCCCGCCCCTGTTCCACCCTGGTCATGCTGACGACGCTCATGTCCCTGTCCATGCCGGTCAGTCAGCAAGGCCCGTGCCAGCGGCGCCGGGAGCGACGAGGGGCGCCGCGCAGGCGCAGAGTGTCCGGAACCGGACACTCGCCTGTGCGGAGGCGGACAGGATCATGCCGCGCGGTCGCACAGGGCCGCGAGCTTGGCGTCGCACGCGCCGGCGACCTTGGCCGCCTCGGCCTTGGCCGGCGTCGTGGCGATCGGCTCCAGCGCCGCGAGCGGCATGGCCAGCGCGATGGCGACGAAGGTCGCGGCGCCCACATAGAGATCGGATCTGCGCATAATGTCCTCCCGGTGCGCTAATGAACACGCCTCCGGAACGAGCATCAGCCGTGCCAGCGGCCGAAAAGGGCGGATTTTCGCCAGTTTCCGGAAAAGCCGCAGGGTCCGTCCTGTCCGCATCCGGACGCATTCGTGTCCGGTCGCGGACGATCGTGGCACGATAATTGTTTGTCGGGTCCCGACACCGGGATAGGAGAAGGGCCGTGGCGCGGGAGGGGAAGAGGTTCGGGCGGGCGATCGTCATCGACGACGATCCCGACATCCTGCTGTCGGCGCGCCTGCTGCTGCGCGACATGTTCGACGACGTGACCACCTATGAGGAGCCCGAGGCTGCCGTCGCGTCGATGGCCGCCGACGCGCCGGACGTGATCCTGCTCGACGCCAATTTCGGACGTGGCGCCACCAACGCCGCCGAGGGCTTCCACTGGCTGGCCGAGATATTGAAGCGCGACGCCAATGCCGTGGTGGTGATGATCACCGCGCATGGCGGGGTGAACATCGCCGTCGAGGCGATGAAGCGGGGCGCCACCGATTTCGTCTCCAAGCCATGGTCGAACGAGCGGCTGCTCGCCACGGTGCGCACGGCAGCCTCGCTGCGTACGTCGCGGCAGGCCGCCGCCACCGAGCGCAAGCGCGCCGCCGCCATCTCCGCCCCCGCCGCCGGCGGCGAGACCCCGCTGCTCGGCCAGTCGGCGGCGATGCGCCGCGTCTATTCGCTGATCGAGCGCGCCGCCCCGACTGAGGCGAACGTCCTCATCCTCGGCGAGAACGGCACCGGCAAGGAGCTGGTCGCCCGCGAAATCCACCGCCGCTCCCGCCGTGCCGAGGGCGTGATGGTCTCGGTGGACCTCGGCGCCGTGGCCGAGAACCTGTTCGAGAGCGAGCTGTTCGGCCATGTGAAGGGCGCCTTCACCGACGCCCGCGGCGACCGCATCGGGCGGCTCCAGGCCGCCGACGGCGGAACCCTGTTCCTGGACGAGGTCGGCAACCTCCCATTGCACCTCCAGCCCAAGCTGCTCACCGCGCTCGAGCAGCGCCAGGTGGTGCCGGTCGGCGCCAATCGTCCGGTCTCGATCGACGTCCGCGTTATCGCCGCCACCAACCTCGCGCCGGACCGGCTCTCCGACGAGACCCTGTTCCGCCAGGACCTGCTGTTCCGCCTCAACACGGTCGAGATCGAGCTGCCGCCGCTGCGCGACCGCCGGGAGGACATACCGGTTCTCGTCGACCATTATGTCGCCCTCTACGGGAAGAAATACGGCAAGCCGGCACGGCCGGTGCCGCGCGACGTCATGGACGCGCTCGCCGCCTACGACTGGCCCGGCAACGTCCGCGCGCTCCGCCACGCCAGCGAGCGCGCGGTGATCCTCGCCGTTGACGATGCCTTCACGGTCGACGACTTCTCGCTCGGGCGGGCCGCCGCTCCGCGCACGATCGCCGCCGCGCCGGCGGCCGCGGCGCGCGACGACCTCAACCTCGAGCGGGCGGAAAAGCAGATCGTCGAAGCGGCGCTCAAGAGGCACGCCTACAACATCTCGCTCGCCGCCGCCGAGCTCGGCCTCACCCGCGCCTCGCTCTACCGCCGGATGGACAAGCATGGGCTGTAGCGGCGGCCGCCGGAGGCGAGATGCGCTTTAGGAGCCGCTTCGTCGCCGGCCTGCTCGCCCGGACGGCGCTGCTGCTCGTCGGCGCCTTCTTGCTGGTCTACGCGCTCAGCGCACCGGGGCTCGCCGCGGCGCGGATCCTCGCCGCCGCCTTCTGCGCCTGGACCCTCTGGGGCCTGTGGCGACACATCCAGCGCTCAAACCTCGAGATCGCCCGCTTCCTTGAGGCGATCCGCCTCGGCGACCTCTCGCAAAGCTTCTCGCATCGCGCCGACGGGAGCGGCCTCACCGAGATCGGCGATGCGCTCGAGGCCGGCATTCGCGCGATCCGCGCCGAGCGCCACCGGCTGGTCGAGGCGGGGCGCTTCTCCGAAGCGGTGCTGGACGACGCGCCGACCGCATTGCTCACCGTGGATACGGAAGGCCGGGTGGAGCTCGCCAACAAGGCCGCCCGCCGCCTCTTCACCCGCCACCAAGGCGTCCGCGTGGAGGATTTCGCGGTCTATGGCGACGCCTTCGCCACCGCGCTGGCGAGCCGGACCGCCGGCCGGGCCCGGCTCGTGCCGCTGACCATCGACGCCATCCCGCAAAGCGCGATGATCAGCGCCGCGGTGGTGCATCGGCTCGGCGGGCTGGTGCGCGTCTTCTCGGTCCAGCCGATCCAGGGCGAGCTCAACGCCGTCGAGATCGCCGCCCAGAGCGACCTGGTGCGCGTGCTGACCCACGAGATCATGAACTCGATGACGCCCGTGACCTCGCTCGCCCAGACCGCGGCGGCGCTGATGGCCGGAGCCGATGACGGCTCGAACCGGGACGTCTCCGACGCCCGGGCCGCGGTCGAGACCCTCGCCCGCCGCGCCGACGGAGTCATGCATTTCGTGGAGAGCTACCGCCAGATCAGCCGCACCCCCGAGGTCCGCCGCAGGCTGATCGACGTGGCGCCCTGGGCTCGGGAGATCGAGGCGCTGGTCCGCGCCAGCGACGCCGTCGCGGGAGTGACGCTCGACGTCGCGGTGGCGCCCGACCACCTGACCCTCGATGCCGACCCGGACCTTTTGTGCCAGGTGCTCATCAACCTGCTGCGCAACGCCGCCGAGGCGGCGCGCGGCCATGCCGAGACGCCCGAGGTACGCCTCACCTTTGCCGCGGCGCCGGGCGGACGGGTGCGGATCGAGGTTTCGGACAATGGCCCCGGAGTGCCCGAAAGCCTTCGGCAGGACGTGTTCCTGCCCTTCTTCACGACCAAGGCGAAGGGGACCGGCGTCGGGCTGAGCCTCGCCCGCCAGATCGTCCTGGCGCACCAGGGCTCGGTGGCGCTCGACCAGGCGGAGGCCGGTGGGGCGCTCTTCCGGATCCTGATCTAGCTGTCGAGGGTCTCGGCGGGAACCGGATCGGCGAGGCTGAGGCCGTCGAGGATTCGCGCGGTCTCGTCGCGGACCATCAGCATGACCCGGTGGAGCCTGCACTTGTCCTCGGTGATGCAATTTTCGCACGTCTGGTGGGCGAAGCGGCTGGCACAGGGGAGCAGGCCGAGCGAGCCTCGCGTCAGCCGAACGATGGCGCCGTAGCTGATCTCCTGCGGCGCTTTCGCCAGCCAGTATCCGCCGTCGCGGCCGCGGCGGCTGGCGACCAGCCCCTCGCGGATCATCTGCGAGAGCATCACGGTGAGGAACTTGGGCGGGATGTTCTGGGCCTGCGCGATCTCGGTCAGCTGCACGGGCCCCTCGCCGTGGCGATCGGCGAGATGGAGGAGCGCCCGAATTGTATACCGGGTGCGTTGAGAAAGCATGGCCGCTCCATGGACCTGTCGGTGGCGAAGTGCAACTGGGGCGTCGCCGCGCTGGACAGCGGGAGGCGGCATGGTACGCCGGGGCGGCGATGACCCCGCCGCAGCCCGCCACCACCGCGCCTCGTCCCCGCCTTCGCGGACGGTGGCGGCTGCCGGCGCGGATTTGGGGTCGCGACTCCGGATCCTGGGCCTTTTGGCTGCTTGCCGCCGCAACGGCGGCGGCCGAGCTCGCGACCGGCCAGATGTGGTACCATCTGTTCGGCCGGACGATCTACAATCCGTTCGCCCTCGCCGCGCCTGCTTCGCTCATGCTCTTCGCGGCGACGCTGGCGTTCAGCCATGTCGTCGTGCTCGGAACGATCTACCTGGCGGCGAAGCGGCTGTTCGGCCGCTCCTGGGGAAGCGCCCTACTCGGATTCAACTTCTTCCTTGCCGGGCTCCTTGCTTGGGGGGCCCTGTTGCTCGTGCGCAAACTCGCTTTGACCTACGCGGCGGACCTGCCCGACCTCGACCAGTTGCGCAGCCTCGCCGGCGGGCGCCTGTCCGCCGGCCTCGCCTATGTCCGGCCTGAAATCCTCCTGCTGCTCTGCGCGGCGGCGATGCTCGGGGCGCTCTACCTGCTCCTGCGCCTTCTCATATCGTTCGATCCCGCTCCACCGGCTCGGGGCCCGCGGGTGCCGATCGTGGCCGCCGTCGCGGCAACGGCCATCGCCTTGCTCTTCGCCTCGTCGCGGGTGCCGGAAGTGCGGGACGCGCTCGTCCGTTTCGGCGCGCCGCGGCTCGCGCTGCGGGTGCTGGACGTCGCGACCGACTTCGATCGCGACGGATACGGCCTGTTCGCGAACCCGCCCGACGACGCGCCCTTCGACGGCTCCCGCCACCCGTTCGCGCTCGACATTCCCGACGACGGGATCGATCAGGACGGCCTTGGCGGCGATTTCCACGCCGCCGCCCCGCCGGCGCCGATGCGGCAACCGGCACCGTTCCGCGGCCGCCGCCGCCACGTCATCCTCATCGTCCTCGAGTCGACCCGGGCGGACGCCATCGGGCGGACCTGGCGCGGCGCCGTCGTCACGCCCAACCTCAACGCGATGGCGGCGACCGGAACGATCTCGCACGATGCGTACAGCAACGCCGCCGACACTTCGGATTCGATGAAGGTGATGTTCGGCGGCGGGATCCCGCCAATCCTCGGGAGCACCGTTTTCGACGACTTCCGCCGCGCCGGCTACCGGGTCGGCATCTTCTCCGGCTCGCCGGAGGATTGGGGCGACACGGCGACGGCGCTGCGGCTGCGGGAGGCGAGCGACGTCTTCGTCGACGCCGGCTCGCTCCAGCGCCGGGGGGCGCCGCGCGCCTCGATCCCGGTCGCCGACCCGGACGAGGTGATGGCCGCCTTCGACCGGTCGTTCGGCCGCAAGGAGGACTGGACCCGCCCCGCCTTCCTCTATTTCAACTTTCGCTACCCCCATTTCCCGTACGAGCAGGTCGGCACCCGGCAGATCCTGCCCGGCCGCCCGATCGCCCTGGGCGAGATCAACGAGGGCAATGCCGAGCTGGTGCGCGCGGCCTATTGGAACGCGGTCGCCAATGCCGATCGGATGGTGGGCCTGCTCGTCGCCCGCCTGAAGGCGCTTGGCGTCTACCAGGATTGCGTGATCGTGGCGGTCGGCGACCACGGCGAAGAGCTGTTCGAAAACGGCCATCTCGGGCACGGCCTGATCCTGGATGCCCGGACGACCCGCGTGCCCTTCATCCTCAGCATGCCGGGCTTTGCCCTCCCCCGCCCGCTCGGCCACACCCAACTTCGGCCGCTCCTGCTCCGCCTCGCGGGCGCCGACGTTCCCGCACCCCCCGCCGAACCGGTCTTTCACCTGCTCGGGCTGCTCGACAAGCCGTCCGACATCGGCATGACCGAGGCTGGCGGGGCAATGACGACCCTCTCGCTGCGCGACGGGCACGTCGTCTCCACTGCGCCCGCGGGCGCGGCGCGCTACGCGGACTTGCCGCCGGGAAGCTGGCTCAAGGCGAAGGCGGACCGGGTCGCGACGCTGTGGGAGCAGGCGCGGTGGGAGCATGTCCAGGCGGCGAGGCGCCGCCGCTAGTTGCTGCCGAGCACCTTGCGCAGGAAGTGGCCGGTGCCGATCGCGCGGAGCAGCGCCAATCGGTAGGATGCGGTGACCGCCTCGTCGGACCAGCGGCCCTCCGGCCAGTCGTCGACAAGGCTGCGCATCCGGGCGGTGTCGAACATGCCCTCGGCGTCGCCCAGCTCGACGATGCGGGCGACCTGCTCGGCCGCCTCGCCGCGCGCGGCATCGAAGCCCTCGTACCAGTCGACCCCCTGCAGGCCCTTGCGGGTCTCCTCGATGATCATCGAGGGCAACCGGTCGGCAAAGGCGCCTCGGGCAAGCGCGCGGGCATGGCCGCCACGCAGATACTGGTCCATCGGGATCGAGAGGCACAGCTCGATCAGCCCCCGGTCGGCGGTGGGGTCGCGCATGTCGATGCTCCACCCGCCCAGCATCCCCTTCTGATACTCGCCGATGTCCGTCCGTGCGATCGCACGCAGCCGGCTGGCGAACGCATCCTTGTCCGGCCTGGAGGAGGAGGCGCGCCCGGCGGACGCGGCTTCGATCCGGGCCCCGGCTTCGGGAGCGATGGCGGAATAGCTGTGAAGATCGAGCCGGCGGCCCCGCCAACGGTTGATCGCCAGCCACGCGCGCGCGGGCAGGAACGGACCTATTGTGTGGGCCGCGATGCTCTGGAAACGCAGCCCGCCGCGGCGCAGCGCCAGCGATTCGCGTGCCAGCTTGAGCAGGCGCCCGCGGCGCAGCAGCTCGGTAAGCCGGGGAAAACCCGTGAAGCTGAAGCTGAGATTGCCCATTTGGCCGGTCAGCAGCACCTTGAGGCCGCGGGCCTTCGCCCCGTCGAGAATGGCATCGCCCCAGACGGCGTTGCAGAGATTGCCGATCGGGCGGTCGTAGAGAAAGGCATAGCGATCCAGGGCGGCGAGCGGCGAATGGCCGCCGGTCCGGACGACGACATGCTCGATATTCGGGTAGAGGGCCGCGACCGCCGCGGCATGGCCGCTCTCGTCGGCGAAGCGCCCGTAGCCGACGCGCGCCTCGAAACCCTCCCGGGGGGCGGCGGTAAAGGCGTGCACCGCGCCCTCGCCGGCGAGCAGCCGGGCCGCCGTCGCGGTCACCGCGCTGCTGTCGAGGCCGCCCGAGAGGTGGGTCGCGACGCCGCCGCCGGCGCCTCGCAGCCGCGCCGCCACGGCGCGGTCGAACGCCTCGCGCACCGCCTCGTGATAGTCCTGGGGGCCGGCAAGCCGGAGCGTGGAGCGCCGCGGATTCCACCAGCGGGAGAGCTGCGTGCCGGACGCGGTCGCGACGCACAGGTGGCCGGGCGGCACCCTCTCGAGGCCGCGGAACAGGCTCTCGGTGCCCTCCTCCTGCACCAGCGCAAGGCTGCGGATGAATGCTTCCCGGTTCGGCTCGCGGGGAATTTCGGGCAAGGCGAGGAGGCCCTTGGGCATCGAGGCGAAGGCGAAGAATCCCGATCCGCGATGGAAGTAGAGCGGGCGCTGGCCGACATGGTCGCGCGCGAGCAGCAGCCGATCGCGGGACCGGTCCCAGGCGGCGACTGTGAAATCGCCGGAGAGCCACGCTGGCGCCTCTTCTTCCCATCGCTCCACCGCCCGCGCCACGATCTCGGAATCGGAGAGGCGAGCGGCCTGCGCATCGCCGAGGCCGAGCGCGTCAGCCAGCCCCTCGCGATTGTCGAGGCGAACGTCGGCGACGACGGTCCAGCGGCCGCCGCCGGCCGTGACCGGACCCCGGTCGTGAACGTCCTCGTCGAGGAGTCGGTAGAGGCGCCGCCCGAGGGCGACGTCTCCGAGCGTGGCGATGGCGGGCGCCGCGGGCGCGTAGACAGACTGCGCCTTGAGCATACGTTCGACGGCGCCGCCCGGCTCGCGGGGCGCGCCGAGGGCCCAGAAGCCGGCGAGGGCGGTCACGTCAGGCCGGTTCGGCGACCGGCTGCAGCTCGATGAGCCCGTCGGCCTCCAGCTCGCGCAGCAGCTCGACGAGCTGCTCCTCGCAAGTGGCTGCCTCGACGTCGAACTCGGCGACGAGCGAATCCCGAAGGTCGCTCATCCGGCGCGGAGCCTCGATCATCGACCAGATGCGGGTGGCCGTGCCGTTGAAGCCGTAGCACGTGCCGTTCTCGACGTGCAGGCCGACAAGCTCGCCGTCGACCTCCGTCTCGAGCAAGCCCGCGCGGCGGCGGACCAGATAATCTTCAGCAGGCATAGGCGACGCTGGGGCCGAGGCCCCGCTCCCCATCAGGAATAGGCCTGGAGAGGGCCGTCGTTGACGATCGTGCGGGTTCCAACCTCGGCCCGGCCGGCCTGCAGGCGGATCACCTGGGGCCGCTGCCAAAGGCGCGGCTCACTGCCAGCGCCAAGCTCCGACGAATTGATCTTCTGCATGCCTTGGTCCCGATTCATCTGTCTGGCTCCCTTTGCGCCGCTGTGTAAAGCGCAGCGCCTGCGTTGATGCAACCCCTTGTAGCGACGGCACTTGTCGCCGCCGCGGCGTCCGGTTGACGGTTACGGGTGGAAATCGGCGGCCGTGATGATGTGCCCCCCGGTCGTCACGACGTTGATCGACATGTCGGCCTGCTTATCGCCGTCCACGTCCACCTCGATGGTCCACACGTTGTGCGCCACGTCGAACACCGCCCGCAACTCGCCGGCCTGGCCGTCGAAGCCGTTCGAGCCGATGAAGGTGAACGCCTGGTCGCCGGCCGTGTTGGTGTCCGCGTCGATCTGGGACAGGTCGATGATGTCGCCGGCATGGAAGTCGGTGATGCGATCGACCGCATTGCCGGCCGACTGGGCCACCGCGGTGTAGAGGTACGTGTTGTTGCCGCCATTGCCGGTCATCGTGTCGGCGCCGAGATTGCCGAAGATGATGTCGTTGCCGGCGCCGCCGATCAGCGTATCGGCCCCGATCCCGGACAGGATCCGGAAGCTGCCATTGGTCTCCGCCGACCCGTCGAAATAGAGGTCGGTGATCACCAGCGTGCCGTAGATGGTCAGCGAGCTGCCGGCCGCGACGGCATTGTCGTTGGTCTCGATATGGTAGCTGTTCGGGTAGGGGCTCGTCTGATCCAGCGGATCGCCCGTGTAGAGGACGATGGTCTGGATGTTGGTGAAGTTGCCGCCCAGCGTGCCCAGCGGCGAAGCCGCCGAGAAGGTGTAGCTGCCGTCGAGCCCGAGCTGGTTCTGCGTTCCGGCGCCGCCATCGACGGTGTCGTTCACGCCGAACTTGTTGGGGCCGAAGAAGAAGCCGTCGTTCCCCGCGCCGCCGGTGAAGTGATCGTCGCCGGCGCCCCCGTACATGATGAAGTAGCCGTGGGTCTCCGCCGAGCCGTTGAACGTGTCGTTCTCGCCGCTCTTCAGGTTCCCGCCGTAGATCGTCATCTTCTGGCCGGTGGCGAGGTTGCCGTCCTGCCAGGTGATGTCGTAGCCGACCGGCCCGCCGGCGCTGGTCATGAGGTTCAGCGTCTCGACGTTGACCATGTTGCCGCCGAGGATCGTCACCGCGTTGCCGCCGGTATAATTGCCCCGGATGCCGACGGTGTCGGTTCCGGTGCCGCCGTCGACCTTGTCGCTCGAATCATAGGCGCTGCCGAAGAAGAAGGCGTCGTTGCCGCCGAGGCCGAAGCCGCTGTCGCTGCCGCCCTGGCTGAAGTCGAAGAAGTCGGCATGCGGCGTGCCGGTGATCACGTTGTCGCCCGAATCGCCGGCGAGAACGTCGGCGGCATTGGCCACGCCGTTCACCTGGATGGCGACCGTGGCCGAGGACCCGCCCTGGACGGTGTAGGTGAAGCCGTCGGTCGCTTCCGTGTTGACCGCGCCCGTCTCGCCGCCCTGCGTCGAGGTGAGCGTGTCGAACTTGTGGTTCGGATCGTAGGTCAAGGTGCCGTCGCCGTTCAGCGTCAGCTTCGCGCCGGAGGCCAGGGTGATCGTCTGGCCGACGCTGATCGCGTTGCCGTTGACGGTCACGACGGCCGGCGGCGGACCGTCCGGGTCGTAGTCGTTGGCGGTCACCGGGATGACGATCGGAGTCGCCTCGTCGGTGGAGAACTGGTCGTCCACCGCGGTCGGGGGATTGTCGATCGAGGTCACGTGGACCGTCGCCGTGGCGACGTTCGAAGTGCCGCCGTCCCCGTCGGTGAGGGTGAAGCTGATCGTCCGGTCGCCGGCGATGAGGGACTGCGAGAAGTCGACATAGCCGACCATGTGCAGGATGTTCTGGACGTCCGTCGCGGTGGCGAAGGCGGTGAAGGTGATGACCAGCGGATCGGACGGATCGCCGCCGCCGCTGACGGTCGCGATCACTTGGCTCGAGCCGTTGAAGATCTGGCCGCCGGCATCCGGATCGAGCCCGATCACCTCCAGCATGTCCTCGGGCTGGCTGCCGGAGGTGAACTGCACGGTGAGGGTGGCGCCGTCGAAGTCCGGCGAGTCGACGTCGACGACCGTGCCGTTGGTAGCGAGATGGACGGCCGCGCCGCCCTCGGCGAAGTTCGTCGACGAGTCGAAGCCGGCGCTGCCGCTGTCGAGGTCGATGACCGGCGGATCGTTCACCGCATTGATGGTCTCGGAGAGCGCGACCGTGCCGGTCGACCAGGGCGAGGTGCCGCCGGTGGCGCCGACGCCGGACAGATCGATATGCGCGCCGTCCGTCACCGTGGCGGTGTTGTCGCCAAGATGGACGGTAAGGTCGGGCGCGATGCCGTTATAATCCTGCGCCGGGTTGAAGCGGATCGCCGTGCCCGCCGCGAGGGTGAGCGCCGAGGCGTCGGAGACCGCCCCGACATTCACCCAGGCGGCGCCGTTCCAATATTGCCACTGGCCGGTCGCGCCGGACGAGGCATTGCCGGTGATCGCGATGCCGGTGAACGCGCCCGCCGACGAGCCACCCGGGACGGCATCCGCCGCATCGGAATAATGGCTGGCGAACAGGCTGGAGACGGTGTCGCCGGCGGCGCTCGGCGTATCCTCGTTGATCGCCGGAGCGGTCGCGGTGGTGCCGTTGACCACCACCGGAGCGTCGTTGACCGCGGTCACGTGGACGATGACGTCGTCGGTGTCGCCGAGCGGGCCGCCGGTGCCGGTGTTGCCGTTGTCGGTGGTGACGACATGGATCGTGTCGTCCCCGTTGAAGTTCGCGCTGGGCGTATAGACCAGCCCGTCGAGCGCCGCGTTGACGTTCGCGACGGTGCCGGTGACCTGCACCGAGCCGCTGCCGTCGCCGGTGGCGGTGACGTTGGCGGTGGAGCCGAGCGTCAGGGTGCCGTGGCCGACGCTGAGCGTCACCGTGACGTTCCCGGCGCCGGCATCGACGTCGCTGACCGTGATCGCGTTTGAATTGGCGGCGCTGAAGGTCTGCGAGGCGTCCTCGTTGATCGTCTGCGCGCCGGGCACGTGATTGACCGGGGCGTCGTCGACGGCATTGACCGTCTCGGAGAGCGCGACCGTGCCGGTGGACCAGGGCGAGGTGCCGCCGGTGGCGCCGACGCCGGACAGATCGATATGCGCGCCGTCCGTCACCGTGGCGGTGTTGTCGCCAAGGTGGACGGTAAGGTCGGGCGCGACGCCGTTATAATCCTGCGCCGGGTTGAACCGGATCGCGGTGCCCGCCGCGAGGGTGAGCGCCGAGGCGTTGGAGACCGCGCCGATATCGACCCAGCTCGCGCCGTTCCAATATTGCCACTGGCCGGTCGCGCCGGACGAGGCGTTGCCGGTGATCGCGATGCCGGTGAAGGCACCGGCCGAGGAGCCGCCGGAGACCTGGTCGGTCGCGTCGGAATAATGGCTGGCGAACAGGCTGGAGACGGTGTCGCCGGCGGCGCTCGGCGTATCCTCGTTGATCGCCGGAGCGGTCGCGGTGCTGCCGTTGATCACCACCGGAGCGTCGTTGACCGCGAACACGTTGACCGTGATCGAGTCGGTGTCGCCGAGCGGGCCGCCGGAGCCGGTGTTGCCGTTGTCGCTGGTGACGACGCTGATCGTATCCTGGCCGTTATAGTTGGCCGCGGGCGTGTAGGTCGTGCCTTCGAGCCCGGCATTGACGTCGGCGAGCGTGCCGGTGAGCTGGACCGAGCTGGTGCCGTTGCCGCCGACGGTGAGGTTCGTCGTCCCACCGAGCGTGAGCGTGCCGTGGCCGGCAGTCAGCGTCACCGTGACGGTACCCGCGCCGGCATCGACGTCGGAGACGGTGATCGCATTGCCGCCGCCGCTGGTGAAGCTCAGCGTGTTGTCCTCGTTGACGTTCTGCCCGCCAGGCACATGGTTGACCGGCGCATCGTCGACCGCGTTGATCGTCAGGGACAGCGCGACGGTGCCGCTCGACCAGGCCGAGCTGCCGCCGGTGGCACCGACGCCGGACAGGTCGATATGCGCGCCGTTGGTGACCGTGGCATTGTTGTCGGCGAGGTGGACGGTGAGGTCCGGCGCGACGCCGTTATAATCCTGCACCGGATTGAAGCGGAGGAGCGCCGTCGGGCTCAGGGTGAGCGCCGAGGCATCGGACACCGCGCCGACATCGACCCAGGCCGACCCGTTCCAATATTGCCACTGGCCGGTCGAGCCGGACGAGGCGTTGGCGGTGATCGCGATGCCGGTGAAGGCGCCGGCCGACGAGCCGCCCGGAACGGCGTCCGCAGCGTCGGAATAATGGCTGGCGAACAGGCTGGAGACGGTGTCGCCGATCCCGTTCGGAACGTCCTCGTTCATCGCCGGGGCGGTCGCGGTGTTGCCGTTGACCACCACCGGAGCGTCGTTGATCGCCGTCACATGGACGATGACGTCGTCCGTGTCGGTGAGCGGGCCGCCGGTGCCGGTATTGCCGTTGTCGCTGGTGACGACGTGGATCGTGTCGTCGCCGTTGAAGTTGGACGCCGGGGCGTAGACCAGGCCGTCGAGCGCCGCGTTGACGTTGGCGACGGTGCCGGTGACCTGCACCGAGCCGCTGCCG
>Ga0070692_10000311_pt1 | contig 13892 bp, 6 predicted proteins | sample KBSK1102metaG_FD_64675 | JGI IMG/M metagenome (GOLD analysis project Ga0070692, IMG submission 64675) | Corn, switchgrass and miscanthus rhizosphere microbial communities from Kellogg Biological Station, Michigan, USA - KBS K1-10-2 metaG | ecosystem: Host-associated > Plants > Roots >...
GAGAACCTGGGGACGACGACGTGCGGCGTCGGGGCCTGCACCCGGCTGGTGAACAACTGCGTGGGTGGCGTCCCCCAGACCTGCACGCCCGGCGCTCCCGGCGTGGAATCCTGCAACGGCATCGACGATGACTGCGACGGAGCGATCGACGAGAGCCTCGGGTCAACGACGTGTGGAACCGGGCGATGCAAGGTGACCGTCAACAACTGCGAGGGGGGCGTTCCGCAGTCTTGTGTCCCCCGGTCCCCGGAGCCCGAGATCTGCAACAGCTTGGACGATGACTGCGACGGTTCGGTGGATGAAGGATTGGGCACCTCGACCTGCGGCACGGGAGCGTGTCAGCGGACGGTGAACAACTGTGTCGGGGGCGTCCCCCAGACCTGCACGCCGGGAACGCCGACGGCCGAGACATGCAACGGGATCGACGACGACTGCGACGGGGCGACCGACGAGAACCTGGGGACGACGACCTGCGGCGTCGGGGCCTGCACGCGGACGGTGAACAATTGCGTCGGAGGGGTCCCCCAGACCTGCACGCCGGGAACGCCGACGGCCGAGACATGCAACGGGATCGATGACGACTGCGATGGGGCGACCGACGAGAACCTCGGGCAGACGACCTGCGGCACGGGAGCGTGCCAGCGGACGGTGAACAACTGTGTCGGGGGCGTCCCCCAGACCTGCACGCCGGGGACGCCGACGGCGGAGACCTGCAACGGGATCGACGACGACTGCGACGGGTCGACGGACGAGAACCTCGGGCAGACGACCTGCGGCACAGGGGCGTGCCAGCGGACGGTGAACAACTGTGTCGGGGGTGTCCCCCAGACCTGCACGCCGGGGACGCCGACGGCGGAGACCTGCAACGGGATCGACGACGACTGCGACGGGTCGACGGACGAGAACCTCGGACAGACGACCTGCGGCACAGGGGCGTGCCAGCGGACCGTGGACAACTGCCACGCTGGCGTGCCGCAGTCCTGCACGCCCGGGACGCCGGCGCCCGATGACGGGACGTGCAACCTGGTCGACGACGATTGCGACGGGTCGGTGGACGAGGACTACGTCCCTGTGCCGACGACTTGCGGGGTTGGCGCCTGCCAGGCGAACGGGTCGACATCCTGCGTGAACGGCACGATCGTGGACAGCTGCCAGGCGGGGAGTCCCTCGGAAGAGATCTGCTCCGATCTGATCGACAACGACTGCGATGGCGAAGTGGACGAGGGCTGCCCGGAAAGAGCACCGGGAGAGATCTCGCGAGCGGAACTCACCTCTTCACCTCGGGACGAGGTTGCCCTCAAGAAGAACTTCGCTGACTTCCGGCCCGTCCGTTCAAGGAACCAATATCCCTCCTGGATGATGTTGCCCGCCCAAGGATAGACAGCCGGCCTAATCTCGCCATTCTTCGGCCAGCCTCGCAGAGAATCCGGCCTCCTCGGGGGTTGTACCCGGCGGACTTTTGACGTATATAGCGGCCTGCGATTTCATCGAATCCCCTGCAGCGGAGGACACACTGATGCTTCGTTCATGCCTTGCGTGCACGGCCGCGGCAGTCGGCGCACTCATGCTGGCGAGCCCGGCGGCGCCCGTCGCTGGACAACAGCAGGCGGTGCTTTCCCGGATGGACTGGACGAGCGCGGCGGTCAGGGCGGTCGCCGGCAGCGAATACGGATTCGCCGAGGTCGATGGCGGCCACTGGTCGGCGCCGAACCGGAGCCAGGGGCTCCGCCTGACGGCCGACGGCTCGGGCGCGCGGATTGTCCCGCGCGAAGGGCGGAGCCGCTCCTGGTCCCTCGGCTTCGAGCTGCGCGCCTTTGGGCGCGACGGTGCGATGACCTCCGTTCCCGAGGGCACGATCACGGCGGGAGGGAACCGAATCGAGAGCCGGCGGGATGCGCTCGGCCTGAGCGAGTGGTACGTCAACCTGCGCAGCGGCATCGAGCAGGGTTTCACGATCGATCGCCGCCCGGCCGCAGGCGGCCATGCGTCTCCGCTGATCCTGGACGTGGCGTTCGACGGAGACCTCGAGGCGCGCCATGATGCGGCGGAGGGCGCCATCCTGTTCTCGGAGCGCGAGTCCGGCACCGTCCTGCGCTATGAGGGCCTGGCCGTGGCCGACGCCGACGGGCATCCCGTGGCGGCCGAGATGGCGCTCCTCCCTGGCATCGTCAGGCTGTCCGTAGAGGACGAAGGGCATCCGTATCCCCTGGTGATCGATCCCACGGTGATCGTCCCCGGCTGGACCGGGCTGGGGGACCAGTTCGAGGAGTTCTTCGGGTTCTCGGTCGCGGGCGCCGGGGACGTCGACGGGGACGGCTTCGACGAGGTGATCGTGGGTGCATACCGGTTCGACGGGGGCTTCTTCGACGAAGGGAAGGTCTTCGTCTTCACCGGTTCGCCGACGGGCCCTTCGCCCATTCCCGCCTGGACGGCGAGCGGCGGCCAGACCGGAGCCTGGCTCGGCTATTCGGTCGCCTCCGCGGGGGACGTGAACGGGGACGGCTACGCCGACGTCATCGTCGGGGCGAAGCTGTACGACAACCTGCAGGTGGACGAGGGGCGCGCCCTGGTCTATCTCGGATCGTCGGTCGGGCTGGGTTCGGTGCCGGCATGGACGGGAGAGCCGGATCAGAACCGGGCTTCGTACGGGGCGTCCGTCGCGTCGGCCGGGGACGTGAACGCCGACGGCTACGATGACGTCGTCGTAGGTGCGCCCGACTTCGATTCCCCCGTCAACACCGACGAGGGAGGGGCCTTCCTGTACCTCGGCTCGGCCGCCGGTCCGTCCGTCACACCGGCCTGGACGGCGGGGAGCGGCCGGTTCTCGTCCGCATACGGGTTCTCGGTGGCTTCGGCCGGCGATATCAACGGGGACGGGTTCGCCGACGTCCTCGTCGGCGCGCCCCTGTTCGACAACGCCGGCTTCCCGGACGAGGGTCGGGTCTTCGCCTACGGGGGATCCGCCGCCGGCCTGTCCACGGAGCCGGTGTGGACCGCGGACGGCAACAAGACGCTGGCGCAGTTCGGATTCTCAGTCGCCGGGGCGGGGGACGTCTCGGGCGACGGAATCGGCGACGTCATCATCGGGGCGCCGTTCGACGGGTCGGGCCGGTTCTTCGTGTACCACGGGTCGACGACGGGACCGGGATCGGTCGCGAATTTCAGCGCCAAGTTCAACAAGACGCCGGCCGACTTCGGCGCCTCCGTGGCCGGCGTCGGCGACGTGAACGGCGACGGAATCGGCGACGTCGCCATAGGCGCACCGCGCACGGGCGACCAGAACTCCACATCCCTCGGGATCGTCCGGGTCTACTACGGCAGCCGCACGGGACTGGGGAATCCGCCCGCCTTCGGCGTGATGGAGACCCAGCCGAACGCATTCCTCGGATGCTCCGTGGCGGGAGCAGGGGACGTGAACGGCGACGGCCTCGCCGATGTCATCGCCGGCGCCGTCGGCCTGGACAACGTCTCTCTGCAGGCCGCGAGCGCGGGGGGGGCGCACGTCTACATGGGATTCCGGACACGGCAGACGGCGCTCCCGCTGGGCGCCCTCCACGGGATCCGCTTCACGAATTAGCCCCATGGTGGTGCGGAGGACTTCGCGGCCGGCGTCGGACGCGGGGAGCCTGCGCGTCACGGCGTAGCCTCGTTCAAGAGCACGGCCGGACCGCTCTCGGTCGCCCGGTGAGATCTCCGCCTTCCGGCCCGGACAACCACGGCTTCGCCTGCGATCCCCGCCACGACCGATGCCCCGCGATGTCCACGCTCGCTGGAACCTGCGGCCCCTGCGTCACCGTGGTATGATGCGCGACTTCGATCCCCTGCTGAACGATAGAACCTGACCTCAATGCGAGGCTTCCAACCATGATCCGCATGCGTCCCCAGGCGTTGTGGATGGCGCTCCTGATCCTGCTCACGCTCCCGGCCTTCCCGGCCGGGGCCTCCGCCGACCGTGTGCCGGCGCCGGATGAGTCGTCGTCCGCATCGAAGCCGGACGACAAGAAACCGGACGACAAGACGGCGATGAAGCTGGACATCAACGCCGTCCCCGGGAACGCCCGGAAGGTGGAGTTCACGACCGACGAGGGGACCTGGATGAACGTGGACGTCTCGCCCGATGGGCGGACCATCCTGTTCGACCTGCTGGGGGATCTCTATCGCGTGGGGATCGACGGGGGGAAGGCGGAGCGGATCACCTCCGGGCCGGCCTTCGATTACGCGGCGCGCTACGCCCCGGACGGCCGGACGATCGTGTTCTGCAGCGACCGGGGGGGGACCATGAACCTGTGGCTGGCGAACGCCGACGGGTCCTCGCCGAGGGGGCTGACGGAGGAGAAGGACTCGGTGTTCTCCTCCCCGTCCTGGACACCGGACGGGAACTACGTCCTGGCTCGCCGTGAAGAGACGTCGAAGGCGGGCATCCCGCCCGTCGAGATCTGGATGTACCACAGGGACGGCGGCAGCGGGATCAAGGTGATCGCGAAGGACAAGATCGACACGTCGGCAGGTCCTGTGGCCAGCCCCGACGGCCGGTTCATCTACCTGACGGGCCGGAAGGCGGACTACTCGTACACGCCGAACATGTCGAACGGCCTGTGGAACGTGTTCCGGCTCGATCGCACGACGGGCGACCTGATCAGCCTGACGACGGCGCCCGACGGGGGACTGCGGCCGACCCTGTCTCCGGACGGCAGGCAGCTGGCGTACGCCCGGAGGCTCGACGCGCGGACGCAGCTGTACCTGCGGGACCTGTCCACCGGGGCGGAGCGCGTCCTGGTACGGCAGCTGCCGCGGGACGACCAGGAGGCCTTCGCGCAGATGGATGTCCTGCCGGCGTCGGCCTTCACGCCCGATGGGAAATCATTCGTTTTCTGGAGCGGCGGCAAGATCCACCGCGTGGACGTCGCGACCGGCAGGGACAGCGTCGTCCCGTTCTCGGCCGACGTGTCGCTCGCCCTGCGCCCTCTCCACCGGGTCGACACGCCGGTGGGCGGACCCGACCTGACCGTCAAGCTGCTGCGCTGGCCGACGCTGTCGCCGGACGGACGCACGCTGGCATTCGACGCACTCGGCAGGATCTGGATGTGCGACATCGGCGCCGACGGCAAGGCTTCGAAGCCCCGCCGCCTGACGAAGGACGCGGTGCGGGAGTACGCGCCGGAATTCTCCCCCGACGGCCGCTTCATCGCCTACGTCACCTGGTCGGATGCGGGGCTGGGGCACGTCTGGAAGATCAGGGCGGGAGGGGGCGCTCCGCAGCGACTCACCCGGACCGCCGGGCACTACGCCAACCCCGCCTGGTCCCCCAAAGGAGACCGGATCGTGGTGGTCGCCGGCAGCGGCGCCGAGCTCCGCGCGCAGCAGCCCGAGTTCGACCCGTACTACGAGATCCGCTGGCTCCCCTCCGAACCTCCGGCGGGCGGCGCCGACCCCACGGTGGTGACCAGCGTTTCCCCCATGGACACGGTGCGCTTCCATCCGGTTCCGGTATTCAGCCCGGACGGCGCACGGATCTTCTATGCGGAGCAGGTGCCCCCTGCGGAGCCCGGCGGCGACGCCAAGGTGGACCTGGTCTCGGTGCGGCTCGACGGCACGGACAAGAATCGGCACCTGAGGTTCGTGCAGGCCGAGAACGCGGTGCCGTCGCCGGACGGCGCCTGGGTGGCCTACGTGAGCCGGGACGACGTGTACGTGGCGGCCATGCCGCGCGCCGGGAAGGACCCGGTGGAGATCGACGGCGAGAAGTCCGCGGTCCCGGTCTACCGGCTCAGCACCGAAGGGGGAGGCTACGTCGGCTGGGCGGACACGGGATCCACCGTGGTCTGGGGCATGGCGAACACGATCTACCGCCAGCGCCTCGACCGGCTGCGCGAGGCGGTCCTGAGAAAGGCGCAGGCGGACAAGGCCAAGGAGAAGGCCGGCGAGGACGCCGGGAAGAAAGCGGCAGGGGAGAAGGCGGCCGGCGAGAAGGAGACCGGCCCGGAGCTCCCGAAGCCGGAAGCGATTGCGGTCTCCCTGATCGTGCCGAGGCCGCACCCGCGGGGGTCGGTCGTCCTGAAGAACGCCCGCGCCATCACCATGAAGGGGGACGAGGTGATCGAGCGGGCCGACGTCGTGGTGGATGGGGACCGTATCAAGGCGATCGGCCGCTCCGGCTCGGTCGCGGTCCCGGCCGGCGCCGCCGTCATCGACCTGGGGGGCAAGACCGTCATCCCGGGCCTGGTCGACGTGCACGCCCACCTGCACTACTCCTCGTTCGAGATCTTTCCGGACAAGAAGTGGGAGTACGTCACGAACCTGGCCTACGGGGTCACGACGACCCACGATCCCTCCGCGCACAGCCTGGATGTGTTCGCGCAGGCGGAGCTGGTCGAGACGGGTGAGATGATCGGCCCGCGCATCTACAGCACGGGGGATGTCCTGTACGGCGGCGTGACAGCCTCGGTCTACACCAGGGTCGACAGCCTGGAGGACGCGCTGCACACCGTCCGCCGGATGAAGGCCTACGGCGCGCACTGGCTGAAGGTCTACCAGCAGCCTCGCCGGGAGCAGCGGATCTGGTTCATCGAGGCGGCACGCCGCGAGGGGATCGGCGCGACCATGGAGGGCGCCGGCGAGCTGCACACGGACCTGACGAACATCTTCGACGGGTTCACCGGCCTCGAGCACTCGCTGCCGGTCCATCTCTACAAGGACGTGGTCACGGTGGTGGCGCAATCCGGAACGAACTATACGCCGACGCTGATCGTATCTTATGGCGGGCCGACCGCCGAGGCGTACTGGTACCAGCACGCCAACCCGCACGACGACGAGCGGCTGCGCCGTTTCACGCCGCACGAGATGCTCGATTTCCTCGGGCGGCGGCGGATCTGGTACCCGGAGGAGGACTTCCATTTTCCGACGGTGGCCAACGGGGCGGCGCGCATCGCGCGCGCCGGCGGGCGGGTCGCCCTGGGCGCGCACGGGCAGCTGCAGGGGCTCGGCGCCCACTGGGAGATGTGGGGCTTCACGATCGGCAACGCCATGACTCCGATGGAGGCGCTCCGGACCGCCACGTGGAGCGGCGCCGAGGCGCTGGGCTTCGGCAAGGACCTGGGCTCGCTCGAGGCCGGCAAGCTCGCGGACCTCGTGGTGATCGACGGCGATCCGCTGGCCGACATCCGGCAGTCCCAGAAGGTGGCGTTCACCATGAAGGGCGGCGTCCTCTACGACGCCTCGACCATGGACGAGGTCTGGCCCGAGAAGAAGCCTCTCGGCCCGTTCTTCTGGCAGCGCCCCTGAGGACCGCGCCGGCAGCGACTGGAGGTCATGGCTAAGAGGCGCAGGGACAGGAAGGAAGACAAGAAGAGGTCCCGCGAGGCCAGGGCGGAATCCAGGATCCCCCGCCTGCGACAGCTCCTGTTCAAGGACCTGCGCCCGGCCGACCTGCCGCGCAATTTCCGCCTGGACCTGAGGCAGCTGTACCGCTTCTACCTCGACGAGGAGCGCCGCGCCCAGCTCGCGGCCATGGGGCGCATCCGCCGATCCTTCAAGATCGTCGCCTGGCTGCTGAAGAGCCTCCTCGCCAAGCTCTCGCCGGGGCGCCGGCTGGCGCTGTTCGCCTCGCTCGTCATGTGCTTCATCGGCAAGTGGCGTTTCGGCGTGCAAGGCGACGTCTTCAGCACCGACCTCCGCCTGTGGGGCTTCCTCATCCTTCTCCTGGTGTTCATGCTGGAGATGATGGACAAGGTCCTGGCGAAGGACGAGATCGAGGTGGCCAGGCAGGTCCAGCTGGCGCTCCTGCCGTCGCGGCACCCGCAGCCGGAGGGGCTGTCGCTCTGGTCGTTCATGCGTCCGGCCAACGACGTCGGCGCCGACCTGGTGGACTACATCGAGCTGCCCGGGGGCCGCCTGGGCGTCGTGCTCGGCGACGTCGCCGGCAAGGGGCTCGGCGCCGCGCTCTTGACGGCCAAGCTGCAGGCGACGCTGCGGGCCATCGTCCCCACGGTGCCGTCGCTCAGCGATCTGGGCTCGCAGCTCAACGCCATCATCTTTCGGGACGGCATCGACAACCGTTTCGTCACGATGTTCTACTTCGAGGTCGACCCGGCGACCGGCCGGATGCGCTATCTCAATGCGGGGCACAACCCGCCGTTCGTCCTCCGGGAGTCGGGCATCGAGTCGCTGCCCGCGTCCGCCATTCCGCTGGGGATGATGGAGGGGACGTCCTACGCCGAGAACGAGCTCCTGCTGCGGGACGGCGACACGCTGGTCGTCTACTCGGACGGGCTGACCGAGGCGAGGAGTCCCGGGGACGAGGAGTTCGGCGCCGAGCGCCTGCGCGCCTGCATGCCCCGCCTGCGCGGGCTCTCCGCCGAGAAGGGCGTGGGGGTCATCATCGACGAGGTGAACGCCTTCCTCGCGGGGGAGCGGCCGCACGACGACCTGTCCCTCGTCGTCCTGGCTCGCCCCGGGGAGGCCGCGCCCGCACAGACCGGGGACCGCCGATCCGGCCCCGTCCCGCCTCCGAGGATCATTCCGCCGCCCCTGCCGGGCTGAGCGGCCGCGACAGCGCGCCCATCGAGCGCTCGTGGATCCCCGAAAGCGTCAGCATCGACAGGGTCGCGCCGCTCAGGGCCATCAGCATGTCCTGCTGGGCGTCCCACGGGTCCCCCTGCATGCCCAGCCACTCGGGGCCGCTGTTTGGGTAGAACCGCAGGACGATGCCCCACTCGAGGATTTCGTAGAACGCGCTGAACGCCAGGCAGACGCTGACGCACAGGAAGCCGAGACGCGGGCCCGGGCGCTGGCCGCCGGCCCGGCGCAGCCACTCGCGCACGAAGATCGCCGGGATGAAGCCCTGCGCCAGGTGGCCGACGCGATCGAAGTGGTTGCGCGCCAGCCCGAGGGCGTCCCTCAGCCAGTCGAAGAGCGGCATGTCGGCGTAGGTGTACTTCGCCCCGCAGGCCAGGATCACGAAATGCACGGCGGCCAGGAGATACGCCAGCCCCGAGACACGGAAGCGCCTGCGCGTGACGACGAGGAAGAGGACGCCGACCAGTCCGAGCGACAGCTCGAACAGCCAGACGGCGTAGTCGCGCGGGCGGATGGCCGACCAGGCGAAGGCGGTCGCCGCCACCGTGAGGAACGCGACGTACGGATCGACGCGGCGCGTCACCGACACGCCCGTGGAGACGTCTCCTGCGGGTCCCCCGATCGGCCGTCGGGGACGGCGCCCGCGCCGGCCAGCCGATCGCGAGCCTGCCCGAGCAGCTCCGCCGCGCGGTCGAAGGCCGACACGAGCTGCGCCTCGTGGCGTGGTATGGCGCTCCTGTCGCCGGAGGCGATCGCCTCGAAGATCCGCGGCAGGACCTCCTCGCGATACGTCGGCTGGGGCGCGTAGATGAGGTGCTTGAAGTACGGCCGGCCGCGGAGCCCCTCGTCCTCCGTCATCGCGCGCTCGACCAGCATGAGCCGCTCGTTCACGGCCCGGACGGCGGAATCGGAGATCGCCGCGCCCGCGGCGCTCCGGCGGTCGAGGCCGGCCTCGAAGTCCTCGGCGGCGCGCAGCCAGCGCCGGGCGGCGGCGCGCGCCGCGTCGAGGCGGAGCGGCGCGACGGGACGGCCCCTCCGGCCGGCGGCCGCGGCGTCATCCGCCATCGTTTCGACGCGGTCGATGTAGGTCTGCACCGAGCGGGCGTACGCGGAGTAGCGCATCGGCAGGATGGCGGCGTCCGCAAGCCTCCAGGTGAGCAGGCTCCAGAGGCGCGCCATGGTCGCGCCGTAGCGGAAGCCCGGGTCGGCGATGCGGCTCATCCGGAAATAATTGTCGTACTGCGAGTGGTACACGCCGTAGTCGCCGCCGAACGACATGTCGATGCACGACATGCCGATGTTCTCCTGGAAGGCGGTATAGTCGGTGGCGCCGACGATGTCGCTCACTTCCGGCACGCCGTCTCGCGACTGCTGCGCCCACGCATCGAAGACCGTCCCGTCGCCGTCGGGATGGCGGACCGAGCGCGTCACCTCCCCGAGGAACCTCGCCAGGGCCGGGGTCGAGCCGCCCTCGAAATGCGGCCCCGCGATGGCCGAGTCGACGTTGACGTACGCCACGCCGTGCCGGAGGAGGTGTGCCCGGACGTCCTTCGCCCAGGAGGTGGATCCTCCCAGCAGGTCCTCCTCGGCGTCCCAGTTGGCGAAGACGATGGTTCGGCGGGGCCGGTGCCCGGCGCGCAGCGCCTCGCCGAGCGCGCGCGCGACCTCGAGCAGCGCGGCGGTGCCGCTCGCCGGATCGACGGCGCCATAGATCCAGGCATCGCGGTGGTTGCCGATGACCACCCACTGATCCGGCTCCTCGGCGCCCCGGATCGAGCCGAGGACGTTGCGCATGGTGCCGATGCGCTCGGAGTTCTCCACGCGCAGCCGGACCACGGCCGGCCCGGGCCCCGCGTGGTAGGTGAACGGCAGGCCGCCCTGCCAGCCCCCCGGCCCGACCGGGCCCCCGAGACGCGAGAGGATCTCCTGGGCATCCTCGTAGGACATCGGGATCGAAGGGATCTTCGGCAGCTGCCGATCGCGGACCGGGCCCTCTTTCCAGCCGCCGCGGCGGGACTTCTGCCAGTGAAAGGTGAACGGCTCCCCGGGGCCGAGCCAGTCGTACACGATCGAGCCGAGCTGGATGTGGCTCGGCGGGCCGAACGGGCCGTCGGGATAGACGACCCCGCGGCCGTACCCGTCGTCCTGCGGGTCGGAATAGATGATCGTTCCGGCTGCGCCGTGCGATTCGGCCAGCCAGACCTTGTAGCCGCGGTAGCTGTAAGGCTCCGAGTAGCGCATCAGGACGATCTTCCCGCGCACGTCGATGTGCATCGACTCGAGCGCCCGGAAGTCCTCCGGGCTGCCGCCGTTGGCGTAGACGACCTCGGCGGTCACGTCTCCGCTCCTGGCGTAGGCGTGGTAGGGCATGAAGCGCCCGTCGCGATAGAGAAAGCTGTCCTTGTCGGCGGGATGCGGGGCCTCGGCCAGCTTCAGCCGCCGCGGCTCCGGCCGGAGCAGCTCGACGGACGCCGACACGCCGCGCGACAGGAGCGCCGGCGTGTCGTGGAAGCGGACGTCCTCGAGCCCGTACTCGACGAAGCGGTCGCGCACGTAGTCCGCCAGATCCATGTTGCGCGCGCTCCCCGCCGGGTGCGGCTCCTCGGTCAGGTAGAGCAGGTGGCGCGCGTAGGTGTCGGCGCTCGGCCGCGACAGGAGGAGGGCCTCGGCCGCGCCGGCGTCCGCCCCGTGTCCCGGTGACGGACCGGATCCCCGAGCCGGAACGGGTTCCTGCACCGGACCGGGTCCCGCGCCGCAGACGAAGGTGGCCAGCAGGCCGGCGGTCAGCGCCTGCCGGAGCGACTCGATGCGCACCGAGGGGTGGGGGGAGACGCCGCTCAGCGCGGGGAGCCGCCGAGGAGCCACCGCGCGCTCACCTCGACGCGGCGCGCGGGCATGAGGTAGTACTGCGCGTCCCCCAGCTCGCTCTCCGCCACGGGCGGCCGTTGATCGTTGAGGTTCGTCCCGTCCACGCGGAGCTCGACGTTTCCGAGCGCGTAGCCGATCCCGGCGGACCAGGTGATGTAGTCCGGGGCCAGGGCGGTGTTGCGCTTGTTCAGGAAGCGGCTCCCGATCCAGTTGGACCGCACGTTGCCGTGCCACCCCTCGGCGCGACCGAGCACGAATTCCGTCGCGGCCATGTAGCGGGCCGACATCTCGAGTCTCTTGCCGGCGAGCTGCGTCGGGACGCCTCCGAACTCGGTCACGTAGTCCCGGAACCGCGCGTCATGCAGGCTGTAGACGGTGCGCCACTCGAAGACGGGCCGGGGCCGTACGACGGTCGACACTTCGATTCCCCGGAAGCGCTGCGTCCCCCCGTTCACCAGGGCCGGCACGCCGCCGACGACCTGGGACAGCACCAGGTTCTCGAAATCCATCTGGAACGCGCTCAGCTCGACCGCGAGGCGGCCGCCCATCAGGCCGCTCTTCAACCCCGCCTCGTAGCTCTGGGCGGTCTCGGGCGCCAGGATCTCCGGGTCGGCGTCCAGGCCGAAGTCGATGACCGCCGGCTTGTAGGTGTTGCGGTAGTTCGTGTACAGGTGGAGGGCGTTCGCTCCCTTGCGCCACGCGGTCCAGGTCATCCCCGCAAATCCCCCTCCGCGCATGACGTTGCGGCGATCGTCGCTCTTCACACGGATCGACGACACGAAGTCGAGCGTGTCGGTCTTGCGGGACTCCGCGGTGCGGTTCAGGCGGGCGCCCAGCTCGAAATGCCAGCGCTCCGCGGGGTTCCAGACGACCTGGCCGTACAGGCCCGAGAACTCGCGGCGGTCGCGGATCTTCACGGCCGCCTCGTTGCTCAGGCTGCTTCCCGACGGCGGGGCGTCCCCTTCCAGATCGACGAAGTAGTCGAAGTCCCCGCCGTCCGCCCGGCCGCTCCCGTGGAGGTGATCGAACCCCGCGACGACTTCGACCTTCGGGTCGGGGTGGAAGGCCATGTGGCTGTCGAAGAAGGCGTCGACCGTCGGGATCGACTCGCGGAAGCCGTGCGCGTTCGGGGCCACCAGGGTGACGTCCGTCAGGAAACCGCGCAGCACCTCCTGCCGGGATCGGCTGACGGTCACGGAGTTCGACCAGGACCCGGTCTCGAGCTTCCGGTCGTATCCGGCGTTCAGCGTGTGCCGGTTCTCGTCGACGCGGGCGCCGGTCATGTTGTGGTTCGCGTCCACCGGCACCTGCGTCGTCAGGCTCGTCCCGACGCGCGGATGGGGGCTGGCCGGATCCTGCCGCAGGAACAGGCTGTCCACGCCGAAGCGCAGCGTTCCGTGCTCCATCTGCCGGCTGTTCTGCCAGCGCACATGTCCGCGGGCGAAGTCGGTCCGGTCGTCGCTGAAGCCCTGGTGCGAGACGTCCGCCTGCAGCGAGGACTTGATCTCTCCCCAGGCCGGCAGGGGGGACGACCAGGCGACCGAGCCGGTGTCGTAGTTGCCGGCGGCCGTCCGAAGCGTCGTCCCTCCGGCTCCCGGCTCGCCGTGAACGACGTTGATGACGCCCACGAAGGAGGTGGCGCCATAGGACACGGGCGCCGCGCCGCGCAGGATCTCGATCCGCTCCACGTCCGTGAGATCCAGGGTCACCAGGGACGGGTTGAAGGCGCCGCCCCAGGGAAAGCCGTCCACCGCCAGCAGGAAGGCGTCGAACTCCCGGAGACCCCAGAATTCCGGGACGGACCCGGCCGGGCCTCCATCGCCGCCCGGCGCGATGTCGATGCCCGCGGCGATGAGCAGGGCGCTGCGCAGGTCGTACGCGCCGCGACGCACCAGATCGTCGCGCGTGATGACGGTCACCGAGGCCGGCGTGGTTTCGACCGGCTCCGGAGCGCGGGTCGTGATGACCTGCACGCGCTCGACGAGCGGAGGAGCGGCCGCAGCCGCGGGCTGGTCGGCGGCCCGCGCCGCGACGGGACCCAGCGCCCCGGCGATCAGGATGAGTGCGTGCACCGCTCGAATCCTCCCACGGGTCCGATCGATCATGAGATCACCCCTGATCCCTGGCGCGTTGCGCCGACGGCTGGTTCGTTGTTCCTGGGTTCCGATTCTGGGAAATCGTACCATGCCATGGCGGCGGGCCGTCCGCTCTTTCGTCGGGCGCGGTGATTCACGATATGATACGGCCTGCCTGTCACACAACACCGCTGCGGGAGGAGACTCATGGCCACGTTCGAACGAAGCGCGCACGTCGACTGGGAAGGCACGGTCAAGGAAGGACGCGGCGAGGTCAAGGCCGGCACGGGCGCCTTCGCGCTGCCGGTGACGTTCCCGGCACGAGTCGAGGCCCCGGGAGGCAAGACCAGCCCGGAGGAGCTGATCGCCGCCGCG
>Ga0070692_10000312_pt1 | contig 13892 bp, 13 predicted proteins | sample KBSK1102metaG_FD_64675 | JGI IMG/M metagenome (GOLD analysis project Ga0070692, IMG submission 64675) | Corn, switchgrass and miscanthus rhizosphere microbial communities from Kellogg Biological Station, Michigan, USA - KBS K1-10-2 metaG | ecosystem: Host-associated > Plants > Roots >...
CCGGGACGGCTCGAAAGCCGGCCGGATGATCGCCCTGATCGCGCGGTTGTCAGGAGCGAAGAAGGGGACAGATCTATTTTCGAGATTGCCTCGAACGTAATAAATAGATCTGTCCCCCTTTCCCGGCGCTACGCCGGCGTCAAGTCGGCGTAGCGCGCGACGAACTTCTTCTTCCCGGCGCGGTCGAAGTAAACGGTTAGTCGGGTCTCGTCGCCCGAGCCCTCCTGCGCGAGGATCACGCCGTAGCCGTAGCGCGGGTGACGGACCCGGCGGCCACGCCGCAGCACGCCGACGTCGGGCAGCTCGACTTCCTGCGACTCGTCCTCGGCCGCGAACGACGGCGCGAACGCCGCCGTCCGGCCCGTCCCGAAGGTCCGCTCTTCCACCGAATCCGCCGGAATCTCCGCGACGAAGCGCGACTCCATTCGCGGCTGCACGCGACCGAAGACCAGCCGCCGCCGGGCGAGCGTCAGCGTGAGCTCGTCCTTCGCGCGCGTCATGCCGACGTACAGGAGGCGGCGCTCCTCTTCGAGCTCGTCCTCGTCCTCCGCGGACTGGCCGTGCGGCAGGTACCCTTCCTCCAGACCGACCACGAAGACGGTCGGGAACTCCAGGCCCTTCGCGGCATGCAGCGTGGAGAGCGTCACGCCCCGCCCGCCGGAAGCGGCCTCGGCGTCCGTGGCGAGCGAGACCGAATCCAGGTATTCCGCGAGCGTCGCGTCTTCGCCGCTCCTCCGTTCGAACTCGCGCGCGGAGCTGACCAGCTCGGCCAGGTTCTCCCGGCGGGCCACGTCCTCGGAGTCCTCCGTCCGGTCGTAGAGCGCGGCATACCCGGTCGCCTCGAGGAGATGCTCGAGGAGCGCCGAAGGGGGCTCGGTCTTCGCCCGCTCGGCGAGCTCCGACACGATCGCACGAAAGCGGGACAGGGCCGTGCGCGCGCGGTCGGTCAGCTCCGCGGGCGGATTCGCGGAGGCCTCCCACCACGACTTTCCGCTCTCCCGGGCGGCCTTCGCGATGCGGTCGAGCGTGGCAGACCCGATGCCACGCGCCGGCACGTTGACGACCCGCCGGAACGCGAGGTCGTCCTCGGGACGCGCCGCGAGACGCAGGTAGGCGAGCGCGTCCTTGACCTCCGCCCGCTCGTAGAACTTCATCCCGCCGACCACCACGTAGGGGATGCGGCGCCGGACGAGCTCCTCCTCGAAGGGCCGCGACTGGGCGTTCGTCCGGTAGAGGACCGCCACGTCTCCGGCGCCGTCGCGCCGGTCTTCGATCGCCCGCGCCACGGTTTCCGCCTCGGTCCGGTCCTCGTCGAACCGCCAGAGCCGCACCCGGGCACCGGCGCCCCGGTCGGCGAGAAGCCTCTTCGGCCGGCGGCGGCGGTTGTTGGCGACCAGTCCGGACGCCGCGTCCAGGATCCCCGACGTCGAGCGGTAGTTCCGCTCGAGCGGGATGATCCGAGCTCCCGGGAAATCCTCGTCGAAGCGCAGGATGTGCTCGACCTCCGCGCCGCGCCACCGGTAGATCGCCTGGTCCTCGTCCCCCACGGCGCAGAGCGAGTCCGCTCCGCGGCCGAGGAGCTTCACGAGGGCGTCCTGGGACGTGTTCGTGTCCTGGTATTCGTCGATCAGGAGGTGGCGCACCCGGGCCGCCTCCGCCTGCGCGACCTCGGCCCGCTCGCGCAGGAGGCGAACTGCCCGGAAGATGAGGTCGTCGAAGTCGAGCGCGCCGGCGGCGGCGAGCTTCTTCTCGTAGAGCAGGAAGACGCGGCCGACTCTCTCGCCCGCGTAGTCCGTCTGGGAATCGGCGTACGCCTGGGCCGTGATCAGTGAGCTCTTCGCCGACGAGATGCGCGCACGCACCGCCCCGGCCGGCAGGACCTGCTCGGAGACGCCGATTTCCTCCATCGCTTCCTTGACCAGCGCGAGCTGATCCGCCGAGTCGGCGATCGAGAACCGCGGCGGCAGCCCGGCGAGAGCGGCGTGGCGCCGGAGGAAACGGAGGGCGAAGGAGTGGAACGTCCCCACGAAAGAGAGGAGCGGCCGGCCTCCCAGGATCCGCCGCGCCCGCTCGCGCATCTCGTCCGCGGCCTTGTTCGTGAAGGTCACCGAGACGATCGAGCGGGGATCCACGCCCCGCTCCACGAGGCGCGCCAGGCGGTGCGTGATGACGCGGGTCTTGCCGGAGCCCGCGCCGGCGAGGACGAGGAGCGGACCCTTCTCGTGGAGGACCGCCGCCTTCTGTTCGGGGTTCAGCCCCTGGAGCGCGGGAGTTTCGGACACGAAGCCGAACTTAGCAGACGCGGGAGGGGGTAGGCGGGAGGCGGTAGGCGAGCTACTCGACCGTCACCGATTTCGCCAGATTTCTCGGCTGATCGACGTCGCAGCCGCGGCGCACCGCCATGTGGTAAGCAAGAAGCTGCAGCGGCACGACCGACACGATCGGCTGGAGCTCCGGAATTGTCTCCGGGATCACGAGCGAGTAATCGGCGAGCGACGCGATCTCCTCGTCCTCGCGGGTCGTCACGACGAGGGAGATGCCGTCGCGGGACTTGACCTCCCGCAGGTTCGAGAGCGTCTTGTCGCGCCAGGCGTCGTGCGGAGCGAGCACCACGACCGGCAGGTTCTCGTCGACCAGCGCGATCGGGCCGTGCTTCATCTCCCCCGCCGGATAACCCTCGGCGTGGATATAGGAGATTTCCTTCAGCTTCAGGGCACCCTCGAGCGCAATCGGATAGTGCAGCCCGCGACCCAGGAAGAGAAAGTCCCGCGCGTCGTGAAAGTCGCGCGCCAGCTTCTCGATCCGGGGCTCGAGAGCCAGCGCCTGCTGGATCGCGACCGGAAGGTGAACGAGCGCCGCGCGCTCTCCGGCGGTCAGGCCCCGGGCGAGACCCCGCGACTCGCGCAGTTTCGCGGCGAGCAGGAAGAGTACGGCGAGCTGTGTGGTGAACGCCTTCGAGGAAGCAACTCCGATCTCGGGGCCCGCGTGGGTGGGGAAGACCGAGTCGACCATGCGCGCGATCTGTGACCCCGGCGCGTTGACGATCGCCCCGAGCGGCGAGCCGGCCCGGCGCGCCTCGGAGAGCGCCGCAACCGTGTCGGCGGTCTCGCCCGACTGCGAGATGCCCACGGTCAGCGTCCGCCCGTCGAGGACCGGGCTGCGGTAGCGGAACTCGCTGCCGTAGTCGACCTCGACCGACATCCGCGCCATCCCCTCGATCAGGAACTTGCCCACCAGCGCGGCGTGCCACGAGGTCCCGCACGCGAGCAGGAGGACGCGGTCGAAACCCGCAACCCGCTCCGCCGAGAGGAGAGGCGAATCGAGCGTGAGCTCGCCGGTCTGGAGGGAGACCTTGCCGCCCAGGGTCTCCGAAACTGCGGTGGGCTGTTCGTGGATCTCCTTCGCCATGAAGTGGCGATAGCCCCCCTTCTCGGCGGCGACCGAGTCCCACAGGATCCGGTGGACCGGCCGCTCGACGTCATGCCCATCCCCGTCCGCGATCCGTGTGCTCTTCGCGTCGACGCGGGCGACGTCGCCGTCCTCCAGGAACACGACGTCCCGGGTCCACGGGACGAGCGCGACCGGGTCGGATGCCACCCAGTTCTCGCCGTGCCCCAGGCCGAGCGCGATGGGCGGGCCGGAGCGAGCGGTCACCAGGACTCCCGGCTCCGCGCTGGACGAGACGAGAACCGCGTACGCGCCGGTCAAGCGCTTCGTCGCGGTCTGGACCGCGGCGAAGAGATCGCCGCGGAAGGCTTCTTCGACCTCGTGCGCGAAGACCTCCGTGTCGGTCTCGCTCGTGAAGCGGTGCCCGCGGGTCGCGAGAAAAGCCTTCCTCTCCGCGAAGTTCTCGAAGATCCCGTTGTGGACGACCACGACCTGGCCCTTGCAGTCGGTATGCGGGTGGGCGTTCTCCTCGGTGGGGCGGCCGTGCGTCGCCCACCGCGTGTGGGCGATTCCCACGCGGCCGGGCGAGCTCGAGCCGGCGAGTTTCTCGATCAGCGTCGAGAGCTTCCCGGCGCTCCGCTGGATCGTGAAGTGGCCGTTGCAGAGCGTCGCAATTCCCGCCGAGTCGTAGCCGCGGTACTCGAGGCGCTTCAACCCGTCGAGGAGGAGCGGAGACGCCTCCTGGGTTCCGGTATAGCCAACGATGCCGCACATAAAGAAGAAGCTGTCAGCTGTCAGCCGTCAGCTCGCTGGACCCCTTTCCGGCGGGCCTTGCGCCTGGTTGCCCAGCCCTCGAGGTTCTTCTGCGGGACCCGCGTCACCGCGAGCGCACCGTCGGGGACGTCCCGGGTGATCGTCGAGCCCGCCCCGACGTACGCTCCCGCTCCGACCGTCACCGGCGCGACCAACTGGCTGTCGCTGCCGATGAACGCGCCTGCGCCGATCGAGGTCCGGTGTTTGCGCTCCCCGTCGTAGTTGCACGTGATGACGCCGGCGCCGATGTTCGCTTCCGCCCCGACCTCCGCGTCTCCCAGGTACGACAGGTGGGACGCCTTCGCTCCCGCGCGCAGGGTCGCCTGCTTCGTCTCGACGAAGTTGCCCACGCGGACTTCCTCCTCGAGCACGGTGCCCGGCCGCAGGCGGGCGAAGGGTCCGACCCGGGAGCGCGCCCCGATCCGCGCTCCCTCGACCTCGCAGTGCGGGCCCACGACCGCTCCGGGCCCCACGGTCGAGTCCGTGATCCGGGTGAACGGGAGCACCTCGCAGCCCTGCTCGAGGAGCGTGTCTCCGTCCAGGCAGACGAACGGTTGGACCACGGCGTCCGGCTCGAACCGCACGCGGGCCCCGATACGCGTCGTCGCGGGATCGACGATCGTGGCGCCCGCGTCGAATGCGTGCTCCAGGCAGCGGCGCCGCTCGATCTCCTCGGCCGCGGCGAGCTCGCGACGCGTGTTGATGCCCCACCCCTCGCGCCAGTCCCCGGCCTCGATCCCCTCGACAGCGCCGCGGCGGGCCGCGAGCGTCTCGACCGCGTCGGTCAGGTAGTACTCGCCGTTTGCGGCGTTCGGCGTGAGTCGCGCGATCGCGCGCTCCAGCGCCGGAGCCGCGAAGCAGTAGAAGCCGGCGTTCGCCTCGGCGATCCGCCGCTCCCGGACCGTGGCGTTTCGGGTCTCGACGATCCGGCGCACGCGCCCCTGCGGATCGCGCACGACCCGGCCGAGCTCCCCCGTTTCCGGGGGGCGAAACGTCAGAAACGCCAGATCGAGGTTCTTTTCCCGCCGCCGCGCGACGAGCCGGGAAATGGTCGCCGGGGTGAGGAGCGGCGTGTCCCCGGAAAGCACCAAGACGGGAGCGGAGCCGTCCTTCGACAGCGCCGGAAGGGCGCGCCGGACGGCGTCACCCGTGCCGAGCGGAGGATCCTGGACGACGACGGTCACTTCCCGTCCGGAGAGGACCTTCTCGACCTCCTCGCGCCCGGCGCCGACCACGACGACGATCCGGGACGGGGAGATCTCGGAGGCCGTGTCGAGGACCGTCTCGAGGAGCGTCCGTCCTCCGATCCGGTGAAGCACCTTGGGAACGGTCGAACGCATGCGCGAGCCCACCCCCGCCGCCAGGACGACGACCTGGGGCGCGGCTTCGGGCGCTGCGGCGCGCGCGCGCCGTTTCTTTCTCGAATTCTTCGTTTTGGAGACCCGCATCAGTGTTCTTGCGCTTCTCGGAAAGAGAACTGCAAGTATAGGACCGGGCATGGCGGGTGAAGGGTCGCGGCGCGAGGAGTCTCCCGGTCGCAGCGTGAGGAGTCTCCCGTCGCGGCGCGAGGAGTCTCCCGGTCGCAGCGTGAGGAGTCTCCCGAAGGGAGGAGCCTCACGCTGCGGGAGCGGAGCGAGCGAGCGATCAGGCGTTCGGTCGAGGCCGGCCCGCCGAGCCGAACGCCGGTGGCGAAGCCAGATCGCGAGCGAGCGAGAGCGACGGTTACGAGGCCAGCAGCTCCTGGAACTCGGGAGAATCCCGGACCGGATCGAAGTCTCGATCGTGGCGGGCGAGGATTCGATTGCGCTGGTCCTCGACGATCGCCTTCCGGAGATGCTCCAGGGCCGAGTCCGACTCGCCGCGCTGGGCGTAGCAGCACGCCAGCAGGAAGTCCACCTTCCCGCCGCCGTTCTTGCGGGCCGCGTGCTTCAGGTGCTCGATGGCCTCGTCGACGTTGCCCCGGTTCTTTTCCAGGATTGCGGCGTAGTAGAAGTCCTCGGGCTCGGAAAGGGATCCCCGCGCGGAGGGCTTCTGCCGCTCGCAGACCGCGAGGTAGACCCGCGCCCGGTCCACCACTTCCTTCTCGTCCGGATACTTCACGATGAGGTCGAGGAAGTGCCGCTCGGCCTCTTCGATCTTGCGCCGCTGGAGAGCCGCGACCCCCTTGTCGTATTCCTTCCGGGCGTTCTCGGTGGAGCGGGAGAGCTCCTTCAATGTCTGGGCCTTCTTCGGCGCGTCGACTGCGACCGGCCCGGTCGGGCCCAGCTTCTCCATCCGCTTTTCGAGCTCGTCGACGCGGACTCCGAGGGCGTCGGCCAGAGCCTGCACGCTCATCTTCGTCGCGTTGTCCCTCAGGAACCGGAGTTCAGCGTCCGTCCAGCGTTTTGCCATTTCGCTCCTTCCGGGCTGTCGAGAAAAACGGCGTATTGTAGGGACGCCCCACCCCCGTGTCAATCGAGAAGCCGCCGGGAAGCTCCCGGAATGCCCTCCCGAGACGGCTTGTTTCTCTCGTCGGAGGCCCAATGCATAACCGACGGAAAGCTTCGTTCCTGCTGGCGGCTGCGACCGCGGCGCTCGCGTTCGTTCTCGTCGCGGGCAACGCGACGGCGGCCGAGAAGACCTCGACGGCGACCGGCACGGTGTCGAAGCTCGACGCCGCGCAGCACACCGTCGTCGTCGCCGTGACCGACGGGCCCGAGACCACCTTCACCTGGACGGCCGAGACGAAGATCAACGGGACCCTCGCCCCCGGCGCGCGGGTCACGGTGCGCTACACGACCCTGCCCGACGGACAGAACCTCGCTCACCAGATCAGCGTCGCGAGGAGCTAGCTTCGGGGCTGCCCTCCGGCGGCCATTCGCGGAGAATCCTTCGACGCGCTAGAATCGCGGCGCGGCAACCAGCCGCGGAGGAACGATTCGATGGGGATGTACATCATCGCGGAGCCCTGTATCGGCACGAAGGACACCGCGTGCGTCGACGTCTGCCCGGTGGACTGCATCCACCCGCGCAAGGACGAAAAAGAGTTCGAGGCAGCGGAGATGCTCTACATCGACCCGGACGTCTGCATTCAGTGCGGAAACTGCGAACCGGCGTGCCCGGTCACCGCGATCTTCACGGAAGAGACGATCCCCGACAAGTGGAAGCACTTCCAGCAGATCAACGCGGACTGGTACAAGAACCGCCAGGGGTAAGCGGTAGCCGGTAGCCGGTAGCGAGCTACTTCTTTTTCAACGTCTTCTCGAGAAACGCGTCCGTCCGCGCGTCGGCATCCTTCGCGTCTGCCGCCCGGAACGTGGCGGGATCCTTCGAAGATGCGAACCCGTGTCCCGCGTCCGGATAGATCTTGAAGTCGACGCTCTTGCCCGCCGCCTTCGCTTTCGCCTCGAACGCCTTCACGCTCTCGGGCGGAATGCCCTGGTCCTGACCGCCGAAGTTTCCGAGCAGCGGCACCGCCAGTGACTTGATCGTCGCATCGTCGGTCACGAGACGGCCGTAATAGATGACGGTTCCGGCGAGCTTCGGTTGGGCGAGCGCGAGCGCCAGCGAGTAGCCGCCGCCCATGCACCAGCCGACGGAGCCGATCCTCGCCGCGTCGACGTCGTCCCGCGAGCGCAGGTAGTCGAAGGCCGCCTTGAGGTCGCGGACCGCCCGGTCCTCCGGCAGGCCGCGCATGAGCTGGTGGGCGGTGTCCGGGTCGGTCGCGACCTTGCCGCGGTAGAGGTCGACCGCAAGCGCGACGTATCCCTTCCGCGCCAGGTCGTCCGCTTTCCCGCGGATGAAGTCGTTCAATCCCCACCACTCCTGGATCACGACGATCGCAGGCTTACGGCCGGCGCCGTCGGGAAGGGCGAGGTATCCGGTCACGGTCTCGGCGCCGCTCGGATAGGAAACGCTCTTCGAGCCCTTGTCCGCGGCGGAGCCGAGCGCCGCGACGAGCGTCAGGACCACCGCTCCGATCGCTTTCTTCGTCATGGTTCGTTTTCCTCCCGTCCCGGTTAATCTTATCGGGTGAGCTCTCTCTTCCCGGATGAGCCGGCGGACGAGAGAGCGCTCCTTCAGTTTCTCTACGATCGCCTGGCGGCGCGCTTCCGTTTCGGCGCCGCGCAGATCCGTCTTTCCGGCCGGAAGCTGACCGGCGGGGAGATCCAGTACGGCCGGCCGCACCGCATTACGATCTCGGCGCACCTCTCGCCCGCCGAGCGCGACGACACGCTCCGCCACGAGGCGGCGCACGCGTGGGCGTACGAGATCGAAGGCGCCCGCGCCGGCCACGGACCCCTCTTCCGCCGCCTCGCCGCGCACGTCGGCGCCACCCCGAGAAAGGCGCCGCTCACCAAGGCGCTCGCGGACCACCGCCGGCGCAACGAGATCCTCTATCGCTGCGAAGGGTGCGCGCGCGTGTTCCGCCGCTACCGGAACGTGCGCGGGGCCCGCTATTGCGTGCGCTGCTACCGCGCCGGTCGGCCCTCCCGGTTGCGGCGCGTGCGCGAACGGAACCCGTGAGTGCGCGCAAGGGCGTCGTTTTCCCGCCGGGGTATCGGATCGGGCACGCCACCGATCGGGTGAACCGGACCGGGTGCACCGTCGTCCTCCCGCCGCCCGGAACGATCGCGGCCGTGGAGGTCCGCGGCGGCGCGCCCGGGACCCGGGAGACCGGCGTCTTCACCCCGGGCAACCTCGTTTCGGAGATCCACGGTCTGGTGTTCGCGGGCGGGAGCGCCTTCGGCCTCGCCGCCGCGGACGGCGTCGCCGCCTGGCTGCACCGGAGGGGCCGTGGATTCGCGGTCGGTTCCGAGCGCGTTCCGATCGTCGCCGCGGCGGTCCTCTTCGACCTCGGCGTGGGCCGGCCCCGCCACCCGACTGCAGCCATGGGTCAGCGGGCCTGCCGGGCGGCGCGCGACGGCGCCGTGGAGACCGGACCGGTCGGCGCCGGCACCGGCGCGACCGTGGGGAAGCTCTACGGCGCGGCGCGGGCGGGTCGAGGCGGGGTCGGCGCGGCCGCCGTCCGTCTCCCCGGGGACGAGGTCGTCGCCGCTCTCGTCGCCGTGAACGCCTTCGGAGACGTCGTCGATCCGGATTCCGGGCGGGTCCTCGCCGGGCCGGGGACGGCGCGGGCGCTCCGGACGAGCGCGGATCCGGGCCGTTTCGCGGAGCCCGGCCCGGGCGCGGCGACCACGCTCGCGTGCATCGCAACCACCGTTCCGTTCGAGCCCGGCTCCCTGAAACGCGTGGCGATCGAGGCGCATGACGGAATCGCGCGTGCGATCCGCCCGGCCCACACCGTCCTCGACGGCGACACCCTGTTCGCGCTCGCGCCGGCGGGCCCGGCGCCTTCGATCCTCCTGCGGCTCCGGGTCGGCGAAGCCGCGGCGGAGGCCGTGGCGCGCGCGATCGTGGACGCCGTGCGGCTGCGTCGTCCGGCCGCGCGAAGCGGCGGGTGACCGGGTGACCGTTTCGAGCGCCGAGGAACGCCGCGGCGTCCTGCTCGTGGCCGGCGCGGCCCTCCTGTGGTCGACCGCCGGTGTCGGGATCAAGGGCATCGCGGACTCCCCGCTCAAGGTCGTGTTCTTCCGCTCGGCAGTCGCGGCCGTGGTGCTGCTCCTCCACTTCCGGCCGCGCCTCCGCCGGATCACGCCCGGTTTTCTCGCGGGCCTGGCGTGCTACGCGGCCTGCCTGATCTCCTTCGTCACGGCGACGAAGTGGACGACCGCGGCGAACGCGATCTTTCTCCAGTACACCGGCGTCATCTGGGTTCTCCTTCTTTCGCCGCTCGTCGTAAAGGAGCCTCTGCGGACGCGCGACGTCGTCGCGATCGCGGTCGCCTTCGCGGGGATGGCGCTCTTCTTCCTGGGCCGGTTCGACGCGCGGGGCCGCGCCGGCGATGCGGTGGCGGTCCTGTCGGGTCTCTTCTTCGCGGGCCTGATCCTCTCGCTGCGGCGGGAGCGCGGCGTCGGAGCGGAAGCCGTCGTGTCGTGGGGCAACGTCGTGACTGCCCTCGCCGTCCTTCCGTTCGTGGCCTCGGACCTGTCGCTTTCCCCCCGCTCCGCCGCCGTCTTCCTCTTTCTCGGCGTCCTTCAGCTGGCCGGCGCCTACGCCCTGTTCGTCCGTGGGATTCACTACGTCACGGCGACCGAGGCGTCGCTCATCGGGATGCTCGAACCGATCGCGAATCCCATCTGGGTTTTCCTCTTCCTGGGCGAGAAGCCGGCACTCACGTCGCTCGTGGGAGGCGCCGTCGTGCTCGGCGCGATCGCCTGGAGAACCCTGACCGGCCCGCCTCCCGAACCGGTGCCGCCGCCGGCATGAAACCCGAAGTGATGGAGCTCGCCGATCGGATCCGCGCGGCCGGCGGCTGGCGCTGGCTCGGGATCTACGCGGTCGGTCCGAACGAGATCTCGCTCATCGGGTGGAGCGGCCCGGCCGCTCCGGCGCACCCGCGCTTTCCGAAGGACCGCGGCCTCTGCGGAGCCGCCGCCATGACCGGCGCCCCCGTCGTCGTCGACGACGTGGCGGCCGATCCCCGCTACCTGGAGACGCTCGGCACGACGCGGTCGGAGATGGTCGTGCCGATCAAACGCGCAACCGGCGAGGTCGTGGGGCTGATCGACGTCGAGAGCGAGCGCCGCGGCGCGTTCTCGCCGGAAGACGTCGCTCTCTTGGAGGAGCACGCGGCGATCGCGGCCGCGCAGCTCTGGAAGTCGACCCGCTAGCCGGCCGCCTCCGACGGCGCGCCGTCGAACAGCGGCTGCTGGACCGGACCGAGAAGCGGCAGGATCGCGTCGAGCGAGTCGGCCGCCCACGTCGGACGCCGCCCGCTCTCCAGGCGCACGGCCGGCACGTTCCACTCCGCCAGGATCGACTCGATCGTTTCGTCGATCTTTCGCTGGAAGGCGGTATCCGTGTCGCGGAGGCCGTCGAAGCCGGGGGGCGAGACGATCGGGACCTTGATCAGAAGCTGGTAGGTCGCGGTCCACCAGCGGACGAGCGGCTCCAGCATCGGCGCCTTGCCGGCCTGGAGCATGTAGCAGAAGTTGTCGAGGACGCTCCGGTCGCAGATGACGATCTCCGCCTTGTGCTGCGCCGCGAGCTCCGCCGCGATCTCGGTGTGGAGGATCCAGGACTGCGCATCGATCGTCGTGTCCCGGTTGATCGGCAGCGGGCAGAAGCGAGCGACCTCGTGCACCATCTCGACGATCCGGTCGCGTTTCTTGAGCAGCGCGGCGAGCTCGAAGCAGAGCGTGGTCTTGCCGACTCCGTGCGTGCCGATGAAAGCGAATTTCACAGGAAGAAAGCTATCAGCTCTCCGCTGTCAGCGATCGGCGGCCGGGAGGCCGAACTCCCGGCGCAACGCGTCGCCCTGCTCGTCCAGCTTCGGCGGAAAACGGACCGGGGCGGGGGCGCCGGCGACCCGGATCGGCGAGGCCACGAAATTCACGCCGCCGGACGACGTCACGGCGTGGAGGTCCCGCGCGGTCGCGGACGTCAATGCCTCGAGCGGTCCGCGCGCCGGCCCGGAAGGCACGCCGGCCCGGCGGCACGCCGCGATCCAGTGCTCGCGGGGCTCCTTCCGGAAGATCTCCTCCAGACCGCGCTCCAGCGTCTCCCGGTTCTCGACGCGTCCCGCGTTGGTCCGGAAGGCCGGGTCCTCCGCCCAGTCCGGACGGCCCACGATGGCGCAGAGCCGCGCGAAGTGGCGGTCGGTCCCCGCCGCCACGATGAAGTCGCCGTCCGCCGCGCGGAACGGGCGATACGGCACGATCTGGGGATGCGCGTTGCCCCAGCGCTTCGCCTCGACGCCGGTCACGAGCGCGCTCTGCGCGACGTTGATGAGCGCCGCGAGCGAGGAGGTAAACAGGTCGGCCTCGACGTGCCCGCCCCGGCCGGTGCGGTCGCGCTCGTGGAGCAGGGCCAGGATGCCGGAGAGCGCGAAGCAGCCCGCGAAGAGGTCGGAAACCGCGACGCCGACCTTCATCGGTCCGTCCCCGGCGGAGCCCGTGATCGCCATCAAGCCCGACGCGGCCTGCGCCAGAAGGTCGAAGCCCGGCAGCTCGGACTCCTCCCCCACGCGGCCGAATCCCGTGATCGACGCGGTCACGAGGCGGGGGTTGTCGCGCCGGAGATCGGGGAGCGAAAGGCCGAGCTTCTCCAGGCCGCCGGGCAGGAAATTCTCGACGAGCACGTCGGCGCGGCGGGCGAGCCGGCGCACGGATTCGACGCCGCTCGCCTGCGAGAGGTCGAGGGCGATCGACTCCTTGTTGCGATTGACCGAAAGGTAATAGGAGGAAAGACCCGTCTTCGGCTTCCACGGTGGTCCCCAGCCTCGGGTGACGTCGCCGCCGTCCGGGTGCTCCACCTTGATGACCCGCGCGCCCAGGTCGGCCAGGAGCATCGTGCAGAACGGCCCCGCGAGTACGCGGGAGAGATCCAGGACCAGCAGCCCGGCGAGGGGACTCTCGGAGCTCAATCGGTCACCGGTCTCCAGCCGAGCGGGCCCGGGAGGAAGTGGAAGAGACCGAGCGACGGCGACACCGCAACGTCCTGGAGCTTGCGGGAAATGCCCCAGTAGACGTCGGCGCCCCAGAGAAAGTCGGCCGGCGGGTCCGAGGCGACGAGACGGTGGACCTGGCGGTAGAGGTCGAGGCGCCGCGCGGGATCGGTCTCGCGCCGCAACGATTCCATCAGGCGGTCCGCCTCCGGGCTCTTGTAGAAGCCGGAGTTCTGGCCGTGCGGCGGCGCCTGGCTCGAGTGGAGCTGCGGATAGGGGTCCGGGTTCGGCGGAAGAAAGACCCGGGCGGTCAACGCGGAGTCGAAGTCCCCCGCATCCATTTTCTCGGAGTACGCGGCCCAGTCGAGCTTGCGGGGGACGAGCTGCACGCCGATCTTCGCGTAGGAAGAGCGCAGGATCTCGGAGAGTGCCTCGTCGAGCTGTTGTCCCGCGACGTAGAGGACCTCGAGCGACGCCTTGCGGCCGCCCCGCTTGCGCACGCCGTCCTCCGCCGCCGTCCAGCCCGCCTCGTCGAGGAGCCGCGCGGCGAGCGCGGGGTCATACGCGGGCGGGCGGACCTGAGGGTCGTTCTCGGCCGAGCCCGGAAGGTACGGACCCGTCACGAGCGCGGCTCCGTCCGGAGGGTAGAGCTGTCGGGCGGTCTGCGCCCGCGGCCACGAGTGCGCCAGGGCGCGGCGCACGCGCGCGTCCGCGAGGAACGGGTGGTGCAGGTTCCAGAGGAGCGAGGCCGTGATCGGCTGCGGCACTTTGAGGACCTGGTTGCGCGCCGCGAAGTTCGCGGATCCGGTCGACGCGCGCTGGTCGCGGCTGATCCGGAACTCGTCCAGGTCCCCGCGCACGCCGGCGCGGAAACGAACCGTCGGATCCGGAAGGATCCGAAAGACCATCCGGGCAAACGGCGCCGCCGCCGGCGGTGCATTGCTCCGCCGGACGAGCGCGATCGTCTGGTTGGTGTCCCACCTCTCCAGCCGGTAGGGACCGGTCCCGGACGGATGCCGGTCCACGTCCGAAGGCGACTTCGCTTTCGCATACGCGGCGCGGGAAACGATCGGCAGGTTGAACGCGAGCAGACGCTCGACGTACGGCGCGCCGAAACGGACGCGCACCGTGGACACGTCCGGGGTTTCGATGGCCGTCACCCCCGAGAACGACTCGCGGTAGTTGAAGGCCGGCACCTTCGGGT
>Ga0070692_10000315_pt1 | contig 13846 bp, 10 predicted proteins | sample KBSK1102metaG_FD_64675 | JGI IMG/M metagenome (GOLD analysis project Ga0070692, IMG submission 64675) | Corn, switchgrass and miscanthus rhizosphere microbial communities from Kellogg Biological Station, Michigan, USA - KBS K1-10-2 metaG | ecosystem: Host-associated > Plants > Roots >...
CGAAGGCGAGCCGCTCTCCCGACCGCGGGTGAGTGAAGGCCAGGCGCCGCGCATGAAGCGCCAGCCCTGCAAAGGTTCGCAGGATCTCCCCGAAGGGAGGGCCGGTCCTGGTCAGGTCCTTCCGGCCGCCGTACAGCCGATCGCCGACGATCGGAAGGCCCAGAGAGCCGAGGTGGACGCGGATCTGATGGGTCCTGCCGGTCTCGGGACGGATCTCCAGGAAGGACACAGGGCCCCGCGTATAGACCACCCGGTACGCCGTCCGGGAGGCGCGGCCGTCGGGGCGCACCGCCATCCGCGTCCGCACGGTCGGGTGGCGGCCGATGGCGGAGTCGATGACGCCCCTCGAGGCACGCGGGCGGCCCCACACCAGGGCCTCGTACGTCTTGTCCACCTCCCGGGCCTTGAACTGGGCGGCCAGGGCGCGGTGTGCCAGGTCGTTCTTGGCGACGACCAGGACGCCCGAGGTGTCCTTGTCGAGGCGGTGCACGATGCCGGGGCGCTCGACCCCCCCGACGCCCGACAGATCCCGGCAGTGGTGCAGGAGCGCGTTCACCACCGTGCCGCCTCTGGCCCCGGCCCCCGGATGGACCGTCTGGCCCGGCGGCTTGTCGATCACCAGCAGATCGGCGTCCTCGTGCAGGACCGCCAGCGGCAGGTCCTCGGCGGCCAGAGGGGACGGCTCGGGAGCGGGACGGTCGATCTCCACCCGCTCGCCGCCGCGCACCCTGTCCGAGGGGCGCGCCGGCCGGCCGGCGACGCGGATCCGCCCTCCCCGCATCAGCCGTTGCAGCGAGGCTCGGCTCTCGCCTGGCAGCCGCTCGGCGAGCGTGCGATCGAGCCGCTGGCCGCGCGATTCGACCGGCAGGTCGAGCGTCAGGAGGCTGCTGCCGGCACGCGACCGGGTGCGGGCGGGCATCGCCTCAAGCACGCGCGCGTGCCGGGGAGCCGCCCGCCCGGCGGAGTCGGATCAGCATGAAGACGGCGACCAGGGCCGCCGGGATGGCGATGATCTGCGAGGTGGACAGGCCCCCCCCGAAGAAGAGTCCGCGGGCGGTATCCCCCCGCACGATCTCGACCAGGAAACGGAGCACCGCGTAGAGCAGCACGTAGACCCAGAACACCTGGCCGGGAGCGTGGCGTCCCTTCAGAAGGCGCAGGGTCACGGCGAGAATGAGGAAGTCGGCGAGCGCGTGATAGACCTGCGTGGGATGGAGCGCGACTCCCAGCGGCACCCCCGTGAGCTGGTAGGCCGCCGGGTTGGTGAAGGTCACGGCCCAGGGCAGGTCGCAGGCCCGGCCATAGCAGCAGCCGGCCGCCAGGCAGCCGATCCGGCCGATCGCCTGGCCCAGCGCCAGCGGCGGGGCGGCCAGATCGGCCATGACCCCGAGCGGCAGGCGGTGGCGGCGCACGTAGACGAGGCCGGCCACGGCCGCGAGAGCGAACCCGCCGTAGAACACCCCCGCCGAACGGAGGTTTCTCAGGATCTCGCCCGGGTGCTCGAAGTAATAGCGCGCATCGATCAGATAGAGAGCGGCCTTGGCCCCCACGAAGCCGGCCAGAAGCGCCACGATTCCCAGGTCGATGATCCGGGCGCTGTCGATCCCCTCGCGGCGGGCGAGCGCCACGCCGAGGCGCAGCGCCAGCAGGAATCCGAGGGCGTAGAAGAGCCCGTAGGTCCCGACCGTGAACTGGCCGAAGCGGCCGAGATGGAGGTCGAACAGGACTGGGTACATGTCAGGCTCCCGGGGGTAGCGCGGCCTGGCGCTGGCAGCCGCGCGCCAGAAGGTCGATCACCAGACACGCGACGCCGATGCAGATGCACGAATCGGCGACGTTGAAGGCAGGCCAGTGGTGCTCGCCCACGAAGACATCCAGGAAATCGATGACGTACCCGAGCCGGATCCGGTCGACCAGGTTGCCGAGCGCCCCGCCGAGGATGAGCGCCAGCCCGGACTGCGTCGCGAAGTCGTGCACGGTCGTGCGGTACTGGAACACGAGCATGAGAGCGATCGCGAGGAGCGGGACGGCCGTGAACAGGGTGCTCCGGAACGGATCCTGGAGCTCGTGGAACAGGCCGAACAGCGCCCCGCGGTTGATGACGAGCGTCAGGTGGAACAGTCCGGGCACGATCGGGTCGGACGAGTAGAGCGTCATGCGCGAGACCACCATCGCCTTGGTGACCTGGTCCAGGACGAGAACGGACAGGGTCAGGAGGGTGTAGGCCAGGCGCAGAACCGCGGCCCGGCTCACGCGCCCGCTCCGCGGGCCGAGTGGATCGATCGGACGGCGCCGGCGCACCGGGCGCACAGGGTGCGGAACTCCGCGACCGAGCCGACGTCGGTGGTGACATGCCAGCAGCGCTCGCACTTCTCGCCGTCGGCCCGCTCGATGCGAACGCCGAACGGTGTCGAAACGCCCGCCTCGCCGGGCGGCGCGGGGACCACGGTCACCTGGGACACGATGAACAGGTCCTGCAGGAACCGGGGATCGAGCCGCAGCTCGTCCACGGCGGCGGCATCCACCTCGAGAACCACGCGGGCCTCCAGCGCGTTCCCCAGCTTCCCTTCGGCGCGCGACACCTCGAGGGCCTTGAGGACCTGCTCGCGCAGAACGAGGAGCCTCTCCCATCTAGTGTCCAGCCCGGCGTCGACCGCCCCGGTGTCCGCTTCGGGGAACTGCAGGGTGTGCACCGACTCGTCGATCGGGTCCCCGGGCTTCCGGCCGCGGAGCGCCTGCCAGACCTCCTCGGCCGTGAAGCACAGGATCGGCGCCATCAGCCGCGTCATGGCGTCCAGGATCACCCGCATCGCGGTCTGGGCCGAGCGCCTGAGGCGGTCGTCCGGGGGGCTGGTGTACAGGCGGTCCTTCAGCACGTCGAGGTAGAGGGAGCTCAGGGTGACCGTGCTGAAGCGGTGGATGGCCTGCGACGCGAGATGGAACTCGTAGCGCTCGTAGGCCGAGCGCACGCGGGCGACCACCTGGCTCAGCTGTCCGAGGACGTACCGATCGATCTCCTCGAGATCGGCGCGCGCCACGGCGTGGCGGGCGGGATCGAAATCGTAGAGATTCCCCAGGAGGTAGCGGCAGGTGTTGCGGATCTTGCGATACGCCTCGGCGTTGCGATCCAGGATCTCCTTCGAGAGGCGCATGTCCTCGAGGAAGTCGACGGTCGCCACCCACAGCCGCAGCACGTCGCCGCCGTGCTGCTTGATCACGTCCTGGGGAGGGATGACGTTGCCGAGCGACTTGGACATCTTCCGGCCCGCGCCGTCCAGGGTGAAGCCGTGCGTCAGGACGGAACGATAGGGCGCCGCGTTCCGATCGTTGACGGCGATCAGGAGCGACGAGTGGAACCAGCCCCGGTGCTGATCGCTTCCTTCGAGGTACAGGTCGCTCGGCCAGGGATACCCCGGCCGCGCGCCGAGGAGCGCCGGGTACGACGCCCCCGATTCGAACCACACGTCGACGATCTCGCTGCGCGCCACGAGCTCCCGGGCGCCGCAGTGCGGGCAGACGGTCCCCTCGGCGAGCCGGCGGAACGACTCCGGATCGAACCAGGCGTCGCTGCCGCGCTCCCGGAACAGCGCCGCCGTCCTGCGCACGAATCCAAGGTCGACGATCTCCTTGCCGCACGAGGCGCAGTACGGGAAGGGCAGCGGGACCCCCCAGACGCGCTGCCGAGAGATGCACCAGTCGGGCCTGTTGGCGATCATGCCGCCGATGCGTAGGGCGCCTCCCTCCGGGATCCAGCGGACCTGCCGGATGGCCTCGAGGCTGCGTTTCCGGAGCGTGTTGCGGTCGAGTGCGATCCACCACTGCTCGGTGGCGCGGAAGATGATCGGCTGCTTGCAGCGCCAGCAGTGCGGGTAGCTGTGGGTCACCGTCGCGGCGTGGAACAGGAGGCCGCGCTTCTCGAGGTCGGCGAGGATCAGGGGGTTGGCGGCGAAGACGTTCTGCCCCGTGAGCCAGTCCATCCCCTCGGTGTAGCGGCCATGGTCGTCGACGGGAGAAAAGATCGGCAGGGAGTACTTCCGCCCCGTGTTGAAATCGTCCATGCCGTGGCCGGGCGCCGTGTGGACCGCCCCGGTCCCGGTGTCTCGCGTGACGTAGTCGCCGAGCACGAGCCGTGACACCCCCGAGGCGGCGAACTCGTAAGGGGCGCGCGCCGTCGTCACCCCCTCCAACTCACGTCCCTGGAGGCTCGCGAGCACGGCGCGCGGCTTGAGCCCCCTGAGCGCCAGGACCTGGGGCGCGAGGTCGGCCGCCAGGAACAGCACCTCGTCCCCGACGTCCACGAACTGGTACGTCAGGTCCGGGTGGAGCGCTATCGCCACGTTGGCCGGCAGGGTCCACGGGGTCGTGGTCCAGATCAGGACGGACACCCGGCGGCCCGCGAGGACGGGGAAGCGGCCCTCCAGCGGGCCGGTCAGGAGGGGAAACCGCACGTAGACGGACGGAGAGGCATGGTCCTCGTACTCGACCTCGGCCTCCGCGAGCGCCGTGGCGCACCGCGGGCACCAGTGGACCGAGCGCTTGTCGCGGTAAATGTTGCCGTTCTCGACGAAGCGCGCGATCTGCTCGACAATCGTCCCTTCGTAGACCGGATCCATCGTCAAGTAGGGCCGCGCCCACTCCCCGAAGACGCCCAGCCTCCGGAACTCGTCCCGCTGGATGGTCACGTACTTCTCGGCGTAGGCGCGGCACGCCCCGCGGACCTGCTGCGGCGACATGGACGCCTTTTTCTTCCCGAGGTCCTTGTCCACCTGGTGCTCGATCGGCAGCCCGTGGCAGTCCCACCCAGGCACGTACGGCGCGTCGAATCCGAGCATCGTGCGCGATTTCACCACCACGTCCTTGAGGATCTTGTTGAGCGTCTGCCCCAGGTGGATGTTGCCGTTGGCGTAGGGGGGGCCGTCGTGCATGACGAAGCGGGGCCGGCCTGCGCTCGCCTTTCGGACGGCCGCGTAGACGTCCAGGCGGTCCCACTGCTCCAGCATGCCGGGCTCGCGCCGCGGAAGGTCCGCCTTCATGGGAAATTCGGTGCGCGGCAGGTTGAGAGTGTTCTTGAAGTCGAGTCTTTCCATGGCTCCCGGGATCGTCGTATATCGTTGGCGGCCAGTGATTTGGCCGGAGAGCGGAAGGACGGAATCTAGCACACTTCCCATTATTGTCAAGGATGGCGGGCTTGTGCTACGGTGCCCGGATGCAGTCGATCTATCTCGATCACAACGCCACGAGCCCGCTCCGGCCTGAAGCCCGGCGGGCGATGGAGCGGGCGCTCGAATCGCCCGCCGGGAATCCCTCGAGCCTCCATGCCCCCGGCCGCGCGGCCCGCATCGCCCTCGAGAGCGCGCGCGAGCAGGTGGCGCGTCTGCTCGGCGCCCGCCGCGAGGAGATCGTCCTGACCGCCGGGGGGACGGAATCGAACAACCTGGCCCTCTACGGGGCGGCGTCCCTCTTCCCTGCGTCCGCAGGGAGGGTCGTGACCTCGGCGATCGAGCACCCTTCCGTCCTGGAGCCGTTGCGGGACCTGGAGCGCCGGGGGATCGACGTCGTGCGGGTGCCCCCGACGCGCGCCGGTCTCGTCGAGAGCGGGTGCGTGCTCGAGGCGGCCGGCCCCGGGACGGGCCTGGTGTCGCTGATGCTCGCCAACAATGAGACAGGGATCCTGCAGCCGGTCGAGCCGGTCGGCAGAGAGCTGAGGCGTCGCGGCGTCCTGCTCCATTGCGACGCCGCCCAGGCCGCCGGCAAGGTTCCGATCGACGCACCGTCCCTCGGCGTGGATCTCCTGTCGATCGCGGGGCACAAGTTCGGCGGGCCGCAGGGGACGGGAGCGCTCTACGTGTGCCGGGGCGTCGCCCTGGGCCCTCACCTGCGGGGGGGCGGGCAGGAGCTGAACCGCCGCCCCGGGACGGAGAACGTCGCCGCCCTCGCCGGCCTCGGAGCGGCGGCCGAGGCGGCCGCGCAGGCGCTCCCCGTGGAGTCTCTGCGGATGCGGGAGCTGCGCGATCGGCTCGAGCGCGACGTCCTGGCGCGGGTGCCCGGGTCCCGGGTGAACGGCGCCGGGTCGCCGCGGGTGCCCAACACCTCGAGCCTGGCGTTCGCGGGGCTGACGGGCGAGGTCCTCGTGATGGCGCTCGACCTGGAGGGGATCGCGGTCTCCGCCGGGTCGGCCTGCTCGGCAGGCACGGTCAGGACATCCCATGTGCTCCAGGCGATGGGGCTTCAGGAGGCGGCCGGCTCCTCGATACGGATCAGCCTCGGTCCCGGCACGACGGCGGGGGAGATCGACCACGTCGTGCGGGTCCTCTCGCTCGTGGTCGATCGGGTCCGCGCCTCCGCGGCCGTCCCGGCGGGGCGCCCGTGATCGTCACCTGCGGGGGCTGCTCCCGGAAGTACAACTTCGACGAGGCGAAGCTCGCGGGACGTCCCTCCGCCCGGCTGCGATGTCCGCACTGCAGCACCACGATCACGGTCACCGCGGCGGGCGACCCGGGCGACCAGACGATGCGCCTCCCGGAGGACGCCAACCTGCTCTCGAAGGCCGCGAAGGTCCCGCAGGGCGACCTGGCGATGCCCTCCGATCGGCGCCTGTCGCTGGCCGTCCTCGAGGGGAAGGACAGCGGGCGCATCTTCCTGATCGAGCGGCCGCGCATGGTCCTCGGGCGGGGCGAGGCCGACATCGTCCTGAACGACACCGAGGTGTCGCGGCAGCACGCCTGCGTGGAGGTGCACGGCGCGCGCGTGGTGCTCAAGGACCTGGGGAGCACGAACGGGGTGTTCGTCAACGACGTCAAGGTGTCCCAGGCGGAGATCGAGAACCGCACCGAGTTCCGCCTCGGCGGGACCAGGATGATGCTGATCCTGACCGAGACCCAGGGCGATCTCGAGACGCTCGGATGACCCGGACGGCCGATCCGGCGGGCGCGGCCGGCGCCCGCACGGTCGTGGCGATGAGCGGCGGCGTCGACTCCTCCGTGGCGGCGCTCCTCCTGAAGGAGGCGGGGGAGGCGGTCGTCGGCCTGTCGATGCAGCTCTACGATCGGACCCGCGACGGCCTGCCCGTGTACGGGCGCTGCTGCTCGCCGACCGACCTGCACGACGCACGGGAAGTCGCGGGCCGTCTCGAGATCCCTTTCTACGTGCTCAACCTGGAGGAGGAGTTCCAGCGCGAGGTGATCGATCCGTTCGTGTCGGAGTATCGCTCCGGCCGGACGCCCGTCCCATGCGTGCAGTGCAACAGCGGACCGAAGTTCCGGCACCTGGCCGCGCGCGCCCGGCAGCTGGGCGCCACGACGGTCGCGACGGGGCACTATGCCTCGGTCGCGAAAGACCCCGAGACCGGGCGCTTCCAGATCCTCAAGGCGCTCGATCGGGCCCGCGACCAGTCGTATTTCCTCTTCGACCTGGGCCAGGAGCAGCTGGCGATGGCGGTGTTCCCGCTCGGCGGGATGCTCAAGGAGGACGTCCGATCGATCGCCCTGAAGCATGACCTGCCGAACGCCCGGAAGCCTGACAGCCAGGACATCTGCTTCGTGCCGGACGGCGACTACCGTGAATTCGTCCGCCGCGAGGCGGGCGACACCGGCCCTCCGGGGGACATCGTCGACACCGAGGGCCGGGTGCTCGGGCGACATGCCGGGCTGGCCGCCTACACCGTGGGGCAGCGCCGCGGGCTCGGCGTGGCGTCGGCGCGTCCGCTCTACGTCGTGGCCCTCGATCCGGTCGGGAACCGGGTCATCGTGGGGGAGGATCGCGAGCAGTATCGAGGCGGGCTCGTCGCCGGGAGGGTGAACTGGGTTTCGATCGAGAGGCCGACCACGCCGATCGAGGCGACCGCGCGCATCCGGTCGGGGCACGCGGGGGCGGAGGCGGTGGTCACGCCCCTCGACGGGGGCCGGATCCAGGTGACCTTCGATGCGCCGCAGCGCGCCGTCACTCCCGGGCAGGCGGTGGTCCTGTATCGCGGCGATCTCCTTCTGGGCGGCGGATTTATCCAGGCGGCTGTTTGACAGGGCGCTCGGGGCGATGCTAGATTCGTCGAGCCAGGGGCGGGCATAGCTCAGCTGGTAGAGTACGAGCTTCCCAAGCTCGGTGTCGCGGGTTCAAGTCCCGCTGCCCGCTCCATTTTTTTCTTCTCTGCCGCCCGCGCGGCGCGCCGGGGGACCCGCCCCGTGTTCTTCCGAAAGCGCGAACCGAAGGCCGAGACCGCCGAGGCGCTCCCCGTCGTGCAGGAGGCGCCAGCATCCTCCGCGTCGGGCGGCCGGACGCTGGTCGGCAGGCACACCCGGATCGTCGGCCGAATCCTGGGGGACGGCCCGGTGGTCGTGCGCGGCTCGGTGCAGGGGACCATCGCCATCCGAGGCGGTCTCTGCGTCCGCAATGGCGGGCGCATCGACGCCGACGTCGAGGCCCACAGCGTCGACCTCGAGGGAGAGGCGCGCGGCAGGATGTCGGTCTCGAGCCGGGTGTCCCTCTCCGCGACCGGCGACTTCGAAGGGGACATGGACACCCCCGTCCTCGATGTCTGTCCCGGATCGATCGTCCGCGGGCGCGCCCGCGTCGCCGGATTGCCCGGGCGCGATCGCCGGACGGCGCGCTGACTCTTTTTTTCAACTGATTGACGATTTGTGTCACCATTCTGACGCGGGCTCCTGGCCGGGTCCGCATTTCTCCCTCAAATCCAGGCGTCGCCTCTCCTTCCGCGGGTGTCGGAGTTCTGGCACATCCCTTGCTCTTCCTCCATGAGACTCACATCGAGGAGGGGGCCTTGAACGAAAAGATCCTGGTGGTGGACGATGACGAAGGGGTGCGGCAGGTCCTGGGACAGTCGCTGCAGGACGCTGGATACCGGGTCTCTTCGGTCGAGTCGGGCGAGAAGGCGGTCGCCGCGGCGCGCGACGAGGCCTTCGACCTGGTGATCCTGGACATGGTCCTGCCGCGCGTGGACGGAATGGAGGTCCTCAGGGACATCACCGCCGTGAAGCCGGACCTCCCGATCGTCATGATCACGGGATACGCCTCCGTGGAGACCGCCATCAAGGCGATGAAGATGGGAGCGGTCGACTACGTCGTGAAGCCGTTCCGCATGGAAGAGGTGGAGCTGGTCGTGGGCAAGGCCCTGGAGCGCAGCCACCTGCGGCGCGAGAACGTCTACCTGCGGCGCCAGCTCGAAACGACGTACGGCGTTCACAACATCATCGGACAGAGTCCGGTGATGCGCCGGCTCTTCTCGCTCATCGAGCAGGTCGCCAGCAGCCGCAGCACCGTCCTGATCACCGGGGCGAGCGGCACGGGCAAGGAGCTGGTGGCGCGGGCCCTGCATTTCAACGGCGATCGGCGCAACCGGCCTTTCGTCTCGGTGAACTGCGGCGGCATCCCCGACTCGCTCCTCGAGGACGAGCTCTTCGGTCACGTGAAGGGGGCGTTCACCGACGCGGTCGCCGACCGCCCCGGGCGCTTCGAGGCGGCGGACACCGGGACGCTCTTCCTCGACGAGATCGGCAACATGAGCGTCAGCCTGCAGATCAAGCTGCTGCGCGTCCTCCAGGAGCGGGAATTCATGGCCTTGGGGGGGACGAAGAAAGTCCAGGTGGACGTGCGCATCATCGCCGCCACCAACGTGAACCTCAAGGCGATGATGGAGGAGGGACGGTTCCGGGAGGACCTGTACTATCGGTTGAATGTCATCTCGATCCAGCTCCCGTCCCTGCGCGAGCGGCGCGAGGACGTTCCGGTGCTCATCCAGCATTTCCTGAACAAGTACTGCGGCGAGATGAACGTCCCGTCGAAGCGGCTCGCGCCGGAGGCGATGAAGCTCCTGATGGAGTTCTCCTGGCCCGGAAACGTCCGCCAGCTCGAGAACGTCATCGAGCGGGCGGTCGCCCTGTCGTTCAGCAAGGAGGTCCTGGGGCCTGAGGATCTTCCCAGGGAAATCCTCGACGAAGGGCTGGTCGAGGTGCCGGTCCTGCACGTCGGGGGGGACGGGTTCTCCCTGGACGAGGTCCTGGCGACCTACGAACAGCGGATGCTCTACCAGGCCCTGGAGCACGCCGGCTGGGTCAAGACCCGCGCGGCGGAGCTTCTGAAGATCAAGAGAACCACCTTGATCGAGAAGATGAAGAGGCTGGGCATTCCGTTGAAGGGGGGGGCGGAGCGCGCCGGTGCCGATCCGGGGGTGCACGGCTCCGCGACGGCCGAGCCGGTCCCGGACCAGGGGACCAACAACTAGGAGCCTGTCCGAGTATTCGGCCGGGCCGCGCGCATGGGGCTTGCGGATTGCAGACAAGGAGCGAGGAGGAGAATGATGCGGGTCCATCATCGACGACGAGCGACGCCGTATGCGGCCGCAATCCCCATGCGCCCTTCGGGTTCCGGCGGCGTGGGGCCGTCTGCTTCGTTGCCGCGCCTCCTCGATGCTCGGGCATCGGACGTCGTCGCGGCGCCTTGCATCCGGCCCCACGGCGTCCGGAACGCGACCCGGCCCAATACTCGGACAGGCTCCTAGCGCGCCGTGTAGGTATTGACCACGATGCCGCACGGGTAGGCCGTCGAGGAAGCCATCTTCAGCGGCTTGCGGGCGTCGAAGATGCGCATCCCCTTGCCGATGGCCACGGGATTGACGAAGAGGTTCAGCTCGTCGATCAGCCCGTTCTCGATCAGGGACGACACGAAGGTCGCGCCGCCGTAGACCACGATGTCCTTGCCCGCCTGCTCCTTCAGCCGGCTGACGGCCTGGGGCAGGGGCCCGCTCTCGACCCGCACGTTCTTCCCTTCGACCCGGGTCAGCGTCCTGCTGAAGACGATCTTGGGCATGTCGACCATCTTGCGGCCGAAGGCGTACTCGGGGCTGGACGGCTTCGCGACCACCCCTTCCCAGTACTTGACGAACCCGTCGGTCATCTTCCGCCCGAGCAGGATGGTGTCGCTCGTGTCGGTCAGGTGGTTGATGAAACCGACGATCTTCTCGTCCATGTCCCAGGTCATCCAGTCGAGCTGACCCTCCGGACCTGCGACAAAACCGTCCACGGTGATCTGCATCTGAAGCTTGAGCTTTCTCATGGTTCCTCCGATGGGACCCGCTCCTCGCAGGCGCGCACCAGCTCGGCGCGGTCTGCGTCGCTCAGGTCCGGGCTGAAATGCAGCAGGGGGGCCAGGATGGCGGCCCCCTCGAAGTAGTTCCCGCGGCAGGTGAGGTGCACGAAGCCTGCGGGATTGAAGCGGCCCTCCTCGTAGAACACGAGGCGGATGCGCCAGGCGCCGCGGGGGATCGGCTCGTGGCAGCTGCGGCACCTGGCCTGGCTGGACGGTGCGCGCTCGGCGCCGTGGATGCGGGGGAGGCGGCGGTGGGCCGAGACGCTGTGGGCCGCGCGCTCGAGCGCTTGAGGATCGGGCACGCTGCCGGGCGACTGAAGGACGGTGTCGAGCAGCGGCTCCGGGCGCCTGTAGGCGGCGCAGAGGGGATGGAACCAGAGCGTGGTCTCCCCTTCGGCGAAGGGGTTGGGGATGCGCTCGCCGAAGCGCAGCTCCCCCTTGGCGATGGGCCGTTCGCAGCCGCGGCACTTGGCGCGGCCAGTCGGGGCGGGCTCGAAAACGTGAGGCATGACTCAAGGCCTCCGGTCGGACGAATGGCGGAGCTCCTCGATCGGCAGCTCCCGGGCCAGCTCGAGGTAGCGGCAGCAGGCGTTCGCGAGCCGCATCTCTCCCGGGGTCTTGCACTCGGGCTCGAACAGCCGCGGGTTTCCGACGACCACACAGGCGCAGCGCGCCCGCGACGTCGCGACGTTGAAGCGGTTGAGGCTGTACAGGAACTCCATGCCGCGCGGGGCGTCGGCGGGGGTCGAGGTCGTCATGGAATAGATGACCACCGGCGCCTCCTGGCCCTGGAACCGGTCGACGGTGCCGACCCGCGCGTCCCGCGGAAGGCGGACGCCCAGGTCGGCGACCTGGGCATTGTAGGGGGCGATGATCAAGATGTCCTCGAGCCGCAGGGGATGCTCGGTCCCATCCTGCTTCCGCCAGCGCACGTCGCCCGCGGCCAGCCGCTCGACCAGGGCCGCGACGGCGGTCACCTCCTCGGGGCTCGAGCTCTGGTTGCCGTCGTGGGCGACGGGGAGGAACCAGAGACCGGCGCCGGCGATCGGCACCGGGCCCAGGATGGCCTGGCGCTCCAGGCCCGCGTGCGGCTTCAGGCGGCCGTCGTAGAACAGTTCCGACGTGAAGGCGCAGATGGCGGGATGCAGGCGCCAGGTCTCTTCGAGGAACAGGCCGCGGTCCTCGGCGATGGTCTTCTTGCCCTGGAGCAGGTGCTCGAGCGCGGAGACCTCGGTCCCTTCCGGGTGGGTGCCCTGGAGAGGCTGGTCGAGCTGGCGGGGATCGCCGAGCAGGACCAGCGAGCCGGCGCACTGGGCGATCGAAAGAACGTTGGCGAGGGACATCTGGCCGGCCTCGTCGACGAACAGGACGTCCACGGTCTCGCGGAACTCCTCGCGGGACCAGAGCCACGCGGTCCCACCGAGCACCCTGGCGGCGCCCGTGCTCACGGCGCGCAGGGCGCGGGCGTTGTCGGTGATCTCGGTAATGTCGCCCGCACCGCCCCGGGCAGGCTCCGCCACTTTCTGATAGCAGCGCGGCGAGACGTCCGCCTCCTTCCCGGCCCGGACGACCTCGTCGAGCAGGTTGCGGATCACCTTGTGGCTCGTGGCGCACACGCCGACCTTCTTTCCGGCCCGCACGAGATCGCAGATCATCCGGGCCCCCGTGTAGGTCTTGCCGGTCCCGGGAGGCCCCTGAATCGCGAGCGTGCCGTGCCCGAGCCTCGCGACCAGCCGCCGCGCCGCGCCGATGCCGGTCTCGTCCGCGCGGCGAAGAGATCCGCCGGCGTGGCCGACGACCCGCGGCGGGCGCCCCAGCAGGAGATCGCGCGCGGCGCGATGCGGGCCGATGGCGTCGAGGCCGTTGTCGAGGATCCACCGGCCAAGCCGAAGCAGGGAGGCCGCCTGCTCGGGGGTGCCCACGAATTCATGAGCGAAGACGCTGGAGGGATGCAGGTGGGCCGCGGCGCCGCGCTTCTTGACATCGAGGGTTCGCGCCGCCAGGTCGATCGCGACGACCTTGCCGAAGTCCTGATCGTGCGGAAGCGGGACCTTCAGGGTGTCGCCGTCGCGGATGCTGGTCTCCTGGGGCGGGAAGCGGTACCGGTCCGCCGCTCCGCCCTCGCCGACGACGCGACCGACGTACTCGAGCCCCGAGATCGCCGCCTTCTCGTCGAGCAGGGCCTCGTCGGACAGGTCACGCAGGCGGAAGAACTCCCACCAGCTCGCCTTGTTCTCGCGCCGGTGCCACTCGAGCATGTAGGCCAGGAGCCAGCGCCCCTGCTGCTCGTCGGATCGCTCGGCACGCTCGAGCGGCACACCGTCGAGGAGCGAGCCCATGACCTCGCGGACCTCGCGGTCGCGCTCGGCGACGGCGTCGCTCGGCAGGCCCTCGCCGATCGGGGGCCGCGCGACGGGCGTTCCCTTCGCCTCCAGGCCGGCCCGCACCTCTTCGAGCCAGCGATCCAGCCGGAGCGCCGACACGCAATCGTCGCGGTTGTAGGCCGCGACGACCTTCCGGACGTCGTCGCCGACCGCGTCCGGCTCCTCCCGCTCGAGGGCGCGCTGCACGAGGCGCAGGTTCACGCCGGCGTCGTCGAGAGCGGCCGCGCGCTCGAAGCCGTAGAGCGCCTCGAGCTTCTTGATCGAGTACTCCTCGACGCTCGCCCGGAGCGCCTGCCTGACGACCGCGTGGAGATCGACGAACAGGCCGGCGCGCAGCATCCGGTCGACCTCGTTCTCGCGCGTCG
>Ga0070692_10000318_pt1 | contig 13838 bp, 14 predicted proteins | sample KBSK1102metaG_FD_64675 | JGI IMG/M metagenome (GOLD analysis project Ga0070692, IMG submission 64675) | Corn, switchgrass and miscanthus rhizosphere microbial communities from Kellogg Biological Station, Michigan, USA - KBS K1-10-2 metaG | ecosystem: Host-associated > Plants > Roots >...
TCGCGAACTTGCGGCTCTCGTCGACCTGGAAGCGGATCTCCGGCGTGTTGACCATCGCCGGCATCGCGTCCTTGAGCCGGGTCAGCGAGCCGCCGAGCTGGCCGACCGCCTCGATCAGGCGCAGCCCCGCATAGATGCCGTCGTCGAAGCCGTACCAGCGGTGGGCGAAGAAGACATGGCCCGACATCTCGCCGGCGAGCGGCGCGCCGGTCTCCTTCATCTTCGACTTGATCAGGCTGTGGCCGGTCTTCCACATCACCGGCTTGCCGCCAAGCTCCGCGACCCGGTCGAACAGGGCCTGGCTCGCCTTGACGTCGGCGATGATGGTGGAGCCGGGGAGCGCGGCCAGCACCGGCTCGGCGAGGATCGACAGGAGCTGGTCGCCCCAGATCACCCGGCCCTCGCCGTCGACGGCGCCGATCCGGTCGGCGTCGCCGTCGAGCGCGATGCCGAAGTCGAGGCCGTTGTCGCGCACCAGCCGCTTGAGGTCCTCGAGATTGGCCTCGACGGTGGGATCGGGATGGTGGTTGGGGAAGCGGCCGTCGACGTCGGTGTAGAGCGTCAGGTGCTCGCCGGGCAGGCGCTTCACCAGCCGCTCGACTACCGGCCCGCCGGCCCCGTTGCCGGCGTCCCAGCCGACCCGGAAGGCGGGGCCGGAAAAGTCCTGGAGCAGGCGCTCGACATAGCGGTCCATCGCCGCCTCGTCGCTGACCGACCCCGCGCCCTCCTCCCAGTCGCCGGCGGCGGCGAGGCGGCCGAGCTCCTGGATGCGCTCGCCGAAGAAGGCGCCGTGCCGCAGCACCATCTTGAAGCCGTTATAGTCGGCGGGATTGTGGCTGCCGGTGATCTGGATGCCGCCGTCGACGCCGAACTCGGCCTCCGCATAATAGAGCATCGCGGTGGGGCCGAGGCCGATGCGGACGACGTCGCAGCCGCTCTTCGTCAGCCCCTCGACCAGCCGCGCCTCGAAGGCGGGCGAGCTTTCGCGCCCGTCGCGCCCGACCGCGACGCGGCGGCCGCCGGCGCGGCGGACGAAGCTGCCGAAGGTGCGCCCGACCGCTTCCGCGTCATCCGGGCCCAGCGTCTCACCGACGACTCCCCTGATGTCGTACTCGCGCAAGGAAGTCGGGTTGAAACGATGGCTCATCGGCTTCTCCATGAAGGGGACTGGATCAAGACGCCCGAGGCGGGCGGCGGTTCATTTCGGCGACCAGGGCGTCGCGCGCGGCGTTGACTCGGGTGGCGAGCTCGGCCGAGCCGCCGGAATCCGGGTGGACCCGGGCGATCAGGCGGCGGTGGGCCTCGCGGATCTCGGCGAGGCCGGCGTCGGCGGGCAGGCCGAGCAGCCGGCGCGCCTCGTCGGCCGGCATCGGCGGCGGCGGTGCGGCGGCGCGCGGCTTCCTGCGCCAGGCGGCCCAGAGCAGGCTCGAGGCCATCAAGGCCGCGCCGGGCAGGAGGTTGCCCTTCATCAGCAGCTCGAAGCCGAGCAGGAAGAGAAGCGCGGCGACGATGTCGTCCTGGGTCAGCGACTTCAGCCGCCCGGTCCACCAGGCGAAGACGAGGCCCGCCGCGGCGAGCAGGACGAACAGGCCCATCAGCCCGCGGCGGCGGCGCGCGGCGGGGCCGCCTCTCCGGGCTGCGGCAAAGCGAGGGCGGCGATCATCTCGCGCAGCTCCTGCCGCGCGGCGATATGGCCGATGCCGACGTCGCCCATCTGGGCGAGGTCGAGCAGGGTGATGCCCTTGGGGAAGAGCTCGCGGTAGATGACCCGCTCGCCGAGGCCGGGGATGACCCGGAAGCCGACGCGCTTCGACAGCTCGTTCAGCGCGTCGCCGACGCGGCGCATGTTGCGCGCCTCGATATGCTGCATGCGGTTCCTCAGCACCACCCAGTCGACGGTGGCGCCGTGCGCCTTGGCGCGCTGGGTGCGGCTGTTCCACACCAGCTCGGCATAGAAGCTCGGGCGGCGGACCCGGTAGGTCTCCGGGTCGACCTGGCCGATCAGGTCGAGGTCCACGAAGCTGTCGTTGATCGGCGTGACCAAGGTGTCGGCGCGCAGCATCGCCAGCCGCGCGTCCGGATCGTCGCGGCCCGGCGTGTCGACGACGACGATCTCGGCGTCGGCGGCGAGGCGGTCGAGGGCCGCGTCGATCGTCTCGCTCTTGGCGGGATCGAACGTGTCGTAGGCCGGCATCGGCAGCTCGACGCCGAGGCGTTTCACTGTTTCGAGCCGGTTATCGAGATATCGTCCGAGAGTTCGCTGCCGAGTGTCGAGGTCCAAGGCGGCGACGCGGCGGCCGGCGGCGGTCAGCGCCACGGCCGCGTGGACTGCGGTCGTGGACTTTCCAGTGCCGCCTTTCTCGTTGGCGAAAACAACAAAATGCGCCCCGGCCATGCACCTTCCCACTCTTGATTCCGCCGCCGCCGCCCCGCAAGGCCGCGGCACGAGGCTCTATCGGAGGCGGGGAAAGCGTGCAAATCGTCCGTGACATGGAGGCGCTCGGCGCCGCGCTGGCGGCGCTGCGGGCCGACGGCGGCACCATCGCATTCGTCCCGACGATGGGCGCGCTCCACGCCGGCCACATGGCCCTGGTGGCCGAGGCGCGGCGGCGGGCGACCCACGTCGTCGCCTCGATCTTCGTCAACCCGACCCAGTTCGGCCCGAACGAGGACCTCTCCCGCTACCCGCGCCGGGAGTCGAGCGACGCCCAGATGCTCGACGCGGAGGGGGTCGCCCTGCTGTGGGCGCCGGACGTCGCTTCGATATACCCGAACGGCGCGGAGATAAACGTGCGCGCTGGCGCCGTCGGCGACGTGCTCGACGGCGCCGCCCGCCCCGGCCATTTCGACGGGGTGGCGACGGTGGTCGCGCGGCTGTTCGACCAGGTGCGCCCGGACGTCGCGCTGTTCGGCGAGAAGGACTATCAGCAGCTGCTGGTCGTCCGGCAGATGGTCCGCGACCGCGCGCTGCCGGTCGAGATCGTCGGCGTCCCCACCCAGCGCGATGCGGACGGCCTCGCCCTCTCGTCGCGCAATCTCTATCTCACCGAGGGGGAGCGCGCCGCGGCCCGCGCCCTGCCGCGCGCGCTCGGCGAGGCGGCGGCGGCGCTGCAGGGCGGCGCGGAGGCGGCGCCGACCCTCGCCGCCGCCGTCGACAAGCTCGCCCGCGCCGGGTTCGACCCCGTCGACTATGTCGAGCTGCGCGACGCCGAGACGCTGGCGCCGCTCGATCGCCTCGACCGGCCCGCGCGGCTGCTGGCCGCGGCGCGGATCGGCACGACCCGCCTCATCGACAACCTCCCCGTCGCGCCCGCCCCCGCTTGACCGTCGCGGCGCGGCGTGCCTGTGTCCCGCGCATTGTGGAGTTCACCCTCGACCCATTGCTCGATGTCGACGCCGCGGCGCGCGCCTACCAGTCGACGGGCCATGTCCAGATCGCACCCTTCCTCGCGCCCGCCGGCGCCGAGGCGCTGCGCGACCACCTCCTCGCGCGGGCCGACTGGCGGCGCGACCTCCAGCTTCCCGGCGGCCAGCGCCGGCAATTCACCGCCGCCGAGCTTGCCGCGCTGAGCCCCGCCCAAATCGAGGCGCTGCGCAAGCTCGCCGCGCCGCGCGAAGCCAAGGGCTTCCGATTCTCCTATGAAAGCATCGGCGTCGTCGACCACCAAGGCCGCCGCCTCGATCCGGACACCCTCCTCGACGGCTTCGCGGCCTTCCTGTCGTCTCCGCACATCGTCGCCATCCTGCGCGCAATCGTCGGGGACGACAGCGTCGCTTATGCCGACGCCTTCGCCAGCCGCTACGGGCCCGGCGACTTCCTCTCGATCCACCAGGACAAGCATGAGGGGGTGGCGCGGATCGCCGCCTACGCCTTCGGCCTGACCCGGGAATGGCGGCCGGAATGGGGCGGGCTGCTGCTGTTCCACGACGCGGACGGGGACGTGGGCCGCGGCCTCGTGCCGCGCTGGAACGCGCTCAACCTCTTCACCGTCCCGGTCGACCACAGCGTCAGCGAGGTGGCGCGCTTCGCTCCCGCCCCGCGCCTTTCGGTCACCGGCTGGCTGTATCCGGCGCGCGGCTGAGCCGGAAAGAAGATGGTCACCGCCGCGTTAACCATTTGTTGGGAAGAGCGGCCCCATTCATCCCCCATCGAAGGTCCTCAACAGGGGCACGTGACATGGGGAATAGCCTGAAATCCGCCGCTTTCCTGCTGGAAAGCTATCTGATGGACGCCGCCGCGGGCGATGCCAACGCGCTCTACGAGCTCGGCGTCGCTTACTCGACCGGCACCCACGGCATGGAGGTCGACCTCGTCGAGGCCCACAAATGGTTCAACCTCGCCGCGCTGAACGGCAGCGAGCTCGGCCAGATGTGCCGCGCCGAGATCGCCGAGGAGATGACGGCCCGCGAGATCGCCGAGGCGCAGCGCCAGGCCCGCTCCTGGCTCGCCGAGGCCGGGATGCGCAGGGCGGCGTGAAGGGGAAGGCGGCATAAACCGTCACCCCGGCGAAAGCCGGGGTCTCCGGTCGGAAACGCTCAATCCTTCCCGACGAGATCCCGGCTTTCGCCGGGATGACGAGCTGGTCGGCTGTTTTCGTTACTGCGGGCGCTCGCCCGCTATCGGCCCCGCCGCCGGCGCGCCGTTCTCATACTTGCGGAACCAGGCGACGATCGCGGCGGCTTTCGCCCCAGCCTGGCTTGGCCGCCCGGCGATGCCGCCATGGCTGGCGCCGGGCACCTTCACCAGCGCCGTGGGCACGCCGCGGATCTGCAGCGCGGTATAATATTGCTCCGCCTCGCTGACCGGCGTGCGGTAATCCTCCGAGCCGACGACGACGAGCGTCGGAGTCTTCACGTTCCCGACCAGCGACAGCGGCGAGCGCGCCCAATAAGCCTGCGGATCCTCCCACGGATATTTGCCGAACCAGTAGCGCGAGAAGAAGCCCGGCGCGTCCGAGGTCAGCGCGAAGCTCGCCCAGTCGATCACCGGCTTCTGCGCCGCTGCCGCCTTGAACCGGTCGGTCTTGCCGACGATCCAGGCGGTGAGCACGCCGCCGCCCGATCCGCCGGTGACGAACAGCCGGTTCGGGTCGGCGAAGCCCTGCGCCACGGCCGCGTCGACCGCCGCCATCAGGTCGTCATAGTCGCGGCCGGGGTAAGCGTGGTGGATCTGGTTGGCGAAATCCTCGCCATAGGAGGTGGAGCCGCGCGGATTGGTCGAGAGCACGGCGAATCCGGCGGCGGCGTAGAGCTGGTCGTCGGTCGAGAACCAAGGCCCGTAGGCGGAGAAGGGGCCGCCGTGGATCTCGAGGATCAGCGGCACGCGCTGCCCTTCGTGCCAGGAGGGCGGCAGCGTCAGCCAGGCGTCGACCGGCCGCTGGTCGAACGACGTCACCGCGATCTTGCGCACCGGCCCCAGCGCCTTGCTGTCGAGCAGGTCGGCGTTGAGGTGGGTGAGGAGCCGCGTCGCCCCCGCGCGGGCGATGGCGACGTCCGGCGGCCGGTTCCAGGCGCCGACCGAGGCGGCGACGCTGCCGTCCCGCGCCACCGTGAAGCCGCCGCCCGTATAGGGCCGGTCGATGCCGGCGCCGGCGAGGTTCTCGGTCACCGTGCGGATCGTCCCGTCGAGGCCGACCCGGGCCACCTTGCGCATGCCATGGTCGTCATAGTCGACGAAGATCGAACGGCCGTCCGCGGCCCAGACCGGGCCGGAGACGCTGCGGTCGAGCGAGGCGGTGAGGGTGCGGCGGTTCTTCCCGTCGCGGTCCATCACGTAGAGCAGGGCGTTCTGGTAGCCGAGCTGCCGGTCGTCGAAGCCGGTGAAGGCGATCGACCGCCCGTCCGGCGACACCGCGGGCTCCGCGTCCGGCCCCTGCCGGCTGGTCAGAGCCGAGATGGTGCCGCCGGCGACGTCGAGCGCGTAGACCTCGCTGTTGACCGGATTGCGCTCCCAGTCGGCATTGCGGTTGGCCGAGAAGACGATCGTCCGCCCGTCCGGAGTCCAGCTCAGCGGCCCGTTGTCGTTGACCGAGCCGAAGCTGAGCTGGCGCGGCGCGCCGCCGTCCGCGGCGACCAGGAAGATGTGGCTGAAGCCGGGCTTCAGATAGCCTTCCTCGTCGGTGCGGTAGGTGACGGCGCTGTGCACCTCGAGGGGCGGCGCCCATTGCGCGCCTTCCGGCCGGTCCGGCAGCGCCCCGAGCCGCAGCTCCTCGCCCGGCACGTGCATGACATAGGCGATCTGCCGCCCGTCGGGCGACCAGGCGACGTCCTCGGGCGTGGTGGGAAGACCGGTGATGCGCACCGACTGCCCCGTCTCCATCCACTTGACGAAGAGCTGCGCGCCGCCGCCCTCGCCGGTCGAGATGTAGGCGAGGCGCTTGCCGTCGGGCGACCAGCGCGGCTGGCTGTGCGCGCCGGGGCCGGCGACCAGCGGTGCCTGCTCGCCGCTGCGCGTGTCGACGATCCAGATGGTCGGCCGCATCCGGTCGGTCATGATGTCCCCCGAGCGGCGGACATAGGCGATGCGGCTGCCGTCGGGGCTGATCTCGGGGTCCGAGGCGGCTTCGAGGCTGAACAGGTCGCGCGCCTCGAACGTGCGCGACGGGCCCGACGGCGCGGCGGCGGGAGCGGCTGAGAAGGCGGCGACCGCCAGCAATCCGGCGCAGACCTGCTTCAGCATGGCGAGACTCTCCTGTTCGGCGCGAGGGTGAATATCCCGCAAGAACCCACCCCTCAATCCCCTCCCGGAAATCCGGGAGGGGAGGTAACCGTCGGTGCCGCCAAATCCCCCTCCCGGATTTCCGGGAAGAGGCAGGGGGTGGGCTCTTGAGCAGGGCAGGACCGCCCCTCCTACCCCTTCTTGAATGGCGTCATGCCGTCGAGCATCTCGATCTCGTCGGCCACCGCCTCGCGCTCGCGGGCGAGGAAGTCGGCGACGGCGCGGCGGAAAGCGGGGTCGGGGATATGGTGCGCGGAGAAGGTCGGCACCGGGCGGTAGCCGCGGGCGAGCTTGTGCGACCCCTGCGCCCCCGCCTCGACGCGGGCGAGGCCGCGCGCGATCGCCGCCTCGATCGCCTGGTAATAGCAGATCTCGAAATGGAGATGCGGCACCTCGGCGATCGTGCCCCAATAGCGGCCGTAGAGCGTGTCGGCGCCGATCATGTTGAGCGCGCCGGCGATCGGCCGCCCCTCGTGCCGCGCGAAGACGAGGAGCACCCGGTCCGCCATCCGCTCGCCGAGCAGGGAGAAGAAGCGGCGGGTGAGGTAGGGCTGGCCCCACTTCCTCGCGCCGGTGTCCTGATAGAAGGCCCAGAAGGCGTCCCAATGCGCCTCGGTGATCGCCTCGCCGGTGACGTGCTCGACCGTCAGCCCTTCAAGCGCCGCCGCCCGCTCCTTGCGGATCGCCTTGCGCTTGCGCGAGGACAAGGCGGCGAGGAAGTTGTCGAAATCGCGATAGCCGTCATTGTGCCAGTGGAACTGGCTGTCCGCGCGGATCAGCCAGCCGGCGCGCTCGAACAGCGGCACTTCCTCGGGCGCGATGAAGGTGGCGTGGGCGGAGGACAGGCCGTTCTGCTCGACCACCGCCTCGGCGGCGCGCAACAGGCCGAGCGCCAAGTCCGCCCGCTCGGTGAGCAGCCGCCGACCCGGCACCGGGGTGAACGGTACCGCGATCTGGAGCTTGGGATAATAATCGCCGCCGGCGCGCTCCCAGGCCGCCGCCCAGGCATGGTCGAAGACATATTCGCCTTGGCTGTGGCTCTTGACGTAAGCCGGCATTACCGCGGCGGGCCGGCCGTCGTCGCCGTCGATGGCGAGCGGCACCGGCTGCCAGCCGGTCCGCGCGCTCGCGCTCCCGGATTCCTCCAGCGCGGCGAGGAAGGCGTGGGTGGTGAACGGGTTGTCGAGCCCGGCGCAGGCGTCCCATTCCGCAGCGTCGAAGCCGGCGACTCCTTTGGCGATCCGCGCGACGAGCTCGCTCACGGCGCGGGCGGCTGCTCGAAGATGATCTGGTCGGCATGCTCGGCGGCGCGGGCGCGGTCCTCCTCGCTGCGCACCGTCCATGTGTAGACCGGCCGCCCCTCGAAGCGCGCGAAGGCTGACGTCTCCGACGGCAGGTCGCGAATGTCGTAGGCGAGGAAGTCCGGCCGCGCCCGCCATAGCGCGAGGTTGCGCTCGATCCGCCCGCGCCACTTGCCCTTGCCCTGCTCGCTGACGACGAGCCCCCGCAGGGTCTCCGGCGCGTGCCGCGCAAACCAGCGGCCGACCTCGGGGTTGAACGACATCACGCCCACCGGGCCTCCATACGACCGAAGCGCCATCGCCACTGAATAGCAGAGCTGGTGACAGCCTCTGCCCTTCGCCTTCACCTCGATCAGCAGCGAAGTCCGGCCGCCGATGAGGCGCAGCACCTCCGGAAGCGGAGCTATGGTTTCCTCAGAGCCCTTCAAGGAGATCGCCGCAAGGGCGTCGATCTCCCGATCGGCGATCGCTCCCGTCTCGCTGGTCAGCCGGTCGAGCTGATCGTCGTGGAACACGACGGCCTCGCCGAACGCGGCCGCCTGCACGTCGAGCTCGATTCCGAAACCGGCCTCGATGGCGGCTGCGAAGGCGGCGCGGCTGTTCTCGATCCGCCCGCCGCCATGGAGGCCGCGATGGGCGAAGGGCTTCGCGCCAAGCGCCTGAAGCTCAGCCTGCCTTGATCTGGACGACGGCATCGATCTCGACGGCGACGCCGAGCGGGAGGACCGGCACGCCCACCGCGCTGCGGGCGTGGCGCCCGGCCTCGCCGAACACTTCGAACATCAGCTCGGAAGCGCCGTTGGCAACCTGCGGCTGGTCGGTGAAATGGGGGGCGCTGTTGACGAACACGCCGAGCTTCACGATCCGCTCGACCCGGTCGAGGCTGCCCAAGGCCTTCTTGAGCTGGGCCAGGATCATCAGCCCGCAGGCCCGCGCGGCGCGCTTGCCGTAATCGAGGTCGCGATCCTCGCCGAGCCGCCCGATCATCCGCTCGCCATCCTCCATCGACACCTGTCCAGAGACGTGGAGGAGATCGCCGGCCTGCACCGTCGGCACATAGGCGGCGACCGGCGCGGCGGGTTCGGGAAGGGCGATGCCGAGCTCGGCGAGGCGGGAGTCGATGGATGTCATGGGCTGGGCGCTAAGCACCGCGGGGCCGGTGGGGTCAAGCCGCGGCGTCGATGGCGGCCTCAGTCGTCATGCCGGACTTGATCCGGCTTCCACCTTCTTACCGCCGGCGCGAAAGGAAGGTGGACCCGGGATCAAGTCCCGGGTGACGGTTACCCCTCACCACGGAGCTTCGTCACCCCTCCCGCGCCACCGCGAATCCCGCGAAGCTCTGGTTGGTCGGCATCAGCTCGAGGGCGTTGACGTTGACGTGCGGGGGCAGGGTGGCGACCCAGTGGAGGATGTCAGCGGTGTTCTCCGCGGTCATCGGGTGGACGCCGGCGTAGAGCGCGTCCGAGGCCGCCTGGTCGCCGCCGTTGCGGACCAGGGTGAACTCGGTCTCGATCATCCCCGGCTCGATCGAGGTGACGCGCACGCCGGTGCCGTGGAGGTCGGCGCGCAGGTCCAATGAGAATTGCCGGACGAAGGCCTTGGTGCCGCCGTAGACCGCGCCGCCGCGATAGGGATAGGTCGCCGCCACCGAGCTCAGGTTGATGATCCCGCCCTTGCGCGCGATCAGCCCGGGGAGGAGCTTGCGGGTCAGCGCGACGAGGCCGGTGATGTTGGTCTCGATCGCCTGCAGCGACGGCTCGAGCGCCGAATCCTGCACGGTGTCGAGCGGCGGCGCGAGGCCGGCATTGTTGATGAGGAGGTCGACGTCGCGAAAATCCTCGGGCAGGCCGTCCACCGCCGCCGCGATGCCCGGGAGGTCCCGCATGTCCAGCCGGACCGAATGGAAGGTCCCGCCGAGCTCTCCGGCGAGTCCCTCCAGCCGGTCGCTCCGGCGGCCGGTGCCGATCACCTTCCAGCCGTCTTGGGCGAAGCGCCGGGCGGCGGCCTCGCCGATGCCGGCCGTGGTTCCGGTGATGAAGACCGTCTTCTGAGTCATTTTTCCTCCAGCAGGCGGCGCGCGGCGTCGAGCCGCGCCGAATAAGCGTCGAGCGCGGCGGCGGTGAGCTTCGCGTAGGTCGCGGCGTCGGCGAAGCGGCGCTCCTCGATCGCCTCGCGTACCCCGGGCAGGGTCTTGGCGCCGTAGCCGGTGAAGCGGCCCGGCGCGGTGACCAGATAGCGGTACCAGGGGCGGAACGGCAGGCCCTGGGGCAGGATGAGCAGCTGGTCGATGTCGCGCAGCATCGCGTTCAGCCGGTCGCGCCGCTCGGGGGTGAGGCCCGAGGACTTGTCGGCGTAGGCGGCGTCATAGCCGTTGGCGCTCGCCTTCAGCCGGTCGACCGCATTCTCCAGCACCGCAAGCTCGACATAGGGCGTCGGCGCCACCGCTTCCGGCGGCCCGACCGGCTTTAAGGGGTCCATCGCCGCCCGGAAGTCGCCCTCGCGCATCATCTTCTCGCGGAGGCGATCCTGGCCGCGGCGCGTCTCCTCGAGCTGCTTCACCTCGCGCAGATAGCGCTCGACCGTAGTGGCGAAGTCGCCGAAGCGCTGCGGCACCGTGTCCGCATCGGCGATGCGCAGCACCAGCCGGCCGACCGTCTTCGAAAGCGCCGCGCCGTACTTCAGGCCGGGATCGTCGAAGCGGGTATAATGGTCGTAGCTGTCGTAGATCGAATGGTAGACCCCGCCGCTCTCCGCCTCGCCGCCATAGCCGACGTTCAGCGCCGGCACGCCGAGATGGTGGAGGAAGGCGGTGTAGTCGGAGCCGGAGCCGAGCGGGCCGATGGGGACGTCGCCGCCGCCCTCGGCCGCCGCCACCTCCGGGTCGCGGTCGGCATATTCGTAGGCGCGGCTCAGCACCTTGGCGTGGACGCGCTTGGCGGCGGTGACTCCGGTCTCCGGATCCTGGACGTCGGCGGCGACGGCGCTGATCAGGTGCTGGAAGGTCTGGATGCCCTCGGCCTGGAGGTTGCCGCGGCCATTGCCGTCGGTGTTGATGTAGATGACGCCCTTGCGCTTCAGCTCGGCGGCATGCTCCTCGGCCCATTCGGTCGAGCCGAGCAGGCCCGGCTCCTCGCCGTCCCAGCTCGCGTAGACGATGGTCCGCAGGGGCCGCCAGCCGGACTTGTAGAGGGCGCCGAGGCCCTTCGCCTCGGAGAGCATGGCGACGTTGCCGGAGAGCGGGTCCTCGGCGCCGAACACCCATCCGTCATGGTGGTTGCCGCGGATCACCCACTGGTCCGGGTAGCGACTGCCCGGCAGCATCGCGATGACGTCGTAGACCGTCTTCATCGACCAGTCGGACTTGACCGCGAGGTGGACCTTCACCGCGCCGCCTCCGCCGATATGGTAGGTGATCGGAAGGCCGCCGCGCCAGCCGCCCGGCACCACCGGCCCGTCGAGCCGTGCGAGCAGCTGCTGCGCGTCGCCATAACCCATTGGAAGAACAGGGATTTTCAGGATCGTCTCGGCTTCGGCGCGAGTCAGCCGCCTGGCGCCCGCGGTCGCTCCGACGTCCGGCGTCAGCGGGTCCCCCGGGCGGATCGGCAGTTCCTGCACGGATCCCCGCTGGACCCCCTTCGGCGGCCGGGTGGGGCCCTTGGGGTAGGCGTCGCCGGGGCCGTAGCCGTCGTCCGCGGGGTCGGAATAGATGATGCAGCCGATGGCGCCATGGTCCTGGGCGAGCTTGGGCTTGAGCCCGCGCCAGCCGACGCCGTAGCGGGCGATGACGATCTTGCCTTTTACGTCGATGCCGCGCCGGGCGAGCGCCTCGTAATCGGCGGGCATGCCGTAATTGACGTAGACCAGTGGCGCCGTGACGTCGCCGTCGCCCTGATAGGCGACGTAGGGCGGGAGGGCCGTCGCGGTGTTGCCCGAGGTGGCGTCGCCCGGCACCGCCGGCTCCTGCCCGCCGAGGCGGACGCGCTCGGGCGTCACCATCTCGACGACCGTCGAGATCGGCGTCGGGTAGAGCACCTGGAAGCTCTCGATATGCGCGTCCCAGCCGAACTCCTTGAAGCGGGCGAGGATGAACTCGGCATTGGCCTTGTCGTGGGGGGAGCCGACATTGTTCGGCTCCGACGTCATCGTCTTCAGCCACGCCATCTGCTCGGCGCTGCTGATGCCCGCGTCGAGCGCCGCCTCGTGCGCCTTCTGGTCCTGCGGCAGCGCCGCGCGCGCCGCGCCGCCCAGCATCAAGGCCGCCGCCAGTCCGATCCGCCAGCTTCTCGTCATCTCGCCCCTCCGTCTTGGCGCCGTTCGCGCCCGCCGCCGGTGCAGCGGCGCGGCGCGCCGGTCAAGCGCCTCAGAGATCGAGCGCGAGGGATCCGTCGACCGGCACCCGCGACCAGCGTTCGGTGAGGTCGGCCAGCCGTGCCCGCACCGCCTCGACATCGTCGGCCGAGACCGGGACCGGCGCATGGCCGCGCGCGCCGCAGGCATGCTCGTAGGTGGCGAGGAGGTCGGCGGCGGCGACTCGGCCGCCCCACATCTCGGCCTGGAACGTCTCGACCAGCCGCTCGATCGCTTCCTCGCTCTCACCGCCGAGCGTGGTGTAGGCGGCACTCTCGCCTTGCGCGACGAGGCCGAGGAAGCCGCGATGGGCGAGCATGCTCTCCACCGCGTAATGGACCATGTCGTGCGGGATGATCCCCTGCTTGGGGCAGCGGATCGTCTCGACGGCGGCGCCCTCCCGTGCGACCGCGAGATCGTCATACTTGCCGTCGCGCTTGGTGAAGGTGAGCCGCATCGTCAGCCTCGCGGCGCCGGGCCCTGGGCGAGCCGCTCCAGGACCCAGGGGACGGCCTCGTCCCAGAGGTCGATCCGCGCGTGGGCGTGGGGCGCCGGCGGCGTGTGGGCGGCGAGGCGGGGCTCGGCGATCATGTGCAGGCGCCACACGTCCGGCGCGTGCCCGGCGACCGATTCGTGGTGCACCGGCAGGTCGTCGACGAAGACCGTGGCGGACGGCCGCATCTCGGCGACCAGCTCGGCGACCGGCGGGCCCTTGCCGCCGCGGTTGCACAGCACGCGGTGGCGGATCTCGAACCTTTCGAGCTGCTCGATCCGCGCCGCCTCGAACTCGACGCCGATGTTGGTCAGGATGATGACATCGGCCACCTCCCCAATCCGCCCCAATGCCTCGAGCGCGCCCGGCACGACGTTCTGGCGGTGCATCTCGGTCTCGAGGAAGCCGTCGAGCAGCGGCCAGACCTGCTCCGCCGGCACCGGTTCGCCCTGCCTGGTGAGCAGCGCGTTGCGGAAGCCAGGCGCGGTGAGGTCGAAGCTGAGGTCGTGCGCCTCCCCCACCCAGTCGGCGAAATGCGAGATCATGTGCAGCAGCACCTCGTCGCAATCGGTGATGAGGAGGGGGCGGCTCAACGCTCCAGCGCCCGGCGCGCGTCGACGAGGCTGGCCGGCGCCACCTCCAGCGCCTCGGCGCACGCGAGGAGGTCGGGCTCGTGCGCTTCGAGGAAGCCGAGAATCGCCGCCTGCACGCTCGCTTCGCCGAGCCGTTCGCGCAGATCCTCGGGGGTGAGGCCGGTCAGCGCGAGCAATCGCTGGGCGCGGGCGTCGTCGGCCAGCACCCAGCCGAGGGCCGAGAGCGCCAAAGCTTCCGGGTCGGGGCGGTTTGTGCGATCCTTGAGCATCTTCTACAGGAGCGCCGGTGGGACAAAAAATCCTGGTTGTCGAGGACAACGAGCTCAACCTGAAGCTGTTCTGCGACCTGCTCCGCGCCCACCGCTACGAGGCGGAGCCGGTCCGCG
>Ga0070692_10000319_pt1 | contig 13814 bp, 10 predicted proteins | sample KBSK1102metaG_FD_64675 | JGI IMG/M metagenome (GOLD analysis project Ga0070692, IMG submission 64675) | Corn, switchgrass and miscanthus rhizosphere microbial communities from Kellogg Biological Station, Michigan, USA - KBS K1-10-2 metaG | ecosystem: Host-associated > Plants > Roots >...
CCACGATCGCCGGCCTCGACTCGATGGTCTCGTCCTCTTCGCTCGGATCGACGTCCATCACCCTGCAGTTCAATCTCAACCGCAATCTCGACGCGGCCGCACAGGACGTGCAGGCCGCCATCGCCGCCGCCGGCCGCCAGCTGCCGCCGAACATGCCGGCCCCGCCGTCGTACAACAAGGTCAATCCCGCCGATACGCCGGTCCTTTATCTCGCCATCACCTCGGACAACATGCCGATGTACCAGCTCGACGAGTACGCCGAGACGATGATGGCGCTGCGCATCTCCGCCGTCGAGGGCGTCGCGCAGGTGCAGGTGTATGGCGCGCAGAAGTACGCCGTGCGCACGCAACTCGATCCGCGCCAGCTCGCCACGCGCGGCATCGGCATCGACGAAGTCGTCGCCGCGATCCGCGCCAACAACGTCAACCTGCCCGGCGGCGTGCTCACCGGCCCGTACACGAACTACACCGTCCAGGCGAACGGCCAGCTCTTCAAAGCCGACGATTACGCCAAGATCGTCGTCGCCTACCGCAACGGCCGTCCGGTGCGCCTCGGCGACCTGGGGCAGGTCAAGGACGACGTCGAGAACAACCAGACCATGGCCTGGTTCCGAGGGAAGCCGGGGTTCATCCTGGCCGTGCAGAAACAGCCGGGAACGAACGCCGTCGAAGTCTCCGACCGCGTGCGCGCGCTGCTGCCGTCGTTCCGCAGCCAGCTTCCCGCCTCGGTCGATCTGCAGGTCCACCGCGACCGCGCCGACTCCATCCGCGCCTCGGTCGACGACGTCAAGTTCACCCTGATCCTGACGCTCTTCCTCGTCATCCTGGTCATCTTCCTCTTCCTGCGAAACGTCTCCGCCACGATCATCCCCAGCCTCGCGCTGCCGCTGTCGATCGTCGGCACGTTCGCCGTGATGTATCTGTTCGACTACTCGCTCGACAACCTCTCGCTGATGGCGCTCACGCTCTCCGTCGGCTTCGTCGTCGACGATGCCATCGTCATGCTGGAGAACATCGTCCGGCACATGGAGATGGGCGAGAAGCCGATGGAAGCGGCGCTGAACGGCTCGAAGGAGATCGGCTTCACCATCATCTCGATGACGATCTCGCTGGCCGCCGTCTTCATCCCCATCCTCTTCATGGGCGGCATCCTCGGCCGGCTCTTCCACGAATTCGCGGTCACCATCGGCGCGGCGATTCTCGTCTCCGGCTTCGTCTCGCTCACGCTCACGCCGCTGCTGAGCGCGAAGTTCCTCCGCCCGCACAAGGATGAGAAACACGGGAAGCTCTATCAGGCGACGGAGAAAGTCTTCGACGGCATGCTCGCGCTGTACGAGCGCGGCCTGCGCCTCGCCCTGCGCCAGCGCGCGATGACGCTGATCTTCTCGGTCATCATCCTGGCCGCCACGGTCTGGCTCTTCATGGCCGTCCCGAAAGGCTTCATCCCGAACGAAGACCAGAACGAAGTGCGCATCAGCCTCGAGGCCGCGCAGGGAACGTCGTTCCCCGAACTGATGCGCCATCAGAAGATGGCGATGGACATCGTGGCCAGGGATCCGCGCGTGGCCACGTTCTTCTCGTTCGTCCGAGGAGGCAACAGCAGCGTCATCTCGCTGCGCCTCGTGCCCAAAGGACAGCGCAAGGCATCGATCGACGACGTGATGAACGATCTCCGCCCGAAGCTGAACGCGATTCCCGGCTACCGCGTCTCGCTCCAGAATCCGCCGCCCATCCGCCTCGGCGGACGCCAGGCGAACTCGCAGTACCAGTACACGCTGCAGTCAGCCGACACGGCGGTGCTCTACGACGCATCGCAGAAGATGATAGAGAAGATGCGCACGCTGCCGGGATTCGTCGACGTGAACACCGATCTTTTCCTGCGCAACCCGACGGTCAACGTGGAGATCGACCGCGACCGCGCCGCCACCCTCGGCCTCACGCCGAATCAGGTCGAGGATGCCCTCTTCTCGTCATACGCGACGCGGCAGGTCTCGCAGATCTACGCGCCGAACAATACCTACCAGGTCATCATGGAGCTCGATCCCGAGTTCATGAAGAACCCGGCCGCGCTGTCGATGCTCTACGTCCGATCGGCATCCGGCGACCTCGTCCCGCTCGACGCCGTGGCGAAACTCGTCCCGACCGTCGGCCCGCTTGCGGTCAACCACTCCGGCCAGGCGCCGTCGGTCACGCTCTCGTTCAACCTCAAGCCCGGCACCTCGCTCGGCGCCGCCGTCGACGAGATCAACCAGGCCGCGAAAACCACGCTGCCGTCGACCGTCTCCACCTCGTTCCAGGGCACCGCGCAGGCGTTCCAGTCGTCGCTGCAGGGCCTCGGATTGCTGCTTCTGATCGCCATCGCGGTCATCTACATGGTCCTCGGCATCCTGTACGAGAGCTTCATCCACCCGCTGACGATTCTCTCCGCGCTTCCCTTCGCCGGCTTCGGCGCGCTGCTCACACTGCTCGTCTTCAAAGTCGATCTGTCGATCTACGCCTTCGTCGGCATCATCATGCTGGTCGGCCTGGTCAAGAAGAACGGCATCATGATGGTCGACTTCGCGCTCGAGGTGCAGAAGCAGGGGAAGGACGCCGCCGAGGCGATTTATGAGGCGTGCGTGGTCCGGTTCCGGCCGATCATGATGACCACCATGGCCGCCCTGATGGGCACCATCCCCATCGCCCTCGGCTTCGGCGCCGGCGCCGAATCGCGCCGCCCGCTCGGACTCGCCGTCGTCGGCGGATTGCTCTTCTCGCAGACGCTGACGCTCTTCGTAACGCCGGTCTTCTACGTCTACATGGACAAGCTGCGCAGGAAACCGCACGGAACGACGCCGGAAGGCGATACGATCGAGGACGAGTTCGCGGCCCTGCAACCATCCGCGGAGGAACAGCCGGTCGGTGTGATGTTCGGCACAGTCAAGCCGGAACCGGCAACTTAGAACTACGCGTCTCTATGTATCGCTGCCACCGCATCCTCCTCCTGCTCGTGGCAGCGTTCGCCGCGTTGCAGGCCAGCGCGCAGACGGCGGACCTCCTCATCGCCAAAAGCGGATCGGAGTCGGTGACGGCCGGCGAGACCATCGTCTACTCCATCTTCGTCTTCAACAACGGCCCCGACGACGCGCAGAACGTCACGATCACCGACGCTCTCCCGTTCGGCACCACCTTCGTCTCGCTGGACGCATCCACGTCGATCTTCAACTGCAACACCCCGGCGGCCGGTGCGGCCGGCACCGTCACCTGCACGGCGGCGGCGTTTCAGAATCAGGCCGAGGCCAGCTTCACGCTCACGGTGAAGACTTCGGCGGGCGCGCCGTCCGGCAGCATCAACAACACGGCCACGATCACCTCGTCGACGCCCGATCCGAATACGCCCGACAACAGCAGCACCGCCACGACCGGCATCGTCGCCGGCTCGACGACCTCCGCCGATCTCTCCATCGAATCGATCGCCGGAACGTCGGCCGTCAGCGCCGGCTCGACGATCAGCTTCCAGGTCAGCATCGCCAACAAAGGGCCGTCCACCGCGCATCACGTGCAACTCGTGAACGCGGTCCCTGCCAACGCGACGTTCGTATCGGCCTCGATCGCCGATCCTCTCGCGATTTTCTCCTGCACCACGCCGGCGGTCGGCACGAGCGGCAACATCACCTGCACCGCCTCCACGCTCGATCCGCGGACGAGCAGCGATCAGCCGTCGTTCCTCTTCACGTTCCGCGTCGACAACGGCGTGGCCGCGGGGACGGTGCTGACCGACACCGCGACGCTTTCGGCCGATGACAGCGACCCCGTGACGTCGAACAACACCGCCAGCCGTACCGCGACGGTCACATCGCAGGCGCCGGCGGCGGACGTTTCCGTCTCCACCACCGGCGGCGGTCCGGCCTTCAGCATCACCGTGAGCAATACCGGTCCGAATGACGCTGCGTCCGTCACGCTGACCGACGCCGTTCCAGCAGGCAGCACTTTCGCCAGCTGGACGCAGACCAGCGGCCCGCCGTTCAGCTGCAGCACGCCGGCCGTGGGCGGAAGCGGCACGATCACCTGCTCCATCGGCGTCCTTCCCGGCATCGAGGGAAAGACCATCCTCGCGAATTTCGAGCTCCGGCTGGATACGGTCGCGCAGGTCACCAACAGCGTCTCCATTTCGAGCGCGACGCCGGACCCGCGTCCCGACAACAACAGTTCGTCGTTTCCGGTCAACGCGAAGCTGACCATCCAGGACGTCACGGTGATCGAAGGCAACAGCGGCACCACGCCCGCCGTCTTCACCGTCAGGCTGCAACCCGCCAACGCCACGCTGACGGCGACCGTCGACTACCAGGTCCTCGGAGTCAGCGCCGTCGCCGGCGTCGATTTCATCGCCTCGCAGGGGACGCTCACCTTCCGCGCCGGCGAAACGCAGAAGACCATCACCGTCCAAGTCGTCGGCGATACGGCAAACGAGGGCGACGAGCTCTTCGAGGTCGAGCTGTCGAACGCCGTCAACGCGGCGATCGAACGCGGAACCGCCTTCGGCAGAATCGCCGACGACGATCAGGGGGGAGCGCCGCTGCCGACCGCCCGTGTCGACGGCATCCTCGTCCTGGAAGGGAACAGCGGCTCGCCGAACGCCACCTTCACCGCCCGCCTCTCTTTCGCCTCGAATCTGGTCGTCCGCGTGCGCTGGAAAACGCAGGACGGCACCGCCATCGCGGGCTCCGACTACGTCGCCTCGGACGGCGAGATCACCTTCCTGCCGGGCGAGCTGACGAAGACCTTCAGCGTTCCGCTCATCCCCGACACCATCTTCGAGCCCGACGAATTCTTCGACGTCATCCTCACCGGCGCCGACAACGCCATCGCCGGCCAGGGCGGCACCTGTCTCATCGTGAACGACGACGCGCAGGCACCGGCCGTACCGCCCAAACACCGCGCCGTAGGGCACTAGACGCAGGGTAGCGACACCCACCCTTGACAGAATAAAGTCCCCGCCATATTGTTAGCACTCGCGATGGTTGAGTGCTAAACACTCACCTCCGAATCAGCAATCAGAGTCGTGGCGTTCTGCCACGAAACAATCCGAAGAAATTGGGTGAAAGGAGACACAGATGGCTATGAAACTTCGTCCGTTGTATGACCGCATCGTCGTCACGCGCAAGGAAACAGGGGAGCAGGTGCGGGGCGGCATCATCATTCCGGACACGGCCAAGGAGAAGCCCCAGCAGGCGGAAGTGATCGCGGTCGGCGAGGGCAAATTCGCCGAGGACGGCAAGCGCATGAAGCTTGACGTCAAGGCAGGCGACACGGTTCTCATCGGCAAGTACTCCGGCACCGACATCAAGATCGATGACGTCGAGTACACCATCCTCCGCGAAGACGAAGTCCTCGCGGTGGTCGAGTAAGCGAATCAATTAAGGAGAAACAACCAATGGCAAAGCGTATTACGTACAGTGAAGATGCCCGTCAGGCCATTCTTCGCGGCGTCAACAAGCTGGCCGACGCGGTCAAAGTGACCCTCGGCCCCCGCGGCCGCAACGTCGTCATCGAGAAGAAGTTCGGCTCGCCCACGATCACCAAGGACGGCGTCACCGTCGCCAAGGAAATCGAACTGAAGGACGAGATCGAGAACGCCGGCGCGCAGATGGTCCGCGAAGTCGCGTCGAAGACGTCCGACACCGCCGGCGACGGCACCACCACCGCCACCGTTCTGGCCCAGGCCATCTACCGCGAAGGCATCAAGAACGTCACCGCCGGCGCAAACCCGATGGACGTCAAGCGCGGCATCGAGCTGGCCGTGAAGGCCGCCGTCGAGTCGATCGACAAGCTGGCCAAGCCGGTCGAGGGGAAGGACATCGCCCACATCGGCACGATCTCCGCGAACAGCGATGACGAGATCGGCACCATCATCGCCCAGGCGATGGAGAAGGTCGGCAAAGACGGCGTCATCACCGTCGAAGAGGCGCGCGGCCTCGACACGGTCCTCGAAGTCGTCGAGGGCATGCAGTTCGACCGCGGCTACCTCTCGCCGTACTTCGTGACCGACCCGGACCGCATGGAAGCGGTCCTGGAGAACGCCAAGATCCTCATCTACGAGAAGAAGGTTTCCTCGATGAAGGACCTGCTGCCGATCCTCGAGCAGACGGCCCGTCAGGGCAAGCCGCTTCTCATCATCGCCGAGGACGTCGAGGGCGAGGCTCTGGCCACGCTCGTCGTCAACAAGCTGCGCGGCACGCTCAACGTCGCCGCCGTCAAGGCGCCCGGCTTCGGCGACCGCCGCAAGGCCATGCTCGAAGACATCGCCATCCTCTCCGGCGGCAAGCTGATCTCCGAGGACATCGGCGTGAAGCTGGAGAACGTGAAGTGGGAAGACCTCGGCGACGCGAAGCGCGTCACGATCGATAAGGACAACACGACGCTCGTGACCGACACCGACGACAAGTCGCGCAAGGAAGCGATCGCCGGACGCGTGAAGCAGATCCGCGGCCTGATCGAGGACACGACCTCGGACTACGATCGCGAGAAGCTCCAGGAGCGCCTGGCCAAACTCGTCGGTGGTGTTGCCGTCATCAAAGTCGGCGCCGCGACCGAGACCGAGATGAAAGAGAAGAAGGCGCGCGTCGAGGATGCGATGCATGCAACCAAGGCTGCCGTCGAAGAGGGCATCGTCCCGGGCGGCGGCGTCGCGCTGCTCCGCGCCATCGCCGCTGTCGAAGCGGTCAAGGCCGAGGGCGACGTGAAGGTTGGCGTCAACGTCATCCGCCGCGCGCTCGAAGAGCCGTTCCGCCAGATCGTGCTCAACGCCGGCAAGAGCGCAGACGTACTGCTCAACGATGTCACCAAGCAGGGCGGCAACTGGGGTTACGACGCCCGCGCCGACAAGGTCGTCGACATGATCGACGAAGGCATCATCGATCCGGCCAAGGTCACCAAGCAGGCGCTCCAGAACGCCAGCTCGATCGCCGGCCTGATGCTCACCACCGAGGCACTCATCTCCGAGATCAAGGAAGAAGAGAAGCCGCAGCCTGGCGGCGGCGCCGGCGGTATGGGCGGCGGCATGGGCGGAATGTACTAAGTTTCAAATCACAGCAAATCGCGAAAGGGCGGGCCTTGCGGCTCGCCCTTTTTTTCACCACAGAGACGCAGAGAGCACAGAGAGTTCTCCGTGTCCTCTGTGCCTCTGTGGTGAAACATCAGTCGACGTAGTTGTACGCCGTCTTCGCGTCGAGATTGATCGGCGCGTATTTGCCCGGCTTCGCGCGGTTCTGCGTGTCGGACAACCGCGTCTGCACCGACTCGTGCAGAGTCATCGCCGGGTCGACGACGCGATGGAAACGCCCGCGGCCTTCGTAGACCGCGCTGAAGGAATCGTGAAGCGTGCCGTACGGCGCGTCGTCCGCGCACGCGGTTCCGAAGGTTTCGTCCTTGAACAGCAGCCCCTGCTTCCGCGCGCGCGCCGCCATCCAGCAGAGCGTGATGTCGGAGAGGCTGTGGTCGTCGTCGTAGCCGCCGCCGATGTCGGAGTGGACGCCGGCGAAGTAGACCTGCTCGAGATGCTGTCCGGCACGGACGCTGGCCGGATTCCAGTACGTCGGCTGGAAATCGAAACGCTGCTCGTCGAGCGACATCGCGTGATACGCGTTCTCCACCCGCGGCCCGAGGTCGAGGTCATGGAACTTCGGAACGAAGAGCGTCGTGGTCGTGGCGAAAACCGGAACGCCGAGCGCACCGACGGTGTCCCACACGCCGATCATCTTGATCGGAACGTCGACGCAGTTCGTAGCCTTGAAGTTGGCCACGAGCTGGTCGTTCTTCGCATCCTTCGGACGCGTGTAGTTGTTGAAGACGATGCCGTACATATCTTCGCGGTTGGTAGCCGCAAAGCGGGCGCGGTCGAGCAGTCCGACGCGGCCGATCATGCCGCCGAGGCTGCGCGCTTCATAGGCGCCGCGGCTGAAGCCGAAGATGAAGATCGCGTCGCCATCGTTGTACTGGTCGGTGATGAAGCGGTACGCATCGCGAATGCGGTCGTTCAGACCTACGCCGAACGCGCCACCTTTGATGCGGTCGTACCAGTCGGTGCCGACGCCGCGCGTGTAGTGCGTCACCTGGCGCATGCCGTCGTTGGCCGCCGCGCCGTACATCGTGCCGACGTTGCTGTTATTGCTGACGCCTTCCTTGTACGTGTCCCACGTGCCGTCGAGGAACACCGCAATGTTCTTCGCCATCTGCCGCTCCTTGTTGGGTGAGTGAGCGGATTATGTTACGCCTGCCAGTAGCGGTGGACCAGCGTCAATAATGCCGCCGCGTTGCAGACCGTGGCGACGCCGGCGACCAGCCACGGACTGACAAGCGGCCGGATCCGCGGCAGCGCAATCGCTGCGAGGAAGAGCGGCAGGATCTCGAGGAAGTAGCGTCCCTGCACGCCTTCGATCACGTCGCCGCAGACGACCGACCAGATCAGGTACTGCGACAGCAGAATGCCGGCGATGGTCATCGCCACGGCGGCGAGTGCCGTTACGCGAACGCGCGCGCGCAACTCGGCGCCGCTCGCAAGCGCAACGGCGAGCAGCAGGATGATCTCGATGGTAATGACGGCCGGCGAGAGCTTGACCTCGTTCGCGCCGAAGCGGCCGATCAGCTCTTCGATGTAGAAGCGACCGTTGGTTGCGAGGTCGTGCATCGCCACAGTGGCGAAATGGATCGGATCCGCGCCGATGCAGCGCAGTTGCGCGGCCGCGTCGACCGGCAACCCGGGCCGCGGGTTGTAAGCGCCGCGGCCGGCGGCGAGAATCGCGATCAGCGTTCCGATCGCGGTCGCGCCGATGATCGCAACGCGCTCGCCGCGCCGGAACGGCGTCGCGAGCGCCAGCAGCGCGAGCAGAAAATAGGCCGGCTTGCAGAGCGCCAGCGCGAAGCCGGCCAGCGCGACGATGCCCCTCCGCCGCGGCGGGACGAGCAGCAGCGCGGTGAAAAGCCACGCCAGCGCGATCGTCGCCGCGTCCGCGGACCACGATGCGAATTCGTACAGCGACATCGGAAGGAGCGCCGCGGCGGCGATGACGTTCCCGTACTGCGGCGCGGCGCGGATGGCCAGCGCGATCAGCAATACCGCCGCGATCAGGTTCATGATCCGGCCGCAATAAAAGAGAAGCACCGGCCGCAACGGCAACGCGGCGATCAGCGATTGCGCCACGTACGGCAGCGGCGTGTACCAGGCCGCGAAACGCACCGTTCCGGCCGCGGCTCCGTCGTACGGCAGCGCCGCGATCGCGCGGAACTTCTGCGCCAGCGTTTCGCGCGGTTCCGTCCGCGCCAGCACCCAGACGAAGTTCTGCGTTGACTTGACGATCGGCGTCGCGTCACGACCGTGTTGCGGCAGCAACTGTCCGTTGCCGATCGCCAGGCCGCGCCAGAAATGATTCTGCTCGTCCGGCACTTCGAACGGCGGCGTCACGAAGACGTACGCGATCCCGATCAGCAGCGCGGCGGCGACGAACAGCCGCGGTTTCACGACGCGGCGAACTGCGCGAAGGTGATCACGTTTCCGGCGGCGTCGCGGATCACTGTCTCGCTCGATCCGTAAAAGGTCTGGCGGCGCGCCACGATGACGTCCGTCCCGCTCGGGACCTGCGCCGCGATCGCATCGAGATCGTCGACTTCGATGAACACCGCGGAAGCGCCGATCGCGCGCGAGCCCTCCAGTACCTTCGCCTCATCGGCGCGCACGCTGTCGAAGGTCTGGTACATGACTTCGACGCCGTCGCGCACCAGGATCACGAATCCGAGCACCTCGCCCGCCGGCACCTCGGCGGCGCGCGCGAAACCGAGCGCGTCCCACTGCGGAAGCAGCGGCTCGATGCGGTCGACGATCAGCACGGGCGTCGCTTTCTTGATCATGGCGCGCACAATAGCGTGCCCGGCCGTTGTCTTACAATGCGCCGCAAATGAAACATGCGATTTTCGCCGCGCTGCTGACGCTGTCCGTTTGCTCGCTCTTCGCACAAGCCCCCGAGGCCGCTCCAGGCCGCCAACCCGCCCCCGCGGCCGCGCGCCGCGAAACGCCGCCAGCGGCGGAAACCGACGATCGCGCGGACGCGCCGGCGAAAGCCGAGGAGTCGCGCAACGCGCGCCCTCCCGCCGACGCGAAGGACAAGATCTCCACCACACAGCACTCCGTCACCATCGGCGGTCAGACCATCAGCTACACCGCCCGCGCCGGCACGATGATCATGCGCGACGAAGACGGAAAGCCGCGCGCGAGCTTTTTCTTCACCTCGTACACCAAAGACGGCGCCGATCCCTCGCGCCGCCCGGTCACCTACACCTTCAACGGCGGCCCCGGCTCGTCGTCGGTCTGGCTGCACATGGGCGCCTTCGGGCCTAAACGAGTCGTCTATGCGGACGATGAAGGCCACGCCGCGAAGCCGCCGTATCGCACCGTCGACAATGAGGGCAGCATCCTCGACGTCACCGATCTCGTTTTCATCGATCCGGTCACGACCGGCTACAGCCGCGCCATCCCGTTCAATGACGCGAACAAGTTCCACGGCGTCGACTCCGACATCCAATCAGTCGGCGAGTTCATTCGCCTCTGGACGACGCGCTACAGCCGCTGGTCGTCGCCGAAGTTCCTGGCCGGCGAGAGCTACGGCACGACGCGCGCCGCCGGCTTATCCGGCTGGCTCGGGCAGCAGGGCTTCTACCTCAACGGCATCGTCTTGATCTCGTCGATCCTCAACTTCGAGACGGCGTCGTTCGACAGCGGCAACGACCTCGCGTACGAACTGTTCCTTCCGACGTACACCGCCATCGCCTGGTACCACAAGCGCCTCCCTTCCGATCTGCAATCCGGCACGCTCGAACACGCGATCGCCGAATCCGAGCAGTTCGCCCTCGGCGAGTACACCCATGCGCTGATGCAGGGCGACCGCATCAGCGACGCCGACCGCCGCGACGTCGCGGCAAAACTGGCGCGCCTGACCGGCCTCTCCCCCGCCTACATCGAGCAGACCAACCTTCGCGTGAACATCGGCCGCTTCGACAAGGAACTGCTGCGCGCGCAGCGCCGCACGGTCGGCCGCCTCGACGGCCGCTTCATCGGCATCGACAAGGACTCCGCCGGCGAAAACGATGAATTCGATCCGTCCTACGCCGCGATCTTCGGCGAGTACACCGCGGTGGTGAACGACTACGTCCGCCGCGAGCTGAAGTTCGATACCGACCTGCCGTACGAGATCCTGACCAGCAAAGTCCGCCCCTGGAACTACGACCGCGCCCAGAACCGCTACGTCGACGTCGCCGAGACGCTGCGCGGCGCCATCGCCCAGAACCCGTTCCTGAAGGTCTTCGTGGCGAACGGCTACTTCGACCTGGCCACCCCCTTCGCCGCTACGCGCTACACCTTCGCCCGCATGCAACTCGAGCCCGAGCTGCGCAAAAACGTGTCGATGGACTACTTCGAGACCGGCCACATGGTCTACATCGACCGCAAAGCGGCGGCTCGGCTGAAGAAGGATGTGGACGAGTTCATCCGGGCGAATGCGAACGTGCAGTAGCGAGACGCAGGGATCGCAGAGAAACCTCTGTGTCCTCTGCGCCTCTGTGGTTGAATTGATTTTCACACCATGGTCCGCATCCTTGTAACCAACGACGACGGCATCTACAGCGAAGGGCTCCGCAAGCTGGCGGACGCTTGCCGGCGCATCGACGGCGTCGAGGTCATGGTCGTCGCGCCCGACCGCGAGCAGAGCGCGGCGTCGCATGCGCTCACGCTGAATCGTCCGCTGCGGATGCTCAAGCTCCGCGAGAACGAGTACATCGTCGACGGAACGCCGGCCGACTGCGTCAATCTCGCCGTGCTCAAGCTGATGCGCGACGACCGCCCTGCCCTCGTCGTTTCCGGCATCAACTTCGGCCCGAACCTCGGCGATGACGTCACCTACTCCGGCACGATCTCGGCAGCATTCGAGGGCGCGCTCCTCGATGTGCCGTCGATCGCGTTCTCAACGCTCGTCGGCGAGAACTTCTCATTCGAGCGCTGCGCCGTCTTTGCGGAGAAACTGATCCGCTGGGCGCTCACCGATCATCGCGATCCGCACATCATCCTCAACGTCAACTTCCCGGTCGAATTCGACGGCGTGCGCGTGGCGCGGCTCGGCAATCGGATCTACGCCGGCGACATCCTCGAGCGCGCCGATCCGCGCGGACGCACGTACTACTGGATCGGCGGCGGCAAACCGACCTGGCGTCCCGGCGAAGACACCGACTTCGAAGCCGTCGAGGCAGGTTGCATCGCCATCACGCCGCTCCATCTCGATCTCACCCACCACGAATCGATCGCGCGGCTCAAATCGCTCGAGGAGCTCCTTGGCAATCCAGCGAAAGGATAGCGCGCCGCAGCCCGACTTCGCCCACCTGCGCGCGCGCATGGTGCAGCAGTTCGTCGCCGACCGCGGCATCAGGGACGAACGAATCCTTCAGGCGATGCGCGAAGTACCGCGCCACCTCTTCGTGCCGACGCTCGTCGCCGCGAAAGCCTACGGCGCGGGCGCGCTGCCGATCGGATCGAAACAGACCATCTCGCAGCCGTACATCGTGGCGCGCATGATCGAACTGCTGGATCTCACCGGAAAGGAAAAAGTCCTCGAGATCGGCACCGGCACCGGCTACCAGGCCGTCGTCCTGTCGAAACTCTGCGCGAAAGTTTTCTCCATCGAGCGCGTGAACGAGCTCGCGTTGCGCGCGGCGGAGCTGATCCGCACCCTCAAGATCTACAACGCCTCGGTCAAAGTATTCGACGGCACCTACGGCTGGTCCGACCAGGCGCCCTTCGACCGCATCATCGTCGCCGCCGCCGCCCCCGAGGTCCCGAAGCCGCTGCTGGAGCAACTGTCGCGGACCGGAAAGCTGGTCATCCCCATCGGCGCCGAAGGCAACCAGCGCCTGGCGCGCGTGATGCGAATCGGAACCCGCGTCCAGATCGAAGACTGCGGCACGGCGGAGTTCGTACCGCTGGTAGGGAAGTTCGGCTGGAAGGAGTAGCTAACGAAAAGGAGCGCTGGCGTCCCGCCGGCTGGCTTGGCTGCGTCTCGCTGCCAGTCCGGCAAGACTCCCAACCTGAGCCTGCACACATTCGGCGGCGGGGACGCCGCCGAGCCAGCCGGCGGGGACGCCAGCGCTCCATCAAAACGCTTGGCCTCGCTCTTGAACCTCGGAACATGTGCGCGCGCGCAGCCTCCTGATCCTCACCGCCATCGTCTCCTCGCTTCTCGGCGCGGTCGTCGTCTGGCTTGTGCTCACCGTGCCGAACGACCTCCAGGCGGGCGCGATGCTGCGGGCGGCGCGGAAGGACGTCGCGGCGGGGCGTAACGACAAAGCGCGGCAGGAGCTCTCGCGCATCATTCAGCAATACCCGCGGACCGATGCCGCCGCCGCGGCCACCGTCGCGCTGGCAACGATCGCCGACAGCGAACGGCACGCGCTCGCCGTCATCATCGAGACTCTTCGCAAGGCGTCCGCCGCGCAGCAGAAGCAGATCGCCGATCTGACGTCGCGCGTCGATACCCTCGCCGCCGCTCCCCCGCCGCAGCCGGTAACTGTCGTCCAGGCGGCGCCGGCGCCCAAGAAGAAACCGGCCGCCCAGCACTCGCGGCGCAAACGGCGGCGGTAATTGAATACAATCCCGCGGACATGGCGAAGGAACTGCGCATCATCAAGATCCACGGCAAGGTCCAGGGTGTCGGCTACCGCTTTTTCGCCACGCGCGTGGCGCGGCGCCTCGGCCTCAAAGGCACGATCGAAAACATTCGCGACGGCTACGTCGAAGCGAT
>Ga0070692_10000325_pt1 | contig 13731 bp, 10 predicted proteins | sample KBSK1102metaG_FD_64675 | JGI IMG/M metagenome (GOLD analysis project Ga0070692, IMG submission 64675) | Corn, switchgrass and miscanthus rhizosphere microbial communities from Kellogg Biological Station, Michigan, USA - KBS K1-10-2 metaG | ecosystem: Host-associated > Plants > Roots >...
GTTGGATCGATTAGAAAGCGTGACCTGTCCACCGCGCACGGGAATCGTGTCGAGCGATAAGCCCGCATGCTGCAAGTGCGTTATCACGTCTAAGTCGACTTTTATTTTCGTCAAAGGCTTTTCGTGACCGCTGCCGCGCAATGGATTTCGATTTTCCTCAGCGATCAACTCGCGTATGGATTTGATTCCGTCTCCGATGACGTGCGGAAGCAAACGTTCACTCGCCGCTACCATTCGCCCGCCAACAATCACGACGCGATAGTTTCGACCGAAAAACATTTCTTCGATGAGCGCCGCAGAAGAAAACTTCTTCGCTTCCTTGAATGCCACCTTCAACTCTTCCGGCGTCGAGACTTCCAGTGAAACTCCGTAGCCCTGTCGCCCCGTCAGCGGCTTCACTGCCATTGGTCCGCCCATCTCTTCGGCTGCTTTCGTGGCCTGCCTGAGCGAACGAACCACCTTACCTCGCGGAACAGGGATGCCGTTGCGCCGAAGTCGATCGTTTGTCTCATCTTTGTATTGGGCCAACTCGACGGCGATCGCGCTGGTTTGATCGGTCATTGCCGCCTGCACGTAATGCAGATACTTTCCATAGCCGAGCTGAATCCGGTTTCCTGGTCCATCACGTCTGAATGGAATGTCACGTCTCTCTGCGGCTTCGGTGATGGAACGCGTGGTTGGACCCGTCTCCGCATCAGAGACCAATTCTTTAGCTTTCTCCAGGACGGGGGCCAGCGCAAAAGGTTGTTCGCGAAGGAGTGCGTCCACAAGGTGCACCGCTTGTTCCAGCAAGTACCTGCTCGCTTTCTCTGCGCTGTATTCGATTGCGACGTTGTAGACGCTGCCACTATCGTGGCGTGTTTTGCCATGTGTTTTGCCGATGCCGGCGAGTTCGGTAAGTTCGAGTGCGACGTGTTCGACGATGTGACCGAAGTAAGTTCCTTCTTCGAGTCTCGTTACAAACCCACCTGGTTTTCCGAGACTACAATGATGAGTTTCAATTCCGGTAAGCAGCGCGCGAAGACGATCGTTGAAGCCCTCGAATTCGCGACTCTCACGTTCAGAAAGTTCGCGCAAGTCCAAACGCATCAGAAGCACTGGACGATAACTGTAGACATTCGGACCGCTCAGAGTGCGAATGCTTTCGATCTTCATGTGCTTGCCTTTCAACTTCATATATACGTCTGGACTGACAACTCTTGTGCCAGAGGATCATGCTGTCACGGTTGATCAATCAGTACGTTAGAGGACACACTCTTTGTGCTTTTTGTGTACAGAGATTGCACAAAGAAGAAGACGTTAGTCGTCCACGCTCTCGAGATTCCAGATGTCGACGCTTATTTCTTCTGCGTAGTGCAGGATGGGGTGAGTTTTGGGTTGGGGTATCTGTAGCGGCTCGAGCATTGATGATCCAAAATTCGTTAACTCAGCTTGGTAGAGTTGCCACGGTTCGTGATAGATGCGGGCGCGAAAAAGTTCGCCCTCGAATTCCGTGTAGAGCATGTAACGCTCAGTCAGGAAAAACTCTCGCGATCCGGGTTGTGATTGCGGAAGCGCCTTACCAACCTTCCAGTCAGCCTTGAACTGCGCGGGCGGATCGTCACGTCGCTTCAGACGATACTTGATCGACGTCTTTCCCTGCTGGTCGATGTCTGCGTTGTAGTAAGGAAGATGAAAAACAGTGCGCGCGCCTAATACCGCTGCTCTACTGTCCGCATCGAGCGAGAAAAACCACACTCCCGGAGCGCCCTTATAGTGCACGTACGTACGCACGTTCAATTCGTGCATTGAATCCAAACCCGGCACAGGTGGAACAAACGGCGGAAACGCACGAATGTCCCACATCGTGAACGGCGTGATACCGATCCATCCAGAACCGCCGTACGTGTCGATCCCAAGAGATGGAGGCACATGCGGCCGCAACAGGCTCTCATCGACGCGCCAGTGCATAAAGAGCAGCTTGCCCCACGACTGGTGCATCACCGGTTGACCGGGCGGTTTGTGGCGCACCGCAAGGCGATCGACATCTGTAACGTGACGCATATTGTCTCTAAACCGCCGCGGTCCCCTCTTGACCACTGGCTCGCTTCGTTTCCCTCGCGCCGTGAGTCAGGGAGTTCGGCGCATTCAGATTCGCACCCGGCGTAACGCTGACACCCAAACGTTCAACCAACTCACCGCCAAGCCAGCCTCCGAGCAACGCCGCGCCAACTCCGATAAACGAGAGTGCGAACGCAGTGTTTGACGGCACGCCCGGCGAACTCCAGCGCAGCAAGCAACTGCCAATGAACAGAATCACCACTCCCAGATTTACGAGTCCATGCAGAAGACCAATACGCTTTGCCCTCGTCTTTGAAGGAATGTACAAGAAGTCGATCAGACCGAAAACCGCTGCGAGCAGTCCACCGATGATTCCGGCGAAGATCATCCAATATGAGACGGTGGTCCACAGTGGATTCCCCGTAACCAGGTAAACGATGTCAAAAACCACCGCGGCAGAGAGTAAACCCAGCGGATAAACGATTAGGATCGGGTGAATAGCGTGACCGAAGATTCTTGCGCGACTTTCCATATTGCTGACCTCCTCGAATTGCCTAAAATTCAATCAAGTCGGGGGCCACAACCAGGGTAATCGGGGAGATCTCGTGAAATCGTGATAATCCTGTTAACTAAATTTCCTGAAAAACTCTTCGTGAATCGCCGCGATCGCTTTGGGGTCGACCTTCGGTTTCCGATCGTACGTAAGTAAACCGTTGATCTCCTGCTCGATATCGGTCAACTGCGTGTAACAAAACCCTGCAAGAAACTCCAACGACGAGATGCCTTTCATCAGGTCGCGATACTTTTCAAGCAGTTCTTCGTTTGTCGTAAACGAATCATAAAAGCGGTAAAGCAGATCGCGCTTCTCGGGCGGAATGTCCGGAGGTATAGCTAAAAAGCCGCCCACCTCTGACAACACGATCGGTTGTCCGCGATATCTCGACCCGCGCGCAAAGAGAGGCTTGTCCACCCAGACCTTCGGCGGTAACTCACCGCCACTCAACATCTCCTTGTAGCGAGCGACGATCTTTTCCGCGTTGGGCGTGTAATCGTGAATCGCGCAGATGTCGGTTATGTCCGTATGTTCCCAGCCGTCGTTATCGACGACGGCGCGAGTGGAGTCGAGGCGTCTGGTAACGCGCACCATCCGCTCGATGAAGGCATACTGTCCGGCATGTTCAGAACTCAGACCGGGAAAGCCCATGCTCTCGTTAACGGGGACCCACGTGATGATGCACGGATGGTTGTAGTCGCGCCTGACCGCGTCCTGCCATTCGGCGGATAATGCGTTTTCAGCTTTTGGCGACCACTCGCGGGCGTTCGGCATCTCTTCCCAAACAAGTAACCCGAGACGATCGCACCAGTACAACCAGCGAGGATCCTCGATCTTCTGGTGCTTCCTTGCGCCGTTGAATCCAAACATCTTGATCCAGCCGATGTCGGTTTGGAGTGCCTCGTCGGAAGGCGCCGTCAGATAACCTTCAGGCCAGAAGCCCTGATCAAGGACCATCCTCAGGTAAGTTGGTTTTCCGTTGATCATGATGCTGCCGTGGCGCAACTCGATTCCACGCAGCCCGACGTACGAACCAACTTCGTCGAGCAGGTTGTCGCCGTCGTAAAGACGAACCTCGAGATCGTAGAGATGCGGCGACTCTGGCGACCAGAGTTTTGCGTACGGAATGCTGATGCCGATGCGGCCCGTAGCGACCGCCGTCTGGTCTTCGCTGATTGCGACTCGCTTCCCTTCCTCCAGCACCTCGACCTCGACGCGCCACCCTGAAGACGGCGCGTGCAGAAACACAGTGAGCTCGAGAAAGTTTCTCTTCGCGTGTGTGATGACGCGCAGTTCTTCGATGCGGATTGGTGGGACGGGTTCGAGCCAAACGGTTTGCCAGATTCCGGTTGTGCAATAGTAGTCGATGCCTTCGGGCACACCCGTAAACGACTGTTTACCGCGAGGCTGTTGCGGATCCTGCCGGTCCTCGACGCGAACAGTTAAACGATTCTCACCAGGCTTGAGGTATGGTGCGACATCAAACTGGAATGGAACGTGACCACCGGGGTTGTGGCCAACTTCCTGACCGTTGACCCAGACGGTTGAGGCGTAGTCGACGGCTCCGAAGTTCAATAAGAGGTCGCGCTTGTAAAACTCGTCCGGAAGTTCGAACGAGCGGGCATACCAGACCACTTCGTGAATGGACTTGTCGTTGATACCCGACAGCGCAGTCTGGTAAGCGAACGGGACGATGATGCGCAGAGGCAGTTTCCGACCGTCATACCATCCGAGATTCAATCCCTCATCGGCATCGTCAAACGCAAACTCCCACTCGCCGTTAAGGTTGAACCAAATGCTGCGAACAAATTGTGGCCGCGGATATTCCGGTCGGGGGATCTCTTTTCTGCTAAAAATCATGCTCAGTAGTCATATTGTACCTTCTGTGCTTTTTCGTGGCCCACAGATTGACCTGTGTCATACAGGTTCGAGATGTCCCACGCGGTGAGTTTGCCGTCGCAAATCAACCGGCCCCCATCGCTGACTTCGTATTGCCTCGATCCACACGAAAGTCGATACGAAACTCTTCCATTCTGGCGCTTACCTAAAACAATCAGTTCGCGCCCATTGGGCAGACAATAGATACCTCCCACCCTGAGATCCATGAAAAACTTCCCCCCTTGTTCGCTCTTCCCGATGGTTTCAACAGCTTGCCTCAAAAACCTGTCTCATTCACACCGGGCTTTAGCCCGGTGTGAAGTCACTCACATTTTTCAGAAACCGTTTTAACGGTTTCCCCGGCACCGGGCTAAAGCCCGGTGTGAATGAGAGAACTTTTTCAAGGCAAAGCCCCCTTTTAACGCTTTACCGCAGAGATCACTCGTTCCGGCGGAACGATGCGATCAGCTATCAGACCATAACCACTGCCTTTACCATTGCCATGAGTGTAGACCGTCGCCTCGATCCTCTTCATACCGGCAATCTTGCCGTAAGTCGTCAGAGCCTGTGCCACGATCTGGTCCATATTGTAGTACTTGTAAGTCGCCAAACGACCGACAAAGTGAACGTTCGATGTTCGGTCTGCAAGCGCTTTATATCGCGCGTACAGCTCCGTGTTCTCTTTTCGCGGAACCGGATAGTAAGCATCGCCCTGCGATTTCGGAAACTCGTAAACGATGCTGGTCTTCGGATGTTCCTGCCCCGTCAGGTACTTGAATTCCGTAACGCGCGTGTAGAGATGCTCGTTCGGATAATTGACTACGGGCGCCGATTGATACACCTGGATGTCGTGAGTTTCGTGTTTGAACTCGAGCGACCGGTAAGGCAGCTTGCCGTAGCAATAGTCAAAGTAAGAATCGACGGGCCCGGTATAGATCATCTCCGCGAACGGGATGTCTTTTTCGATCTCGCGATAGTCGCAGTTCAACATGATCTTGATGTTCGGATGATCGAGCATGTTCTCGAACATTCTCGTAAACCCGTTGAGCGGCATCGCCTGGTAGGTATCGGTGAAGTACCGATCGTCGCGGTTGGTACGCGTCGGTACTCTCGACGTTACCGTCGCATCCAGTTCGGAAGGATCGAGTCCCCATTGTTTGCGCGTATAGTTTTTGAAGAACTTCTCGTATAACTCTCTTCCAACTCTGTTAACGACAACGTCTTCGGACGTGCGTATATGTTCGACAGGCTCAGCAACTTTGTTGAAAAACTCTTCGACCTCGAACGAAGTCAAATTCAAACCGTAAAGGGTATTGATCGTATCGAGGTTGATGGGGATGGGAACGATCTGTCCGTCGACGCTCGCGCGGACGCGATGCTGGTACGGACGCCATTCGGTAAAGCGCGAAAGATATTCAAAGACCTCACGTGAATTCGTATGGAATATATGAGGCCCGTATTTATGAACGAGAATTCCCGCGTCGTTGTAATGATCGTATGCGTTGCCACCGATGTGTGGACGCCTGTCACAAATTAAAACCTTTTTGTCTGAACCCGCTGCCAATCGTTCAGCAAGTACACTGCCGGCAAAGCCGGCGCCTACAATGAGATAATCAAACATTAAATGAACCCCTCCTTGTTCCTGATGAGTGCTACGTTGTTGCGGCGACGTTTGCTCGAGGGCTGACTTTCTCGAGCGGTAGAGAAGGCGGCTTCGCCCGCCGTCTTTTTTCTATAACCTGATCGATCAAAGCTGACATCTGTGCCCAGGTCTTGTCCCACGACATGCGCGCGAGAAAGGCGTCCACTCTCGTGGACCAATCCGACGAGGCCGAGCCCGAAAGGATCTTTTCCGCCGCCTTAATAAAATCATCCGCGGTATCGGCAATCTCCACGAGCTTCAGCTCACCATACGGGCGAACAACGTCTCTGATCGAAGTCGAAATAACGGGTTTGCCCGCCGCGAGATATTCCGGTGTTTTCGTGGGACTGATAAATCGCGTGGATTCATTGCGCGCAAACAGCAGTAGCGCGATGTCCCAACCCCCGAGGTACTCTGGGAGTTCGTCGTATTTCTTTGCTCCCAGGTAATGGATATTCGAGTTCTTCGGAAGTGAGTCAGGGTTGATCTTGACGATCGGACCGATGATCACGAAATTCCAATCGGGACGCTTCGTCGCCACCTGTTCCAACAATTCGCTATCGAAGCGTTCGTCAATCACTCCAAAGAAACCAAGACGGGGGTGAGGAATAAACGACTGATCTTCGGGATCGCGCGCCGGAACGCGCGCTTTTCCAAAATGTTTGACGTCGATACTGCTCGGAAATGCATGAACCGACGGGTGCTGGTTGCACTTTGCTTCATACAAACTCTGGCCCCCCGTGAATACGAGATCGACGTGCCGGAACAGCTTCTTTTCCAGCGCCGGCAAATATGAACTTGCACCTTTAAACGCCGACAGCTCGTCCATGCAATCGTAGACTGAGACGAGCGGTTTGAAATGATCGGTGAAGCTCAACGCCATCGGCGTGTAGTACCAGAAGATGTAGTCTTCGATATTGTGCTCCCAGAAAAGTTGCCGCGTCATCTCTTTCATGACTGCATTGATCGCAATCTCGCTTCGCAGTCCCTCGGGTAATTGCGGCACGACGACGCGCACGCCGGTTTCTGTTTCGCGCACGTCAAGTCGCATCGAACCATTCACGTAAACAGGTTCCTCAACATAGAAAACTCGACGGTCTCTTGCACAACGACTAAGCAGATGTTGCGGACGTTGAAACACAAAGTCCCACCTCAGATGCGAGAAACACACCAGATCCACGTTTGCACTTGCACCTAAATTTGAAGCTTTTAGTAAGCCCTCTGTTTTAACAGCCATAATAATTACCTCCGCACTACTCCCCACTGAGACTGAGACGGTTCCGCGCGCGCTATCGCCCCACGGAGAGCGAATTACACAACTTGCGACTTTATATAAATGGCCGGCTGGGTTGAGAATTTGTTGTTCCCCACCCGGCCAGTATGGGTTTGATTACAGCAGGCCCATTACACCCTTGGGATCGAAGGCTTCTCGCCTTGTTTCAATACAACAAATTCCCGCGCTGTTTGCTTCTCAACCGTCCTTGAAATCTCTCCCGTCACATTCACCCCTCATGGCAAACGTGGTGCCGTTAGTTATGATTTCAGATGGCGTCAATGTTTAGTGGATCGTGTACGCACTTCTCGGTACGCTCGCGAACAAAAGATCTGGAGATTCTGTTCACTTTACGGTCAGCTATAAACACGAATGACACGGATCATAGGCGCGCCGTTCTCATTCGCCTCAAGCTTCATTGTTTCGGACAGCGGCTTCTTCGTTCAAAGTTGTTAGCCAGGACGGCGACCATGCTGAGGTGCTTTCCTTCCCTTTCGCCGTCTGTGTCCCGATGCCGCCTGGTGCGGGCAGGACTTGATTGACCAAACCTAAGATCTGATACATCGCTTCGGGAAACAACGATTCGAAGAGCACCGCGATCTTCGCAGGGATCGAAATGACGAGTTCAGCCTGACCGCGCTTGCACGCGCGAACTATCTGTCGCGCAGCGTTCTCGGCGCTGACCGTCAGAAGCGGTAGTGCGTCGCTGATGCTGAACCATGCATACTCGAATCGATGTTGTCCTTTAAATTCCGCATTACGCGGGCTGCCTGTTCGCATCAAGCCCGGACAGATTGTCGTGACACTGATGCCGTCCTTCATTAATTCAGCGCGCAAACCCTTCGAGAGTCCAACGAGTGCAAACTTGCTCGCACTGTACGGAACGAGATGCGGAACTGCGACCTTTCCACCGATCGAGGTGATGTTCACGATTCGTCCTGCTTTTCGCTGACGCATTGAAGGCAGAACTGCCATGATCGTGTTCAACGGCGCCCAGAAATGCGCCTGCATTGCCTGTTCGAAGTCTTCCTGGGTCATGACTTCCAATGGACCCACTTGAATTACGCCGGCGTTGTTGACGAGCACGTCGACGTTGCCGAAACGCGCGTTAACGGCGGCGACCATGTCGTTGACGTCTTGTTTGTTTCGCACGTCGCATCGGACGACCATCACTTCCGCGCCGAATCTTTCCAGATCGAGCCGCGCGTGTTCGAGTTCTTCTACATCTCGGGCACAAAGCGCGAGTCTTGCGCCGTGTCGCGCGAATTCGCGCGCCATGACGAGTCCGAGTCCTCTCGAACCTCCGGTGATCAAGACCGTTTTGTCTTTGAGATCGTATTCGCGTAGATAGGCGATCGCGGATTTAAGCAGAACGGCGCCACCGGCGAGCGCCCCTATTTTGATCAGGTCGTTTCTATTAGGCATAGTGCACGGATTGGTTGCAAGTTCCGTGCTTGGACGAAGTCAGTACCGTAACGCGGTAGCGTCGGGTCGTAGAATGATCTCAGTACCCTTGAATACTTAAGGCGCGAGCGGACCCGACGCTACCGCGTTACGGTACTGACTTCGTCCAAGTAAGAGTCAAATCCTCTCGACGTATGGTAAAAGTACGAGCGTGGATGCAATTGTCATCGGCGCTGGACCAAATGGACTGGCCGCTGCTATTGAACTCGCGCGTTGCGGACGTCGGGTTCGTATCTATGAAGCCAACCCGACCGTAGGCGGGGGCGCACGTTCAGCCGAGTTGACCCTCCCCGGCTTCATTCACGACATCTGTTCCGCCGTACATCCACTTACCGCCGGTTCAGCATTCTTTTCGACCCTCCCTCTCGCTCGATATGGACTCGAATTCATTCACTCGCCGATCGCACTGGCACACCCTTTCGACGACGGCACGGCCGCGATACTCGATCGTTCGATCCAAACCACCAGCGAGAATCTCGGACGCGACGGTGCAGCATATCGAGATCTCATGACGCCGCTCATGGAACGTTGGCAAGATCTCGCAGACGACATATTAGGTCCGCCTCGTTTTCCGAAACACCCCTTCCTGGCCGCGCGATTTGGCATTCATGCAATTCGATCTGCAAAGTCATTCGCCGAAAGCCGCTTCAAAGAAGACAAGACTCGCGCACTCTTTGCAGGAATGGCAGCACACTCTTTTCTGTCGCTCGATCAAACGGCAACGGCCGCGTTTGGGTTGGTGCTGGGACTGCTCGGGCACGTGTACGGCTGGCCGATCCCAAAAGGAGGCGCCCAGAACATCGCGAATGCGCTGGCGGCGCACTTCAAGGATCTCGGCGGTGAGATTGTCACTAATCAGCGGGTTGAATCGTTATCAGATCTTCCCGCGGCAAAGGCGATCCTGTGCGACCTCACACCGCGGCAGGTGCTTCACATCGCGGGCGGCTCGCTTCCCTCGGGATTTCGTCGCAAGTTGAGTCGTTATCGTTATGGACCCGCCGCATTCAAACTCGATTGGGCGTTGAGCGCGCCTGTGCCGTGGAGATCTCCCGAGTGTGCGAAGGCCGCGACCGTACACATCGCCGGCTCCTTTGCGGAGATCCTGACTTCAGAGAAACTCGCCAACTCCGGTGAACACGCAGACAAACCCTACATCATTCTTTCTCAACCGACACTCTTCGATCCATCGCGTGCGCCGCTCGGCAAGCACACTCTCTGGGCTTACTGTCACGTGCCGAACGGATCGCAAGTAGACATGACCGAAAAGATCGAGAATCAGATCGAGCGGTTCGCGCCCGGGTTTCGCGATTGCATCCTCGCGCGCAGCGTTATGACTCCCGCACATTTTGAACAACATAACGCGAACCTGGTTGGTGGCGACATCAACGGAGGCTCACAACACCTCGCGCAAATGTTTACGCGGCCCACTGCCCGGATGTATTCGACTCCCCTGGAAGGCCTTTACATCTGCTCGTCTTCGACGCCGCCGGGAGGTGGTGTTCACGGCCTGTGCGGTTATCACGCTGCTCGTCTCGCTCTGCGCAAAAGTCTCAAATAAAAACTCTGGAACCCTACGTGCTTTCCGATATTTCCGTTTGTATTTAGTTACGAAAACAAACGAGAAAGTCTTTAGTTAAGAATGTCTGCGGACAGTTCCGTACGTAATTAGGACGCGAAACTGACGCGGAAAACGAGCGGAGAACGAGTATGGAAAATCGAGATACAAATGTTTCTAATGAGGTTAAGAAAACTGACGCCAGGGAAACGACAAAGCCTGACAAGCTGTTGGAGCGCCTCCTGAAGTTTGAACCCACGCCTGCGCCCGTGATCAGTTTGTACCTCGACGCGCGCGTGAACGAGACAGGACAACGGACTTTCATGCCGTTCGTGCGCAAGCAGTTGAATGAGCGGAGCAAGTCGTACGACTCCGAGGAGCGACAGAGTATCGACGAGGACTTTGTCAGAATCACTCGCTATCTGGAAACGCAGATGCCGGATAACGTGCAGGGACTCGCGATCTTCGCTTGCTCTGCGGCGAATGACTGGTTTGAAGTCGGGTACTTCGAAGCGCCGTTTGAGCGGAACCGGTTGTTTGTTTCTGATCGACCTCATCTCTACCCGCTCGCGCGGCTCATCGATCAATACAGGCGCTACGCAGTTGTGCTCGCGGACACGAATCGCGCGCAGATTTTTGTCTTCGCAACCGGCCGCGCAGTCGAGCGGCAGGAGCTGCAAAACGTGAAGACGAAGCACACGAAGGTCGGCGGGTGGTCGCAGGCGAGATACCAGCGGCATGAAGAGAACTATCACCTTCAGCATGCGAAGGAAGTCGTCGAGACGCTCGAGAAGATCGTGCGTGATGAAGACATCGAGCACATCATCCTGGCTGGAGATGAAGCGGTTGTCATTCCCTTGCTCCGCGAGCAGATGTCGAAGCCGCTCCAGGAGAAGGTAATCGACGCTTTGAGTCTCGCTATCGACACGCCTGAGCACGAGCTACTCGACGAGTCGTTAACGGCGTTTCGGCGGCACGATTCTCTTACCGACATGGAAAAGGTCGACCGTCTTTTAAATGAGTACCGTGCTGACGACCTCGGCGTCGCCGGTGTCCCCGACACGCTCGCCGCGTTATCGAACGGCCAGGTCGAGGAAATGCTGATCGCCGCGAAGCCGGACAGCATTCAGTACGACAAAGAGGAAGTCGAAAAGGTTCTGACGTTGTATCGCGGTGAGGAACCGTTGCCTGACGAACTCGATCAGAGATCGGTTGCGGACGAACTGGTGAAGCGAGCGAATGTGCTGTCGTCTGCGAGGGTGACGTTTATAGAGGATAGTACGCGTCTGGAACAACTCGGCGGCGTCGGCGGCTTCTTGCGTTACCGGATCTCAGAGGAAAACGCAGTGCCGTACGAACAGGTAAAATCCGAAGCGTCCAAAGCTGGGCGTTAATTAGTACACAGATGGCACAGATTAGCAATCGCGTAATCTGTGCCATCTGTGTACAGTTCGTTGATCTAAGAAACTACGCGATCAGTAATGTCTAATCCTCTGTCGATAATCGCGAAGGCTTCGCGCAGCTCGGGTTCGGTGATGCAGAGGGGTGGGTTTGTGAAGAAGGTGTTCCACCTCACAAACGTGTAGAGGCCTTCCTGGCGGAAGAACTTGCCGAGCGCCTGCATCTCCGGGGAGGTTGCGTTGAATGCCGTCATCGGCTCTCGCGTGGCCTTATTTCGCACCAACTCAACGAGGCCAAAGAGTCCGATGTTGCGCGTTGCGCCGACTGACGGATGCCGGCGTTCCAGATCCTCGAGCAGACCACGCATCGCCGTGCCCATGCGGCGCGCGTTCTCGATCAGGTTGTCTTCTTCGTAGACGGCGATCGTCGCGAGGGCTGCGGCGCAAGCTAACGGATGGCTGTTGTAAGTAAGCCCGCCGTAGAAAACATTCTTTTCAAAATGATCTGCGATCCCTCGCCGCATGCCTACCGCACCCAGCGCGACGTACGCGCTCGTCAGACCCTTCGCCATCGACATCAGATCGGGCACAACTTTCCAGTGGTCGATCGAGAACCACTCCCCTGTGCGACCAAATCCGGCCATCACTTCGTCGGCGATCAGCAGGATGCCGTGCTTGTCACAAATATCGCGCAATCCCTGCATGTATCCATCCGGCGGAATCAGAATGCCGTTTGTTCCAACAACAGGTTCGACGATCAGTGCGGCGACAGTCTTTGCACCTTCGAGCTCGAGCACTTCTTCAGTGCGTGCGAGGACGTCTTCAGTCGTGTCCCAACCTTTTTGAATGCCGTGATAGAAATCCGGAATACGGAAAACACCAGGAATGCCCGGCTCGGCAGCCCAACGTCGCGGATCGCCCGTCAGCGTTAACGCGCCTGCGGTGCCGCCGTGATACCCGCGATACCGCGCGCCGATCTTGTGCCGGCCGGTGTAGAGTCTCGCGATGCGGATCGCATTTTCATTTGCTTCAGCGCCGCCGTTGGTGAAGAAGAACGCGTCGATGTCGCCCGGTGCCAACTCAGCGAGCTTTGCACTCAAGCGCGCGCGCACTTCCGTGGCCATAAACGGGTTTGCGTAAGCGAGTGTCGCAGCCTGATCCTGAATCGCACGAATCACTCGCTCGTCGCCGTGACCGATGTTGACGCACATCAATTGGCTGTTGAAATCGATGAAGCGCTTATCTTCCGGTGTCCAGAAGTAAATTCCTTTCGATCGCGCGACGGGAATCGGATCGACAGCCGCTTGCGCGGACCATTCAAAGAGCGTATGACGCTTACAGAGCTCGACGATCTGCTCGCCCGAGAGCTTTTGGGGATTGTTGCTCATAATGTCGGGATGCTAACTTAAACTCGTACCATGAGCAATCTATCCGAACTTTCGCGAGAGCGAATTCAAGCAACCGAACGCATCATCAGGCCACACATCCGCCGCACGCCCATTTTGGAGGTCGACGGCGCGGACTTTGGACTCGACTCGATCAAGATCGTTTTCAAACTCGAACTCTTCCAACATTCAGGATCGTTCAAAGCACGCGGAGCATTCACGAACATCCTCACGCGCGAAGTTCCTGCGGCGGGCGTCGTTGCCGCGTCTGGTGGAAACCACGGCGCGGCGGTCGCGTACGCAGCGATGAAGTTGCGCAAACCCGCGACGATCTTTGTGCCGTCTGTTGCCTCACCCGCAAAACTCGATCGCATTCGCAGCTATGGAGCGGAGTTGGTGATCGCGGGCGATCGTTACGCGGAGTCACTCGAAGCCAGTGAAGCATGGACCGCAAGATCCGGCGCGCTTCCGATTCATGCATATGAAGCGATCGAAACGTTGTTGGGCCAGGGAACACTCGGCATGGAGTTGGAGGAACAAG
>Ga0070692_10000326_pt1 | contig 13721 bp, 13 predicted proteins | sample KBSK1102metaG_FD_64675 | JGI IMG/M metagenome (GOLD analysis project Ga0070692, IMG submission 64675) | Corn, switchgrass and miscanthus rhizosphere microbial communities from Kellogg Biological Station, Michigan, USA - KBS K1-10-2 metaG | ecosystem: Host-associated > Plants > Roots >...
CGTGCGCCGTGTGCCCTTCCTGCCAGAGGAACTCGGTGGTCCGCAGGAACAGGCGGGTGCGCATCTCCCATCGCACCACGTTGGCCCACTGGTTGATCAGGATCGGCAGGTCGCGGTAGGACTGGATCCACTTGGCGTACATCGCGTAGATGATCGTCTCCGAGGTGGGCCGGACGACGAGCGGCTCCTCCAGCTTCTTGCCGCCGCCGTGCGTGACCACGGCGCACTCGGGGGCGAAGCCGGCGACGTGCTCGGCCTCCTTCTGCAGGAAGGACTCGGGGATGAACAGGGGGAAGTAGGCGTTCTGGTGACCGGTCTCCTTGAAGCGCGCGTCCAGCTCCTTCTGCATCCCCTCCCAGACGGCGTAGCCCAGGGGGCGGATCACCATGCAGCCCTTGACCGGCGAGTAGTCGGCCATCTGCGACTGGGTGACCGCGTCGGTGTACCAGCGCGAGTAGTCTTCTTTCCTGGGGGTGATGACCTTCGCCATGCTCTCTCCTAGATCCCTGAATCCTGCAGAACGAGCGGCACGAATCGGACCGGCAGCAGCCTTTCGCTCGCGAGGCCGTCCGGGTTGCGCGTCAGCCTGATCAGCTCCTGGTCCCCTCTGCCGATCGGGATCACCAGCCGGCCGCCTTCCCGCAGCTGCCCCGCCAGCGCCACCGGCACGCGCGGCGCCGCGGCCGTGACCAGGATCGCGTCGAAGGGCGACTCCTCCGGCCACCCCGCGGATCCGTCGGCCGACCGCAGGGTGACGTTCGCGAAGCCGAGCTCCGCGAGCCGCTCGCGCGCCGCCTCGGCCAGGCGGGGGCGCACCTCCGTGGTGTACACGTGCCCGACGAGCCCCGCGAGGATCGCCGTCTGGTATCCCGACCCGGCGCCGATCTCGAGGACCCGGTCGGTGGGGCGCGGTCGAATCGCCTCGGTCATGAACGCCACGATGTACGGCTGCGAGATCGTCTGGTCCTCGCCGATCGGCAGCGGGCCGTCCTCGTAGGCGCTGTCCCTGAGATGCTCCGGCACGAACAGGTGGCGAGGCACCGTGCCCATCGCCCGCAGGACCCGCTCGTCGCCGACGCCGCGCCTTGCGATCTGCTCCGCGACCATCCGCGCGCGCAAGCCGGCGTACGGATCCTGCGAACCGGGCGGGGTCTCCACGTGGCGGCGCCTCGCGGAAATCTTATCACACGGGATCCGATACAATCGGCGCAGGGGAGGACCCATGAGGAGACTGGCTGCGAGCCTTCTGATCGTCGGGGCCGTCCTGCCCGCCGCCGGCTGCGGCAGGGCGGGGGAGAACGCGTCGCGCGAAGTCCTGCACGCCATCGACCAGGGAAAGGTCACCGGGACCAAGGGGAACATGGAAACCCTGGCAAGGGCCATCGAGGCGAGCGCGCTCGATCGGGGCGGGTATCCGCAGGGGGGCTCGATCGACCAGGCGACGAGCGTCCTGGTGCCGACGTACCTGCCGGGGGCGGTCACGACGGACGCCTGGGGGAACACGTTCCTGTACCAGTCGGACGGCAGGAGCTTCACCCTGACCAGCCCCGGGGCGGACGGGCGCGCCGGGAGCGGCGACGACGTGGTCATGACCGACAGCCGGTTCACACACCTTCCGACCCCCGGCGGTGGATGAAGGCCGGGCCCGCGGGCCTCTCGACCTGTTGAAGAAGGCCTTCGGCCGCCCGCGCCTCGAGAGGCGCCACGCGCCTCTCGACGAGCTGATCCTCACCGTCCTCTCGCAGCACACCAGCGACGTCAACCGCGATCGCGCGTATGAGTCGCTGCGCGGCCGCTATCCCAGGTGGGAGGACGTGCTCCAGGCCCGGCGCGTCGAGGTCGAGCGCGCCATCCGGGCCGGCGGCCTCGCCAGGACCAAGAGCCGTGTGATCCAGGAGATCCTGCGCCGCGTGCTCGAGGACCAGGGGAGGCTCGATCTCGAGGCGCTCCGGACGATGCCGCTCGCCGAGGCCCGCGCGTACCTCCTGGGCCTGCGGGGCGTCGGAGAGAAGACCGCCTGTTGCGTGCTTTTGTTCGCCTGCGGCCGTCCGGCCTTTCCCGTGGACACCCACATCCACCGGATCGCCCGGCGTTTCGGGTGGGTCCCGCCCGGGGCGACGCCGCAGAGGACGCACGCGATCCTGGCCGACCTGTTCCCGAAGGCCCGCTACCTCGAGGCGCACCTGAATCTCATCCGCCTCGGTCGCCGGGTGTGCGGGGCCCGCGCCCCGCGCTGCCCTGTCTGTCCGCTGCGCCGCCTGTGCCGGTATGCCTCCAGGGGCCGGTCCGAGTATTGGGCCGGGTCGCGTTCCGGACGCCGTGGGGCCTGATGCGAGGCGCCGCGACGACGTCCGATGCTTGGGCATCGAGGAGGCGCGGCAACGAAGCAGACGGCCCCACGCCGCCGGAACCCGAAGGGCGCATGGGGATTGCGGTCGGATCCTGCGTCGCTCGTCGTCGGTGATCGACCGACATCCAAGACTTCCTCGCTCCTTGTCTGCGATCGGCAAGCCCCATGCGCGCGGCCCGGCCGAATACTCGGACAGGCTCCTATGCGCCGGATCCGGGGTGCCGGCCGGACGGCCTCCTGAATGGCCCCGGGGGACGCTCGGGCCTATATTGAGGCCCGGCGCGTATCGAGCGGCACGGATGGGTGTGCCGGGACGGAGCGGGGATGTTCGAAGGGTTCAAGGTCGGGCTGGCCCTGGGCGGCGGTGCGGCGCGCGGGCTGGCGCACATCGGGGTCCTGAAGGTCCTCGAGGAGAACGAGATCCCGATCGACCTGATCGTCGGCACGAGCGTCGGGGCGCTGGTGGGCGGGGTCTACGCCACGACGAAGAGCGCCGCCGCCACCGAGAGCCGCTTCCGGGATTTCGTCTTCAGCAAGCAGTTCAAGAGGTCGAAGTTCGATTTCCTGCGGGAGAGCCGGCAGGCCAGTCCGGGGCTTCTGTACAATTTCGTGTCGCTCGTCAAGAAGGGGATCTTCTACTCCTTCTCGATGGCCAAGACGTCCTGGATCAGCGCCCAGCACTTCGAGCACAACATCAACAGCATCCTGGACGATGTCCCGATCGAGCAGACGCGCGTCCCGTTCGCGGCGGTGGCCACGGACATCAATCGCGCCGAGGACGTCATCCTGCAGGAAGGGCCGCTGCGCCGGGCGGTCAGCGCCAGCAGCGCCGTTCCCGGCCTCCTGCCGCCCGTGCCGATCGACGGGCGCCTCCTGGTCGACGGCGGATGGACCAGCAAGGTCCCGGTGATCCCGGCGCTGCGGCTGGGGGCGAACCTGGTGATCGGTGTAGATGTTTCGAAGGACATGGAGGACACTTCGGGGTTCCGCAGCGGCCTGAACATCATGGTCCGGGCGAACGCGGTCAAGGCGGAGGCGCTCAAGGACATGCAGTGCCGTTTCGCCGATGTCCTGATCGATCCCGAGGTGGGACACGTCCACTGGGCCGATTTCTCGGCGATCGTGGAATGCATCGCCCTCGGGGAGCAGGCGGCGCGCGCCAAGATCGACGAGATCCGGCACCAGATCAAGGTCGCCCGCTTCTCGTCCCTGTTCGGGTACTCGCGCTCGCGCCGGCTGGCCCGGGCGTACATGCGGGAAGACGACTTGAAGAAGGTCCCATCCTGAGGAGGGGAGCATGCCCCTGTCGCGCGCCATCCGCCGCGGGCTGATCGCCGTCGCGATCGCGGCCGGTCTCGTCCTCACGGCCGCCATCGCCCTGCCGTTCCTGGTGGACGTCAACCGCTTCCGGCCGGTGATCGCCGCCAGGGTCCAGGAGGCGACCGGCCGGGCTATCACCCTCGGCAAGATCTCCTTCTTGCTCCTGCCGACCCCCGCCCTGTCGGTGGGCGGGCCGATCAAAATCGCCGACTCGGCCGCCTATCCGGGCCGGAATGCCCTCACGGCCGATTCGCTCCGCGTGAGGGTCGGGCTGCTCGGGCTCCTGCGCGGCCGCGCCAACGTCACCTCGATCCAGTTGAACCGGCCGACCGTGACGCTCATCCGGGACGCCCGCGGCCGCTGGAACTTCGACGACCTGGTCGAGCGCGCCTCGGCCGCTTCCAAGGCGGCGCCGCCGAAGGGGGCCGCCCCCGAATCCTCCTTCCGTGTCGTGGTCGATCAGGCCCGGGTCAGGGGGGGAAAGATCGTGATTTACGACGATTCCGTGGTCCCCGGCCGCCGATCGGAGGCGGTTATCGATCCGGTGGACGCGACCATCCGGGGATGGGGAGGGGACTCGCCGACCGACATGAGCCTCTCCCTCGGGCTTGGCAAGAGCGCCCTGACCGCCCGCGCCCGCCTGAGCGCTCCGGAGGGGGGGCCCGTCCTGGCGCTCACGGCCCGCGGCAAGTCGGTGCGCGTCGAGGACCTGACCCTTCTCCTGCCGTGGCTCGGCGTCGCGCGCCCCGCCGGCATGGAGGCGCGCGGCGCCCTGGACCTGGACGGCACCGCCAGCGTTCCTCTGGAGCGGCCGGAGTCGCTCCGTTTCAAGGGGACGCTCGCCCTCAAGGGGATCAGCTACCGGGACGCCGGCATGGCGCTGCCGGTCAAGGACCTTTCGGGCAGGCTGGTCGTCGACGGGGAGCGCGCCGAGTGGCAGGACTTCAGCGTCAGCGTCGGTTCATCGTCCCTGCGCGGCAGCCTCAAGGTGGAGAACTTCCTGAAGCCCAGGATCGGGTTCGCCCTGACCTCTCCCCGCCTCGACCTGAACGAGATCGTGGCGACGCTGGCCCCGGCGGCCCCCGCCGCGCAAAACCGGCCGGGCGCCGCCCCGGCCGCCTCCTCCGCGGGCCTCCTGGAGCAGGTCAGCGGGTCCGGCCGGCTCGACGTCAAGGAGGTGCGCTTCCAGACCTTCGATCTCACCGACGTGCACGCCTCGGCCGGCCTGGCCAGAAGCGTCTTCTCGCTCTCGGAGCTGAGCGCCGGATTCTATGGAGGCACGCTGGGAGGAAAGGCGAGCACCGACCTGTCCCGGGCGGTGCCCGGGTACTCCGCCTCGGTCCGTCTCGACAAGGTGGACGTCGACCCGCTGCTGTCGGCCTATGACCCGGGTCTCAAGGGACTGATCAAGGGCCGGCTGAAGGGGCGGCTCGACCTGACCGCGGCCGGCGCCGGCATGGATCCGATCCTCGGCACCGCCCGGGGGACCGGCGACATCGAGATCGCCGACGGCTCCCTCACGTCGTTCAGCGTTCTCAAGCAGCTCGCCTCCCTCCTGGAGATGGCCGGGGGGAAAGGGGTCGGCCGCGACAGCACGCCGTTCGAGTACCTGAGGGCCACGCTCGCGGTCGCGGACCGCAGGGCCAGGACCGACGACCTGGCGCTGCATTCCCAGGACCTCGACCTCGAGGGGAAAGGCTGGGTCGGCCTGGACGCCACGCTCGACCTGGACGTGACGGCGCGCTTCTCGGAGGAGGCGACCAGCGGCATGGTGACCAGGAACGCGCGGCTGCGGAGCCTGACCGAGAAGGACCGGCTCACCGTGTACATGGCTCTCAAAGGGAACCTGGCGAGCCCGAGCTTCGGAATCAACTCGCAGGCGCAGGGCAAACAGGTGAAGGAGCGTGCCAAGGAGAGGGTGCGCGAGAGCCTGACCGACCGGCTCCTGAAGCGCCTGGGAAAGCCCGCCGAGGGGGAGCCGACGGAGCCCAAGCCGGAGCCGAGCACCCCTCCCTAGGAGGACCGATACTAGGGCAGGCTCCCGGCCCGCCCGGTCACAGCACCCGGAGCACCTCGACCTTCGTGTAGCCGGAGACCACCCGCGTCCCGTCCTTCCCCTCGACTTCCAGCCGGATGAGGTACGATCCGGGCCGGTACAGGACGAACGTCTTGGTGAAGCTGGTGCTCACCGAAATCTCCTCGTCAGGGTGCACGCAGGCCGGATCCTCCCGGGTCCTGAACCCGTCGCGCTCGGACTGGCCGGGGTCGATCCGTACCCAGGTGACCGCCGCGTGGCAGAAGTTCCGGTCGTGCAGGTCGATGCCCGAAAGGGCCCCGGTGATGAACACGGTCACCGGCGTGAACCCGAAGGCGGGATCGGCGGTGAGGACCAGCTTCGGCTTCCCGTCCCCCTTCGGCCCGGCCGGCGGCTTCGGCTTGCGGGCGGTCCCGAGAGCCGGGAAAACAGCCGTTCCGGCCACCAGGAGGAGGCCGAGGAGGAGCAGGGAAATCGGCCGACGGACCATGCGCCAGTATAGGCCCAGGCGGCGGCGGTCCACAATTATGACGCGGTTCCGTCCGGGACTGAGGACGGCTGGACTCGGGACAGGTGACACCCCGGGAAGCAGTCAATCCGGCCCCCCCCTCCGAAGCCCGAAAAGTGACCAATTCCACGACCGTCCAGGCTTCGCGGCGTGGCATGGAACTGGCTAGTATCCGGGTGAGGATCCGAGAACAGGATCCAGCGAAAGGCAGGGCAGTGACGATGCGACCCAGGCCGAGGTGGTCACGGTGGTTGTTGCTGGCAGGCTCCATGTTGCTCGCCGGAGGGGTGGTTTCCCCGGCCTTGGCCGGTCCCGACGAGGACGACCCCGAGTACGGCTCGGTCTACGGTCGCATCCGTTACCTGGAAGGCGGCCTGACCCTCGAGCGCGCCGGCGAGGGGTCGGTAACCGACGGGGTGGTCAACGATCCCGTCACGCCAGGTGACCGCGTCAGCACGGAGGACGGCCGGGCCGAGATCAGCCTGGCCGACGGGTCGGTCGTGTGGCTCGATCAGGACACGAGGGTGAGTCTTAGGAACCTGGCCGACCTGGACAACAGGTACGAGAAGACGAACCTGATCGCGCTCGAGAGCGGCGCGATCCGCGTCGACACCTCCGATCCCGAGAGCCGCGACCAGACGTTCCGCATCGACACCGAGGCGGGTTCCGTCTACCTGTTGTCGGGCGGCAGCTACCGGATCGAGAACGAGGAAGGGGCGACCACCGTCTATTCCTTCCGCGGCGTGGCCGAGCTGTCGGGCGACGAGGACTCCGTCCTGGTCCGGACGGGAGAGCGGAGCAGCGTCCAGCCGGGCCGCCTGCCTTCCGAGCCGCGCCGGTTCAACACGGCGCGCCTGGACGACTTCGATCGCTTCGTCGATTCCCGCCAGGAGGCCTTCCTGAGGCGCGGCGGGGACGGGGACTCGCGGGACGTCCCGCAGGACGTGCCGTCCGAAGTCAGGCCCTACATGAGCGAGCTGTCGTACTACGGATCCTGGCGCATGGTTCCGAGCTACGGCTGGGTCTGGAGGCCGGTGTACGCGGGCTCGTGGGGTCCGTACGTCAACGGCTACTGGTCCTGGTGCCGTGGCGGCTGGGTGTGGGTCTCCTACGATCCGTGGGGCTGGGCTCCGTACCACTACGGCCGCTGGGACTTCGCCACGGACATCGGGTGGGTCTGGATCCCGGGCCGCGTGTGGAGCGGCGCCTGGGTGAGCTTCGCGGTCGGGCCGTCCTATGTCGGATGGTGCCCGCTGAACTACTACAACCGTCCGGTGTTCCACGACGTGACGATCGTCAACACCACGTACATCAACGTGAATCACCTCAGGCCGCGTGGCTGGAGATTCGTCAACGTCGACCGCTTCGACGAGCGGAGGCCGGGACGGTCGTTCGTGAGGGCCGATCGCCTGCCGCGAGGCAGCGAGGTGGTCCTCACCTCGCGCCTGCCCCGCTTCGATTCGAAAGAGGCGGGCCGCCGCCCCGATCAGGGGGAGCGGCTGATGGAACAGGTCCGCAGGAACCGGACGCCTCTTCCCGCCGCGGTCGATCGGGAGAGCCGGCCCGTGTCGTTCCGAAGCATGGAGAAGGATTCCGAGCCACGCTCGCGTCGCGGGAACACTCCGCGGGACCAGGCCCTGCCGCGAGGCAGGGGCCGGGGACCGGACCAGGACAAGCCGCGCGGCCAGGAGAATCCGAACGAGCAGGCGCGACCCCGTCCTGAGCGGGGGCAGTCCGCGGACAGGCCGCGGAGGCCCGACTCGGACGACAGCATGCGGGCTCCGGCCCCCGGACCGTCGACGTCCGTGCGTCCCCCCCGACGCCCGGCCGCGCCGGGCCGGGTGCAGGAGCCCCGCCAATCTCAGCCGTACCGCCAGGGCTCGCGGCCGCCCGACAGCCAGGCCCATCCGCGGCGCGAATCGTCGCCTCCGGCGGGCGCCGGCGAAGCCCCGCGGCGCGACAGCCGCCCGGTCGATCCCGGCCGCCCGGGGGCCCGCTCCGATCAGAAGATAGAACGGCTGTTCGACGGCGTGCGCGGCGATCGCAACCGCGGCCGCACGGAGCCGCAGCGCGTCCAGCCCCCGCGCGGGCAGCCTACCCGCATCGGGCCGCCGGCGCCGGGCCGGCCGGGCCTGCAGGGGCCGCGCCCAGAGCGTCCGCCGAGCCCCCGGCCTTCCGCTCCGCCGCGCGCCCAGAAGCCGCCGAAGGACAACGACAAGGGAAACGGCGGCGACCACCGCCACTGACACGCTCCCAGGCATCCGTCCCAATCGCCGGCGCGCGGCACCCGCCTTGCCTTGACGCCTCTCCGGGCGTGTGGTACATCACTCCGCCTCATGGCGATCCTGCCGATCCTCCGCTTTCCGCATGAAGTCCTGGCGACCGATTCGGGGCTGGTGCGCGAGATCACCCCGGACGTCGAGCGCCTCGTGCAGGACATGGTCGAGACGATGTACGCCGCCCCGGGCGTCGGCCTGGCCGCGAACCAGGTGGGCGTGGCGAAGCAGATCGCCGTCGTCGACCTGAGCGTCGGGGAGAGGCCGGGGGAGATGCTCGTCCTGATCAATCCGCGCATCGTCGAGAATTCCGGCGCCTACGTCGAGGACGAGGGCTGCCTCAGCCTGCCGGGATTCACCGAGCGCGTGAAGCGGCCCGATCGGTGCGTCGTCGAGGCGATGGACCTGACGGGGAAGGTCCGGACCCTCGAGGGACACGGCCTCATGGCGCGCGCCTTCAATCACGAGATCGACCACCTGCACGGCCGGCTGTTCATCGAACACCTCAGCCCACTGAAGCGCCGGCTGATCAAGAGGAAGGTCCAGAAGCGGATGCGGGCGGGAGACTGGGACCTCGTCCCGGCCTAGGAGCCCGGCATGCGGCTCGTCTTCATGGGGACGCCCGACTTCGCCATCCCGGCGCTGCGCGCCCTGGCGCGGGCGGGCCACGAGGTCGCCACGGTCGTCACGCAGCCGGACCGGCCGCGGCGCAGCCGTGCCTCGCCGCCCGAGCCCTCTCCCGTTCGCGCCGAGGCGCAGGCGCTCGCGATCCCCGTCCTGGCGCCCGAGTCGGTGAAGGAGCCGGCGGTGGTCGAGGGGCTGGCCGCGATCGGGCCGGAGGCGGTGATCGTGGTGGCCTACGGCCAGATCCTCCCGCCGGAGATCCTGACGATCCCGCCGCGAGGGTGCATCAACCTGCACGCCTCGCTCCTCCCGAAGTACCGAGGCGCGGCGCCGGTGGCGCACGCCATCCTGGCCGGCGACAAGGTGACGGGCGTCACGACCATGAAGATGGAGCGCGGTCTCGACACCGGCGACATCCTGCTGCAGCGCGAATGCGCCATCGGCCTCGCCGAGACGGCGGGGGACCTGACCGCCAGGCTGGCGGTCCTCGGCGCGGACCTTCTGGTCGAGACGCTCGCCCTGCACGAGCGCGGCGCGCTCGAGCCACGGAAGCAGAACCCGGCCGATGCGACGCAGGCGCCGTCCCTGAAGCGCGCCGACGGTCTCATCGACTGGTCCCGCGGCGCGACCGAGATCGCCGACCGGGTGCGCGCCTGCCACCCGTGGCCTCTCGCCCACTCCTGGCTGCATGGAGAGCCGGTGAATCTCCTGCGCGCCGAGGTCGGCTTCGAGGGCCGGACGCCTCCGGGCCCGCGTCCCGCACCCGGGCAGGTTCTCGAGGCGGGCGAGGCGATCGTGGTGCAGTGCCAGGAGCAGGGCCTGGTCCGCATCCTGGATCTGCAGTTCCCCGGTCGCCGGGCGATGCCGGCGCGCGACGCGGTGAACGGCAGGCTCGTCCGGGTCGGTGACGTCTTTGGCCACCCCGCGCCGCGCTGAATCGCCCCGCCGGCCCGCGGGGCGAAGCGGCCGCTCCGCCGCCTGCGCCATCCTCGAGAAGGTCGAAGTCGGGGGCGGGAGCAGCAACCTTCTCCTGGCGGAGATGTCCGGCGGCGAGGAGCGCGAGCGCCACCTGGCCACCACGCTGGTCTACGGCGTCCTGCGACGGCGACGGGCGCTCGACCGCCTGATCGAGAAGGCCTCGCAGCGGCCCCTCGCGGACATCGACCCCCCGGTCCTCATCGGGGCGCGCGTGGCGCTCTTCCAGATCCTCTTCCTGACCCGCGTGCCCCGCGCCGCCGCGGTCGACGAAGCCGTGTCCCTGGCGCGGGCGAAACGGGGACGCGGCGCCGCCGCGTTCACGAACGCGGTCCTCAGGACCGCCTGCCGCCTGATCGACCAGGGACTCGGGGCGGACCCGCTGCTCCCCGACGAGGCGGCCGACCCCGCGCTTCATCTCGCCGAAAAGCACTCCTTCCCGCCGTTCCTGGCCAGGAGGTTCCTGGCGCGCCATGGCCGGGCGGAATGCGAGGCGCTTCTGGAGGTCCTGAACACGCCGGCTCCCACCGTCCTGCGCGTCACGCGCCGTGCGGGTGCCGCGGATGCCGTCGCCGCGCGTCTGCGGGAGGAGGGGATCGAGACGACCCCCTCGCCGTGCCTGCCCGGGGCCCTGCGCGTGGCAGGAGGGGCGCCCCAGCGCACCCGGGTCTTCCGGGAGGGCCAGATCTACGTCCAGGACGAGGCGGCCCAGGCGGTCTCTCTCTTGTTGGAGGGGGTCGATCACCCGGACGGGCTTCTCGATCTCTGCGCCGCGCCCGGAGGAAAGCTCCTGATGGCTGCGGAGTCGCTGCCCCCCGGGGTCCGGTGCGTCGCCTCGGATATCTCCGCGGCGAGGCTCCGCCTGCTGGAGGACAACGCCAGGCGGCTCCATGCCGGCGGGATCCTGCGGGTGGTCTCGGATGCGACGCGGCCCGCGTTCCGCTCGACGTTCGGCCGCGTCCTCCTCGACGCGCCCTGCACCGGCACGGGAATCATCCGGCGGCACCCGGAAATCCGCTGGCGGCGGGATGAGGCGGACATCGCGGCGGCGGCGCGCGCCCAGGCGCAGATGCTCCTGAGCGCGGCCGATCTCGTGTCCCCCGGAGGCCGTCTCGTCTACTCAGTCTGCAGCCTCGAGCCGGAGGAGGGCCCCGAGCGGATCGAAGCCTTTCTCGAGGCGCGCCCCGACTTGAGCCTCGTCGACGCCCGGACGATCCTTCCCCCCACCCTGCATCGGCTTATCGACCGCCGCGGCTTCCTGGCGACGCTGCCTCATCGGGACGACATGGACGGCTTCTTCGCCGCCGCCCTAAAGCGCACCTGAGTTGTCGTAGCGGCGGGAGCGCGCGGAGGCATGTCCAGCGGTGCCTCGCGGGCCAGGCCTCCACGCGCGGCCACGCGTGGCCACGCGCGTGGCACGCGCCGCCTCTTGGGCGATGAACAACCGCTGTGCTACCATGCGGATGGCTCGACCTTCTGGGTCGCGGAGGCCCCATCTTCAAATCGGTTCAGGCGGACCAGGTCCGTCGCTACGCCGTGGTGACGGCGAAGCTTGTCGCGGTCGCCGGCTTGCTCGTCACCATCGCCGTGTTCAGCGCGTATTACACCGTCAGGCATTCGGTCGTGGGCCGGAACGTCGAGGTCCCGGATCTGTCTGGACTGACGTCCGAGGAGGCGTCGGCCCTGCTCGAGAAGAAGGGGCTCGTTCTCGAGGAAGCGGCGCGGCGCAACGACGAGCACGTCGAGATCGGGCGCGTGATCGCGCAGGACCCTGCTCCCGGGGCGGCGATCAAGCCGGAGCGGAAGGTGAAGGTGATCGTCAGCCTGGGGGACAAGGTGAGCTCCATCCCCGAGCTGCGCGGGGGCGCGGCGCGCAAGGCGCAGATCACGCTGCAGCAGCAGGGCATGAAGCTCGGCGACCAGGTCTACGTTCACAGCGGGAGGGCGGAGGAGAACATGGTGATCGGCCAGGATCCCCTGCCGGAGGGGGCCGGGCTGCAGGACGCCAAGGTGGCGCTACTCGTCAGCAGCGGCGTGCCGCCGCGCACCTACGTGATGCCGCGTCTCGCCGGGCGCGGGGAGAACGAGGCGGTGGCCTTCCTGTCGCGCGCCGGGCTGAAAGTCGGGCCGGTCCGGCGTGAACCGAGAGGCGATGCGCCGCCGGGGACCGTGGTGGCGCAGGATCCCGAATCCGGCTACCCGGTTCGAAGCGGCGATCTCATCACCTTGACCGTGGCGGGAGGGGGCCCGGGCGGTGGCTAGCGGCCCGTCGCAGAAGCCCGGGGAGGGGTCGCGAGCGGGCGCCCGCCTGCCCGAAACGCCGGCCCTTGCCCCATCGATCCTGACGGCCGACCTGGGCCGGCTGGCCGAGGAAATCGCCGCCGCCGAGGCGGGCGGGGCGCGGCTGTTCCACCTGGACGTCATGGACGGCCACTTCGTCCCGAACCTCACGCTCGGTCCCATGGTCGTCGAGGCGGTGAATCGGGCGACCGGGTTGCCGCTCGACGTGCACCTCATGATCGAAGAGCCCGACCGCTACATCGAGACGTTCGCGCGGGCCGGGGCCGACATGATCTCCGTGCATCAGGAGGCGGTGCCGCACCTGCACCGGACGGTCCGGCTCATCCGGGACTCCGGCGCCGCGGCGGGCGTCGCCCTGAACCCGGGGACGCCGATCGGCGCGCTCGAGGAGATCCTCCCGGACCTGGACTATGTCCTTCTCATGTCGGTGAATCCCGGGTTCGGCGGGCAGCGCTTCATCCCCTCGGTCCTGAACAAGGTGTCGGCGCTCCGGGCGCTCATCGCCGAACGGGGCTCGTACGCCAGGATCGAGGTCGACGGCGGCGTGGGTCCGGACAACATCGTGGCCCTTCTGGAGAACGGCGCGCAGATCCTGGTCGCGGGATCGGCGGTCTTCGACGGACGCGACCCGCAGGCCCGGGCCCGGGCGCTCGTCGGCCTCCTCGAGGGGAGCGGGCGGGCCGGACGGGCGTCATCCTGAGCGGCGCGGGAGTGTCCGGTGAGGGGTTTGTCGAGCTCCGGGTGCGCTACCCGGAGGTGGACCGCATGGGGGTGGCGCACCACTCGCATTACTTCGTGTGGCTCGAAATCGGGCGGACGGAGCTGATGCGGGCCCGCGGCGTCGATTATCGGCGTCTCGAGGACGAGGGGCTCTTCCTGCCTGTCGTCGAAGCCTCCTGCGCCTATCTAGCCCCGGCGCGCTACGACGAGCTGCTCAGGGTCCACACCCGGGTCGAGTCCGCCGGGGGAGTGCGCGTCTCGTTCTCCTATCGCATAGAGCGTCAGCCGGACGGCCGCCTGCTGGCCACCGGGACCACCCGCCACGCCGCGGTTGACCGCAGCGGCCGGCCGCGCCGCCTGCCCGGGACGATCCGGGGACTCCTCGCTTGAGCGCCGTCACCGGCTCGTCCGCCCGCCGCGGCGGCAGCGGCACGGCGCTCCTCCTGCTGGGCGCGTGCGCCGCGCTGGCCTTTCTGCCGGCGGGGTGCGCCTCCGCGAAGAAGAGCAAGAAGGCGGAGCCCGAGCTGCCGCCCGCCCAGGTCTACCAGACCGCGATGGAGAAGATGCAGAAGAAGCGCTATTACGCCGCGCGCGGCCTGCTGCAGGGGCTCC
>Ga0070692_10000331_pt1 | contig 13677 bp, 12 predicted proteins | sample KBSK1102metaG_FD_64675 | JGI IMG/M metagenome (GOLD analysis project Ga0070692, IMG submission 64675) | Corn, switchgrass and miscanthus rhizosphere microbial communities from Kellogg Biological Station, Michigan, USA - KBS K1-10-2 metaG | ecosystem: Host-associated > Plants > Roots >...
CGCAGAAGGATCTGCACCCGTACTTGCGGGAGGTCCGGGAACTGACGCGCCTTCGGTTCACCTTGCCATCGCACTGCGGGCTGCGCGCTTGCCCGCGCTTCCGACAGCGGCGGCGGCCAAGAAGCGGCGTGCGAAGCGGAAGATCAGCGTCTTGCTCGACGCAAACGATCCCGACCGCGCCAGGGCGGTCATTGCAACATTGCAGTCACTGATCGGGCCTGGCGTCGACCTGCTTGTTCGCGTGGCCGGGGGCGAAAATGCTTTTGAGCCGCCCATTGAGGGCGCATGGAAGCGGTTCCACGGCGATCTGGAGGCCGCCGCTTCCAAAGCCAAGCACGATTTGTTGCTGACGATCAGCGACAGAGTGGATCTGGGTGACGGTCAGGTGCTCGAAACCCTGGCCGCGATGCTCGAACATCAGTCTGTCGCTTCGGCGAGCTGCGTTCTGCTTCGGGAGCTGTCCTTCAAAAAGCAAAAAGTGCTGCAGCCCGCGAGCGGTGGGCTGTTCCCGGCGGGGGTCTCCTTCGCTGCCGCGCCGGCTCTGACATTTGCCGAGCTGGACGCGCTCGAGGCACTCCCCGACGCCACATATCCGGTCGTTGCCAACACTTTCCTCCTGACGCTGTGGCGAAGGAGCGCGCTTGCGGGGCTGTCGAAGCCTCCGCGCCCCCTGCCGGCAAGCGCCGCCGACGTTCAAATTGGCCTGGCTCTCGCCGAACGTGGGCTCATCAGCCTCTGCACGACAAAGGTGAGTGCGAGGCTGCTCGGCGATTACACGCCGCGCGATGCGATCGACCCGATCGGTCAGAGCCGCCTCACTCCCCATGATTGGCAGCAGCTGCTCGGGCGCGTGACGTTGCTTCGGCAATTGTTCTGATGGCCGCCGCCCCGCCCCGAATCCACGCCGGTGAGCGAAAGAGGATCGTTTTCCTGTTGAACCTCTTGCAGGACGTGAACATCGTCCGCGGTCTCGTCTATCTGACCGCCCGCGAGACGGATGCGGACATCCTGCTGCTCGTCTCCCAGGGATTTTTGAAGCGCGACCGGCTGAACAGCTGGCAAGGTGAGGTCGCGAAGCTGGCGGCGGACACTGGCGCGCGGATCTTCCTCTACGGCTCACCGGCCGAGGCGGTGGCCGCGCTCGAAGGCGGCGGAGGGATTGTCTTCGCAGCGAGCGAATCCAGCCTCATCGCTCATTGGGAAACGTCCGACGTTTTCAGCGCCGCGCCGCCCTCCTACGTTCGTGTGACGCTCCAGCACGGCGTCGAATGCGTGGGTTTTCTGCAGAGCCGCGAGCATGTGATCAGCCACGGCCGCAACGTGTCGTTTCGCGCGGATATCGTCTGCGGCTGGATGGACGCGCCTGCGTTGACCTCGATGGCCGCTTCGGAGCGCTCGAAACTTGTGGTCACGGGCCCGCCGACACTGCTTCAATCGCCTGGCAGCTTCCCACGCGAGCCGCGGAACAGCGGCCTCGTCTGCGAAAACATGCACTCCGTGCGCCTGCGCTCGTCGGGCGACCACAAGACACGGTTCATGGAGACGTTTTTCGAGTTCGCTGCCGAACTGGAGCGACGCAATGAGGGGGTGACACTTCGGCCCCACCCGGGCGGCCAATATGTGCTGAAGAACAAGGTCGCTCTCCCGCCCAATGTCGAGCTCAACAATCGCCCGATCTTCGACGTCAATTTGAAAGCCTATCGGTTCGGCATCTCGGCGCCCTCAACGATCGTCCTGGACATGGTGCTCGCGGGGATCCCAGTCGGCGTCTGGCGGGACCCGGCCGGGATCATGGACGCCACGACTTATGAGGGGCTGACCGAAATCAGCACGCTCGATGACTGGCTGGCTTTCGAGCGCGATGCCGTGCTCCGGCCCGGAATGCTTCTCGAGCGGCAGCGGCTCTTCCTCGCGCGGCTGCCCATGCCGATCGACCCCGCTGAAGTCTATCGGCGTTTCGCTCGCCTGATCATCGGTCTGCTGACCGGCGTGCACGTTCGACCCCGCACCCCGCCGCCGGGACCAGCCCCGCACGCGGCCACCCTGTCGGGCGGCAAGCTCGTTCGAGTCTCATCGTGAAGCGTGCGCTCATCGTCATGGACCGCAGGGGCGGCCGAACGGCGACGCAGGAGATCAGCTTCGCACAGCCATTCAAAGAGGCGAAAGAAGGTTCCTACGACATCGCGTTCACGGTCGACGACGAGGGCGACGGCGCGATCGAACGAGCATTCGACAGCAATCCGCCCGATTTAATCGTCCTCTCCCGCTACACCGCGGCAAACGGAGTGGAGTGGATCGATCGTGCCCGCGCTGCCGGCAGTCCCGCCATTTTCCACATCGACGACGACCTGCTTGCGGTTCCGATGAGTCTCGGGCCGAGCAAGTACAAGACCTACACCGACCCTGCCAGGCTCGCCGCGCTGCTTGCGAACATCGAGCGGAGCGACCTTTGCTATGTCTCGACGCCGGAGCTCGGCCGGCGGTTCTCCGAGCACGGTATCGAGACCGCAATCGTGGCCGGCGAGATCTACTGCTGTGTGGCGCCAGAGGAGGTCGGAGCGCTCGTTCCGCCCGCCACCGGACCGGTGATCGGTTACATGGGCACAGGTGGGCATTCGGCGGACCTGACAGCGATCCTGCCGGCAATTGCCAAGCTGATGGACATGGTGCCGAGCCTGAATTTCGAGCTATTCGGTACGATCAAAATGCCTGCTGAATTAGCCGCGTTCGGCCCCCGAGTGCGGCACCTGCCGCCGGTCAGCGACTATGGCGCTTTTCGCGCGCGGCTGCGTTCCCTCGGCTGGTGGGTGGGTCTCGCGCCGCTCGAGGACAACGCCTTCAACCGGTGCAAGGCGGACACGAAGTGGGTCGAATATAGCCTGGCCGGGATCGCGGTGGTGGCATCGGACCTGCCGGTCTACCACCGGGCATGCGCGGACGGCTGCGGCATTCTCGCCACGTCCACCGACCAATGGGTGCGCGGCGTTGCCGGCCTGCTTTACGCTCCGGGCCGCCGCCACGCGATGGTCGATTCGGCCCAAGCTAAGCTGCTCGAGCGCTATAGCTGCGCGAACTTGCGAGCGCAGGTGCTAGACGTATTTGAGGAAGCGACGGTTCATGCGCACCGATAGCGAACACCAAGCACCACTCTATTCAGTGAAGTTCCACCAGATCAGCGGTCTCGTGCCGCCTGAGTATCACACGGAAAGTGCGGCAGCCGCCCGCCGCGTCGCTGTGGACGCGCTTCGTTCTGGCGCTGCCAAACGTGTTGAAGTTCTGGACTCGAGCGGGTCGGTGATCCTCGACTTGAGCGGGCCAAATCCGGGCGACTGAGCGGGCGAATTCGCACCGGCGGGGGCGATCCGGCTGCCGCGCAACTGGCGCCAGCATCGGGGCGAATTCGACCAACATGCAAAGCAGCCATGCGCCCTTCGACAATCACGTTTGCCGGGGCAACGAAATCGCGTATCTACCAATTGGTCGAGGCTGCTATGGAATTGCGAACGTTGGCGAATTCACCGGGACGTACCGACGAGTGCAACGGCGGGGAATCGCAGCCTCTCGCCCGCCATTCCTATGAGGAGGCACTTCGGAATCACGATGACCCCCGGACTCGCTGGCCACGCGATGAGGATACCCAGCTGGCGCGGCTCAAGCCGTTTTGCCAACCTGCGATCCGGGCGAGCTTTTCAATCAGCCCCGAGGACCCGATCTTTACCATCGGCTCCTGCTTCGCGCGGAACATCGAACAGCATTTGATCGGCCAGGGTTTCAATGTCGCCGTCGCCCGCTTCGAACAGCTGTGCCAGGACGAGGGCATTCACGTAAAATCGAACACGTTGAACAAGTTCGTTGCGCAGTCGATCCTCAATGAGTTGCGATGGGCACTTCAGCCGGAAGCCGAATTCCCACTCGAATCGATCGTCGAAGTGAAGGCCGGTCGATATCTCGACATGCAGCTTGCGCCGGGGCTGCTTCCGACGAAGTTGGATACCGCGCTTGCTACTCGACGGGCGATCTCGAGTTACATGCGGCTCGTCAAAGACGCCAAGGTCGTGATTGTCACTCTTGGATTGGCCGAGGCCTGGTACGACACGCTTCTCGGCCTCTATACCAATACGATGCCGATGCAGGCGACCGCGGAACGGTATCCAGGACGTTTCGAACACCATGTTCTCGAGTACAACCAGCTGCTCGGTTGTTTGAGAGAAATACTCGCGCTCCTGGAAAACTATGGTCATCCGGACTTCCGAATGATCCTGACTGTGTCACCCGTGGCCCTGAGCTCAACCTTCACCGAAAACGATGCTCTGGTCGCGAACTGCTATTCGAAGGCGGTCCAGCGAGCAGCTGCGGAGGCAATTTGCCGCGAGAATCCCCGGGTGGATTACCTCCCCTCGTTCGAGAGCGTCACATTGTCAGAGCATTCTTTCGCGTGGCGTGAGGACCGGGCGCATGTGTCGACCGAGGTCGTCCGGCTCAACGTGCTGCGAATGGAAGACGCTTATGCGGCGCCTGCTCAGCGCAAGGCACGCGACCATCTCTTCGATGCGAACCGTGTTCAGGCGCTACAGCTGGCGAGTGAAGCCGTGCAGCTCTTCAAGTCGGGCGAAGGCGATCGCGCGGACGAGCTGTTCGAGCGTGCCGTCAACGTCGCACCTGACGAGGTTCTTCCGCATGTCCAATGGGGCGATGCGCTCTACAAGCGCGAGAGGTGGCAGGACGCGGCCCGCGAGCTTGAGGCGGCGTCGGAACTCGGCGGCAGACGGTACAACATCGGCTACCAGCTGGCGAAATGCTATGCGAAGCTGTCGCAATGGCCCGCGGCCGAGCGCGCAGCGAAAGCGGCTCTCGAGGATGACCCCGGCAATCCGCGACCGTACAAGATCATCGCAAAGGCCCTGAAGGAGTCGGGACGCACGTCCGAGGCGGAGAGCTATCAGACCAAGTATCAGCAGATGGCGGGTCCCCTCGCGGGAACGGCCGGCGCGTCCGAAGGGACGCGCTGATTACCCCTCGCAAGCCCACGAGCAGCTGACGGGGTTTCGAGATTGACGGCATTTCGACATTTCTACGGGTTCGATCCGGGCGAAGCAGATACGCGGCTTCGCAAGATTGTGAGCAGGCCCGATCCCTCGCGTCCCGCCGTTCACCAGGTGCACAACGCAATCGCAATGCCGGCAGTTGCCGGATTGCACGACAAGGACGGGCGCCGAATCGAAGCGGCGGCTATCCGCACCGTTTCCCCGGAAGCGCCGTATTTGCGGAAGCAGAAGCTGTACAAAGGCGCGCCTGAAACCGTGAGCCTCCCTGACCGCTTGCGCGTCGTTGAGGAGCCGGTGCTGTTCGGCGGGCACCTGATGAAGCATTACGGGCACTTCATCATCGAAAGCATGTCGCGCATGTGGGCGCGCGATCTTTTTCCCGACCTTCCGATCCTGTTCACCAGCCCCCGGAAGTGGCGCGACCCGCCCGCTTATGGGACCGACGTCCTCGGCGCTTTGGGCCTGCAGCAGCGGATGATCGTGGTCGACCAGCCGACACTCTTTCGGGAGGTGGTCTGCCCGTGGACGGCCATTGAATATCGCTGGAAAGCCTATGCGGTGGCCGACGAGCCCCACATCGCGGTCGCACGAGCGCTGCACCGCAGCGGCCGCCGTATTTGGCGTCGGCCGGTGTACCTCACCCGCAGCGGCTTGACCGACACGCTCCGCAAGAGCGAGGCCGAGTCGGAGCTCGAAGAGGAGCTGTCCACCCGCAATTTCGAGATAATTCGGCCCGAGGAACTGACGCTCGCCGAGCAGATTTCGATTTTCGAGCAAGCTCCGCTGGTCGCTGCGACCGTCGGATCGGCCTTGCACACCGCGCTCTTCTCGCGCTCGCCAACCACGCTTGCAACGCTGAACTGGGGACGCGGGTTCGAGCATTACCTTCTGGTCGACGGCGTAAAGCGTCACAACTCCTATTATTTGAAATCGATGGTGCGCCGTTGCGACGGAGGGGGTTATGATATCGATGTACCGCTTTCGCTGAGCTTGCTCGAGCAAGCGGGCCTGACGGAAGCGCCCGTCAGAGTGCCGTCGCGCTAACCCTCGCGCGAGACGCGGATCTTGCAATTGGCCGCCTTACAACTACCCGGCCAACCACGATCTGATGGGATGATCGGCAATTACCAAAGCAGCGGAGAAAAGCGTGACGCTTGATGAACTCGGGCAGAAGCACGGCACGGACAAGGCATCGGGGGGGCACAACTACCTCGTCGAGTATGAGCCGCTTTTGGAGCAGTACCGAGCCAAGCCCGAGCTTCTCGTCCTTGAGATAGGCGTTCGCGAGGGGGCATCCGTACGCCTGTGGCATGACTATTTCCCGGCGGCGAAAATTGTCGGCGTTGACATCTTGGAGCAGTGCTCAGCGCATGCCGCCGACCGCATCGACATCGAGATCGGCGACCAGTCCGACGGCGGATTTCTTCGACACCTGACCGAAAGATACGAGCCCGACATCATTTTCGACGATGGCTCGCATTTCTGGACGCACCAGATCGACACATTCCGAATTCTGTTCCCCGCAATGAAGCAAGGCGGAATCTTCGTGTGCGAAGATATCCATACCTCACGCTCAAAATGGGTCGGAAAATACGGCGCTCCGTACACCGTGTCCGCCGCGGCCTACTTCGGCGCTCTCGCCGCTCAATTCGCGGCCGAAGGGCACGTTTACGGGACAATGCCGGACTCTGAGTTCCGAGAAATTACAAAGCTGATCGAGTGGATGAGGTTTGGCCGGAGTTTCGTGGCGATAAAGAAGGTTTGACGCCCGAGGCCTGCGCCGGTCCCGCGAAATTGCGGAAAGGCACAGCGGCGAAGTCAGCAGGTTCCGCCGCGACAAGCTTCACGCCGCAGCGGTAGCCTTGAGCGCCATTTCCTCGTGCACCCTCTCGACCTGTCGGTTGAAACGTCGATCGCCGTCGGCCATCGACGCAACCTTCACGAACCACATGTAAACCAGGGCGGCTTCGCCATACGAAATCTGGTGTGAAATGACGCGGGACTCGCCCAACCAGACTTCTCCCGGATCGAAAGCGATCCGGTGTCGAGGTTCCTGGTCCATCCACGTGTTCGCAGTTCCACCGAGAACCGATCCCGCGATATAGTCTAGCATGAGATTTGGGTCGCTTCCGGCGAATTGGGCCAACCCATGCTCCTCATAATGCTCGCGCACCCAATCCGTGAACCTGTTGCTCACGTTCCAAATGCGTGGCCTGGTGTCCAGGTTGGCAAAAACGCGCGCCTGGTGGAAGTCATCGTCAATCGAATGATTGTCCCAATGAAGATTCTCGAACATCGTTCGCGTGAGGCGCACGCTAGGGACGAAGCGGAAGGGCTCGTAACCAGGAAAGCAGATCCCGAATATGCGGAGGGCTTCTTCGTGCGAGTGGCGCAGAGCGCGCGCGGCCCGGTCGAACAACTTGCGATCCCCACGGCATAGCGTGTCATAGATCGCCTGCCGAAGCGGCTCTTCGAACCGCGTATGGCGGCCGATACGCTTCGGCGACGAACCTTCGAAAAAATTCGGGGCCGTCAGCTTTTTCAGCTTGCGGCGAAGCTCCGGGTCGCCGACCGATTCGGTCGATTTGGACAAGGCGGCAAGAGCGTCGAAATCGAAGTCGAGGCGGTAGTCTCGAATGATGATGAGGTGGCCCTGCTCGAACAGATCGGCGATCCCGCCTCGTTCGGCAATTTCCTCTAGCGGCATCTCCAGGATGTAATCAGGAATCCGGGGATGACGTTTAATGAGAGCCATCGGCTACTTCTCTACTTCTGCACGAGCACTCTAGGAGGGGCGTCTCGGCTATCAGCGTCCATCGCGGAGACCATCTCCGCCTTGTTTTTGAACCCCTCTCCGATTTGCTCTTTGTAACGGAAATAAACCTCCTCGAAGTCGTCATGCTCTTCAATGGCGCCGTCGCGAAATAGCAAGAAACGGTGGCACGTTCCCTTCAAGTATCGGTGACTGTGCGACACGATTAGCATCGCCTTGTCGTGGCGTTTTTCGAAAAGTTCGACACGGCAGCGTTCCCGAAAGCGAGCGTCGCCGACCGCCATTACCTCGTCTATGAGATAACAGTCGAAGTCGATGGTCATCGAAACCGCGAACGCAAGTCGTGCCCGCATCCCGGACGAGTAGTTCGCGATGGGCTCGTACAAATATTCTTTGAGTTCGGAGAAATCCTTGACGAATTCTAGCCTTGGTTCAAAATCCACGCCGTAGATGCGACAGATGAAGCGAAGATTGTCGGCGCCGGTCATACTGCCATGGAACCCGCCGGTGAATGCGAGTGGCCAGGAAACCGACATTTCCCGCTCTATGGTTCCCGATGTTGGCGGTTCAGCGCCGCTGAGCAACCGGATCAGCGTTGATTTCCCGGCACCGTTGCGCCCGAGAATGCCGACCCGTTCACCCGGCCTGATGGTTAGGTTGATTTTGTCGAGAATGCGCCGCGGCCCCGCCACCGTCGGGTAATCCTTGCAGACGTTGGTGAGCTTAATCATCGTCGGCCAGGTCCGTACCGATTTGCCTCACCAGAACCAATCCCGAAAACGTCAGCACGAGATTGCAAATGATAAGGTAGAAAAGATCGTAATGGGCTTGAAATAGCGAACCGAACCAGCCTTCCCGCAAAAACTCGAGGGCATGCAGCATCGGCAGCCAGAGAGCGACTTCGCGGATATTGTGCGGAAGGGAGTCGGCGAGATAAAATATTCCGGAGCAGATCATTAGAACGAAGGACATGGGGCGCCAGATAATCACGACCAGAGTGCTCTTTTCCGACAGCCCGCCTATCGTCCAGCCGAGAGCAATGCCGAACCACGCAAACAGCATCCACGCGCAAAAGACCTGGAGCATATTCTCCGGCGCGGGGGAGAGCCCGGCGAGGTAGAACACCACTCCCAAGACAACCAATGCGGTGGTGATCGAGAGGAATTCCAGAGTGACGCGCGCAATATAGACATCCAACATGGTCACGGGCTGGTGATAGAGCAGCGACATATTGGATTTGTGGGCACCGATGCACCGGGACGCCATGTTGCGCCAAAGCAGCATTGATATCCATCCGGTAAGCGCGAAGGCAACCACGGGGATGGAGAGTGTAACCCCGACGGATTTGACGAAAGACCGTACGATTACGACGATCGCCACGAAAATCGTGGGTTCGACGAACAGCCACAGAAAGCCGATGTTGTTGCGGCCGTAGCGCGTGAGCATCTCGCGCAGAAGTAGGGCGCCGATGACTCGGCGCATGACGGACAAGTGGGAATCGCGGAGCAGCAATCCGGTCGTCGAGCCGGGATTAACGGGCATGCTCTCTCAGGCCCGAGACCATCATACGAAGAATGCCGTATGCCAGGAGGCTCAGCGCGATTGCAGCCAGGATCCCTCGCAGGCGATGCGGCTCCATCGGTCCGTCCGGCAGGTTGGGCTGGACGATGCGTTCGACATAAGTCTGCTTTCGCATCGCTTCGTTGCGCGCCTGCTCAAGTGAGGCGAGCGCAGCGGTGAGCTGCTTGCCGGCGAAATCGTTCTGAAGCATCAACTGTTGGTAGCGGACGGCGCTTTGCGCGAGAGACCTGTTGCCGCCGGTGACCTTGCCAAGCGCCACGTCGATTGAGTTCTGGATCACACTGAGCTGTGTACGCACCGACGGAATCCGCGGATTCTCGGGCGTATATCGAACCAGCTGCGCCAGTTCCGTTTTCGTCGCGATTAGCTGGTCCTGCAGTTTCGAGACCATCTGCATCTGCGCGTCGGCCTGCTTGGCGGGATCGACGACGCCGGACCGATTCTGGTAAGCAGCAAGGGCCGTCGCCGCTCGCTCCGCGTCCGCTTTGGCCTCAGTGACCGCTTCCTGCGAATAGCGCACGAGGTCGCGCCGGCCGCGGTCGTTCAGCTGATTCACTGTCGTCTCGGACATCTCCAGCAGTTGCTCGTTAAAGCGCTGGGCATCGAGCGGATCGTAGGCACGAACGGTCAGCGTCGTGATCGACGTCGTCGTGTCGTTCTTCACCGTGACCTTGTTCTGGAAATAGTCGTAAAGGTTTTCGAACGTTCCGTGGATACCCAGCGGGTTGAAGCGTTCGGGCCAGAAGATATCCGGCCGTGTGTAGGCGCGCTCGACAGCACCCGTTCGATTGAGCTTGCGAAGTGCGTCGCGCGAGCCTGCAAATGCCTGGGCAGCGTAAACTTCCTCGGTTCCCTGAGTGAACCCCGCGCCCTGCAGGATTCCGCCGAGAAGCGAAGGTTGCGCTTTTTCGGGATTGCGGACGACAAAACTGGATTCCGAGATGTAAACCGGGGTCGCAAGGAAGCCGAAATAGATAATCGCCACCGTTACCGGCGCGACAACCACCAGCATGAACAGCCGGCCAGGCCTTGGGAAACGCCACCGACGAAGAGGCGGTTCGGTCACCGCGATTCCGTCGTCGGCCGCTTTCGAACCGCGAGGTATTGGCAAAACTTGCATAATGTGCTCAGTCCGTTGGCCGCGGGTCGCGAGTGACCTCGGGCTGCTGAATGCTCCTTGAACAATCGTCGCGGATGTGCCTCGTATGGCATCGATTGGCAACCCTGTTGCAGTGGAGCGGCGTTCATGATTGAGCAATCGGGACACTGCCTTTAGTGGCACACCGGAACGTTACGGGGTTTCTATCTTGCTAGATTATTTCACCGAATCCTGGCGGCCGGCCGTCGGCCGCGCTGCGGCATGTCTCTCTTTTCTGTTTCTGGCCTCCTGCGCGGCCTTTAGCGCCGGCGGCCCAAGCTCCGCGTCGATCAGCGACGCGCAAGGGGTTGCCGTCGGCGGTGCGCAAATCCAGGTGGTGCCCGTCAACGACCTGCTCGCACGCCGGGTTGCAATCGCGCACGAACGGCCGGCTTTGTCTCAGATTATCGGTGATGCGCCACCCGCACCGACGCTGATTGGGCCGGGAGACGTGCTTCAGGTGACCGTCATGGAAGCGCCTCCTGCGGTCCTTTTCGGGGCGAACGCCTCTCTCGGTCCAGCTGTCGCGGCGGGGATTCCGGGCGTCATCCAGCAGCAGGCGTCCATCCCGCAGCTGACAGTCGATGAAAGTGGTAGAATCCGCGTGCCCTTCGCGGGCTCGATTGCTGTTGGAGGACGTACTCCTGCGGAAGTGGAGCGGGAGATCGCGAACCGGCTGAGCGCGAAGGCTCACCTTCCCCAGGTGGGGGTCTCCATTGCTCGGAATTCGAGCTCGACGGTGGCCGTCATGGGAGAGGTGAAGACAAGCGGGAGGATCCCGATTACCCCGCGCGGCGAACGCCTGCTCGATATCATTGCCGATGCCGGCGGCGTAAGCCAGCCGGTCAACAAGACAATGGTGGAAGTGCAACGTCATGCGACGGTCGGTTACGCCCCGCTTGAGACTGTGATCCGCAATCCTGCCGAAAATATTCGACTGGCACGCAACGACGTAGTCACGCTCCTTTACCAGGAGTTCAGCTTCACCGCGCTGGGAGCAACTGGACTCAGCGGCCAAATACCCTTCGAGAGCACCGGCATCTCGCTTGCCGAGGCACTTGGGAGAGCTGGCGGAATTAAGGAAGATCGCGCCAACCCCAACGGCGCATTCGTATTCCGGTTTGAAGATCCTGACGCTGTTGACCCGGCGATTGCCGCAGTCTCCAGAAGAACCGCGGATGGGCGGATCCCGGTCATCTACCGGTTCAATTTTCGAGATCCTGCTTCGCTTTTCACAGCGAAGGACTTTCAGATTGAGGACAAAGACATAGTCTACGTTTCGACTGCGCCAGTTTCCGACTTGCAGAGATTCGTCGGAATTCTGTCGTCCCTGGCCTTCACTGCGATCGGCCTGGGCCAGGCAATTCCCAACCTTCCCTAACTGCAGCAGTTGCGATTGGCGGTTTCGAGACGATGCGCGGTCTGATGTTTTTTGGTCGCGTCGCTTGGCGATCCTCCGTCCACTGAAACTGCGACCGGAATGGAAGAAGCTGTAGCTCATCGGGATTACCTCCTCGACTCCTCGCGCCTGGTCTGGCGGCTGTGGACGGGGCGGCTGCCGACCGGGATCGACCGCGTGTGCCTCGAATATGTGCGGCAATTCGGCGCTCGCGCGCTCGCCGTTCTGCAGTTCAGGGGCCGGATCGTCGTTCTGTCGAGCCAAGATTCCGATCGCCTGTTCCGGCTGATGCTCCGCGGTGGGCCGGGCCTGCGCCGGCGGCTCGTTGCGCTGCTCGCAATCGCCTGGCTTCGGGCCCGCCCGTCACCCCCGAAGCCTGGAATGGCCTATCTCAACGTCGGGCACACCGGTCTCCACGACCGTGCACTCCCTGCCTGGATCTCCGCGCACGGAGTTAAAGCGGTGTATCTGATCCACGATCTCATTCCGATCACTCACCCGCAATTCTGCCGCGACGGAGAGGCCGGGAAGCATTCGGAGCGAATGGAAAACGCACTCGCGAGCGCGACGGGCATCGTGGCCAATTCGCAAGCGACCATGGACGACCTGACCGCATTTGCCTCGCAACGCCGTATTCCGATGCCCGAGAGCGTTGTTGCCTGGATTGCCTGAAGCGAGACGCCGCAATCCAGCCCGCATGCCTTAGAGCGGCCGTACTTCATCACCGTGGGCACGATCGAAGGTCGCAAGAACCACGTCTTGCTGCTCGACATCTGGAGACAGCTCGTCGCCGAAATCGGCCGCGAAGCGCCGATGCTGGTGATCGTCGGCCAACGCGGCTGGAAGGCCGAAGCAGCCGAGGCGCTGCTCGAATCTCCCGGGCTGGCGCAGCACGTTCGAGAGCTTGGGACGTGTGGCGACGCCGAGCTTGGCGGCTTGCTGAAAGGCGCGCGCGCATTGTTGATGCCGTCGTTCGCCGAAGGCTTCGGGTTGCCGGTCATCGAGGCGCTGGACGGTGGCACGCCCGTGATTGCTGCGGACCTTCCGGTCTATCGGGAAGTGGTGGGCGATATCCCGCTCTATCTCGATCAGGGCGACGTGGACGGATGGAAAAGCGCTATTTTGAGCTTCATTTCGGATTGCCCCGAACGCGAACGGCAGAAGCGGTCGATCGAGCGGTTCCGGGCTCCGGACTGGCCAACGCACTTCGTCACAGTGGAGCATTGGCTGGAACAGCAGTCGATCGTTCAGCCGAACCGCCGTGGATGCGAGACTTGAATCCGTTGTCTAGTCGTCTAAGCGGCTTTCGCGCCTACGAAAATCAACAGGATGGAAATGGAATTCCGAAGCCTGGGCCTTGACGGTCCGCTGGAAATAATCCCGCGCAAGATCGAGGACGACCGAGGCTATTTCTCCGAAATCTTCCGGCTTGCGGATTTCGCCCAACGCGCCGGCCCGGTCGAATTCGTTCAAGACAATCAATCGTTGAGCGTCCGCGCTGGGACCATTCGGGGAATTCATTTCCAGTCCCATCCCGAAGCGCAAGGAAAGCTGGTCCGCTGTCTCGCCGGCAAGCTGCTGGATGTCGCCGTCGATTTGCGGCGCGGCTCTCCGAGCTTCGGCAAATGGGTGTCGGTTGTTCTTTCGCCGGAGGAGAACAACCAGCTGTGGGTGCCGGTGGGTTTCGGCCACGGTTTCTGCACCCTCGAGCCCAACTCGATCATCAGTTATCGAGTGACCA
>Ga0070692_10000332_pt1 | contig 13652 bp, 15 predicted proteins | sample KBSK1102metaG_FD_64675 | JGI IMG/M metagenome (GOLD analysis project Ga0070692, IMG submission 64675) | Corn, switchgrass and miscanthus rhizosphere microbial communities from Kellogg Biological Station, Michigan, USA - KBS K1-10-2 metaG | ecosystem: Host-associated > Plants > Roots >...
CGCGTAGATCGCGCCCGCGCGCGTCTCGCCTCTGTGGGGCTTGATCGGCTCGCTCGAGACGGCGGGGAGCGGATCGGTGCCGCCGTCGCTGCGGCCGCCGTCGAGCAGCATGCCGGCCGCGAACGCCCCGCCGGCGATCACGGCGGCGGCGAGCATCAGGCCGAGCAGCAGCGAGAGGCGCCGCGAGGCGCCTCCCGAACCGTCCGGCGCAGCGTCGTCCGGCGCGGCGGACGAGGTGGCCGCCTGCGGCTGGGGCGGACGACGCAGCTGCGCGCTGCCGTCGTCCGCTTCGCGCGCCCGCTCCGACTCGGCGCGCCAGCCGCCCGTCCACAGGTGTCTTGGAGATCCCATCCGGCCTACGAGAGTAGTGCCGAACGTAATGCCCCTCTAAGCCTCCGGGGACACCCCGGGAGCGACGAGCCCGCAGCCGACCGCCGCAGTGGACTCGCTATTACACCTTATATTAGGCTGATACTCACCCTCGACGCGCCGCCTAGCACGGTGACCGAGCCGCTTCCGAAGAGTCTCAGCCTGGTCCCCCAGAGGCAGCCCATGTTGAGCGGCAGCTGCCCTGCGGTGGCCCAGAAGACTTCTATGACTTCCGATCCCATGAGCACGAGCGAATAGATCGCAGGGATGATGTTGGTGGTTTCCGCTAGGCAGGCCATCTGCCCGGTGGGCCTTATCTGGATCCTGAACTGCGTGATCAGGTTCATCGACGTTATGTTCGGTAGCGTGCCCGAGAAGGAGCTGTATCTCGTGTGCCACGGAAGCGTTTCCGTTAGGAGCGTGACCTGGCCGCCGGAGCATTCTTCGGCTTCCGCTCTGGTGATGTAGCCGACTAGGGTTTCGAATCTCTTCGTGATGTTGCGTTCGTGGAGGGTTCCTTCCAACGTGACGTCGCAGCTTATGGGGATCAGTCCCGAGGAGAACCTCATCTGTTGCCAGACCATTCTGGTGGAGAACGACGAGATGCTGAATCTCCTCGCCTGCGTCACGCCGACGAGCATCGCGAGCGCGGCGGTCGCAATTGCGGCGACGCACGCCGTCTTGGCCATCTTGCGCATGGCTGCCGTCCTTTTGATTAATTCATCAGGAGCGCAACGTGATGACGCGCGAACCGGTCGTCACGCGCGCCTGCTTGGTCGCCTCGAAGCCCCCCTTCGCAGCCGGGCGCCGCGCGCGCGCCGGGCGTGGGCTCGCGCACAGCCGCCCTGATTCTACTTTTATGTGTGACTGCGTGTCAACGACGCCGGGCCGTCAGTCGCACCGAGATCCCGAACGGATCGGTCGCGACGGCGGCGTCGCGCTCCTCGCGCAGCGCGTAGCCGGCCTCCGCGAGGCGGTTCGTGGCGCCGTCGCGCTCGGCGGCGTCGCCGAAGCGGATCGCGAAGTCGCGCAGGCCGCGCGCGGCGGGGTCGGCGGGCGGCCCGCCGGCGCTCGCCCACGTGTTGAGGCCGAGGTGGTGGTGGTAGCCGCCGGCCGCGACGAACAGCGCGCCCGGGTAGCTGCGCACCGTCACGTCGAAGCCGAGCGCGTCGGCGTAGAACTTCTCCGCGGCCGCGAGGTCGCCGACCTGCAGGTGGACGTGGCCGAGCGTCGTTCCGGCCGGCATGCCGTCGTCCGCTCGGTCGTCGTCCGGTGCGGCGGCGAGCAGGTCCTCGAGGTCGAGTGGCAGCGTCGCCATCGCCAGCTCGCCGTTCGGCTCGCGGCGCCACTCCTCGCGCGGGCGGTCGCGGTAGAGCTCGATGCCGTTGCCCTCGGGGTCGGACAGATACAGGGCCTCGCTGACGAGGTGGTCGGAGGCGCCGTCGAGCCGCCAGCCGGCGCCGGCGACGCGGCGCAGCGCCTGGGCGAGCGCGGCGCGGTCGGGCACGAGCAGCGCGAGGTGGAAGAGCCCGCACGAGCGGCGTGCGCGCACCGGCGCCGCGGCGTCCTCGAGCAGCTCCACGAGCGCCGGACCGTCGCCGGCGCTGAGCCTGACGACGCCGTCGGCTGCCTCGGGAAGGCGCCGCAGGCCGATCGCCCGCTCGTAGAACGCGGCGACGCCGACGGCGTCGCCGACGGTCAGGCGGATCGGGCCGAGCGAGAGGTTGGGGGACAGGCCGGCCATCGCTGCTGGCAGCGACTGTACTCGGCGGCCGAGAAATTCAGAAACCCTCCTCGTTCGTTAACCCTGTTCTAAGCGGAATGGGGCACATCTGGGTTATGGAACCCTCGTGCGCCTTGGCAGCGGCGTGAGCGCGGAGCTGATCGCGGCGTACGCCGGCGGCTCCGTGACGCAGGCCGCGCTCGTCGCCGGCGGCGCGGTGCGGTGCGTCCCGAGCTCGCTCAGGACGCTGCGCCATCCGCTGTTCGCGGCCGTGCCGCTGCTGGCCCTGCTCGGCGTCGTGCTGTGGCTGCGCGCGAAGCCCGGCGACGCCGGCGCGCTTGCGGATCTCGCGCTGCTCGGGGTGCCGCTGCTGGCGTTGATCGCGGCCGCGCGCATGGGCGTGGCCGCGTTCACGCTCATGATCGTGCTCGTGCTCGTCACGGTGCGCGACCATCACTCCGTCGCCGGGCAGCTCGCCGCCCTTGGCCTGATCGCCGCGAGCTGCACCGTGCTCGGCGCCGTGCTCGTCGAGGTCACGCCCGCGCGCTGGCTCGGGCTCGGCATCGCGGCGACGGCCGCCGTCGACCTCGTGCTCGTGGCGAGCGGCTTCCTCGCCCCGGCGACGCTGGCGCTCAACAGCGCGGGCGTGACGGAATCGCTGCCGCAGTTCCAGCGCGTCGAGCTCGGGCCGCTGACGATGGGCTACGCCGACCTGTTCCTGCCCGCGCTCGTCGGCGCGCTGCTCGCCACGCGCGCGCGAACGCGCCACTGGGTGGCGCTGCTGACGCTCTGCTTCGCGCTCGCGGCGGGGCTCGTGTTCCTCGTCGCCGACCGGCTGCCCGCGACCGTGCCGGTCGCGCTCGCGCTGCTCGTCGTCGAGGGGGCCGGCGCTATCGTGCCGCCATGGCGCACGGTCGACGACTCGGCGAGGTCGATCTCACCCGCTCGCTGAACGGCGCGGAGGCGGCGGAGCGCCTGCTCGCGGCCCAGCGGCGCATGCTGACGCTGCGCCTGCAGCTGGCCGGCCTGATCGGCGACAGACGCCTGGGACCGCCGCTGCTCGTGCTGTTCGAGGGCTGGGACGCCTCCGGCAAGGGCGGCGCGATCAAGCGGCTCGTCGCCCCGCTCGACCCGCGCCACGTGCGCGTCGCCCAGTTCGCCGCGCCCAGCGAGGACGACAAGCGCCACCACTTCCTGCAGCGCTTCTTCCCGGCGCTGCCGGGCTGGGGCGGCATGGCCGTGCTCGACCGCTCGTGGTACGGGCGCGTGCTCGTCGAGCGCGTGCGAGGGCTCGCGAGCGAGGCCGAGTGGGAGCGCGCCTACGGCGACATCGCGGCGTTCGAGCGGATGCTCGCCGGCGACGGCACCGTGATCGTGAAGCTGTGGCTGGAGATCTCCGAGCAGGAGCAGCTGCGGCGCTTCGAGAAGCGCGAGAAGGACCCCCTCAGACGCTGGAAGCTGACGGACGAGGACTGGCTCAACCGCGGGCAGCGCCCGCAGTACGAGGCGGCGGTGGAGGCGATGCTCGAACGCACCGATCAGCCGGCCGCGCCATGGCGGTTGATCCCGGCCGAGTCCAAGGGCTACGCGCGCGTGGCGGTCATCGAGACGGTGATCGACGCGGTCGAGGCCGGCATGCGGGCGCACGGCATCGAGCCGCTGTCGACGCTCTGAGCGCAGCCGCGACCGCCGCCGCGGCGCGGGCCCGCTCCCGTGGCCCGCTATCGTGTGCCGCTCGGAAGGGAAGTAGCCCTGCGAGACGGCGCGTTCGTCAGCACGGCCCGGTCGCCTCGGCGATCGCGCCCGGCGCGCCGGCCCGGCCTCCACGGCGGGCGGGTCAAACCTTCGACACGTCCGTCCGTGCTCGAAGGAGAACCCGCATGCTGATCGCCTGGATCGCCCTCGCCGCCTTCATGGCCGCCGCCCTCGCGCTCGACCTGCGCGGCCACGGCGGCAGATCGATGCCGACGCGCACGGCGCTCGGCTGGTCGCTCGCCTGGACCGCGATCGGCGTCGCGTTCGCGCTCGTCGTGCTGCTGGTCGAGGACGGCGCGGCCGCGAGCGAGTACCTCGCCGGCTTCCTGATCGAGAAGTCGCTCTCGCTCGACAACCTGTTCGTGTTCGCGATCCTCTTCGCGTTCTTCAAGGTGCCGGACCACCTGCGCCTGAAGGTGCTGGTGTGGGGCATCGCCGGCGCGATCGTCCTGCGTACCGCGTTCATCCTCGTCGGCGCCGCCGCGCTCGACGCCTTCCACGCCACGACCTACGTGCTCGGCGCGCTGCTGCTCGTGACCGCGGTCAGAATCGCGCGCCAGACCGACGAGGAGATCGACCCCGACCGCACGCTCGCGATGCGCGCGCTGCGGCGGGTCGTGCCGCTCTCGAAGGAGTACGACGGCGAGCGGCTCTTCACGCAGTCGGCGGCGGGCAAGCGGCTCGCCACGCCGCTGCTCGCGGCGCTCGCGATGGTGGCCGCGTTCGACGTGATGTTCGCGATCGACTCGATCCCGGCGATCTTCGCGATCACGCGCGACACGTTCGTCGTGTTCGCCGCGAACGCGTTCTCGCTGCTCGGGATGGTCTCGCTCTACTTCCTGCTCGACGGCATGCTCGACCGCTTCCGCTACCTGAACCTCGGCCTCGCCGCGATCCTCGCCTTCGTCGCCGCGAAGCTGTTGCTCGTCGACGTCTGGCACCCGCCGATCGCGCTCTCGCTCGGCGTGATCGCGCTCGCGCTCGCGGCGGCCGCGCTGGGGTCGGTGATCGCGGAGCGGCGCGATGCGCGCCGGGGCGGTGGTCCGCCGCCGGCCGCCGGTCAGACGGCCGCGAAGCCGAGCGACTCGGCGACGATCGCCTGATCGCCGTCGCGCGAGGCGAACGCGAGCGGCTCGCCCTTGTCGGCGAGCTTCGGGATCGCGATCGCGGCGAGCGCGACGTGCAGCGCGTCGAGCGCCCGCAGGCCGTGCGCGCGGGCGATGACGAGCGCCCTGGCCTCGACCTCGGCGTCGGGCGCGGCGATCACCTCGACGCGGCCGGTCGCGTGGCGCAGGTCGGCGTCGAGGTCGGCCAGCGCCCGGTCGCGATCGACCGGTCGTCGGCCGCGGACGGCTCGTACGATCGCCGCGGACACCTCGATGCGCGTCCAGCGACCGGTGACCTTCGCGATGCGCGGGTCGGCGAGCAGACGCCGCGCCTCCTCGGAGCCGTCCTCGTCACGCAGATAGGCGCGTGCCAGCACCGATGAGTCGACGTAGGCGATCACAGTCCTGTGGACCGGTCTTCTTCGAGGATGCGGACGATCTCAGGCGCGAGCTCCTCCAGCACCTTGCGTCCTTCCCGACGCGTCTCCTCGTCGTACTCGGGGATGTCGTCGTAGACGACGAGCATGCCCAGCTCCGCGGCCTTTGCGGCCATGCGTGCCTGACGATCACCGAGGTCGGCGTCGACGACACGATCGAGCAACTCGGTGACCCACCCGTTCACGCTCTTGCCCTCCCGTGCGGCGCGGGCGGCGATGCGGCGGTGGAGGTCTGGGGAGACACGGAGAATCAGCTGCTTCACACGGAGAACGGTAGCGCCGACGCTATCAATCGACCAGTGGCGCTATCACCATGTTGTGCGACGAAACTGCGGCTATCCGGCGTACTCGCCGCGCAAGATCGCGAGCTGCACCCGCTCGACCTGCGGGGCGAGATCGACCAGGCCCTCGACGCCGTGCGTGCGCAGGTGCTCGACGGTCAGCTCCCAGGCGGCGCCGGCGGCGGCGCGGAAGGCCCATGCCGGGACGGGCCGCAACCGCTCGCCTTCGGCGCGCGCCTGCGCATGCGTCTGCGCGAGCGCGTCGGCGAACTGCCCGATGATCTCGGCGCGGCGGGCGAGCGCCTCCTCGCCGACGCTCAGCACCTCGATCATGAACGAGCGCGCGAACTCCGGCTCGGCGGCGAGCACCTCGAGGAACGCCTCGGCGCCCGCGCGCAGCCGCGCGCGCCAGCCGTCGGCCTCCTCGCCGGCGGCGAGCACCTGCGCGAGCAGGATCTCGTTGCCGACCTCCCACGCCGCGAGGAAGCACGCGCGCTTGTCGGCGAAGTGCTCGTAGAAGGTCTTGCGCGAGACGCCGGCGCGCGCGATCACCTGCGCGACGGTCGTGGCGGCGTAGCCGTGCTCGGCCACGCACTGCGCCATCGCCTCGAGCAGCCGGCCGCGCTGCGAGGCGAGCACGACCTCGCGGGCGGCCGCGTGGCGCCCGCGGGGAAGCGACTTCGGGATGGACGGCTCGGCCACACTCACAGAAACATCATGGTACAGTAGGAGACAGAGTGTTTCTTCGAGTGAGGACGAGCCGGACATGACGGAGCTCCCCGACCACGTCGACGTCGCGATCGTCGGCGGCGGCTTCGCCGGCGTCGGCATGGCGATCGCACTGCTGAGAGCGGGCCGGACCGACTTCGTCGTGCTCGAGCGCGACGCCGACGTCGGCGGCACCTGGCACCAGAACACCTATCCCGGCTGCCAGTGCGACGTGCCGTCGAACCTCTACTCGTTCTCGTTCGCGCCCAACCCGCACTGGTCGCAGACGTTCGCGCTGCAGCCGGAGATCGGCGCCTACCTGAAGCGCGTCGCCGACGACTTCGGCGTGCGCCCGTACGTGCGCACGAACACCGGCGTGCACGACGCCGCCTGGGACGAGCAGGCGCAGCGCTGGCGGATCGAGACGAGCCGCGGCGCGCTCACCGCGCGCGTGCTCGTCGCCGGCATGGGCGGCCTGAGCGAGCCCTCGATCCCGCGCATCGAAGGCGCCGACACGTTCGCAGGGCCCGCCTTCCACACCGCCCGCTGGGATCGCTCCGTCGACCTGCGCGGCAAGCGGGTGGCCGTGATCGGAACGGGCGCGAGCGCCGTCCAGGTCGTCCCGCGCATCCAGCCGCAGGTCGCCCGCCTCGACGTCTTCCAGCGCACGCCGCCGTGGATCATGCCCCACCCCGGCCGCCCGACCCGGCCGCGCGAGCGCGCGCTCTTCAGAGCGCTCCCGCTGGTGCAGAGGCTCGTCCGCGGCGCGATCTACTGGGGCCGCGAGGGCTACGTGCTGCCGTTCCGCTTCCACCGCCTCAGCCGCATCCCGCAGCGGATGGCGCTCAGGCATCTGGCCAACCAGGTGCCCGACCCCGTCCTGCGCGAGCAGCTGACGCCGCGCTACGAGATCGGCTGCAAGCGGATCCTCATGAGCGACGAGTACTTCCCGGCGCTGCAGCAGCCGAACGTCGCACTCGTCACGACCGCGATCGAGCGCATCACGCCAAGCGGCGTCGTGACCGCCGACGGCGTCGAGCACCCGGCCGACGCGATCGTCTGGGGCACCGGCTTTCGCGTCACGGACATGCCGTACATGGCCTGGGTGCGCGGCCGCGGCGGCCGGACGCTCGGCGAGGTCTGGCGCGAGGGCGGCATGCAGGCGCTGCGCGGCACGACCGTCGCCGGCTTCCCGAACCTGTTCGCGCTCGTGGGCCCGAACACGGGCCTGGGGCACAACTCGATCGTCTTCATGATCGAGTCGCAGATCGCCTACGTGATGGACGCGCTGCGGACGCTCGACGCCGAGGGCGCGGTCGCCTGCGAGCCGACGCCGGCGGCGCAGGCCGCCTTCAACGCGACCGTCCAGCGACGCATGCGGGGGACCGTGTGGACGAAGGGCGGCTGCGCCAGCTGGTACCTCGACGCGCACGGCCGCAACACGACGCTGTGGCCCGGCAGCTCGTGGACGTTCCGCCGCGCGACGCGCCGCTTCGACGCCGCCGAGTACGAGTTGCTGACGCCGCTGCAAGCGCCCGTCCCCGCGCTCGCGGCCGCCTCCTGATGGCGCGCCCGGGCGACCCGGCGCCTTGACGCGACCGCCCCGCGAGGCATATAACTGACGGGGCGCCGCGGGGGCGGCGTCGGGGGACGATCGAGGGGGATCAGGATCGGATGACCGCCGTGAACGCCGCCGTCGAGCAGCGGCCCGTGTTCGAACTGTTCGAGGGCTTCGCGCTCGCGAGCGTGCTCGCATCGCTCGACGAGTCCGGTCTGCTCGCCGCGCTCGAGGCGGGGCCGGTGGCCGCCGATTCCGCACCTGAGGGCGTGGCCGATCCCGACGGACTGATGCCCGCGACGCTCCGTTATATGGCGCAACGGGACCTGGTCGAGCGGCGGGACGGCGCCTACGCGCTCACGCCGCGCGGCGAGGCGATCGTGAGGGACAAGGGCTATCTGGTCTGGCTGCAGGGCGGCTACGGCCACGTGCTCGCCGGCCTCGGAGACTTCATCACCGGCGCGCGCAGATACGGCACCGACGTCGAGCGCGCCGGCCGCTGGGTCGCCGAAGGCTCCGCTCTGATCGGCCGCGACGACGTGGCGCCGTACGCGGTCGACGTCCTCTCCGGGATCGACTTCGAGCACGTCGTCGACCTCGGCTGCGGCAACGCGCGCTTCCTGATCGGCGCCGCGCAGCGCTTCGGCGTCACCGGCGTCGGCGTCGACCTCAGCCCCGAGGCGTGCGAGGACGCCGCGCGCAGAATCGCGGAGGCCGACCTCACCGGCAGAGTCGTCGTCCGCTGCGGCGACGCCGGCGACCTCGACGCGATCCCGGAGCTGGCCGGGGCGGACCTCGCCGTCGCGCACTTCCTGCTGCACGAGATCTTCGAGCACGGTCGCACGGCGCTGATCGGCTACCTGACGAAGCTGGGGCGGCTGATGCCGCGCGGCGCGCACATGCTCGTGGCCGAGGTGCAGCCGGCGAGCGGCGCGCACGACGAGCGCTGGCGCCCGGAGTTCACGCTGCTGCACGCGATCATGCGCCAGGAGCTGCTCGACGCCGACGGCTGGCACGAGGCGTTCACCGCGGCGGGCTGGTCGCGTCATGAGATTCGCGACCTCGGCCTCCCAGGTGCCATCCTGTTGCTCTACCGCAACGACAAGGGGGAGTAGGGGGATGCCGGTCCAGGTCGCGGAGCGCTCGGGGGTCCTCGTCACGGAGGGCCTGCCGGTGTTCCAGGAGTTCGCCGGTCATCACGCGCCGGCGCCGATGTACGTCACGCCCGAGACGATCCCGGGCGCGCAGATGAGCATCGCGGGGGTCGACGCCGCACAGCTGATCGGCGCGCCGCACGCCGATCTGCACGTGCACGACGACCACGACGAGATCTACCTGTGCGTGACGCCGGGCTGCCGCTTCACGGTCGAGCTCGACGACGACCGCATCGAGCTGACCTCGCCCGCCTCGGTGCTGATCCCGGCCGGCAAGCACCACCGCCTGATCGTGCACGAGGTCGCGACCGACACGTGCCCCTTCCTCGGCATCCTGCTCGCGCCGTCGACGGCGAGGGACTAGCGGTCATGCGGGTCGCGATCATCGGCACCGGCAACATCGGCACCGACCTGCTGCTGAAGGTGGAGAGATCCGCGTGGCTGGAGTGCGGCCTGTTCTCCGGGCGCAACCTCGCCTCGGCCGGCATGCGCACCGCGCGCGACCTCGGCGTGCCGGTCAGCGACCGCTCGATCGAGGCGGTCGTCGAGATGGCGGACGAGCTCGACCTCGTGTTCGACGCCACCTCGGCGCTCGACGCGCGCCGCCATTGGGAGCTGCTCGAGCCAAGGGGGATTCCCGTCATCGACCTGACGCCGGCGAAGCTCGGCGAGCTGTGCATCCCGGCGCTCAACCTCGCCGACTGCGCGCACGAGCCGAACCTCTGCATGGTCACCTGCGGCGGGCAGGCGGCCGTGCCGCTCGCCGCCTGCGTGGCGGCCACGCATGCGCACGTGGAGTACGTCGAGATCGTCTCCACGAGCGCCTCGCGCTCGGTCGGCCCCGCGACGCGCATCAACATAGACGAGTACCTGGGGACGACCGAGGCGGCCGTGAGGAAGTTCACCGGCGTCGGCCGTGCGAAGACGATCCTGATCGTCAACCCGTCGAACCCGCCGATCACGATGCAGAACACCGTCTTCGCTCAGACCGACGAGGCCGATCTCGGCGCGCTGACCGCGGCCGTCGAGCAGATGGTCGCGCGCGTGCAGCGCTACGTGCCCGGCTACCACCTCGTCGTGCCGCCCCTCTACGAGGGCGGGCGGATCGCGATGACGGTCCAGATCCGCGGCGCGGGCGACTACCTGCCGGCGTACGCAGGCAATCTCGACATCATCACCTGCGCGGCCGTCGCGGCGGCCGAGGAGCGGGCGCGCGCTCACTGGCAGGACGACAACGAGGACGAGGCCGTGGCGGCGACGGGCTGACGGCGGGCACGCAGGAACCAGGGGGGAACCAAGGGGGAATGGCACAGATCCTGATCAGCGATCCGACGCTGCGAGACGGGAACCATGCGGTCAAGCACCAGCTGAGCGCGCAGCAGATCCGCAGCTACGCGGCGGCGGCGAACGCGGCCCGGGTGCCGGTCGTCGAGGTCGGCCACGGCAACGGGCTCGGCGCCTCCTCGCTGCAGGTCGGGCAGGCGCTGCTGAGCGACCGCGAGATGCTGCGGATCGCGCGCGAGCAGCTCACCGACGTGAGGTTGCAGGCGTTCGGGATCCCCGGCTTCGCGAAGCTGCCGGACCTCGACGGCGCGCTGGAGGAGGGCGCCGACCTCTTCCGCGTCGGCACGCACTGCACCGAGGCCGACCTGACCGAGCGCCACATGATCTACCTGCGCGAGCACGGCAAGCCCGTCCACGGCGTCCTGATGATGTGCCACATGACGAGCGTCGAGGGGCTCGTCGAGCAGGCGCGCAAGATGGAGAGCTACGGCGCCGAGGCGGTGATCGTGATGGACTCGGCGGGCGCGCTGCTGACCGACGACGTGCGCCGGCGCGTGGCCGCGCTGCGCGAGGGGACCGGCCTGGCGGTCGGCTACCACGGGCACGAGAACGTCTCGCTCGGCGTCGCCAACTCGATCGCCGCCGTCGAGGAGGGCGCGACGATCCTCGACGGCTGCGCGCGCGGCTTCGGCGCCGGCGCCGGCAACACGCAGCTCGAGGTGCTCGTCGCGGTGCTGCAACGGCTCGGGCACGAGACGGGGATCGACCTCTACCGGCTGCTCGAAGCGGCCGACCTGGCCGAGCGCGAGCTCGTGCAGACGATCCCGACGACCGACTCGGTGACGATCGTCAGCGGGCTGGCCGGCGTCTTCTCGGGCTATTCGAGACCGGTGCGGCGGATCGCGCAGGAGTTCGGGGTCGACCCGCGCGACGTGTTCTTCGCGCTCGGCAAGCGCGAGGTGATCGCAGGGCAGGAGGACGTGATACTCGAGGTCGCCGCCGAGCTGCGCGCGACGCTCGAAGTCCAAGTCGAGGTCCAGATGGAGATACGCGAGGGGGTGGCGTGATGAGCATGCGCACTGTGGGGCGCTCAGCGGAGGAATCCATACGGGGCGGCGCGCCGCTCCCGCCGACCGGGACGCAGCCGCCGCCGCTGCCGGGGATGCGACCGTCGAACGGCGCCGCGCTGCTCGAGGCGAGCGCGATGACGCCGCACCACGAGGCGCTCGCGCGCCTGCTGTGGCATGCCGAGCAGCGCCGCGAGCCGATCGAGCCGCTGTCGGCCACCTTCCCGGAGCTCGAACTGTGGGACGCCTACCGCGTGCAGGCGATCGGCCGTCAGCTGCGCACTGCCGAGGGGGAGGAGCTGCGCGGCTGGAAGGTCGGCCTCACGAGCGCCGCGATGCAGGAGATGATGGGCGTCGACCAGCCCGACGGCGGCTACCTGCTCGAGTCGATGGTCGTCAACTCCGGCGCGCAGCTGCGCGCCGAGCGCTTCATCCAACCCCGCGTCGAGGCGGAGATAGCGTTCCTGCTCAAGTCAGGCCTGCAGGGTCCCGGCGTGACGCGAGAAGAGGTGCTCGAGGCGACCCAGGCGTTCGCGCCGGCGCTCGAGCTGATCGATTCGCGCATCGCGCAGTGGCGCATCGGGATCGTCGACACCGTCGCCGACAACGCCTCCTCCGGGATGGCGGTGATCGGCGACTGGCACGACGCGGAGGACGTCCGCGTCGAGGAGCTCGGCGTCAGCCTCGCGCTGGGGCCGGAGTGTGTCAGGGGGCGCGGCGACGCGGTGCTCGGCCATCCGGCCGAGGCCGTGGCCTGGCTCGCCGGCATCCTGGCGCAGAGCGGCGAGCGGCTCGAGCCGGGCGACATCGTGCTGCCGGGCTCGGTGGCGCGGGCCGTGCCGATCGCCGCAGGGCAGGCGGCATATGCCACGTTCGACCGCCTGGGGGAGGTGAGCGTGGGCCTTGTCTGACGTCCACACGTCAGATGCCCCGCTCTACCAGGTCGACGCGTACTGCCGCCGCTTCCCCGCCACGGTCACGGCCGCATTGGGGGAGGCCGTGCAACTCGACCGCAGCGCCTTCTATCCGGGGGGCGGCGGTCAACCGCACGACCGCGGCACCGTGACCGACGGAGCGCGCACCTGGTCCCTGACCGGTGCGCGCTCCAGCGCGGGGGAGCGAGGGGTGGCGAAGCCGGCCACGTGGCCGGCTGAGTCGGGCCCCCCGGGGTGGTGGTATGAGCTCGATGCTCCGGCGCCCGAGGCCGGGACCGAGCTCGAATGCGAGCTCGACTGGGAGCGCCGCTACGCGCTCATGCGCACCCACACCGCGCTGCACGTCCTGTGCGCGGTCGTGTGGCGCGACTACGGCGCGAAGGTGACCGGCGCGAACATGGAGCCGCTGAGGGGCCGCATGGACTTCGAGTTCGAGCACCTCTCCGGCGACTTCGTGCGCGAGCTCGAGGAGCGCGTGAACGTCGAGGTCGAGGCGGCGCGCCCGACGCGCGTCGACTTCCTCCCGCGCGAGCAGGCCGACCAGGACCCGGACCTGATCCGCAACAAGGTGAGCCTGCTGCCGCCGTCGATCCGCGTCGTGCGGGTCGTCGCGATCGAGGGGCTCGACCTGCAGGCCGACGGCGGCACGCATGTCGCCGACACGAGCGAGGTGGGGCGCATCGCGCTGCCCTCGTACAAGAGCAAGGGCAGAATCAACAAACGGATCGAGCTCACACTCGACCCAACGTAGGGGGATGGCGATGGGGGACGTGCACCGGCCGGTCGAGAAGCGCCCGGACTTCCCGGCGATGGAGGAACGGATCCTGCAGCGCTGGCGCGGGGCCCGCACGTTCGAACGCTCGCTCGCCGCGCGCGAGGGCGGCCCGGTCTTCAGCTTCTCCGAGGGCCCGCCGACCGCGAACGGCAACCCCGGCTCGCACCACGTCCTGCTGCGCTCGTTCAAGGACACCTACCTGCGCTACAAGACGATGCGCGGCTTCCACGCGCCGCGCAAGGCCGGCTGGGACTGCCACGGCCTGCCGGTCGAGCTCGAGGTCGAGAAGCAGCTCGGCCTGAACTCCAAGCGCGAGATCGAGACGTACGGCATCGCGGCCTTCAACGAGAAGTGCCGCGAGTCGAACGCCTTCTACATCAGGGCGTGGGAGCGGATGACCGAGCGCGTCGGCTTCTGGATCGACCTGGAGGGCGCGTTCCGCACCGGCGATCCGGAGTACGTCGAGTCGGTCTGGTGGTCCTTGCACGAGCTGTGGGACA
>Ga0070692_10000333_pt1 | contig 13645 bp, 10 predicted proteins | sample KBSK1102metaG_FD_64675 | JGI IMG/M metagenome (GOLD analysis project Ga0070692, IMG submission 64675) | Corn, switchgrass and miscanthus rhizosphere microbial communities from Kellogg Biological Station, Michigan, USA - KBS K1-10-2 metaG | ecosystem: Host-associated > Plants > Roots >...
CGGCGGCATCGCCGGCGTCTATTTCCGCGACGGCATCCTCTTCGCCGCCGAGGAAAACTCGCAGGCGAAAGTCGCCCCGCTGATGAAGCAGTAGCCCCTGTCATCCTGAGCCGCCGAAGGACGGTCGAAGGACCCCCCCTCCTGATAATGCGGAGGTCGGCTTTCACCAGGCAAGCACTTGGCGGGGTCCTTCGACCGCGCTTCGCCGTCTCAGGATGACAGCGATCCTCCGGAATCGCGCCGTCGGTGCCTTCGTTCCACTTCCCGCATGCCCATTTACGAGTACCAGTGCACGAAGTGTAATGACCGCACCGAGGTCATTCAGAAATTTGCCGATCCTCCATACGCCGCGTGCGAAAAGTGCGGCGGCGAGGTGCGAAAGTTGATGTCGGCGCCGGCGATCCAATTCAAAGGCTCCGGCTTCTACAAGACCGACTACGCCAGTGCATCATCGAAGGCGGAGACGAAGGCAGGATCATCGGAAACGAAGAGCGATTCGTCCGGCGACAGCAAGCCCTCGGAAACGAAGAGCGAGACGAAATCGGAATCGAAGTCCGAGACGAAGAGCGAAACAAAAACCGAGTCCAAATCACCATCCAAGGCGGAGTCCAAGAGCTCCGACTAAAAACCACATGGGTAAAGTCCGGCAGTTCAAGCAGCGAGCTGACTCGATGCTCGAAGAAGTCTTCCGGTCTCTGTTCGAAGAGATCGATACGGAGAAGATTCGCCGCGATGTGATTGCGCTCAAGGAGAGCGCGCCCGATTTCCAGTCCCGCGAGCATGCGCGCCTCCTGGTCCGCCGCACCGCGCTCCGCTGCGCCGCCGCCGGCGCGGTCTCCGGCCTCCCCAGCGGTCTGATCGCGATCGGCTCCCTCGGCGCGGAGTTGGCCTTCCTCGTTTTCCAGCAGTTTCGCCTGATCCTCGGCATCGCGACGGTCTACGGCCACGAGCCGTCGCAGCGCGAACGCTTCGCCGAGGCGATGTCGTGCCTGGCGTATGCATCGGGCGTCGGCATCGGGAAGCAGGGCATCGCCACCATGCTCGAATCCGCCACCGCGGAAGGCGGGATGATCGCGGAGAAGCTCGGCGCGAACTTTTTCCGCGAACGGCTGGCGAAGGCGATCCCGTTCGTCGGCGTTGCCGCGGGCGGCGCGCTGAACTACGTATCGGTCCGCGCCGTCGGCCGCGCCGCGATCAAGTTTTACGAATCGCAGATCGACGCCGGAGTCGCGGACGAGATCTGGGCCGAAGGCGACCGCGAGCACGCATGAGGACACCGAGCGCTCTGTGATCTCTGTGCCTCCATGGTTAGCGTTTTTGCGCGCAAAAATGAGGAATGTGACGCGCGAAACGGCCGTTTGAGCGCGGTAACTGAGCATGGGCAAATACGCAATGGATTCGACGATGGAAGTCCGCTCGCCAATTTTTGAGCGGCGACGCCTCCGCCGCATTCGCATGATCGTGGAGCTCACGTTCAATCTCGTCGGCAGCGACATGACCGTGTCGCACCGCGAGGCGCGATGCCTCGTCCGTTGCGCGCGCAAGGCGATCCTCGAGCTCCATCCGGGATTCGAGCAACGTTACGAACGCATCGTCCGCCCCTACTTCGAGCGCGTCCTGGCCAGCCGCTGGCCGCACGAACAGGCGCTCGACGACGACTGCTGCGACGTCGTTAATTAGCTCCTGCTTCCAACTCCCGCACAACTCTAATGTCGCCGAACTGCGCTTTGGCGCGTGCGATCTCTTTCCGCGCCGCATCGCGGAACTCCGCATTCGCGTAGCCGATGCCCGGGTCGTCGGGCACGAGAAAGCGGTACTCGATCGGATCGAGGCGTTCGCGCGGAAACGCATCGCGCCGCGCGAAGACCATCGCCGCATCGTCAAAAGCGATCAACGCCCAGTCGCGCCGGCGATAGCGGACGAGCGACGCAGGCAACGTCCGCTTTTCGCCGCTGGCAACGTCGAGCACTTCGACCTTCTCCGATTGGTATTCGTCGACCGCCAGGACGAGGCTGTACTTCGCGATCATCGCGTGCCAGGCGCGGCTGTCGTGATGCGCAACCGCATCGTCGGCGATGAAATCGCGAAACAGCTCGTTGCGGCCGTCGGTCAATGCGCGCCGTTCGGGATAGAACGTCCACTCGATCAACCCGCCGAACTGATCGACGTTGTAGATGTTCCCCGCGAGCTTGTACGACCGCAGCGCCGCGACCGCGCGCGTGGGAAAGCGTTCAGCGTCGATCCCGGGACGATGCACGTCGTGCTGAAACGCCCACGCCAGCGGAATGAGCGCGCAGGCCGCGACCCCATTCGATACGCGCTTCGAAATGTTGCCGAGCGGCGGCACTAGCAGCGGCAGGGCCGCGAAATAGAGTCCCTGATTGCGTACGTACCGGATAGCCAGCGCCGCCAGCAGGACGAACATCACAAACCGCCACGCGTTGGCCCGTTTGTCGCGCGTGCCGATGAACAGCAGCACCGCTGCCCCGATCGTCACGTACAGCAGCGGAAAAAACGCGAATGACGACGGCAGCCACTCCGCGTTGACAAACGTCCCGCCGTGAATTTCGGAAGTGAGCCGCAGCGGCGCGACGACCGCGTTCCAGCCGTAGGGGTTTACGAGCAACGCGACGGCGCTGGCGATCACCACGACGACCCGCCGCCAGGCCGGCGGCGGGCCGCCGGCGCTACGAAGCGTCGAGATCAGCGCCAGCAACGGCGCCAGCAACGCCGAGGGATGCACATTGATCCAGATGATCGTCAGGCATGCGTAGGCGATCGTCAGCGGAACAATCCGCAGCCGCGAACCGAGCAATCCGATCGCGATCACGATCAGCAGCGCCGCGGCGGCGGCAGGGCGGACGCCCAGCCGATCGGACGCACCGGCGAAGGCAACGGTCGCGATGAGAAGCGCCACGCCCGCATCCTGCGACGCGATGAGAACGCCGGTCGCAAAGATCGCTGCTGCAAGCAGCGCGCTGATGATCGAAATCCCCGCGTCGCCGCCGATTCCGTGCAGCGCATAGAGCACGATCTGGTACAGCCACTCCCCATTGATCCAGGGAACATGCGCGCTCGCGACCGTCAGCGGATCAACGCGCGGAATGGCGTGGTGCTCGACGATCCAGCGGCCGGTAGTCAGGTGCCAGAAGTAATCGTAGCTGCGGACCGGCACGACGGCGGCGATGGCGGCCAGCACGAAGAACCCTGCGGCCGCAATCCGCTTCGTCATTGGGCCGCAAGTTTATCCTGAGGCCGCTGAGCTGGCGACGGAGCATGGAGCGCTGGCGTCCTCGCCGGCTGGCCAGGCGTGCGTCCCGCCGCCTACCCGCCAGAGCGCAGGATTTACCAAGCACCGCGGCGGCGAGGACGCGCGCCGAGCCAGCCGGCGAAGACGCCGGCGCTCCGTAGTCCTCGGCGATTGGCGCAGCGCTACGACGAACTTGGCAGCGACGAATTCACCGGCGGCGTCGGTGGCGCGGGAGCAACGGGCGGCACCGGAGGCGGCGCGGCCGTATCGATCTTGATGTCGCCGTTCACCGTGGTGATCCGCAGCTCGTAACGGCCGCCGTTCACTTCGCCGGAAACGCGGCGGCTGCCGGGATGCGAATGGATGTTCAGCGGGAAAGCCGCTTCGATGTCGCCGTTCACCTGCGAGAAATCGCCCGTGAACGACGCGCTCAGAGGAAGCGCTGCGGTCACGCCGCCGTTCACGGTCTTCAGCGTCGCGCCCTGGAACGACTTGCCGAAGCGCGCCTCGATCCGGCCGTTCACCGTATGCGCTTCCACTTCGCTCGATCCCGGCGTATCGATGTTCACCCGGCCGTTGACCGTCACCGCGCGCATCTCGCCGTCCACGCCGTGCGTTGCGATCCGGCCGTTCACCGTACGCAGATCGAGCGCCACGGAAGCTGGAACGCGAAGGTCGTAATCGACGCGCGTTTCATTGCCGAAGCTGAAGAAGTGAAACTTGCGATGCTCGTTCCTGCGCCCGATGACCAGCGTGTCGCCGTTCAGTTCGGTCGTGAAGTAGCCCTGATTTTCCTGGTTCTGTTTGGGAGCGACGCGGCTGCGGACCGTGGCCTCCATCGTGATCTCGCTGTCGGAGCCGGCGTCGATGTTGATCGCGCCGTCGATCTCCCGCACCTCGATGTGCTTGATCGCGCCGGCGGGCCAGCGGCGCTCGATGTGCGCCGTCCGGCGCTCCATCACGGCTCCGCAGCCGGTCACCAGGACCAGCGATGCGAGTGAATAGATGATGCGATTCCGGCTGTTCATAGACACCTTGCAGCAGGAAGGTACGAAAACGAAAGGAAAGGGTTTCCGATCCAACTTATAGCGATGACCGACGGCTCCCAGACCACCCTACTTCGCATCGCCGCCTTCCTGGTCGATGCCCTCTCGATTTCGCTCCTGCTCGTCCTTCCCGCGGCGCTGCTGAGCTACACCCTCGCCTGGATCGGCGGCGAGATCAAGGCGATCCAGATCGTCTGGTACGTGGCGCTGGCCATCGTCATCGTGGCCATGCTCTTCCGCGACGGCTGGCGCGGCCGTTCCCTCGGCAAGCAGATCCTCGGCCTGCGCCTGGTCACGCCGAACGAGCGCCCGTGCGGCTACCTCCGCAGCCTGGCCCGCAATTTCGGCCTGGTCGTGCCGGGATGGAACCTCGTCGAAGTCGTCCTCGTCGTCGCCGGCAAGCGCCGCCTCGGCGACAAGATCGCGAAGACGACCGTCACGGAGGAGTAGTCACCAGCACAGACAGGAGTTTCTGTGCCACATGCCTCGATTGAGGTTCCTGAACTGATCGGTGTGCTCGGGAAGCCGAGTGTGGCACAGACACTCTTGTCTGTGCCTTGGACTCAGACGAGCAGCCGCTTTTCGACGAGCGCCTTCGCAAACTCCTCCGCCCGCGACAGCCGAACATCGAAGTCGAACTCATTGGTTTCGCCGAAATGCTCAGCCGCCAGCACCACGTGCGGCGCATCGATCAACCGGTAGACGACGCCAAGCTGATCGAACGGCACCGTGATGCGAAAGCGCTTGTAGACGTACCGGTCGTCGATCGATGCGACCTTCAGTGCCTCCGCCGCCGTTTCGCGATATGCCCTCGAAAGACCGCCCGTTCCGAGTTTCACCCCGCCGTACCAGCGCACGACGACGACCGCCGTATCGTAGAGAACCAGTCCCTCGATCGCGCTGAGGATCGGTTTCCCGGCGGTGCCCGATGGCTCGCCGGCGTCCGCGCTTCGCGCCCGGATCTCTCCGTTCGCAAACAGCCGGAACGCCCAGCAGAGATGCGTCGCGTCGTAATGCGTTTTCGTCAGCGCAGCCAGCTCCGCGAAAAATGCCGCCTCGGTCTCGACATGAAACGCGATGCCGAGGAACTCGGAGCGATCGATCTTCTGTCGGAACTCGGCGGCGGCTGCGACGGTGCGGTAGTGATCGATCACGGACTCATATAATCCGCCGCATGTTCAAGATCGAAGAGCTTTTCGCACGTGAGATCCTCGATTCGCGCGGCAATCCGACCATCGAAGTGGACTGTCTGCTCGAGTCCGGCGCCCTCGGCCGGGCGGCCGTTCCATCCGGCGCGTCGACCGGCTCGCGCGAGGCTCTCGAGCTCCGCGACAACGACAAGAAGCGCTACCTCGGCAAGGGCGTCCGCAACGCCATCGACAACGTCGACATCATCGCCAAGGAAGTCGAGGGGATGGATTCGCGCGAGCAGGCCATGATCGATCTGCTCATGAAACAGATCGACGGCACGGAGAACAAAGGCAACCTCGGCGCGAATGCGATTCTCGGCGTCTCGCTGGCCGTCGCGCGCGCGGCATCCGAAGCTTCGGGACTGCCGCTTTTTCAATACCTCGGCGGTCCCGGCGCGCGCACGCTGCCGGTTCCGATGATGAACGTCATCAACGGCGGCGCGCACGCTGACAACAACCTCGATGTGCAGGAGTTCATGATCATCCCCGCCGGCTTCGACGATTTCAGCGACGCCCTTCGCGCCGGCGCGGAGACGTTCCATCAGCTCAAGAAGATCCTGCACGACCGCAAGCTGACCACGGCCGTCGGCGATGAAGGCGGCTTCGCGCCCGATCTGAAATCGAATGCCGAGGCGCTCGATCTGATCCTGTCGGCAGTGAAAGCAGCGGGCTACAACGCCGGCGAGCAGATCTTCCTCGGCCTCGACGTCGCCGCTTCCGAGTTCTTCGAGAAAGGCACGTACAACTTCGAAGGCGCGAAACGCAGCAGCGCCGAGATGGTGGCGTACTACCAGGAGCTCCGCGCGAAGTATCCGATCATCTCCATCGAAGACGGCATGTCGGAAGGCGATTGGGACGGCTGGACCGCGCTGACGAAGGCCATGGGCGCGAATACGCAGCTCGTCGGCGACGACGTCTTCGTCACGAACCCTGCGATTCTGTCGAAAGGAATCGAGCAGGGCGTCGGCAACGCGATCCTGATCAAGGTGAATCAGATCGGCACCCTGACCGAAACGCTCGACGCCATCGAGATGGCCAAGCGCGCCGGCTACCGCTCCGTCATCTCGCACCGCTCCGGCGAAACGGAGGACTCGACGATCGCCGACCTTGCCGTCGCCACGAACGCGGGCCAGATCAAGACCGGCTCGTTGTCCCGCAGCGAGCGCATCGCCAAGTACAACCAGCTTCTGCGCATCGAAGAAGAGCTAGGCGATGCGGCGGTTTTTGCGGGGAAGAGCATCTTCCGAGCGCTTTGATATGCGCGTAGTCTGTGCTTTGGCTACCGCGCCGGCTTGACCAGGATCCCCAGCTCCCGAATCTGATACGCCAGCGCCTGGCGCGACATGTTGAGCGACGCGGCGGCGCGGTTCTGATTGCCATTCGCCTGCAGCAGCGACTTCTCGATCAGGTCGCGGCGGAAACGCATCACGGCATCCTGATACGAGCTGATACCGCCACCTCCTCGGACGACGGCGTTCCGCATTCGCTCCGGCAGGTGCTCGATGTCGATCGCCGGCGCTTCACCCGCCAGCGCGTGCGCGGCGCGAATCGTGTTCTGCAGCTCGCGCACGTTGCCGGGCCAGCGATAGGAGACGAAGATCGACTCGGCATCGGCGGTGAGTTTCGAAGGTCCGCCGCGGCTTTTCTCGTGCTCCTTCCGCAGAAAGAACGACGCCAGCATCGGGATGTCCGGCGCGCGGTCGCGCAGCGGCGGCAATGCGATCTCGATTCCGCCGATGCGGTAGTAGAGGTCTTCGCGGAAGCGTCCGTCTTCGACCGCGGACTCCAGCTTGCGGTTCGTCGCGCTGACGATGCGCACGTCGGCGGTGCGATTGACGGTGTCGCCGACACGGCGGAACTCGCCTTCCTGCAGGAAGCGCAGAAGCTTCGCCTGCGCCGTCAGCGGCATCTCGCCGATCTCGTCGAGAAAGAGCGTTCCGCCTTCGCTCGTCTCGATGAGGCCCGCGCGATCGCGGTCCGCGCCGGTGAACGCGCCGCGCACGTGGCCGAAGAGTTCGCTCTCGATCAGGTTCTCCGGCAGCGCGGCGCAATTCACGGCGGTGAACGTCTTTCCGCGCCGGGGCGAATGGCGATGCACGGCGCGCGCGACGAGCTCCTTTCCCGTGCCGGACTCGCCGAGGATGCAGACGGGGACGTCGCGGCGGGCCACGCGCGTGATGAGCGTGAAGATCTCGCGCATAGCGGGCGAGTCGCCGATGATCCCGTCGATCGCCTCGCTCTTCGCCACGGTCACGCTCTCGTTCTGCTCGATCACGCGCCGCATGCGGTGATGCTCGGCGCGCGTGCGAAAGAGCGCCGCCAGCGCATCGCGCGATTCCGGCGTCCACTGGCTGATGCCGTCGACGAAGAGAATTTCGCGCTCGCTGCAGACGACCCAATCGTTTCTGACGGCCGCCAGGACGTGATCGAGCTCCGCGGCGGGGAGCGCGGGAAGCGATCCGATCTCCTGCCACTGCCCGAGGCGGTTGCGCGTGGCAAAACGCCACAGAGTGGGAACGAAATCGCGCGGCGTGAATGGAAACTCGCGCAGAGCTGCCTCGCGGAGGAAGCGGATCTCGATCGGTCCCGCCGCCGTCTCGCGCTTCGGCAACTCGATCTTCATCTCCGCGGCGAGCGACTCCGCGAGCGCCTGATCGCCGCGGCCGAGCGCGTCGCGGAAGCGTTTCAGTTTGGCCGAACCGGTGGTGGCGGTTCCGAGGTCGGTGACACCGCCATCGCGGCGCACGCGCATCGCGTCGTGGCGTCTCGTCAGTTCCACATTGCCGGAGGCGCCGGTCGAACGCAGCGGCGAGTCGCGACCTTCGATCCAATCGATCTCATCGAGGATCAGCGCGGCCGCCTCGCGGATCTGCGGTGAGAAATCGGCGTCGAGAATCGCCTGCGCGGATCGCGCGGCATCGGAGAAGCGGCCGCGCGAGAAATCGAGATGCGCGGCGATCATGTCGAGTTCGCGAAGCCGCCGATCGTCGCCCGTGCCGCGATAGAAATGCCGCAGACGGTGCAGCCGCTGCGCCGCGTGCGCCCACTGCCCGTCGTCGGCCGCGAGGTAAGCGAGGATGAAGAGGATGCCGCCGGCCGCGCGGTCGCCCTGCGTCTCCTCGATCAGCGCCAGCGTACGCAGCGCCTCGTCGCGCGCCTCGGGCCACGCGCCGGCCGTGAAGAGAACGAAGATGCGGTCGAGCGCCGCGTCGATCCGCTCGGCGACGCAACGCGCACGGTCGAGCGAGTCGGCTGCATGTTGCGCCCCCGCTTCGAAATCGCGTTCGGAGACGGCCAGATAGAACGCCAGCCGCGACGTCAGGTAGTGATCCGGCGGCGGCCGTTCGCCGATTTCGCCGTTCGTCTCGTGCGCGAGCAACGCGCGGAGGTAGGCAAGCTTCGCGCGCTCGTCCGCGGTCGCGGGCGAACACGCGACCAGCGCGTCGCGCATCTCGTCGTACCGCGCTTCGATGTAGAGCAGATCGGCGCGAAGGGCCGCTGCTTCGAAGGGGCGGGAGGTCATCCGCTCCAACCGCGCCAGCGCCGTAGCGTAATCGCCTATCCGCCGTTCGATCCGCGCCAGCAGCAGTTCGTGTGCCTCGCCGGTCACGAGTTGCGCGACGTCGCGCGCATCGCGATAGCGCCCGCCGTCGATCAGCGCCGATGCGAGCGTCTCCGCCAGCGCCGGCGTCAGCGCGTGGCGCGGCATCGTCCGCAGCACCGGCAGCGCGTCCGCGGCCGGAGCACGTTCGAGGAGCGTTGCCGCCGCGCGTGCATCGCCTGCGTCGACCAGCAGCGCCGCGGCCGCGGGGAGATCCGTTTCCGCCAGAACCTCGGCCGCAACGCGGCAGAGTGTCGACTGCGACGATAGGGGAATCAGTTGCCTCGCCGCATTGCGCACGCCTTCGGATGCGAAAACGAGATACCCGTCTTCGACCGACGTAATCCCCTCGACCGCGAGATCCTCCGTTCCTTCTCCGAACATGAGTTGCCGGAAAAACGCGGATGCGACGCCGAGCTGCGTTCGCCTGCCGAGAAGCGCGATCGCGGCGACGTACGACCGGAGCGGCTCGCGCAGCGCCGCCAGCGCTGGGACGTGTTCGTCGGCCGGCAGCGTGCCGGATTCAAGGAAGCGCGGGAATGCGTCCGACTCGACCAAGGCCTCCAGCGACGCGCGCCCATCGATCCGCTCCTCGATCGCACGCAACGCGCTGAGCGACGGCGCCACGACGAAGAAGCGCGCCGGCGGCAGATCGACGTCGCCGCGGTCGCCGGCAATCCGCACACCGGCGTTCGCTGCGCCGAGCATTTCGATCACGCGCAACGAAGCGCCATCGAATCGTTCGCGATTCACCAGCGCAAAAATCAGCCGATGCTTTGCGGTCGCCTCGACGACGCGTTCGACGATCTCGCTCTCGCTCCGTTTCTCGAGCGGACCGGCGATCGACGAAAGAGGACTGATGGCGGAGTAGCGGCGCAACGGAGACGCGTCGTCGCCGAGCGCAAAGAGCTGTTCGCTGCCGAGGGACGCAGCATTGCGAATGCTTTCGATTGCGTCCGACCCGCGAAAGCTGAGCGTCTTTCCACGCAGCACGTCGTTGAGCCCATCCGCCCCGGGCGATGCGATCTCGCCGCACGCCGCCTTCCGCATCCAGCGAAGATCCGCCGCTGCGTCGCCGCGCAAACGTCCATCGATTTCGAGATAAACGGACTCCGCGCGTCCCCACGACTGCCGCAACGCTTCCAATCCCGTCGCGCCGACCGCCTCGGCGAACTGGTGGATCACCGTCAGCGCCGGCAGTGCTTCGTCGCTGACGGCCCGCGCCCCGATGCGCATCAGCCGGCAATCGTTCCCCCGCTTCCGCACCACCGCCCACTCCGCCGGATCGTATTCGGCGTCCGAAAACCCTGCGAACTGCAGCAGCGCCTGATGCGCCGCGAACTGCGCCACCAGCGACAGCCGGTCGCGTGCACCAAACTCTCCGCCCTCGGCAAGCAACGATGCGTCGATGGAAATCTCCGGCCCAAAGCCATCGACCCACGGCAGCGTCGAATGCCGCAGCGTGGCGATGAATGCGCGATCCCACCCGAAGACACGAAGATCGACCGCGATCGTCGACCGCGCGCGCCGGACTGTGCCGCGCATGGACATGTAATCAGGTGAGGAACGGCGAGAGGATTTCCCTACCCTCGACGGCTAACCGCTCCGTCCGCGGCACCGTCAAACGCACGGAGGACACCATGAAGCGATCCGTTTCTCTTGCTATCGCGTTTCTTCTCACCGCGGCGATCTGCAATGCGTCGCGGCGCGATTCCTACGTTCTGCACTTCGGCCGCAGCAACTCGACGACGATCAGCGGCTCGCTCGAAGATTTCAACGCCGTCCGCGGCACGCTGAGCGGCGACTATCTCTGGATCCGTCACAACGGCCGGGCGTACGTCATCACCGATCGCGCGCGGCTGGCCGAGGCGTGGGACTACTTCGCGCCGCAACGGGAGCTGAGCCCGAAGCAGCGGGCGATCGAGGACGAGACGCGGAAGCTGGAACGGGAGAGCGATGGCCTTGAGGATGTCCAGGACGACCGCGCGCTAACCCGCGCCGAACGATCCCGGCTCGACGAGTTGCACGCACAGGAACGGGAGCTGAGCCGCCGCGAGAAAGCACTCGACGATCGCGAAGAGGAGTTGGACCGCATCGCCGAGGCTAGGTTGTGGCAGCTCGTCGACCGCGCGATCCGGGAGGGAGCGGCGCGGATGGTTCGTTAGACCGCAATCACGTCGTCAGGCCTACTTTTCTGATCAACGCGATGAAGCGCGGGTCTTTTCGCAGGGTGTCGAGGGACGGGTCGACCTTCAGCCAGACGGCGGATTCCGATCGGTCGTTGTATACCTGTTCTAGATTCTTCATTGCTTCGTCATTGTTTCCTAGTGCCGCATAAATGCGAGCCAGGAACAGTGGGAGCGTGTAGGTGGAGCGGGCGCGGAGTTCGTCCATTGCGCGCAAGGCCTCGGCGCGATTGCCGGCGCGGGCGTTGATCATTCCCCAGTTCGTTATCAGAAGTTGTTTGTGGCCGCCGAGCTGCATTGCTTTTTGCATCAGGGCGAGAGCCTGCGGCATGTCGTCTTTGCGGTAGGCGATCTGGGCTTCGAGATAGTAAACGTAGGGGAAACTCGAATCGAGATCGAGGGTATGTTTGGCGGCCTCGATCGCTTCGTCGTCGCGGCCGGCGAAGAATAGCGTGCGGCCTATGTCCCAGCTTGCCGTGACGGAGAGCGGATCGAGTTCCGTGGCGCGGCGCTTCTCGACGAGAGCCTCGTCAAAGCGGCCCATCGCCACGAGAAAGTCGCCGTACATACGATGAGCATCGGTGTCATTCGGATTCAATGCGATCGCGCGCTGGAATTCTTTTTCCCCTTTTGCGAAATCCCAGTCGTACCAGACCAGCGCCAGCGCCATGCAGGTGTGCGCCGGCGCCAGGGAGTCGTCCAGCGCCAATGCGCGCTCGGCGGCTTCGCGCACGCGCGGCATTGCCTCGCGCGGAGGGAGGAAAAGATTCGCGAGGTTGAAATACGCCGACGCCAGACCGGCGTATGCCAGTGCGTACGTCGGATCACGCTCGATCGACTGATTGAAATAGTCGATCCCTTTTCGAGCGCCTTCTTCATCGTTGTATTTCGTTGAAAAATAGCGGCCCTTTAGATAAAGCTGAAATGCTTCGTTGCTTTCGGGACGGCGCCGGCTCATCAACTTTCGCTCATCGCCCGTAAGGTGCGGCTGCAATTGTGACGAGATTTCCTCGGACAAATCCTTTTGCAGCTCGACGACGTCCGCGACATTCCGGTCGTACTGTTGTCCCCAGACCTGCGTGCCGCGCTTGACGTCGGTTAATGAGGCCCGCACGACAATCGTGTTTCCGCGTTGGATCAATCGCCCCGTGACGACGCCGCGGACATTGAGCTCTCGTCCGACCGCCAGCGGATCCGTATTTTTGCCCTTGTAGCGGAAAACCGTACTGTGTGCGATGACTTTCAGTTCCGTCAGCTGGGACAGTGAATCGGTGATGCTGTCGGTCAAGCCATCGCTGAGATATTCGCTGTTGGGGTTTCCCGACGCATTGACGAACGGCAGCACGGCAACGCTGTCGATACGGTCCGCGAAAAGGCTGCTCTTGATGATCGTGTAGGCTGCGATTGCCGCCAGCGCAACGATGACGATTCCCATGATGATGACGATGCGCGAATCGCGGAGTGCGCGCGGCAGTGCAAAGCCCCGGCGCGAGGAGATGGGAAACGTCATCTGCGCCGTCGGCTGCTGCTCGAATCCCGGCTCGGAAAAGTGGCGATGCATCTCCAGCGAATTGAGCCGGTTGTCGAACTCGAGCTCGCGCCGCAACGTATGCAGATCGCCGAGGAGCTGGCGCGCGGACGCGTAGCGGTTGACGCGATCCTTCTCCAGCAGCTTGAGGATGATGTGGTCGAGCTCGGGCGGGACGCCGTTGACGTAGTGCGACGGCGGCTTCGGAACTTCGTTCACGATGGCGTTGGCGATGTCGATGAAGTTATCGCCGCGCACCGGCGGCTGGCCGGTCACCATCTCGTACATCACCGCGCCGAGGGAGTAGAGGTCGGAGCGCGCGTCGGGCTGCTGCGCGCGCGCCTGCTCGGGCGAAATGTAGAGAAGCGTGCCCATCACCGCGCCGGTGGAGCTGTCTTTCAGCGCTGACTCCGGCTCGGCCAGTTTTGCCAGGCCGAAATCGAGCACTTTCACGTATCCATCGGGCCGGAGCATGATGTTTTCCGGCTTGATGTCGCGATGGATGATGCCCGCGTCATGCGCCGCGGCCAGCGCGCTGGCGACGCCGATCGCGACGTCGAGGACTTCGCCGACGGTGAGCCGCCTCTTCGCCATCCGCTCGCGCAGCGTTTCACCTTCGATGTATTCGGTAGCGATGTAGTGCACCGAATCGTCGTGGCCGATTTCGTAGATGGTGAGGATGTTCGGATGATTGAGCGCCGAGGCCGCGCGCGCCTCGCGCTGGAACCGGCGGACGCGCTCTTCGTCGCGCGTGAAGCGCACCGGCAGGAGCTTGAGCGCGACCTTGCGGTTGAGCGTCTCGTCTTCGGCGAGATAAACCTCGCCCATTCCGCCGGCGCCAATG
>Ga0070692_10000336_pt1 | contig 13607 bp, 7 predicted proteins | sample KBSK1102metaG_FD_64675 | JGI IMG/M metagenome (GOLD analysis project Ga0070692, IMG submission 64675) | Corn, switchgrass and miscanthus rhizosphere microbial communities from Kellogg Biological Station, Michigan, USA - KBS K1-10-2 metaG | ecosystem: Host-associated > Plants > Roots >...
TGGTGGTCAACATCGGCGACATGCTGCAGCGGCTGACCAACGGCGTGCTGCGCTCGACCACGCACCGGGTGGTCAACCCGCCGCCCGAGCGGCGCGGCCATTCGCGCTACTCGATGCCCTTCTTCCTCCACTTCCGGCCGGATTTCCTGATCGAGACGCTGCCGAGCTGCATCACGCCCGAGCGGCCCAACCTCTACCCCGAGCCGATCACCGCCCACGACTACCTTCTCGAGCGCCTGCGCGAGATCAAGCTCGTCTAAGCTCCTCCCCGTCCCGGGGAGGAGCTTCAGCCCGCATCCTTCAAATTGTCCGGACCGAAGCCGTGGGGGATAAGCGCGGAAATCCGGTCCACCCGCAGCTCCGTCCCGTCGCCGTTGGCGGAGATCACCTCCACGTCCACCCCCGCCACCTGCGCGGCCTCGAGGATCGACTGGCGGCAGCCGCCGCACGACGTGACGACCGCATCCCCGGCCAGCGCGCCGTCGCGCACATGGCCGCCGGCCACCGCGATCCGCGCCACCTTGGCCAGCCCGAACGCCGCCTGCGCCGCCGTCAGCGCGGCGATCTCGCCGCAGACGCCGAGGCGGTAGCAGGCATTCTCCATGTTGGCGCCCGTGGCGACCGCGCCGTCGATCGATTCGATCGCGCAGCCGACCGAGAAGCGGGAGTAAGGCGCATAGGCCTTGAGCGCCGCGGCGCGCGCGCGCTCGACCAGCGCCTGGGTGGATTCGTCCGTCATGGGCTTGGGTCATAGCGGTGCCGTGGCCAAAGCGTAACTGGCGCGGCGGCGCCGGGACGCTACGGTGCGCCGCGTCCGCCGGCGCGATTCGGGGCAGCGCCGCTCCGGATTCGTGGCCGAACCGCGTAATCGAGGAGCCTGCCCGATGCCCCGCCGCTTCCGTCTCGCCATCGCCGCCGCCGCGGCGGCGTCTCTCCTCACCGTCGGCGCCGCGCCGGCTTATGGCTGGGGGCGCACCGGCCACCGCGTCATCGCCGCGATCGCCGATCAGAATCTGAGCGGCCTCGTTCGCGCCAACGTCCGCGCCATCCTCGGCACCGAGAGCCTGGACGAGGCGGCGACCTGGCCGGACGAGATGCGCTCCGACCCCGATCCCTTCTGGCAGAAGACGGCCACACCCTGGCATTATGTGACGATCGCGGGCCACGAATATGACGTCGCGCCGCCGGAGGGCGACGCGATTACCGCACTGCGCCGCTTCACCGCAATACTGCGCGACCCGTCGGCGTCGCTCAAGGACCGGCAGCTGGCTTTGCGCTTCGTCGTCCACCTGGTCGGCGACCTTCACCAGCCCCTCCATACCGGCAACGGCACCGACAGGGGCGGCAACGACGTCAAGGTCACGTTCGACGGGCGGCCGACCAACCTTCATTCGGTCTGGGATTCGGGCCTGGTCGACGAGGAGCAGCTGTCGTTCAGCGAATATGCGGCGCGGCTGGAACGGCGGACGACGCCCGAGCAGACGCTCGCCTGGTGGGACGCGAACCCGCTCGACTGGGTCCGCGAGAGCGCCGCGATCCGCGACACCATCTATCCCAAGGACCCGAAGCTGGGCTGGGATTATTCCTACCGGATGCAGCCGATCGTCCGCCAGCGCCTGGCCCAGGGCGGCGTGCGGCTCGCCGCCTATCTCGACTGGGTGTTCGCCAAGGCCCAGGTGCCGGAGGCTGGGCCCGCGAGGACTCGGCGGCACGGGTAAAGGAGTTGCCTCCCTGCCGCGAAGCGGTGGGGAGGGGGACCACCCAAAGGGTGGTGGAGGGGTCTTTGCGGGGGCCTAAGAATTTGTATTCGGGCGACCCACTGCGGAACGCGTGAATACCCCTCCACCAGCTGCGCTGGTCCCCTCCCCATCGCGACGCGATGGGGAGGCACATTTTTACCTAAACGGCGGCTCGTCGAAGCTGCGGAGCTTGCGCGAGTGGAGGTTCGCGCCGTCTTCCTTGAGGAAGCGGAGCGCCTCGATGCCGATGCGCAGATGCTGGCTGATCGCGCGCTCGTAGAAGGCATTGGCCTGGCCGGGCAGCTTGATCTCGCCGTGGAGCGGCTTGTCGGAGACGCAGAGCAGGGTCCCGTAGGGGACCCGGAAGCGGTAGCCCTGGGCCGCGACGGTGGCCGATTCCATGTCGATGGCGACGGCGCGGGACTGGTTGAAGCGCACCGACGACTGGCTGTAGCGCAGCTCCCAATTGCGGTCGTCGGTGGTGACGACGGTGCCGGTCCTCAGGCGCCGCTTGAGCGACTGCGGCTCCTCGCCGGTCACCTTTTCCGCAGCCTCGAACAAGGCCTGCTGGACTTCGGCGATGGCCGGGAGGGGGACCTCGGTCGGCAGCACGTCGTCGAGCACATGGTCGTCGCGCAGGTAAGCGTGGGCGAGGACATAGTCGCCGATCGTCTGGCTTGGCCGCAGCCCTCCGCAATGGCCGATCATCAGCCATGCTTCGGGCCGCATGACGGCGAGATGGTCGCAGACCGTCTTCGCGTTGGACGGCCCGACGCCGATGTTGACGAGGGTGATACCGCCGCCGTTGGGCGCGATGAGGTGGTAGGCAGGCATCTGGTGCTTGCGCCAGCCGCCCTCGGTCACCTGGGCCACCGCGTCGGGCGTATCGGCGGTGACGAACACGCCGCCCGCCGCCGAGAGCGCCTCGTAGGGGCTGCCCTCGCGCTTCAGCTCGTCGACCGCCCAGCGCACGAACTCGTCGACGTAGCGGACATAGTTGGTGAACAGGAGGTAGCGCTGCGTGTGCTCGGAGGGCGTACCGGTATAGTGCCTGAGGCGCGCGAGGCTGAAGTCGACGCGCGGCCCGTCGAACAGCGAGAGCGGGCGGCTCGGCCGCAGCGCATGGTCCCAGGTGCCGTCCGCGATCTCGTCGCCGATATGGGCAAGCTCGGTGGTCGGGAACCAGCGGCCGAGGTCGGCGGCGAGCGCGCCGTCGAGCCTCAGGTCGTCGGTGCCGTCGAGGACATAGGGGTAGGGGATTTCGCTCGCCGAGCGGCCGACCGACAGCTCGACGTCATAGTCGGAGGTGAGGAGCTCGAGCTGCTCGGTCAGATATTTGCGGAACAGCCGCGGCTTGGCGATGCTGGTGGCGTAGCGGCCCGGCCGGTTCAGGCGGCCGTAGGCGCGGGTCGGAAAGGCGGTCGGCTTGAGGTTGCGATAATCGACCCGGAGCTCGGGATAGGCGAACAGGCCCTTGGCCCGCGCCTGCGGGTCGGGCCGCTCGCCGTCCGTCAGGTAGCGCGCGAGCGCGGAGCGGAGGGCGGCGGTCGATTCGTCGGCGATGGCGGCGAGCGAATCGATGAGCGCGGGGATGTCGTGCTGGCGGGTCATCGGGCGGCCTTCCCGGCCGCTGTGCCGGCCCGGTGCCGGCGGTGCGTGTCTGTCGTTGTCATCCCAGCCCCTTAAGCGAAGAGGCGGCCCCGCGCAAAGACGCGCGGCAGGGGCAGACCGTGGCGGATGGGCAACGGTCGGGCGAGAAATCGCTTGTTCATCTCCGAGTCAGCCAATCGTTCCGGCACCGTGTCTTGGTGCAATGGCGCGGCTCGGCTATCGGAGCTGAGAGGCGATTCTTGCGGGGGAATCTCTTCCAAGGCAGCATAGGTCAGGAAGGCCGGGCCGCGACTGCGTGGTCGTCCTTCCGGGCGAAATATTATTGCAACACGGCTGGTGCAGGGCGTCCCGCGATGTCCAGGCAAGGGGTTGAGGCAAAATGAGAAAGTTTACACTGCTGTGCGCGGCGAGCGCGCTCGCCATGCCGGCTGCGGCCTTTGCGCAGTCGACCGGTACCACCGAGATGGAAAAGGAAACCATCGTCGTCACCGGCACGCGCGCCAAGGGGGTCGGGGGCGTCGAGGTGCCTCCCACGACCAAGACCCGCGAAGTGCTGAACTCCGAGTTCATCCAGCGCCAGGTCCCGGGTCAGTCGATCAACGAAGTGATCAACCAGCTGCCGGGCGTCAGCTTCACCAACAACGATCCGTTCGGCTCGGCCGGCGGCACCCTCATCATCCGCGGCTTCGACAACAGCCGCATCGCCGAGACGTTCGACGGCATGCCGCTCAACGACACCGGCAATTACGCGATCTTCTCGAACCAGATGCTCGATTCCGAGCTGATCGAGCAGGTCAACGTCAGCCTCGGTTCGACCGACGTCGACAGCCCGACCGCGGCGGCGACGGGCAGCACCGTCAACTATCGCTCGCGGCGGCCCTATGAGACCTTCACGGCGCGCCTGCAGGGTTCGTACGGCTGGTTCGACGGCGGCAATTATTTCCGCACGTTCGGCGTCGTCGACACCGGCACGTTCGGTCCGTTCGGAACCCGCGCCTGGGGTTCGGCCAGCATGGCCACCAACGACAACGTCTACGGACACCGCGGCAAGATCTACAAGCAGCAGTATAATGCGGTGCTCTACCAACCGCTCGCCCACAGCGGCGACTTCATCATGCTGGGCGTGCACTACAACCAGAACCGCAACAACTTCTTCGGCTCGATCCCGCTGCGTACCGACCCCTATACGGTGGTCGGCTGCGATCCCACCAAGACGACCTGCGTCTCGCGCGTCGTCGGCTCGGACACCAGCAACCGCTTCCCGCTGACCAAGGCGGAGCGCGATTACACGGTCGCCCGCTGCACGATCAACACGACCGCCCGTCCCGGCGTCGCGGACGCCGCCAACACCTGCGGCAGCGCGTTCGAGGAGCGCCTGAACCCGTCCGACACCGGCAACGTCCGCGCCCAGTCGCGCTTCACGCTGGCCGACCACCTCGTCCTCACCGTCGATCCCAGCTTCCAGTGGGTGAAGGCCAACGGCGGCGGCACCGTCGTCGCGCAGGAGGGCCTGCGCGACGTCAACCCCGCCGGCGGTACCGCGACCCCGAACCAGTGCGTGGCGGCCACCCCGCCGGCCAACACGAGCTGCCAGATCGGCTATCTCGGCGGCACGCCCTATTTCGGTCGGGATCTCAACGGCGACGGCGACCGTCTCGACACCGTGCGCCTCGTGGCCCCGAGCCAGACCCGCACCAACCGCTGGGGCGTCAACGCTTCGCTGCGCTACGACTTTACGGAAACGCAGACGGTCCGCGTCATCGCCTCCTACGATCGTGGCCTCCACCGCCAGACCGGCGAGACCGGGCTGCTCGAGATCAACGGCGAGCCTTTCCAGGCCTTCCCGGTCAACGATCCCGTCATCGCCGCCAATGGCGACGTGCTGGAGAAGCGCGACCGTCGGTCCATCGCCCTGCTCGAGCAGGTCGGCGCCGAGTATCGTGGCGAGTTCTTCGACCGCCGCTTGACGGTGAACATTGGCGTCCGCGCGCCGCACTTCGTGCGCGACCTCAACAATAACTGCCTGACCTCCAGCGCCAGCGGCTTCGTCGAGTGCTTCGGCCAGAACAGCGCCGGCCTTGCCGCCTACCAGCAGTTCAACCCGACTGTGAACGTTGCCGGCGTGGCGCAGCCGGTCCAGGGTCCGCAGCACCGCCGCCTCACCTACAATGCGGTGCTGCCGAACGTCGGCATGCTGTTCGACATCGGAAGCAACGCGGCGATCTTCGCGAACTACTCGCGCGGCCTGCAGGTGCCGAGCACCGACAACCTCTACAACAACTTCTTCTTCGCGATCGACAATCCGCGCGCGAAGCCGAAGGCGGAGACGACCGACAATTTCGACATCGGCGCCCGCTACCGGTCGAGCAAGCTGATCGCCCAGGCGTCCTTCTGGTACACGATCTTCCAGAACCGGCTTGCCTCGGCCTACGATCCCGATCTCGACCAGAACGTGTTCAGGAACCTGGGCACCGTCCACAAGTACGGCATCGACGCCAGCATGTCGTACCAGGTGATCCCGCAGCTGCAATTCTACGTCTACGGCTCGTATCTGTGGTCGCGGATCCAGAGCAACGTGTTCGCCGGCGAGTGCAGCGGCACCCTGGTGACTGCGACCTGCCCGGCGGGCACGGCCGCGGGCACGCCGATCAACGCGCTCACCAAGGGCAACCGCGAGTCGGGCGCTCCGGTCTACACGTTCGGCGGTGCCATTCAGGGCAACATCGGGCCGCTCGAGCTGCGCGTGAACGCCAAGCGCACCGGTCCGCGCTACGTCAACGACGAGAACCTGCCGCTGACCCTGTGCTCGGCGGCGTTCCAGAACGTCTTCGACTGCCCGTCGACGGCGAAGCTGGTCCAGGTCTACGGCGCAAAGACCCCGGCCTACACCACGGTCGACCTCGGCGCGCGGCTGCCGATGGGCTTCGCCGGCTTCAATAACGGCACCTATCTGCAGTTCAACGTCACCAACGTGTTCGACAAGCTCTACGTCGGCAATTTCGGCGGCCAGCTGCTCAACACGAGCGTTCCGTTCGTTCAGATCGGCGCCCCGCGGGCGTTCGTCCTGACGCTGAACATCGCGACCCGCTAAAGATCGTACGGCTCACGAAAGAGGGCGTCGCGGCCTGCCGCGGCGCCCTTCTTCGTGTCTGCGGGGTGTGCATCGCTTGAGGTGGCGGCCCCATTTGCCTATCCGCAACGGGCAAGAGGAGACGCACCATCGCCAAGGCGGACGACAGCGCGAACCTGATGTGGGGCGGCCGCTTCGCCGGCGGTCCGTCGGCGCTGATGCGCGAGATCAACGCCTCGATCGGCTTCGACAAGCGGCTGTGGCGCCAGGACATCGCCGCCAGCCTCGCCCATGTCGCGATGCTCGAGACGCAGGGGATCGTGTCGGAGGAGGACGAGAGCGCCATCGCCGAAGGGCTGGAGCGGATCGAGGACGAATATGGCCTCAAGGGCGTGCGTGAGGACCCGGCCCTCGAGGACATCCACATGCATGTCGAGGCGCGGCTTGCGGAGCTGATCGGCGAGCCGGCGGGGCGTCTCCATACCGCCCGCTCGCGCAACGACCAGGTCGCGACCGATTTCAAGCTCTGGGTGCGCGACGCGATCGACGAGGCGGAGGAGGCGCTTCTCGGCTTCCAGCGCGTCCTCGTCGCCCGTGCCGAGGAGCATGCCGAAAGCGTCATGCCCGGCTTCACCCACCTCCAGGCGGCCCAGCCTGTGACTCTCGGCCATCACCTCATGGCCTATTACGAGATGCTGCGGCGCGACCGCTCGCGGTTCGCCGACGCCCGTGCGCGCCTCAACCAATGCCCGCTCGGTGCCGCTGCCCTCGCCGGCACCGGCTTCCCGATCGACCGCGAGGCGACCGCCGCCGCGCTCGGCTTCGACGGTCCCACCGCCAACTCGCTCGACAGCGTCTCGGACCGCGATTTCGCGCTCGACTATCTGATGGCCGCGACCCAGTGCAGCCTGCACCTGTCGCGCCTCGCCGAGGAGCTCATCGTCTGGGCGAGCCAGCCGTTCGGCTTCGTCCGCCTGCCCGACGCCTTCTCGACCGGCTCGTCGATCATGCCGCAGAAGCGCAACCCCGACGCGGCCGAGCTGGTGCGCGGCCATTCCGGCCGCATCGCCGGTGCGATGGTGTCGCTGACGATGACGATGAAGGGCCTGCCGCTCGCTTATTCGAAGGACATGCAGGACGACAAGCCGCCGGTCTTCGAGGCCCACGACCTTCTCATGCTCTCGCTCCAGGCGCTGGCCGGCATGGTCGAGGCGACCGCCTTCGAGACCGGCCGAATGCGCGCCGCCGCCGAGGCGGGCTTCGCCACCGCCACCGATCTCGCCGACTGGCTGGTGCGCGAGACGGACGTGCCCTTCCGCGAGGCGCACCATATCACCGGCCGGGCGGTCGCGGCGGCCGAGGCGCGCGGCTGCGCCCTGGCCGACCTCCCGCTCGACGCCCTGCGCACGATCGACTCCCGGCTCGACGAGCGCGTTTACGCCGTCCTCACCGTCGACGCGTCGGTCCGCAGCCGCACGAGCTATGGCGGCACGGCGCCCGAGCGGGTGCGCGAGCAGATCCGGCGCGCGAAGAAGGCGCTGGCGGATTGAGGTTGGGAGAAGAAGCGCTCCAGGACCCCGCCGTCGCCGCCCGAAGCCGCGGGCGCCGCGCTCTGGCGGTGCTCCTCTGCCTCGGCCTGGTAGCGATCGTCGGCATCGGGCTGCGCGCGGCGGGGACGATCCCCTCGGTCCACGCTTATTACATCCCGTCGGAATCGATGATGCCGACTTTGGTCAAGAACGACCGCGTCCTCGCCGCCACCGGCACTGCCGGACCCTTTACGCGGGGCGAGGTCCTGCTCTTCAGGACGGCGCGCGGCGCCACCTACATCCAGCGCCTGGCCGGTCTGCCCGGGGACCGGATCGCCGTCGCGGGCGGCAAGGTCATCCTGAATGGAAAGACCGTGCCGCAGCAGCCGCTCGGCACCGCGACGAACGGCTGCATGCTGGCGAACCCGCCCGGGCCCGCCCAGTGGTTTCGCGAGCAATTTCCCGGCGAAGCCGCGCCGCACGAAATCTACGACTGCGGCCCCTCGATGGCGGACGACTTTCCCGAGCAGGTCGTGGCCCCCGGCCATCTGTTCCTGCTCGGTGACAATCGCGACGACACCGCCGACAGCCGGGTCCCGCCGGACCAGGGCGGCGTATCGCAAGTGACGATCTCCGACGTCGCCGGCCGCGCGCCCATCTACACGTTCGCTCCCGGCCGCCGCTTCGGCCAGAGCGTGCACTGAGGCGCCACGCCGGCGGGCGCCGCGGTGTTGGGCGCCGACAGCAGCAGGCTGGCGAGCCACCGACGACTGCCGCAAATCCTGCGCGCGCAGATGGTCGCGCCTTGAGCGGGACGAGGCGCCGCGCGCAATCGGCCTCTCGCCGGCCAATTAGGTGTGGAAAAGGCCGGCGCGGCGGTTTGCGAATCCGCCGCGAGCGCCCATAACCTCCGCCATGGCCGCGCCCTACGTCCCGCTTCGCATCTTCTCCTGCTATTCGATGCTCGACGGCGCGATCGAGCCCAAGGCGATCGCCAAGCAGGCGAAGAAGCTCGATTTCCCCGCCGCCGCGCTCACCGACCGCAATGGCCTTTACGCCGCCATGGCCTTCACCGACGCCTGCAAGGGGGAGGGAGTGCAGCCGATCGTCGGCACGATGCTGGCGGTGGCCCGCCCGGGCACGCCCGAGGGCAAGCCGCCGCAGCTCGACTGGCTCGGCCTCTATGCGCAGAACGACCGCGGCTACGACAATCTGTGCACCCTGGTGTCGGCCGCGCATCTCGGGCGGCCGCTCGAGGATCCCGCGCATGTCGCGCTCGGCGCGCTTGAGGGGCGGAGCGAGGGGCTCATCGCGCTCACCGCCGGCGGCGAAGGTGGGCTCGCGCGGATGCTCGCCGAGGAGCAGGACAAGCCGGCTCTCGAGCTGCTCGATCGGCTGAAGGCCTTGTTCCCCGGGCGGCTCTACATCGAGCTCAGCCGCCGCGGCGACCCGGTCGAGGAGCGGGCGGAGGCGCGGCTGATCGACCTCGCCTACGCGCACGATCTGCCGCTGGTCGCGACCAACCCCGCCCAATATGCGGACTCGCATTTCCATGCCGCCCACGATGCGATGCTGTGCATCGCCCAATCGAGCCAGATCGACCGCGACGACCGCCACCGCTCCTCGCCGGAAGCCTGGATAAAGCCTGCGGCCGAGATGCGCCGGCTGTTCGAGGACCTGCCCGAGGCGATCGACAACAGTGCCGTCGTCGCCCGCCGCTGCGCCTTCGGCGCGCCCAAGCGCAAGCCGATCCTGCCGTCGATCGCCGGCGACCTGGAAGGCGAGGCCGAGCAGCTCCGCAGGGACGCGCGGGCCGGGCTCGAAGCGCGACTTGAAACGTACGAGGATCTCCCGGCGGCCGACCGCAAGGCCTATTTCGACCGGCTCGATTACGAGGTCGAGATCATCGTCGGCATGGGGTTCCCCGGCTATTTCCTGATCGTCGCCGACTTTATCAAATGGGCCAAGCAGAACGACATTCCCGTCGGCCCCGGGCGCGGCTCGGGCGCGGGCTCGGTGGTCGCATGGGCGCTCACCATCACCGATCTCGACCCGATGCGGCTCGGCCTGCTGTTCGAGCGGTTCCTAAATCCCGAGCGCGTGTCGATGCCGGACTTCGACATCGACTTCTGCGAAACCCGCCGCGGCGAGGTGATCCGCTACGTCCAGCAGCGCTACGGGGCCGACAAGGTCGCGCAGATCATCACCTTCGGGAAATTGAAGGCCCGCGCCGTGCTCAAGGATACCGGCCGCGTCCTCCAGATGCCCTACGGCCAGGTCGACCGGCTGGCGAAGCTGGTGCCCAACCACCCGACCGAACCGTGGGATCTGCAGCGCGCCCTCAACGGCATCAGCGAGCTTGCCGAAGAGTATAAGAGCGACGCGCAGGTCCGCCGCCTGTTCGACCTCGCGATGAAGCTCGAAGGCCTGCCGCGCCACAGCTCCACCCACGCGGCCGGCGTCGTCATCGGCGACCGGCCGCTCGACAAGCTCGTCCCGCTCTACCGCGACCCGCGCTCCGACATGCCGGTCACCCAGTTCGACATGAAATATGTCGAAGCGGCGGGGCTGGTGAAGTTCGACTTCCTCGGCCTCAAGACCCTCTCCGTTCTTCAGAAGGCGGTGCAGATGCTCGCCAGGCGGGGGATCGCCGTCGATCTCGACCGCGTCGCCTGGGACGATCCGGCGGTCTACGAACTGCTCAAGCGCGGCGACACGGTCGGCGTGTTCCAGCTCGAATCGGAGGGCATGCGCCGAACCCTCGCGGCGGTGAAGCCGACCTGCTTCGAGGATATCATCGCCCTCGTCTCGCTCTACCGTCCGGGGCCGATGGACAACATCCCGAGCTTCGGCGCGCGCAAGAACGGCCGCGAGGACATCGCCTATCCGCACCCTTTGCTCGAGAACGTGCTCAGGGAGACGTACGGCATCTTCGTCTACCAGGAGCAGGTGATGGAGGCGGCGAAGGTGCTCGCCGGCTACAGCCTCGGCGAGGCCGACCTGCTCCGCCGCGCGATGGGCAAGAAGATCAAGGCGGAGATGGACGCGCAGCGCGCCGGCTTCGTCGCCGGCTGCGAGCGGGTGAACGCAATTCCGCGGGCCAAGGCCAACGAGCTGTTCGACTTGATCGACAAGTTCGCCGGCTACGGCTTCAACAAGAGCCACGCCGCCGCCTACGCCCTCGTCGCCTACCAGACCGCCTGGCTGAAGGCGCATCACCCGGTCGAGTTCTTCGCAGCCTCGATGTGCTTCGACATGCACCAGACCGACAAGCTCGCCATCTTCATCGACGACATGCGCCGGCTCGAGGTCGAGTGCCTGCCGCCCTCGGTCAACGACAGCGAGGCCGAGTTCGCGGTCGAGGATGCCGGCGACGGCAGGCTCGGCGTCCGCTACGCGCTCGGCGCGCTGAAGGGCGTCGGCGAAAAGGCGATGGAGCAGCTCGTCGAGGAGCGGCGGACCAAGGGGCGGTTCAAGTCGCTGGACGATTTCGCCGAGCGGGTGGATCCGCGCCTCCTCAATCGCCGCCAGATCGAGAGCCTCGCCGGCGGCGGCGCCTTCGACGGCCTCAACCCCAACCGCTCGTCGGTCTTCGCGGCCGCGGAGACGATCCTCGCCCACGCCGCCAGTGCCGCCGACGCGCGCGAGAGCGGGCAGGGCGGGCTGTTCGGCGGGGAATCGAACGTCGTGCCGATCCGGCTGCCGGTCGCCGCGGCCTGGACGCTCGCCCAGCGCATGGCGGCGGAGAAGGAGGCGTTCGGCTTCTACTTCTCCGCCCACCCGGTCGACCGCTATCGCCACCTCGCCGAAGCGCACGGAGCGAAGACCTACGCCGCCCTCGCCGCGCTTCCCGCCCCGGTCGACGGCGGCCGCACCGGCGCGGTCATGGCGGGCCTGGTCGAGGACGCCCGCTGGCGGACGTCGGCCAAAGGCCGCCGCTACATGATGGCGACCATGTCGGATTCCTCGGGCCAGTTCATCGCCACCGTGTTCGACGACATGGCCTCGGGGGAGGTCGAGCAGGCCGCCAAGTCCGGCGCCTGCGCGCTCCTCAACGTGGAGCTCGACCGGCGCCCGGGCGAGGAGGCGCCGCGCGTCACGGTGCGCTCGCTCCAGCTGTTCGAGGCGCTCTCCAAGCGCACCCGCCTGCAGCTCGAGGTCGAGGTGGACGAGGCGGAGACCCTGCGCCGCCTCGCCGACGCGCTCGCCGAAGACCGCGGCGGCAATGGCGAGCTGCGCCTGCGCACGTCCCTCCCCGGCGGCGGCGAAGCCGAAATGGTGCTCGGCCGCGACTTCCGCCTCGACGCCGAGCTCGCCGCCCGCATCGAGCGCATCCCCGGGGTCACCGCGGTGCGCCTGTCGGCCGCCACCCCGCCGCGGCTTGCGCTCGTCGGCTGAACGCATACACTCGCGCCCTTCTCGGGGGGAGGCGCCGATGCTGGGCGGGATGCAGGACTGGCCGCTGAGGGTGATGCGCATCCTCGACCATGCCGAGCGCGAGCATGGCGGCCGCGAGATCGTCTCGCTCTGGGCGGACCACAGCCAGACCCGCACCACCTATGCCGGCCTCGCCCGCGACGCACGGCGGCTGGCGGCGGCGCTCACCCGCCTCGGCCTCCGGAAGGGCGACCGCGTCGCGACGCTGGCGATGAACCACAGCCGCCACATGGCCGCCTGGTACGGCGCGATCGGCGCGGGCGGAGTCATCCACACGATCAACCCGCGCCTGTTCGACGAGCAGCTCGCCTACATCGCCAACCATGCCGAGGACCGCGTCCTCTTCTACGACTCGGCCTTCGCGCCGATCGTCGAGCGGCTGAAGCCGCAGTGGAAGACGATCGAGCACTATGTCCGCTTTGACGGGCCCGGGGACGAATTCGAGGCGCTGATCGCGGCCGAGCGCGACGACTTCGCCTGGGTGGAGGGGGACGAGCGCGAGCCGTGCATGCTGTGCTATACGAGCGGCACCACGGGGAACCCGAAGGGCGTCCTCTACGAGCACCGCTCGACGCTGCTCCACGCCCTCACCGAAATCTCGCCGGACGTGTTCAACCTCTCGGCCCGCGCCGTCGCCCTGCCGATCGTGCCGATGTTCCACGCCGCCGCCTGGGGCCTGCCCTTCGCGACTCCGCTGGTGGGCGCCAAGCTCATCTTCTCCGCCGACTACACGCCGGACCTCATGTGCCGGCTGTTCGACGAGGAGAAGGTCAGCCACAGCGCCGGCGTCCCGACCGTCTGGCTGGCGATGATCGCCCATGTCGAGGCGACCGGCGCCGAATTGGGCGCGCTCCGCCACGTCACCATCGGCGGCTCGGCGGCGCCGCGCGCGATGGTCGAGTGGTTCCACGCCCGCGGCATCGAGGTCGGCCACGCCTGGGGCATGACCGAGATGTCGCCGATCGGCACCGTCGGCGCCCCCCCGTCGGGTTGGGAGGAGATGGGGCCGGCCGAGCGGCTCGCCTACGTCTGCCGGCAGGGGCGGGTGCCGTTCGGAGTTGAGCTGCGCATCGTCGATGAGGAGGGGAGCGTCCTCCCCCGCGACGGCGTCGCCTCCGGCCGGCTGCAGGCGCGCGGACCCTGGGTGGTGAAGCACTACTTCCAGGACGAGAGCGGCCCTGCCGCTGCGCCCGACGGCTGGTTCGACACCGGCGATGTCGC
>Ga0070692_10000337_pt1 | contig 13598 bp, 11 predicted proteins | sample KBSK1102metaG_FD_64675 | JGI IMG/M metagenome (GOLD analysis project Ga0070692, IMG submission 64675) | Corn, switchgrass and miscanthus rhizosphere microbial communities from Kellogg Biological Station, Michigan, USA - KBS K1-10-2 metaG | ecosystem: Host-associated > Plants > Roots >...
GCGCGACGGCGGAGGTCGCGCGATGAGCGCGGAGGTGTGGATCGACGGCGCGTTCGTGCCGGCCGCCGAGGCGAGCGTGCCGCTGCTCTCGCACGCGCTGCACTACGGCACGGCGGTGTTCGAGGGCATCCGCGTCTACGACACGCCGGCGGGCCCGGCCGTCTTCCGCCACCGCGAGCACCTCGACCGGCTCGCCCGCTCGGCGGCGCTGTACGCGATGGACGTGCCGTACTCGCCCGAGCAGCTGCGCGCCGCGACGCACGAGCTCGTCCGCCGCTCGGGGCTGCGCGCCTGCTACGTGCGCCCGCTCGTGTTCCGCGCGGAGGGCACGATGACGGTCTCGCCGCTGGCCGCGCGCGTGGCCGTCGCGATCGCGGTGTGGGAGTGGGGCTCCTACCTCGGCGAGGACGGCAAGCGCGACGGCGTGCGGGCGAAGGTCTCCTCGTGGCGCCGGCTCGGCGGCGACGCGGTGCTGCCGGCCGCGAAGGCCTCCGGCCACTACCTCAACGCGGTGCTCGCCAAGCTCGAGACCGAGCGCGCCGGCTACGACGAGGGCATCCTGCTCGACCAGCGCGGCATGGTCAGCGAGGGCACCGGCGAGAACGTCTTCCTCGTGCGCGACGGGACGCTCGTCACGCCCGCGATCTCCGCCTCGATCCTCGACGGCATCACGCGCAGCTCGGTGATCGAGATCGCGCGCGACCTCGGCGTCGCGGTCGTCGAGCGCGACGTGCCGCGCCAGGAGCTGTACCTCGCCGACGAGCTGTTCGTCACCGGCACCGCCGCCGAGCTGACGCCCGTGCGCGAGATCGACGACCGCCCGGTCGGCGACGGGCGCCCCGGCGCCCTCACGCGCCGGCTCCAGCGCGCCCTGGAGGACGCGCTGCACGGCCGCAGCGAGCGCTACCGCGCGTGGAACGACGTCGTCGGCGAGCGCAGCCCGTCGAGCACGAGCGCGGCCGGCCCCGTTCGCTAGCGGGCCTCGGGCTCGCGGTCGACGACGTAGACGCGGCGCATCGGCAGCAGCCGCTTCCACTCCGAGGGCAGGTCCTCGTAGTGGGCGAACACGAGGTCGACGAGCTCGCTGCCGGTCACGAGCCGCAGGTCCTGCCGCGTGCGGCCGAGGTGGACGGCGTCCTTGCTGTAGCCACCGAGCGTGACGAACAGGCCGAGCTCCTGCCCGCCCGGCGCGAGCGTGCCGGTCAGCTTCTGCACGTCGGGTGCGCCCATGCTCGCGACCGTGCGCTTGCACTGGACCTTGATGATCGGCGGCTCGAGCCCGAGCGGGTCGCGATGGGCGACGATGTCGAAGCCGCCGTCGCCGCTCGCCTGGGTGACGGTCGTGCGGTAGCCCATCGCGCGCAGCAGGTCGGAGACGAAGTGCTCGAAGCGGATGCCGTCGACGTCCTTCAGCAGCGTCTCGACGATGAAGTCGCGCGTGTAGGTCTCGATCCGCTCGGCGCTCGGCTCGTCCTCGGCGGTCGTCGCCGCCTCCTCGGCGCCGATCGCGAGCGCGGGGCCGACCTCGCCGGGGCTCGGCACGCCCTCGAGCAGTGCGCGCAGCTCGCCGGCGTGGCGCTTGACCTTGAACAGCGTGACCGCCGCTCCAAGCTCGTAGCGCGCGCTCTTCGACAGCGTCGCACGCGGGATGCCGGTGCGCTGCCAGGAGACCGCGCGGCGGTGGCGGTTGTCGGGCGCGTCCGCCTGCCACCAGTAGTCGCCCTCGACCGTGCCGATGCTGATCGTCGCGTCGGCCTTGTGCGGGTGCACGACGACGTCGCCGGGCTGCATCTCGAACGCGAAGCGCAGCAGCACGCCGGCCCAGACGGGGATTGCGCCCGGCTTCGCGTCCGGGTAGGCGGCCGCGACGGCGGCCTTCATCGCCTCCTTGTCGTCGCCGATCGCACGCAGGTCGCCGAGCTGGCTCCAGCCGACCGCGATGTAGCCGTCGCCGACGAAGTCGTACTCCGCCTTGTCCGTGTGGATGCCCCACATCTGCCCCATGCGTAGACCCTATGGGCTCGCCGGCCGCCGGTGCGCAGGCTGCGGCGAGCGCAGCCCGTCGAGCACGAGGGCGGCCAGCTCGTCGTAGGCGGCCGCGTCGCTGAGTCCGGTCGCGGCGCGCACGCGGCCGGTCTGGATGCGCTGCATCGCCGCGGCGACGGTGTCGGCGACGAAGGCGGCGTGGACACTGCGGAAGCGGCCGGCGCGGACGCCCTCGTCGATCAGCTGCGCGACGCGGGCGGCGGCGATCGCGGTGTTGCGCTCGTAGATCTCGCGTGCGAGCGGCACCGCGGCGAGGTCGGCCATGAAGGCGGGCGAGGCCGGGCGCAGCTGGTCGGCGACGGCGCGCAGGTAGGCCGCGATGCGGTCGGCGGGGTCGGCGACCGCGGCAGTGCGCGCCTCGACCGCGGCGGTCGCGGCGCGGAAGAAGCGCTTGAGCGCGTTCGCGGTCAGCTGCTCCTTGCTGTCCCCGAGTCCGTAGAGCGTCGTCTTCGAGCAGTGCAGGCGCGCGGCCAGCGCCGCGAGCGTGAAGCCGCCGAAGCCCTCGGCGAGGTAGAGCGCGAGCAGCTCGTCGAGCAGCGCGTCGCGGGGGCGGGCGGTTCCGACGGGCACGGCGCTCCAGTGTACGGACTGGTACCGATATTGATACCAGCGTACGACTTGGGGTACGATTCGCCGATGCCCGCCGAGCGCCTGCTGCCGTCCGACGAAGCCGAGGCGCTCGTCCGCCTGGCACGCGAGTTCGCCCAGGCCGAGCTCGCGCCGCGCGCCGCGCAGGCGGAGGCCGACGGCGCCTTCCCGCGCGAGCTGTTCCGCGAGCTCGGCCGCCTTGGGCTGCTCGGCATGCCCTACCCGGAGGAGCTCGGCGGCGGCGGACAGCCCTACGAGGTCTACCTGCAGGCGCTCGAGGAGCTCGGCGGCGCCTGGGCGAGCGTCGGCGTCGGCGTGAGCGTCCACGTGATGTCTTGCTATCCGCTCGCGACGTTCGGCAGCGCCGAGCAGCGCGAGCGGTGGCTGCCGGAGCTGCTCGGCGGCGAGCTGCTCGGTGCCTACGCGCTGTCGGAGGCGGACGCCGGCTCGGACCCGGCGGCGATGCGCGCGCGCGCCGTCCGCGACGGCGAGCGCTACCGCCTGAGCGGCGCGAAGGCGTGGGTCACGCACGGCGGCGCGGCCGACTTCTACACGCTGTTCGCGCGCACCTCCGAGGACCGCGCGCGCGGCATCTCGTGCTTCCTCGTGCCGGGCGACGCGCCCGGCCTCGCCGCGCAGGCGCCCGAGCGCAAGATGGGGCTGACCGGCTCGCCGACGGCCGCGCTCGAGCTCGACGACGTCGTCGTCGCGGCCGATCGGCGCGTCGGCGAGGAGGGCGGCGGCCTCGCGATCGCGCTGCAGGCGCTCGACTCCGGGCGCCTCGGCATCGCCGCCGTCGCGACCGGCGTCGCGCAGGCGGCGCTCGACCACGCCGTCGCCTACGCGCGCGAGCGCAGAACGTTCGGCAAGGCGATCATCGACCACCAGGGCCTCGGCTTCCTGCTCGCCGACATGGCGGCGGCGATCGAGTCGGCCCGCGCCGTCACGCTCGTGGCCGCCCGCCGGCGCGACTGCGGCCTGCCGTTCGCGCGCCAGGCATCGATCGCGAAGCTGCTCGCCACCGACGCCGCGATGAAGGTGACGACCGACGCGGTCCAGGTGCTCGGCGGGATGGGCTACACGCGCGAGCTGCCGGCCGAGCGGCTGATGCGCGAGGCGAAGGTGATGCAGATCTTCGAGGGCACCAACCAGATCCAGCGCATGGTCATCGCGCGCCATCTCGCGCGGCAGCGCTGAACCACCCACCCACCCAGGAGGGCACATGCGGAGCGAAGGAGCGGGCGCGGTCGTGTTCGGCGGCGCGTCAGGCCTCGGCGAGGCGACCGCGCGGCGGCTCGCGGCCGACGGCGCGCAGGTCGTGATCGCCGACCTCGCGCACGAGCGCGCGCAGGCGATCGCCGGCGAGATCGGCGCCGTCGCCGTGCGCGCGGACGTGACGGACCCGGCTGCGGTGGAGGCGGCTCTCGCGCGCGCGGCGGAGGCTGAGCGCGGCGTGCGGATCGCGTCGATCTGCGCCGGCCTCGGCACGCCGACGAAGCTGCTCGGGCGCGAGGGCCCGACGCCGCTGGAGACGCTCGCGAAGATCGTCGAGGTCAACCTGCTCGGCACGCTCAACGTGCTGCGGCTGGCGGCCGCGGCGATGGTCGGCAACGAGCCCGACGACGGCGGCGAGCGCGGCGTCTGCGTCTGCACCGCCTCCGTCGCCGCCTACGAGGGGCAGATCGGCCAGATCGCCTACGCCGCCTCGAAGGGCGGGGTCGTCGGCGTGACGCTGCCGGCCGCGCGCGAGCTCGCGCGCAGCGGCGTGCGCGTCATGACGATCGCGCCCGGCCTGTTCGACACGCCGATGATGGCCGGGCTGCCGGAGGCGGCGCGCGCGTCGCTCGGCGGCACCGTGCCGTTCCCGGCGCGGCTGGGCGATCCGGCCGAGTACGCGCAGCTCGTCGCGCACATCGTCGCCAACCCGATGCTCAACGGCGAGGTGGTCCGGCTCGACGGCGCGCTGCGGATGGCGCCGCGCTGAGGTTCTAAAGCCCTGCCCCGGCGCCGCTTGCGCGGCGCCGGGTTGCCGCCCGGGCGGGGGAAGCCGGCTAGCGGCGGACGCGGTACCAGCCGTCGAGCGCGACGGCGGTGAGGATGATCGCGCCCTGCACGATCTGCTGGTAGGTGGGGTCGAGGCCCAGCAGCGTGAAGCCGTTGTTGATCAGCGCGATCAGCAGCACGCCGACGACGGTGCGCCAGATCGCGCCCTCGCCGCCCGCGATGCTCGTGCCGCCGACGACGATGCCGGCGATCACCGTGAACTCGAGCCCGGTGGCGGCGTCGGCCTGGCCGGTCGCCACGCGCGAGGCGAGGATCGCCCCCGCGAGCCCCGCCGCCAGCCCCGACAGCGCGAACGTGCTGATGCGGATCAGCTCGACGCGGATGCCCGCCAGGCGCGCCGCCTCCGGGTTGCCGCCGACCGCGAAGATCCGCCGCCCGTACGTCGTCATCGACAGCAGGAAGCCGAGCGCGCCGACGAACGCGATCATTACGAGGATCGCGATCGGGATGCCGATCACCTCGTTCTGCCCGAGCGCCGTGAACGAGGCGTCGTCGACCGTCACGAGCAGGCCGCCGGTGATCACGACCGCCAGGCCGCGGATGATGAACGAGCTCGCGAGCGTGCCGATCAGCGCGTTCACGCGCCCGTACGTCGTGATCAGGCCGTTGATGACGCCGATCGCCGCGCCGGCCGCGACGGCCGCGACGATCCCCAGCCAGGGGTCGCTCGCGCCGGCCACCTTCGCCGCCACGACGCCCGTGAGGGCGACGACCGCGGCGACCGACAGGTCGAAGCCGCCGGCGATGATGACGAGCGTGCCGGCCGCCGCCGCGATCAGCGTCGGGGACTGCTGGGCGAGGATGTTCTCGAGGTTCGTCTGCGTGAGGAAGTTGTCGCTCGTCACGCTCAGCACGACGAAGATCGCCGCGAAGCTGACGACGATCCCGTACTCGCGCAGCAGCGTCAGGCCGAGCCGCAGCGCGCGGCCCTGCCGCTGCGTCGCCGGCGGCGCGGGCGGCGGCGGCGGCGCGGCGACCGTCGCGGACGATGAGGCGTTCATGGGTGTTGGCTCCTGTCTGAGGGGTCGGCCGCCGCGAAGGCAGCGCGCATGACCGCGTCCTCCGTCGCGTCGGCGGCGTCGAGCTGGGTGACGATGCGGCCCTTGCGCATGACGAGCACGCGGTGGGAGAGCTCCAGCACCTCCTCGAGCTCCGAGGAGACGAGCAGGATGCCCATGCCCTCGTTGGCGAGGTCGCGCAGCAGCTGGTAGATCGCCTTCTTGGCGCCGACGTCGACGCCGCGCGTCGGCTCGTCGGCGAGCAGCACGCGCGGGCGGTCGAGCAGGCAGCGCGCGAACAGCACCTTCTGCTGGTTGCCGCCCGAGAGGACGTTCACGGGCGCGTCGATGCTCTCCGTCTTCACGCGCAGCCGCTCGGCGATCGCCTGCGTGCGCCGGCGCTCGTGCGGCCTGCGCAGGACGCCGCCGCGCCCGATCTCGTCGAGGTGCGCGAGCGTGACGTTCTCGCGGATCGAGCGGGTCATCAGCAGGCCCTGGTCCTTGCGGCTCTCCGGCAGCAGGGCGACGCCGGCCGCGACCGCGTCGCGCGGGCTGCGGATGCGCACCGGCGCGCCGTCCACCTCGACGGCTCCGGCGAGCACGCGGTCGGCGCCGTAGATGCCGTGCAGCAGCTCGCTGCGGCCGCTGCCGATCAGGCCGGCGATGCCGACGATCTCGCCGGCGCGCACCTCCAGCGAGACGTCCTCGACGCCGGAGGCGGTGCTCATGCCGCGCACCTCCAGCACCGGCGGGGCCGCCTCCGGCACGACCGCGCGGTCGGGGAAGACGACGTCGATCGACTGCCCGAGCATCGCCGTCACGAGCGAGGACTCCGTCTGCTCGCCCGCCGGCGTCGTCTGCACGTGACGGCCGTCCTTCATGACCGTGACCGCGTCCGAGACGGCGAGCACGTCCTTCAGGTGGTGGGAGACGAACACGACCGTCGTGCCGTCCTCGGCGAGTCGCCGCACGACCGCGAGCAGCAGCTGCGCCTCGTCGGTCGTCAGCGCCGCGGTCGGCTCGTCCATCACGATCAGCTCGCTGTCGCGCGCGAGCGCGCGCAGGATCTCGACCTTCTGCTGGTCCGCCGTGCGCAGCTGGCGCACGAGCGCGTTCGGTGGCACGTGGAAGCCGACGCGCTCGACGAGCGCCTCGTAGCGCTCGCGCATGCGCGAGCGGTCGACGCGGCCGGCGCGGCGGTCCTCGAAGCCGAGGAAGACGTTGTCGAGCACGGAGCGCGCCGGCATCAGCGCGAGCTCCTGCGCGATCAGGGTGATGCCGAGCAACAGGGCGTCGCGGGGCGAGCGGAACTTCACCGCTCGCCCCCCGACATGCAGGCTCCCGTCGTCGGGCTGCACGGCGCCGGCGACGACGCGTCCGAGCGTCGACTTGCCGGCGCCGTTCTCGCCCACGAGCGCATGGACCGTGCCGCGCTCGATCTGGAAGCCCACGTCGCTCAGCGCCCGCACGCCGCCGTACCGCTTCGAGATCCCGTGCAGGTCGACGTGGACGCCGTCAGCCGGGCGGTTCGAGTCGGATCCGGCGGGTGGGGACATGGGCGCTGGCGACGGGTTCATCAGCCGTCGTACTCCGCGGTGAACTGCGAGACGTTGTCTCTCGTGATGCGGCCGTCGTCCGGCGCGCCCACCTCGGTGACGGCGTCGAGGCCGCCCGTGTCCTTGCCGTCGCGGATCGCGTCGATCACGCCCTGGAGCGCGAGCTTGCCCTCCGTGTACGGCGCCGAGACCGAGTCGCCGAACCAGCGGCCGTCAGTCACCGCGGCGATGCCCTGTCTCGTGCCGCCGTAGCCGATCAGCTTCACCTTGCCGGTGAGGCCGGCCGCCTTCAGCGCCGGCTCGGCGCCAAGGATCGACTGGTCGACGCCGACGATCACGTTGAGATCGCTGTGCGCCTGGAGCACGTCCTGCGTCGCTCTCTGGCCGCCGTCGCGCGAGTACTGGCCCTCGAGCTCGGCGACGATCTGGATGTTCGAGGAGCCGGCGACGGCCTCCTTGAACGACTTGAACAGCTGCTGGTCGAACGGCGAGGCCTTCACGCCGTACATGAACGCGACCTTGCAGGGGTCGATCCCCTCGCACGCGTCGACGGTCAGTCCGCCAAGGTTCTCGCCGTGCTTGGAGAACGGCCGCAGCACCGTCACCGAGACGCCCTCGGCCTGCACGTCGGTCGTCGTGTTGTCGGGGCCGAGCGGCAGGTCGGTCGCGCCGATCTTGATGCCCGCGTCGCTCGCCTGCTTGACGAGCGGCTTGAGCGCCGTGCCGTTCAGCGGCAGCAGGATGATGCCGTCGTACTGTCTGGCGGCGATCAGGTCCTGGAACTGCCCGAACTGCTTGTCCGGGTTGAACTGCGAGTCGATCACGGTGATGTCGACGTTCTCTCTCGCGCCGAGGTCCTTCATCGCCTGCGTCGAGGCCTGCGTGTACGGGTTGGCGACGATGCCGGCCATGAACGCGACCTTCAGCGGCTTTTGATCCGCCGTGGTCGAGCTGCCGTTCGTCGATCCGGACGACGACGAGTTGTCGTCGCCGCCGCCGCAGCCGGCGACGAGCGCCGCGGCGGCAAGCACCAGTGCGAACAGCGCACGGATGCTCCTACGATGGGGGATGGGCATGCTGCTGCTCCTTTGCTGCGTGCCTTGGCTCACAGAAGCGACCGGGCGGGGAGGGCGAGTGCGTTCCACGGCTTCGTCCTCTCCGCTCAGGTCCTCGCGGCCGTCGCTTCGACCGGCACGTAGTCGAAGTCGTAGCCGAAGTACGCGGGGCCGACGATCTCCAGCCCCTCCGGGCTGCGCCAGCGCGGGTCGCACGGCGCGGCAACCACCGCGACGCGACACCCGTAGCGCAGCTCCTCCGTCGTGATCGGGTCCCCGGTCTCGAGGTCGAGCACGATGATCAGGTCGGGCGTCGTGGCGAGCACGCCGCCGTCGCTGCTGGTCGCGGCGAGATGCTCGTTCTGCGTGTAGAGCGTCATCGAGACGCCCGCGTCGCCGTCGAGCCCGTCGATGCGCGACTCGACGCGCGCGAAGCCCGCGACGGTCTTGCGGTCGACGTCGCCGATCTTGCCGCTGAAGATGCGCCGGCCGCCGAGGCGCTCGGCGACCGCGCCGATCGCGTCGCCGTTGACCGCCTGCGTCTCGCGCACGAGCCGGCCCAGCTCCTCGTTGAGGCTGAGCGTGCCGGGCACCGTCGCCTCGCGCGCCTGCGCGCCGCTGACGGAGTAGCAGGCGATCATCGCCGTGCAGCCCATGTCGACGACGGTGGAGCGCGCGAGCGTCTCCGTCCAGCGGTTGGAGATCGTCTCCATCACCGACGCGTTGCCCTTCTCGTCGGCGATCCCCATCGGGCTGGCGGCGACGCCGTAGAGCGTCGGCAGCACCATCTGCAGCTCGGGGAAGGCGCGGCCCATGCAGTCGGCGTCGAGCACCGGCAGGCCGACGCGCGCGGCCAGGCACAGCGGCGTGACCGAGTTCAGGCCGCCCATCTCCAGCGGCAGGATGTGCGTCGCTCTGCGGCCGAGGTAGCTCTCGACGGCGCGGAAGGCGCGCTCGAGCTCGTGGCCGGCGGGCAGCTTCTCGACCATCACGGTCGGGGCGCCCATCATCGCGACGCTGATGACGAAGGCGTCGTCCGGGACCTCGTCGAGCGGCACGACCTCGACCGGGCCATGCTCGCGGATCGACTCGCGCGCGAGCAGCTTGCCGATGTACGGGTTCCCGCCGCCGCCGGTGCCAAGGATCGCCGCCCCGATCGCGATGTCGTCGAGGTGGTCTTCAGTTACCTGCCGCAACACGGTTCCTCCCGATCTCCAGATCTCCGACGGCCTTGACCTTCACCCGCACGGCGTTGCCGGGCAGGTACGCGAGGCCCACTTCCTCGACGTCGACGACGCGCACGCTGTCGGCGAGCGCTCCGGCCGCCACGGCGCGCTCGGTCGCCTCCGCCTTCGCCTGCTCGAGCACCTGCTCGCGCGGCGTCTCGGCGAGCGAGAAGACCGCGTCGACCTCGCCGCCGACCTGCGCGATCGCGGCGCCGATCGCGTTCGCGACGCCGAAGTGCTCGGGCCGCACGACCTCGGTCGCGCCCTCCAGCTGCTCGCCGAGCAGCACGCTGCCGCCGCCGACGACGACGACCGGCACCGCGCCGGCGCTCGTCTTCATGCGGTCGATCGCCTCCGCGACCGTGCGGTCGATCAGCTCCAGCGCCTCGCGCACCATCGCCGGGTCGAGATCCGCGACGGCCGCTCTGTCGCCGAAGTCGGCGCGGCCGCCGGCGACCGCGATGTCGCTCGCCGTCAGCGTCTCGCCGCCGAAGATGCGCGCCTTCTGCGGCAGCTCGTAGCCGACGCTGTCGGGGCCGATCGTGAGGCCGTCCCCCGTGCGCACGTAGCTGCCGCCGCCGAGGCCGACCGGCAGCACGTCCGGCATGCGGAAGTTCGTGCGCACGCCGGCGATCTCGACGAGCGTCGTCGCCTCGCGCGGGAAGCCGTCGCGCAGCACGCCGATGTCGGCGGTCGTGCCGCCGATGTCGACGACCGCGCAGTCCTGCAGGCCCGACAGCAGCGTCGCGCCGCGCATCGAGTTGGTCGGGCCGGAGGCGAACGTCGAGACGGGGTAGCGCTCGGCGTGCTCGATCGTCATCAGCGTGCCGTCGTTCTGGCTCAGGTAGACGGGCGCCTCGATCCCCGAGTGGCGCAGCGCCTCGCGGAAGGCGTCGGCGATCGTGCGCCCGAGCCGCCGCAGCGAGGCGTTCATGATCGTCGCGTTCTCGCGCTCGAGCAGGCCGACGCGGCCGATCTCGTGCGAGAGGCTGATCGCGACGTCCTCCCCGAGCTCGCCGGCGAGCAGCTCCGCCGCCTCGCGCTCGAACGCCCCGTCGACGGGCGAGAAGATCGACGAGATCGCGACCGTGTGCAGGCCGCGTCTGGCGATCTCCTCGGCGGCGCGCAGCAGCTCGTCGCGGTCGAGCGGCGTGATCGCGCGGCCGTCGAACTCGTTGCCGCCGTGGCACATGAACACGTGGGTGCCGACCGCGTCGCGCAGCCGCGCGGGCCAGTCGACGAGCGGCGGCAGCGCGGCGCCGGCCGGCAGCCCAAGGCGCACGGTCGCGACCTCGCTCAGCCGCCGCGCCTCCACGACCGCGTTCGTGAAGTGCGTGGTGCCGATCATGACGGCCTCGATCGACTCGGCCGGCGCGTCGCCGTCCGTCATCACGGCCGAGATCGCGTTGACGATCCCGCTCGTGACGTCCTCCGTCGTCGAGGTCTTGATCTCGGCGAGCACGGTGAGCCCGTCCATCAACACCCCGTCGGTGTTGGTGCCGCCCACGTCGATGCCGATGCGCATGAAGCGTTGCCTCCCTTTCCCTCTAGACCGCACCGAGCGGTCCACTGGCCTTGACACGAATGCGCACCGCCGGCTCGCTGACGTAGGCGACAGGGGTCTGCTCGACGTCGACGACCTCGGTGCGCGCCGGATCGGCGCCGGCGCGGATCGCGCGCTCGCGCGCGATCTCGGCGGCCTCCTCGAGCGAGCGAGCGCGCTCGGCCGAGCCGAAGCGGAAGATGCGGTCGACGTAGCCGGCGACCGGCGCGATCGCCGCGCCGATCGCGTTCGCGACCTCGTGGTGCGGCGGGCGGATCACCTCGCTGACGCCCGGCAGGGCGTCGGGCACGAGGAAGCTCGCGCCGCCCGCGGCGATCAGCGGCACGTCGCCGCGCGCGACCTTCACGCGGTCGACCGTCTCCGACAGCGCCCGCTCGACGTGCGCGAGCGCCTCGCCGAACGCCGGCCGCTGGCGCACCGGCCGCGCGGCGCCGTCGAGCGTCGTGCGGCGCAGCGCGACGGCCGCGTCCGTCAGCGTCGCGGTCGCGCCGCCGAACGCGAGCGCCTCGTGCGCGAGCCGGTAGCCGACGCTCTGCGGCCCGACCTCGACGCCGCCGGCCTGGCGGCGGATCACGCTGCCGCCGCCGAGCGGCAGCGAGAGCAGGTCGGGCATGCGGAAGTTCGTGCGCACGCCGGCGATCGAGACCGGCCAGGAGGACTCGCGCGGGAAGCCGCCCGAGAGCGAGCCGACGTCGGCGGTCGTGCCGCCGACGTCGACGACGACCGAGTCCTGCGCGTCCGACAGGTACGCGGCGCCGCGCATGCTGTTCGCGGTGCCGCTGCCGATCGTCAGCACCGGGAAGCGGCGCGCGTAGTCGAGCGCCATCAGCGTGCCGTCGTTCTGCGCGAAGAAGGCCGAGGCCTCCAGCCCGTGCGCGTGCAGCGCCTGCGCGAGCGTCTCGCCGACGCCGGCGGCGACGCCGCCGAGCGCCGCGTTGAGCACCGTCGCGTTCTCGCGCTCGATCAGCCCGAGCGAGCCGATCTCGTGGCTGAGCGTGACCGGCACGTCGCCGAGCAGCTCCGCCACGAGCGTCGCGGCCGCGCGCTCGTGGCGCGGCGAGATGTCCGCGAAGACCGACGTGATCGCGACCGCCTCGGCGCTGCCGGCGACCGACTGCAGGAAGCGCCGCGTCGCCTCGGCGTCGAAGCGCGCGAGCTCGCGCCCGTCGAGCTCGACGCCGCCGGCGACGATCGCCTCGCCGGCCGAGACGACCGCGCGCAGGTCGGCGGGCCAGCCGGCGAGCGGCGGGATCGACGTCGTCGCGGGCGCGCCGATCCGCAGCACCGCGACGCGCCGCAGCCCGCGCCGCTCGGCGAGCGCGTTGGCGGCGTGCGTGGAGCCGAGCATCGCGTGCGTGACGCGCGCGACCGGCACGCCGCCGTCCGCCAGCACGGCGGCGATCGCCTCGCGCACGCCGTCGGCGACCTCGCCGGTCGTCGGCACCTTCGCCTTCGCCAGCAGCCGGTTCTCGCGGTCGAGCACGACCGCGTCGGTGTTCGTGCCGCCGACGTCGACGCCGAGGCGCAGGTCAGGCTGGGTCGGCAACGCGCCCCCTGACCGGTCGCGGGTCGACGTCGTACCCGAACGCGCGCGGCCCCGCCAGCGCGAGGCCGGCCGGCTCGTGCCAGCAGGCGGCGGTCGGGAACGCGATCAGCCGGACCGACTGGCCGTAGCGCAGGCGCTCGGTCACGATCGCCTCGCCGGTCGCGGCGTCGAGCACGGACAGCACGTCCGGCGCGCAGGCGAGCAGCTCGCCGTCCTCGACCGCGACGATGTGCTCGTTCTGGAACTCCAGCCGCAGCAGCCGCCGCGAGGCGCCGGCGTGCTCGATCACCGCGTGGCCGCGCATCCAGCGGCCGCCGATCGCGCTCTGGACCTCGACGACCTTGCCGGCGACGAGCTCGCGCGCGTCGAGCAGCTCGACGACGTGCGCGACCGGGTCCGCGACGTCCGCGCGCAGCGCCGCGCCGACGGCGAGCGCGCGCGAGACCGAGCCGAGCACCGTCGCCTCGCGCGCCTGCGCGACGGTCATCGGGTAGATCGCCAGCGCACAGACGCCGCCCAGCCCGGCGACGGCGGGGCGCAGCAGGCGCTCGGTCCAGTCGGGGTCGAGCGCCTTCAGGACGACCGTGTTGCCGTGCTCGTCGACGAGCACGCACGGGCCGGCCGGCAGGCCGGCGAGGTTCATCGTCGTCTGCGTGATCAGCGGGAAGGCGCGGCCCATCCCGTCGGCGTCGGCGAACGGGAGGTTCGCGCGCGAGGCCCAGGCGACCGGGAGGATGCCGTTCTGACCGCCGATCTCCAGCGGCATCAACGCGGCGACGCGCTGCCCGAAGTGGCGCTCGACCTCCTCGACGATGCGCTCGCCCTCCGCGCCGCTGGGGATCTTCTCGAGCGCGAGCGTCGGCGCGCCGACGAGTCCGACCGGCACGACGAGCTCGTCGTCGGGGAGCGCGTCGAGCTGCACGAGCGGCACCGGGCCGAAGGAGGAGAACGCCTC
>Ga0070692_10000339_pt1 | contig 13586 bp, 10 predicted proteins | sample KBSK1102metaG_FD_64675 | JGI IMG/M metagenome (GOLD analysis project Ga0070692, IMG submission 64675) | Corn, switchgrass and miscanthus rhizosphere microbial communities from Kellogg Biological Station, Michigan, USA - KBS K1-10-2 metaG | ecosystem: Host-associated > Plants > Roots >...
ACCAGGGCCACGGCCCGCTCGTATTCCATGCGGGTGGGGCCGAGGATTCCCAGGAGTCCGGTGGTGCGGTCGTCCAGCCGGTAGGGGGAGGCGACCAGGGCCAGGTTGCCGAGCGCCGGGTCGTCGGCTTCCGAGCCGATCACGACCCGGACCCCGGGCTGGCTGATGCAACGATCCAGAAGGCTGACGAGGCGGTGCTTCTCCTCGAAGGTCTCGAACAACCGGCGCATGGTCTCCATGTCCGAGAACTCCGGATGTTTCATGATGTTGGTGGTCCCCTCGAGCACCAGCCGGCGGTCGTCCTGCTGGGCGTCGAGGTAGCGGGTCCCCAGGGTGACGGCGTTGTTCAGGAGCTGGTCGAAGGTGGCCTTCTCCTGCGCCATCAGGCCGACCAGGCGGGTGCGGATCTCGCCCAGGGTCAGCCCGGCGAACTCCTCGACCAGGTAGTGCCCCGCCCGCTCCAGGTCGACCTGCCGGTAGTCCTGCTCGACGTCGAGCAGGCGGTGGCTGACCACCCCGGAGCGATCGACGAACACGCACAGGATCTTGCGCTCGTGCAGCCTGACGAACTCGATGTGCTTGAGGACCGCCTCCTGGATCGGGGGCGCGATGACGTAGCCGATCTGGCTCGTGAGGCGCGACAGGAGCTTCGGGATGATCTCCATCGCCTCGCTGAACTCCCCGCCGGTCTTCGACAGGCTCTCGTCGATCAGGGCGCGGTCCCTGGACGGGATGCGCGCCGGTTCGAGCAGCGTGTCCACGTAGTACCGGTATCCCTTGTCGGTCGGGATCCGCCCGGCGGAGGTGTGCGGCTGGGCCAGGAAACCCATCTCCTCCAGGTCCGACATGACGTTGCGGACGCTGGCGGGGCTAAGCCCCTCCTGGATGATCTTGGAGATCGTCCTGGAGCCCACCGGCTCGCCGGTGAGGATGTAGTTGACGATGATTTTCTTGAGGATGTCTTCGGCGCGGGCGTCCATCAGGCGTTTCGACTCATTAGCACTCGTTGACATCGAGTGCCAATATACCGGGGAGAGGGGCTCCTGTCAACGAGCCGTTCCGCCCGCCGGCGCCCCCGCGCTCCGGCTGCGGCCCAGGAGGAACGCCTTGATGAAGGGGTCCAGGTCGCCGTCGAGGACCCGCTGCACGTCGCCGCGCTCGAAGCCGGTGCGGTGGTCCTTGACCAGGGTGTACGGCTGCAGGACGTAGGAGCGGATCTGGCTGCCGAAATCGATGTCCTTCTTGGCCCCCTCCACGGCCGCGCGCTTCTCGTCGCGCTTGCGGCGCTCCATGTCGTACAGGCGGGCCTTGAGGACCTTCATGGCCATGTCGCGGTTCCGGTGCTGCGATCTCTCGTTCTGGCAGGAGACGACGATCCCGGTCGGCAGGTGGGTGACCCGGACCGCGGAGTCGGTCACGTTCACGTGCTGCCCTCCGGCCCCGCTCGACCGGTAGGTGTCGACCCGGAGATCCTTCTCCTCGATCGCCACCTCGATGTCCTCGTTCAGGTCGGGATAGGCGTAGACCGACGCGAACGACGTATGCCGCCGGCCCGACGAATCGAACGGGGAGATGCGGACGAGCCGGTGGACGCCGCTCTCGGCGCGCAGGAAGCCGTAGGCGTCCCGGCCCCGGATCATCAGGGTCGAGCTCTTGATCCCCGCCTCCTCCCCCTTCTGGTAATCGAGCGCCTCGATGCGGTAGCCGCGAGCCTCCGCCCAGCGCAGGTACATGCGGTAGAGCATCTCGGCCCAGTCCTGCGACTCGGTGCCCCCCGCGCCGGGGTGGATCGTCAGGATGGCGTCCCCGGCGTCGTGCTCGCCCGTGAGCATGACCTCCAGCTCGCGCTCGTCGAGCGCCTTCTGGAGCGCCTCGACCGCCTGGCCCAGGTCGGCGCCGACGTCCTCCCCTTCTCCGGCCAGCTCGGCGCACACCTCGGCGTCCTCCAGGCGCTTCTCGAGCTGGCGGAACGCGTCGATTTCCGAAACGAGGCGGGTGCGTGTCTTGAGGGCGGCCTGGGCGCCGGCGGGGTCGTTCCAGAGGTTCGGGTCGGCGACCTTCTTCTCTATCTCCGCGAGCTCGCGGGCCTGTGCGTCGAGATCAAAGATGCCCCCGAAGCTCGGTGAAACGCCCCTTGAGGGCGTCCACCTTGCGGACGAGGTCGTCGATCTCGAAGCTGCGGGTCGCTTTCGCCACTTGAGAAGCCCGTGCGCCCGGCCGGTCAGGGACTGCCGGTGCCCGATCGCAGAAACGCCGCGCGGAGCGCGGCGACGTGAAGAATGGTCAGTATAGCACAGCCCCAGGCGAAGAGATCGCCGCAGCGGGAGTAGACGGTCCGATCGTGGCGGGCCCTGAGGGCGCCTGCCAGCACCGCGCTCTCTTCGATGCCGGTCCGCGAAAGGATCCGTCCGTACGGATCGATGAGCGCGCTGATCCCGGTGTTGGCGGCGCGCAGCATGAAGCGGCGGTTCTCCGCCGCGCGCACGGCCGCCATCGCCAGGTGCTGGTAGGGCGCGGCGGTGCGGCCAAACCAGGCGTCGTTCGTGATGTTCACCAGGAAATCGGCGTCGTCCCCCGCCACCCGGCGGACGACCTCCGGGAAGATCGCCTCGTAGCAGATGATCGTCCCGGCGCGGCCGACGGAGGTCGGCAGCGGCGCCAGCCGCGTCCCGGCCGCGAACTCGGCGATCGCCCCGCCGACCATCCGGTTCACGAAGAAGAGCACCCGGGCCAGGGGGACGTACTCGCCGAACGGCACCAGGTGGACCTTGTCGTAGGTCGCTCCCAGGGTCCCGTCGGCCCCGACGGCGAGGGCGCTGTTATAGGCGCGCAGCTCCCCGCCCGCGGCGCGGTAATCGATGCTCCCGACGATCAGATCCGTGTTCAGGGAACGCGCCAGATCCCCCAGGAACGTCGCGTACGTCTCGTCGGTCTGGACCGTCGGCCCGGGGCCTGCGTCGCGGCTCGGGCGGCGCACGGAGAAGGGGCTCGACGATTCGGGCCACACGATCAGCCTGGCCCCGCCCGAAGCGGCTCCGCGGCTGAGCCGGGACAGGTCCGACAACGTGCCCGCCGCGCTCCGGGGATCCCACTTGCGGTCCTGCGGAACGTTCGCCTGGACCGCGGCGACCTGGATCGCGCCGCCGGCATCGATCGCCTCCTGCCGGTCCCCGCGCCGCATCGCCAGCACGCCGCCCGCCCACGACAGGCCCAGGACGGCGATCAGCACGGCCCCGGCGATCCGCACGCGGATCCCGGCCGGGCGGAGCATCAGGAGGGCCCCTCCGGCGTTCGCCGCCATCACCAGGAAGGACACGGCCAGGATGCCGCCCCAGGCCGACGCCTGCAGGAGCGCCGGGTTGCGGTACTGGGAATACCCGAGGAGTCCCCAGGGAAAACCGGTCAGCAGGCGGGCGCGCGCGATCTCCAGCGCCACCCAGCTCACCGGCGCGAAGGCCAGGGCGATGGGGCCATGGCGCCGCCAGGCGTCGCTGACCAGCCAGCCGAAGAGCGCGAAATACGTCGCCAGGTAAAAGACCAGGAGCGCGAGCAGGAGCCAGGCGACCGGGAGCGGCAGGCCGCCGTAGGTCTCCATCACGCCGGGGATCCAGTACAGCAGGATCGCGAAGAAGGTCGCGCCGCAGGCGTATCCGCGGAGCAGGGCGGCCGCCCGATCGGTCGACTGCAGCGACAGGAGAAAGGGGATCAAGGCGACCAGGGCCAGGAGCCCCCAGTCGGCGCGCGGGTACGCCAGCGCCAGGAGCGCTCCCGAAACGCCGGCCCAGAGACTTCCGGCTGCGGCGCCGGAATGCCGTGCCATCCCGGCCGCGCGGTCGCTACCTCTCATGCAGCAGGAGACGGAGCGGCTCCCGGACGTCGACCAGGCCGGTCGCCGCCTTGCGCAGGCCGGCGAGGCAGAGCGTCTCCTCCCCCCTGCGCACCCTGTCCCGGCGCATGGAGGCGGCCGACGCCTGCGGCGCGAACATCTCGCTCCCGGGGGCCGGCGCGAAGAGATCGAAGACCGGCCGCAACCGCATCACCCCCGAGCCGCGGCAGGAGGCGCAGCCCTGACCCGCGGCGAATTCCCCCGGAGGTGGACGACGATGCGCCGGGGACCCGGCCAGCAGGTCGGCCAGGTCGACGGGGCGCCGGCAGCCCGTGCAGAGCTCTTCCATCAGGCGCACGGCCAGGATCCCGGACAGCACGGGGCGCAGCAGGCGGGCGAGCCCGGCGCGGGCGATCGATTCGATGACGGCCGCCGCATCGCCGGCCGGAACGACCGTGGCCAGCACGATTCTCCGTCCCGCCTGCCCGGCGGCCGCGGCGGCGCGTCCCGGCTCGAGGAGATCGGGGATCAGCAGGACATCCGGCGAGGCCTGGCCGGCCCGCTCGAGGACCGCCTCGAAGGGGAACGCCTCCCCGTCCCGGGCCAGCGGGAAGGGGTCCAGTCCCGCCATCGCACCGATCTCGCCGAGTCCGGCGCGCCTCGGATGTCGTCCACCCAGAAGGTCGAGCGCGCACCTGACGGCGGTCGCGGCGCCCAACTCGTCGGCGGCCGCCACGACCAGCAGCCCGCGCCCGTCTTCGGCGAGGCGGTCGACGAGCGGGGCGAGCCCGGGAAGGTCGTCCCGCACATCCTGCGCGTTCCCGGCGACCACTCTCTCGTCACGCAGGTCCAGCGTGTACGTGTCCCCCTCGAGGCCGGGAAGGGCCGAGACCGAGACGGCCACGCGCCGGCCTTCGATGAGGAGGGTGAACCGGCCGACCTTGGGGATCACCCGGCCGCGGGTCGCGATCCCGGACAGCCCCTCGATCAGCCGCGCCAGGCCGGGGTAGATCCCGCGCTCCTGTGTCACCTCCTGGTCGTCGACTCGCCGGCCGCTGAAGACGACGCGGACGATCTTCGCCTGCGGCTCGATCCGGATCGATCGCGCGCCGCGGCGGACCGCCTCCGCGGCGATTGCCCGCAGCCTGTCGGACGGCGGGGCCTCCGGGCGCAGCACCTCCGGCAGGACCGGCACGATGCCGCGGCCGCGGTCCGCCAGGACGAGCTGGTTCTCGGCGCCGGGAAAATAGAGCACGCCGGGCTCGACCTCCGCGGGATAGAAACGACGCAGCACCTCGGTGATGATGGACGGCGGGCAGATCAGCGGATCGACGCGCAGGCCGGTGAGCTCCTCCACGGCCGGGATGAGCGCGGGGACATCGGCGGACGACAGGCCCAGTGCGAGAACACCGTCCTCGACAGCGACCGGCACCATGCCGTAGTAGTGCGCCAGCCTCCCCGGGATCCGATCGACCGGCGGGCGGGTGAGGACCTCTCCCGCGAGCCCGGGCTGGAGGTCCTCGAAATGATCCTCGAGGAACAGGTGCAGGGACGCCGGGGTCGCCAGCCCCATCTTGAGCAGGTTGTAGCCGAGCCGGCCCCCGCGGACCCGCTGCTCTTCCAGCCCGCTGGCGACCGCGCGCCGCGTGGCGATGCCGGCCTCGATCAGCAGGTCCCCCAGGAGGCGGCGGTCCTCGGCCGGCGGACGCCCGTCGCTCAACTCAGTCCCCGTCCTGCAGGATCCAGGCGGTCAGGTGGAGATCCCGACGGAGCACCTGGACCGCGGCTTCCGCTTCGGCCCGCGTCCTGTAGCGGGCGGCACGCACCCGGTACACGACCGCGCTGCCCGATCGGTCCTCCTGGACGAGCGCCGGGAATCCCTTCGACGCGAGCCGGGACCTGAGGCGCTTCGCCGCGGCGGCATCGCGCGTGGCGAGGGCCTGGACGACGAACGCGCCGCCTCCGCCCTGCGACGGGGGCGACAGGGCGCGCATATCATTATTACGGGCGTCGGAAGGGAGCCCGCCGGTCGGCGGGGGGGCCGGCTTGCCGCTCCCCAGGGTCTTGTAGAAGGTCAGGTCGCCGGGGAGAGACATCGTCCCCTGGGCGGCCCCGCCCGCCGCCCCGGCGGGATCGGCAGGCGGCGCGACTCCCCCTCCGCCCGTCCCGGTGCCGCGCCCGGCCCAGCGGGCCAGCCCCACCATGAGCCCCGCCACGATCACCACCTGGACCAGGAGCCTCTTGACGGACGGCGGTCCGGTCAACGCGTCCCTCCGGCCGCCTGCGGGGCATCCTCGTCGGCCTCGGAGACCCCGATGGAGTTCTTGCCCGCCAGCTTGATCTTCTGCATCGCCTTGTCGGCGCACTTGATCAGCCCGAGGCTGGTGCGCGCGTGGTCCGGGTAGGCGGCGACGCCGAACGACGCGGTCAGGGTCATCCCGGGCGTGTCGTCGACCAGGAAGGTCCGCGCCTGGAGCGACGTGCGCAGGCGCTCGGCCAGCTCGCAGGCCCCCTGCAGATCGGTCTCCGGCAGGACGATGCAGAACTCGTCGCCGCCGTATCGGAACACCTTGTCGCTGCCTCGGATCTCGCCGATCAGCCGCCGGGACACCTCGCGAAGCGCCTTGCTTCCCATGGAGTGGCCGAAGCGGTTGTTGATCTCCTTGAGGTTGTCCATGTCCAGGAAGATCAGCGACAGCGGCGTCGCGTAGCGGTGCGCCCGGTACACCTCCTCGCTCAGGAACCGATCGAAGTAGCGCCGGTTGAACGATTCGGTCTGGTCGTCCTTGATGATCAGCTCCTTGTAGCGCTCGACCAGGAGGGCGTTCAGGAGCGCCGGGATCAGCTCGGGCACCAGGCGCCCGATGCGGTCCTGGTCGTCCTGCGCCAGCCCCTCCCCCTCGCGGGACAGGAGGAGCATGCCCAGGATGGCCCCGCCGCCGGGCAAAGGCATCGAGAGGACGTGCTCGATCCCCAGGCGGCGCAGCGCCTCGGGTGCGCGCGCCGTCGCCGGCGTGTACGAGGCGGGCGGGCCCGGGCCGCGCAGGTCGGCCAGGTCGAGCGTCAGGATCCCCTTGCGGCGCGGGTCGTCGGGCGGAATGTGCGCCGCCCTGAGATGGAACGTGTCCTGCTCGCTGTCGTAGAGGTAGAGCAGCGCCGCCGTCGCCCGACCGGCGTCCATGCCGGCGCGGACGATGGCGTCCGCGACCACCGTGAGATCGAGCTGGCGGGCCACGCCCAGTGCGGTGCGCGCGATGCCCAGGTCCTCTGCAAGCCTGTCGGTGCTCACGGGGTCTCCGCGAGGCGCCACGCGGGGCGCTTCAGACGATTTTCCGCTTCAGGGCGTCGAACAGGTCGATCGGGACCGGGAAGATGATCGTCGAGTTCTTCTCCGTGGCGATCTCGGTCAGCGTCTGCAGGTAGCGCAGCTGAAGGGTCGTCGGGTTCTCCGACATCACGCCCGCCGCCTTCGCGAGCTGCGCCGACGCCTGGTACTCCCCCTCGGCGTGGATGATCTTGGCGCGCTTCTCGCGCTCCGCCTCGGCCTGTTTCGCCATGGCGCGCTGCATCTCCACCGGCAGGTCCACGTGCTTCACTTCCACCATCGACACCTTGATGCCCCAGGGATCGGTGTGCCGATCCAGGATCTGCTGCAGCTCCGCGTTCAGCCTCTCGCGCTGGCTCAGCAGGTCGTCGAGCTCGCACTGCCCGAGGACCGATCGCAGGGTCGTCTGCGCCAGCTGCGACGTGGCGTAATGATACTGCTCGACCTCGACCACCGCTCTCTTGGGATCGATGACGCGGTAGTAGACCACCGCGTTCACCTTGACCGAGACGTTGTCGCGCGTGATCACGTCCTGCGACGGCACGTCGTGCACGATGGTCCTGAGCGAGATGCGCACCATCCGGTCGATCGGGAAGAACACGAAGGCGATTCCGGGGCCCTTGGCGGTCCCGAGCAGGCGCCCGAGGCGGAAGATGACCGCCCTCTCGTATTCGTTCAGGATCTTGATGCTCGAGATCAGCCAGAACACGAAGGCGAATACGAAAAACAGAGCGCCCGACCCCGCACCCACTGCACCCATCATCGGCCTCCTTCGCGGCTCTCCGCGGTGTCAGGAAACTTCTTCGACTTCGAGCGCCAGGTCCTGGACGCGGGTCACGCGCACCGCGGTCCCCTTCTGGATCGGCCGCGCCGCCCGCGCATTCCAGTACTCGCCGTGCACGAACACCCGCCCCGCGGGTGCCAGGTCGGTCAGGGCCGTGCCCCGCTCCCCCACCAGGCCCGCGGATCCGGTGGTCGGCGTGTGCCGGGACACGCGGACCACCAGGGTGGTCAGGATGGCCATGATCAGCCCCGCGGTGCCGGCGATCGACAGGATCGCCCAGCGCGCCGCGCCGATGCCGGGCGCGGACGGCGCCCCCTTGAACAGCATCATGCCGCCGAGGACCAGGCAGACGATCCCTCCGGCGGTCAGCGTGCCGTAGCTGGCCACCTTCAGCTCCAGCAGGAACATCGTGAGGCCCAGGGCCACGAGCACCACGCCGACCCAGCTCAGCGGGAGAATCTGCGAGGCCAGGGCGAAGAGCAGGAGGCAGATGCCGCCGATCACCCCGGGCGCGATCAGGCCGGGGTGGGTGAACTCGACATACAGCCCGACGAGGCCGGCGAAGAGCAGGAACACCGCCACAGTCGGATTCGCAAGCACGCTGAGCAGGCGCTCCCGCGTCGACATGTCGAGCGACACGATCCTCACGCGGCCGAGGCGCAGGGTCTCGCTGCGACCGTCGAACCGGCGGATCGTCTTGCCGTCCAGCACGGACAGGATTTCCCCCTCGTCGCGGCAGACGTAGTCGATGAGCCGCAGCTTCAGCGCCTCGCGCTCGGTGAAGGCGCTGCTCTTGCGCACCACTTCTTCGGCGACCTTTTCGTTCCGGCCACGGTTGTTCGCGAGGCTCCGCGCGTAGGCGGCGGCGTCGTTCTCGATCTTGGCCATCATCGGGGAGTCCTTCGGAATCTCCCCCATGGCCGCCACAGGATGCGCGGCGCCGATCCGCGTCCCCGGCGCCATCACCGCCACGTCCGCGGCGATCGTGATGAAGAACCCGGCCGAGGCCGCCTTGCTGCCGTTGACGAACACCACCACCGGCACGCGCGACCCGGTGATCTCCCGGATCATCTCCTCGGTCGAGTTGAGCCAGCCCCCGGGGGTGTCGAGCTTGACGATCAGGAGCGCGGCGTTTTCGCGGTTGGCCCGCTCGATCGACTCCTTGAGATAGCGGGCCGCGATCGGGTGGATCGCGTCGTCGAGGGTGACGGTGAAGACCAGCGCCTCGCCCGCCTGCGGCGGCGGCGCGGCCGCATGGCCGGACGCCGCGGCGACACCGAACGCGATCGCCACGACGGCCAGGACCCTGGGCGGGAAGCGGGCCGGGCTCCTGGTCATCCGCCGCATCACCCTTCCCGGGCGCCGAGGAGCCCCCGCAGGCGCTCCACGCCGGCGCGGATCCGGTCGAGACTCAGGGCGTAGGACAGGCGCACGAAGCCGGGCATGCCGAACGCCTCCCCGGGGACGGTCGCGACACCGATCTCGGCCATCAGGCGGCGCCCGAACTCGATCGACGTGGCGCAGCCGAGTGCCGTCATCGCCCCCGTGACGTTGGGGAAGACGTAGAAACTCCCCGGGGGCAGCATACAGGCAATCCCCCGAATCCGGTTGAGCGATCGGACGAGCTCGTCGCGACGCCTCCGGTACTCCTCGCGCATGGCGGCCACCGAGTCCTGCGGCCCGGTCAGCGCCGCGACGGCGGCGGCCTGCGAGATCGACGACGTGTGCGTCGCGTCGTGCGACTGGATCTTGCGCATCGCCTCGATGACCGGCCGCGGCCCGAGCGCGTAGCCCACGCGCCAGCCGGTCATGGCGTACGTCTTGGAGAGCGAGTTGACCAGGAGCAGGCGCTCTTTCAGGCCGGCGCGCTGCGAGGCGAAGGACGCGAAGGTCCCCGGGCCGTAGTGAAACGTGTCGTACGTCTCGTCCGAGATCAGCCAGCAGCCGGACTTCGCGGCGAAGGCCGCCAGCCGCTCCACCTCGTCCGCCGGGATCACCGCGCCGCTCGGATTGCACGGCGAGTTCACGATGATCGCCTTGATTCCACGGTGCGCCTCGAGGTCACGGGCCCGCGACACGAACCCGTCGTTCTCCTTCGTGCTGACGATGACCGGCTCGGCGCCGCACAGCTTCACCTGCTCGGGGAACGACACCCAGTACGGCGCGTAGATCGCCACCCGATCGCCCGGCTCCAGCAGCGCCATGGCGGCCAGGAACAGGACGTTCTTGCCGCCGCACCCGGTGATCACCTCGTCCGGTCCCCAGGCCCCCCCCTGCGCGCCTGCGTAGCGGCCGGCTATGGCCCGGCGCAGCTCGAGGATGCCGCCGGTGTCGGTGTAGTGGGTCTGGTTGGCCGCCAGCGCGGCGATCGCCGCCTGCTTGATGTTCCCGGGGGTGTCGAAGTCCGGCTCGCCGGGGCCGAAGTCGATGACGTCGACACCGCGCTCTCTCAGCGCCCTCGCCTCCATCATCACGGCAAGCGTCGGGGAGACGCTCACCACCTCCAGCCTCCGGGCCAGCCGCGTGTCGTCGGACATCATCCTCTCGCTTTCCGCGCCGGCGCCCGCCCCGGGACCGCGAAGCGCTTCTTGAGCCGGGAAATGACTTCCGGGGGGACGAGCCCGGTCACGTCTCCCCCGAGGCGGGCCACCTCCTTCACCAGACGGCTGCTGACGTAGGAGTAGGCCTCGGACGGCATCATGAAGACCGTCTGGATCCCCGGCTCGAGCCGCTGGTTCATCAGAGTCATCTGGAACTCGTATTCGAAATCCGACAGCGCCCTGAGCCCCCGCACGATCACCTGCGCTCCCTGGGAGCGCGCGAAGTCCACCAGCAGGCCGTCGAACGAGTCGACCTCGACGTTCGACCAGCGCCCGACCACGGAGCGCAGGATGTCCACGCGCTCATCCAGCGGAAACAGGGGGTCCTTGTCCGGATTGCGCAGGATGGCGATGACGATCCGATCGAACAGGTCGCGCCCGCGCGAGATGATGTCCAGGTGCCCGTTCGTGATCGGGTCGAACGTGCCCGGGAAGACGGCGGTCAATTTCATCAAGCCTCCGGCCCGGCCGGCTTGTGTCCCCGGGCGCGCATCTCCGCCGCGTGGCGCAGCGCCGCCGGCGTGACCGTCTCGCCGGCCAGCATGCGCGCCAGCTCCTCGACCTTGCCCTGATCGTCGAGCACGTCCACCTCCACCTCCGTGCGGCCGCGCGCCTGGCGTTTCCCGACCCGGACGTGGCGGTCGGCGTACGAGGCAATCTGCGGCAGGTGCGTCACGCAGATCACCTGGTGGTGTCGCGACAGGGACTTGAGCCTCCGCCCGACCGCCTCCGCCACCGCCCCGCCGATCCCCGCGTCGACCTCGTCGAAGACCAGGGACCGCGGCTCGGCCTGGCGGCGCAGCACCACCTCGAAGGCGAGCATCACGCGCGACAGCTCGCCGCCCGAGGCGACCTCCGAGAGCGGCCCGGGTGGCTCCCCCGGATTCGCCGACAGGAGGAATTCCACCACGTCGTATCCCGTCCCGTCAACGGCGACCTCCTCGTCGCCGACCCGCAGGCCGGAACCGGATTGGACGCGCGGCCTCAGGTCGATGGCGAAGCGTGACTTCGCCATGGCCAGGCCCGCGAGCTCCTTCTCGATCTCGCGCTCGAGGACGCGGGCCGCGCCGCTGCGGCCGCGCGACAGGGACGAGGCGCGGCTCAGGGCCGCGTCTCCCAGGGCCTGCACGAGCCGATCGATCTCGTCCCTGGAGTCCGCGCCGCCGGTCAGGGCGTCGAGCTCCGCCTTCGCCTCGACGCCCAGCCTCAGCAGATCGTCCTCGTCCCCGCCCGGCGCGTGCCGGCGCACGAGCGCCTCGAGCATCTGGATGCGATCGTCGATCGCCTGCAGTCTCTGCGGCTCGAACTGCAGGCGCTCCGGATAATCGCGGAGCATGGTGGAGATGTCCTGCAGGTCGGCCCGCGCCGACTCGGCCCGCGCCAGGTCGTCGCGCAGCGACGCGTCGAACCGCGCCAGCTCGCGGAGGTCCCGGATGGCCTCCGCCAGCCGCGAGACCGCCGCCCCCTCCCCCTCGTACAGGGTGTCGTACGACTGCCGCGCGTGGCGCAGGATCGTCTCGGCGTTGCGCAGGAGATCGCGCTCGGCGCGCAGCCTGGAGCGCTCCCCCGGCTGGACGGCGGCCCGCTCGATCTCGTCGGCCCGGGATCGCAGCAGATCGATGCGGGCCTCCCGGCGATCCGCTCCCTCGCGAAGCGCGGACTGCCGCGCGATGGCCTCCTGGAGACGGCGGGCCGCCGCGGCCATCTCGTCCAGCTCCGCGTCCAGCCCGGCGTGGCGATCGAGGAGATCGCGGTGGCTCGCGGGCGTCAGGAGAACCTGCTGCTGGTGCTGGCCGTGCAGGTCGACCAGGATCGAGCCGAGGGCCCTCAGATCGGCGACGGCCGCGAGGCTCCCTCCCACGAACGCCCGCCCCTTCCCCTGAGCGAGAATCTCGCGGCGCACCACGATCGAGCCGTCCTCCACGCGGTACCCGCGCTCGTCCAGGCACTGCCGGGCCGCGCGGTTCGAGGCCACGTCGAACTCGGCCTCGACCGAGGCGCGATCGGCGCCCGAGCGGATCATCTCGGTCCCGGATCGCCCCCCCAGGACGAGCGACAGGGCGTCGACCAGGATCGACTTTCCGGCGCCGGTTTCGCCCGTGAGCAGGTTGAGGCCCGGCCCGAGGTCGAGGGTCAGCTCGCGAACGATCGCGAGGTTGGTGATGTGAAGGCAGCGGAGCATCGAACTCGTCTTGTGGTGGGTGCCAGAACGCGCGGGTTCGATCGGAACCGCATGCTACCAGAGGGATCCAGGGTTGTCAAGGAAGGGTCCGTGTGCTAACTTACGACGCTCGAACCTGTTGCGCGATCGCGCAGCCCTTTCAGGAGACCCCGGATGCTGATGCTCACGTCCCCCGTCCTGGCGGCCGCGTCCGCGGGATACGGGGGGGACGTCCTGCGCCTGATTTCCGACTCGGGGGCGCTCGTCAAGTTCGTCCTGCTCATCCTCCTCGGTTTCTCCGTCCTGTCCTGGGCGGTCATTTATGAGCGCTACCGCGGCCTCAAGCGCGCCGAGGAGCAGACGACCCGGTTCCTCCATGCCCTGGATGAAGGTCGCCGCCTGGCCGATCTGAAGGACCACAGCAGTCGGTTCGCTACCAGTCCCCTGGTGCCGATCTTCCTCGCCGGGTTCAAGGAGCTGACGTCCTCCATCGCCGAGAACGTCAGCCGGTTCCGCGGCAACCCCGGCATGCCGGACGAGGCGCGCGACCGGATCCTCGAGCGGGTCCGCCGTCGTCTCGAGGAGGCCGCGGCCGGCGAGGCGGACCACCTCGACAGCCATCTCGGAATCCTCGCGACCACCGGGGCCGTCACTCCGTTCGTCGGGCTGTTCGGCACCGTGTGGGGAATCATGAACGCCTTCCAGGGGATCGGCATCACCGGATCGGCCAGCCTGGCGGCCGTCGCCCCCGGCATCTCCGAGGCGCTGGTGACCACCGCGGCGGGGCTGTTCGCCGCCATCCCGGCGGTCATCGGGTACAACGTACTCATGGCCCGGGCGCGCCGCCTGGGGGGCCGCATCGATCGTTTCGTCCTGCACTTCGTCTCGAT
>Ga0070692_10000342_pt1 | contig 13569 bp, 12 predicted proteins | sample KBSK1102metaG_FD_64675 | JGI IMG/M metagenome (GOLD analysis project Ga0070692, IMG submission 64675) | Corn, switchgrass and miscanthus rhizosphere microbial communities from Kellogg Biological Station, Michigan, USA - KBS K1-10-2 metaG | ecosystem: Host-associated > Plants > Roots >...
TGTGGGCGATCGCCGGCTTCGCGCTGCTGCTCATCCTGGCCGGCTTCGCGAAGGCCTGCCACTGGGTGTAAGCGGTTAGTTGTCGGTTCTCGGCTGAGCACCGAGACCGGGATTTTTCGGGCGCGAACCGGGTTATGGTGATCGAGATGACCAGGCTTCGGGTCGTCGTTCTGTCGGTCGCCGCTCTCTTGTCGTTCGCGGCGTCTCCCGCGGCGGCCCAGTGGGTTCGCCTCCAACGCTGCGCCGGCGCCATTCCCTGCTCGATTCCGTTCGGCGTGGTCTATTCACCGGATCCCCTGATTGCCGCGCAGTACGGGCGGATCTCGCCGACCGGTGTCTCCGGACGAATCGCCCTCGATGGCAAGCCGGTCGTGAAGCTCGACGTGCACTACACCCTGCCCGACTTCGCGCGGGAGGCCGCCGGGAAGAGCTTCGTCCTGGCCCACACGCCGCCGGCATTTCCTCCTCCCCCTCCGGCGAAGCCGGCGGACTAGCGAGGTTCGGCGCCCGGCGCGACCCGCGCGATCGCGGGGTCGTCGAACCGCTGGCCCAGCGCCACGCTCCGGGCGCAGCGGAATCCGGCGTCCCGTAACCGGTCGAGCTCTCCCCGCCGCGCGACGTACCAGAAGGCCCCGCCCGGCGGCGCCGCCGCGAGGTCGTCGGCGGAGCGGATCGCGACATGGGGAACGGGACGCTCCGGATCGGGCCCCGCGGCGAGCGTCTCGAAGACGATCGGCCTCCAGAAGACGCCGGGTGCGATGATCGCCGGGGCCGGGCCGAGCGCCCGCGCCATCCGGCCCGCTTCGCTCTCGATCGGGCTGAAGGAGGCGGCCACGAGACCGTTGTCCGGCCACCGCGTCAGAAACGGCGCCGTCTCGAGGACAAACACGACCGACAGGCCGAGTCCCCACAGGTAAGCGGGTCGGACCGTCCCGGCTCGGGCGGCGGCGGAGACGATCCGGTCGAGCGCACCGGCCGCGAGAACGGTGACGACACCGAAGACCGGCAGGATGCGCAGCGCGTTGGGAGCATCCGCCGGGTTCGACAGGATCCCGGCGGCGAGGCCCGCGGCCGCGATCGCGAGCAGGAGCTGGTGGCCCGGGTCTCCGCCGCGCGCCCGACGCGCGGACAGCACCAGACCCAGGAGCGCCGCGACTCCGATGACCACGGTCGCCGCCGGCCGGCCGGGGATGCCGTTGCGCGGGTTCGGGTCCCCCGTCCAGATCAGAGCGCCGGTGTATTCGACGACGTTGTGGAGCAGGCGCAGAAGGATCGCGACGGGTCCGCTCCCCGCGGCGAGAGCGACGTTCCGGCTGGGGACGAGGAAGGAGACGTCGCGGGCGCGGCCGCCGAGCCGATCCGGGAACTGGAGGAAGGCGACGGCGAAAGGCAGAAAAGTCGCGATCGCCGCGACCCCGGCGGCGAGGAGGAGCTTCCACCTCCCGGGCCGGCGGATCTGCGTGAGGGCGAAGATGGCGAAGCCGGCCGCGATCGCCCACGCCGGCACGTAGGTGTGCAGGGAAAATCCGATCAGCGCTCCGGCGGCGACCGCCCAACCGATCCGGCCGGTGCGGCGAGCGCGCAGCGTCGCGGCGGCGGCGGCGAGGACGAGCGGCAGGAGGAGGGCGGCCGTGTACGCCCACCGCGAGAAAACGAGGGGCGACATCGCGAGAGCGAGGAGCGCCATCGCGGTGAGCGCCACCCGGCGGCCGCCGGTCTCCCGTCCCAGCCAGTACACGGCGGGCAATGCCAGGCACCCCGGGATCGCGGACTGCGCCAGCAGCCCGGCGTCCCCGCGTCCGAAGATCCGGAACAGGAGCTCGCAGAACCGGACGTACAGGTACGAGACGAGCGCAGTCCCGCCCCCCTCGATGGCGAACGGCACTCCGCCGTACCACGGCGTCGCTCCCGGATGCCGGAGGCCCGCTTCCGCCTCGTACAGGGAATCCCCCCAGACTCCCGGCGGAATCTGCCGCGGCGCGATCCAGCGCAGCGCCACGCCGGCGGCGAGCATCCCGACGCAGAGGAGCGCGTGGCCGGGCCCGCCGCTGCTCTCCGCGGGTTCCGGGAGCGCGGCCGTCTTCCGGACCAGGTAACGGAAGAGAAGAAACGCGGCAATCGCAAGGCCGAGGTCCTTCACCCAGAGGAGCGTGACGTAGAGCCACGACTCCGGCGTCCACCAGAAGAGGATGGCGAAGTGGTCGCGGCGGGCGAAGAACAGAAAAGTCTGGACAGCCGCGAAGATGCCGACGGCGAAGGCCCCGCCTTCGAATCGCCGCTTCTCCGTCACCACCGAGAGCACGCCGATCTATCTCGGGGGCGGATTCGGGCTCACCCACGACACGAGGGTGTTCGCCCGTTCCGGGGACGGCGCGACGCCGCGCGAACAGCGCCATCCCCCGCTCCGCAGCCGCGCGATGCCGTCCGCCGTCGCGACGTACCAGAACCGGGAATCCGGACCCTTACCCAGGAGCTCGGCGGGACTCTTTCGGGCAAATCGTGCCACGGCGACGGCCGGATCGGGAGCCGCGGCGAGCGTCTCCAGCACGATGGGCCACGCCACGGCTCCCGGCTCCAGCACCGTGGAGGCTTCGCCGAGGTCCCGGCGCATCCGCCCGGCCGCCGTCTCGGTCGCGCAGAACGATCCGACCACGCGGACGTCATCCGGCCACGACGCGAGGAAAGGAACGGTCTCGACCGCGAAGAGCGTGGCGAGTCCCAGCCCGGCAACGACCGTCGGTCGGGACTGGAGCGCCCGTCCTGCCGCCGGCAGCCACCGGTCGAGAGCGGCCGCGGCCCAGAGAATCGCGGCGCCCACGAAAGGAAAGATCCGGAGGCCGTTGGGAGCGCCCCCCGGATTACCGAGGATGCCGGCGAGCAGGCTCATCCCCGCGATGAGGAGCACGAGACGCTGCCCCGGATCGCCACGTCGCGCACTCACGAGGGCGAGCGCTGCGCCGACGAGGGCCGCGATTCCGAGCACCGGGTCGAAGGGGGCGCGGTCCGGATTCCCGTGGCGAGGATTCGGATCCTTCGTCCAGAGAAAGAGCCCTGAATATTCGATGCCGTTGTAGAGGAGACGGAGCGGGGGCGCCCAGGGCCCGTTTCCGCCGGGCACCGCGACGTCTTTGGTGGAAGCGAGGACCGAGACGTCCTGCGCCCGCCCACCGAGGCGCTCCGGGTACTGAAAGAAGGCCACGCCGAACGGGAGGAACACGAGCAGAGCGGTCCCCGCCGCTGCCAGGAGGAGCCGGATTCCCCGCGGGCGCCGGAGGCCGCTCACGGCGAAGATTGCGAAGCCGCCCGCGACGGCCCACGCCCCGACGTAGGTGTGGAGTGAAAGTCCGACGAAGAGACCGGCCACGGCGGCCCACGCGACGCTCCCGGTCCGATACGCCCGGATCGCCGCGGCGGCTCCGGCGAGAACGAGCGGCAGGAGCAGGCCCGCCGTCCAGGCCCACCGGGAGAAAACGAGCGGCCACGCCGCGAAGGCCGCGAGCGCCATCGCGGTGAGCGCGAGGCGCGGACCGCGCAGCTCGCGCCCCAGCCAGTAGATCGCGGGAAGGGTGAGCGTGCCGCCGACGGCGGAGAGAGCGAGGAGCCCGACGTCGCCGCGTCCGAAGATCGAGAAGACCAGCCGGCAGAACTGCAGGTAGAGGTTGGACGCCAGGGCGCTGTTGTGAAAGCCCTCGATCTGGAGCGGCCGGCCGCCGATCCACCCCACGTTCCCCGGATCGCGGAGCGCCCCCTCCGCCTCGAAGAGCGCGTCCGCCCAGACCCCCGGCGGGATCAGGCGGGGTGCGACCCACCGCAGGACGACTCCGGCCGCGAGAACGAGCGAAAAGAGGGAGTAGTGACCGGGGCCCGCCCGCTTCGGTTCCTTCGAATCATGCAACCGTTCGGTTGCATTTATGAGGAACCCGAACGCCAGGAAAGCAGCCGCGCCCAGCGCTAGGTCCTTCAGCCACAGGAGAAGGACCAGCAGCCAGGACTCGCTCGTCCACCAGAAGAGGACTGCGAATCGGTCCCGTCTGGCGAAAAAAACGAAGGTCTGGATCCCGGCAAAGACGCCCAGCGCAATCGCCGTCCGGCTCCACTCCCGGCCCCGGGGCGGCCGGGCGCCGCTCACGAGCGGAAAATCTGCAGCTCCCGCAGGCCGCGGAGTTCGTCGCGGATCTGCGCGGCTCGCTCGAAGTCGAGCTCCTTTGCCGCCGCCTTCATCTCCTTCTCGAGCTCTCCGATCCTCTTCGCGAGCGAGGGGCCGTCGGGCAGGTCCGGCCGGGAGATGCGCGCCGCCGCGTCGTAGTAGTCGAGACCCGCCATCCGGACGAGCGGCGAGTTCACCTGCTTGACGATCGAGGCCGGCTCGATGCCGTGCTCCTCGTTATACGCCTCCTGGATGCGCCGCCGGCGCGTGGTCTCCTCGATCGCCCGGCGCATCGAGTCCGTGACGGCGTCCGCGTAGAAGAGGACCTTTCCCTCGAGGTTGCGGGCGGCGCGCCCGGACGTCTGGATGAGCGACGTCTCGCTCCGCAGGAATCCCTCCTTGTCGGCGTCGAGGATCGCGACCACCGCGACCTCGGGGAGGTCGAGCCCTTCGCGCAGGAGGTTGATTCCGATCAGGCAGTCGAAGACGCCGCGGCGGAAGTCCGCGAGGATCGTGATCCGGTCGAGCGTCTCGATGTCGGAGTGGAGGTACCGGACGCGCACGCCGACCTCCGAGAAGTAGTTGGTCAGTTCTTCCGCCATCCGCTTGGTCAGGGTCGTGACGAGGACGCGCTGCCCTTTCGCGGCGGCGTCGCGGACCACGCCCAGCAGGTCGTCGACCTGCCCCTTCACGGGGCGGACCTCGATCTGCGGGTCCAGCAGTCCGGTCGGGCGGATGACCTGTTCGACGATCTCTCCGCCGACCCGGCCGAGTTCCTCGGGCCCCGGAGTCGCGCTCACGTAGACCACCTGGTTCAGGCGCGTCTCGAACTCCTCGTAAGTCAGCGGGCGGTTGTCGAGCGCGGACGGCAGGCGGAAGCCGTAGTCGACGAGCACTTCCTTCCGCGAGCGGTCGCCGTGGTACATGCCGTGGACCTGCGGCAGCGTCACGTGCGACTCGTCGACGACGAGCAGGAAATCACGCGGGAAGTAGTCGATCAGGGTGGGAGGCGGCTCGCCGGCTTTCCGCCCGGAGAGGTGGCGGGAGTAGTTCTCGATGCCGTTGCAGTAACCGAGCTCCTTGATCATCTCCAGGTCGAACATGGTCCGCTGGTGGAGACGCTGCGCCTCGAGAAGCCGGTTCGCCGCGGTGAGCTCGGCCAGCCTCGCGTCGAGCTCCACGCGGATCGAGCCGATCGCCCGCTCGAGCGTCTCCCGGGGCGTCGCATAGAACGTCCGCGGATAGACCGCGATGCGGTCGACCTTCTGAAGCGCCGTGCCACGGAGAGGGTCGGTGCGCGTGATCTTCTCGACCTCGTCGCCGAAGTACTCGATCCGCACCGCGACGTCCTCGTACGCGGGATGAAGCTCGAGGACGTCTCCGCGGACGCGGAACGTGCCGCGGGCGAGATCGAGGTTGGTGCGCTCGTACTGCATCTCGACGAGCTGCGCGAGAAGCGTCCGCATCCCGGTCCGGTCGCCGACTTCGATGTAAGCCAGCATGTCGTAGTACGACTCGGGGGATCCGAGCCCGTAGATGCAGGAGACCGAAGCCACCACGATGACGTCCCGCCGCTCGAACAGCGCCTTCGAGGCGGAGAGACGGAGCTTGTCGATCTCCTCGTTCCGCGACGTCTCCTTCTCGATGTAGGTGTCGCTCTGCGGGATGTACGCCTCGGGCTGGTAGTAGTCGTAGTACGAGACGAAGTACTCGACCGCGTTCTCCGGGAAGAAGCCCCGGAACTCCTGGTAGAGCTGCGCGGCCAGGGTCTTGTTGTGCGACAGGACGAGCGTGGGGCGGTTGACGGCCTCGATGACCTTCGCCACTGTGAACGTCTTGCCGGAACCGGTCACGCCGAGCAGAACCTGGTCCCGCCGCCCTTCCCGGATCCCGGCGGCGAGCTTGTCGATTGCCTGCTGCTGGTCGCCGTGGGGAGTGAAATCGGTCTGGAGACGGAAGCGTCCGCCGGCCCGCGCCTGGGCGTCCAGGTACGACGGGGGTTTGACCGCGCCGGCGCGCGCGAGCGCGGAGGCCGGTTTGGGCTGCGATCCGGGGCGGGGACTCAAGGCGCCGGGGTCGCCACCGGAGAGGGCGCGGACGTCCCGGGAGCGCCGCGCGCATGCGCCACCGCTTCCCGGTAGACCTGCGTCAGCTCGTGGACCTCCGATCGGCCGACCTCGCGGCCGATCTTCACGGCGTCCCGCACCCTTTCGATGTCCTCCTTGCTCACCTTCTTCGCCTCGAGCTCGCGCCGGAAGTCGGCGTACGCCGAATCGAGCTCCGCCTTGTCCTGCGCGGTGACCTCGGCGGCATAGCTCGCGCGGATCCGGTCCATGAGCAGATCCGTCACCGCCGAGGGACGCTTCTGCACGTAGATCCCGATTCCGACGAGCGCTGCGACCATCAGGATTGCGCAGGCGCCGCAGCCGAGCAGCGCGGCTTTCCAGCAGCCGCGGTTCGAAGCCGCGCCGGGCGGCGCGGGTTCGATCGGGGGCGCCGTGCTCACGACCCCTCGGCTTATAGCATACGGCCCGGCGATGCCTCAAAATGAGGAGCGGATGCCCCTCAATCGCCGCAAGGTCTTCGTCGCCGTTCTCCCTCTCCTCGCCGCGGCGGTCCTGGGCGGCGTCGCGGGCTCCGCCGCGACGAACTTCGTCCGCGTGCCGCGCGTCTCGGAGCTCGAGACCTACCGCCCCGACATCATCACGGAAATCCGGGGAACCGACGGATCCACGGTGGCGCGTTACGCCATCGAGAGGCGGATCCTCGTCTCGCGGGGACAGATCCCGGCGGTCCTTCGCAACGCGATCATCGCCACCGAGGACAAGAACTTCTTCCGCCACGGAGGCGTCGACCTGCAGCGCACGGTGTCGGCGATGTTGACGAACCTCCGGCAGAAGACCTACGCGCAGGGGGGGTCGACGCTCACCCAGCAGCTGGCGCGGGCGATCTTCCTGTCCCCCCGGAAGACCATCTCCCGGAAGATCAACGAGGCCTTCGTGGCCTTCGAGATCGAGCGGCGCTACTCGAAGGAACAGATCCTGACGATGTACGCGAACGAGATCTACCTGGGCCACGGCAACTACGGGGTCGAGGCGGCCGCGCGCTACTACTTCGGCAAGGGGGTCAAGGACGTGACGCTCGCGGAGGCGGCGCTGCTCGCGGGCATCGTCCAACGTCCCGAGGACCAGTCGCCTTTCCGCAACCCGGTGGCCGCGCGCCACCGCCGGTCGATCGCCCTGTCGCGCATGGCGGCCGAGCGATACATCACCGATGCCGAGCGCCGCGCGGCGGAAGCGGAGCCCCTGCCGACGACCCCGTCGCTCGAGGAGTCGATCGTCGGGCCCTACTTCTGCGAGGAGATCCGGCAGTACCTCGAGAAGACGTACGGAGAGCAGGAGCTCTACCGGCGCGGCCTGCGGGTGGAGTCGACGCTCGATCCCCGGATGCAGGCGTGGGCCGAGGAGTCGCTCGGCTGGGGGCTCCGCCGCCTCGCTCGCCGCCACGGTTTCCGGCGGCCGCGCAACCTCCTCTCCGAAGGATATGCGGACCTCGACGCGTTCGTCGACCCGTCCTGGGACGGCCCGGCGCCCGCGCCGGGAAGCGCGGTGCACGGCGTCGTGCTCGCGACGTCGAAGAGCGGCGCGGAGATCCGGATCGGAAAGAAGGTCCTGACCCTTTCGGCCGCCGGTTTCGCGTGGACGAGCGCGACCGACGCTTCGAAGATCCTGAAGCGCGGCGACCTCGTCACGGTCACGGTCACGCCGAAAAAGGACGGCGGCGAGGAGCTCGCGCTCGAGCAGGATCCGAAGGAGGAGGGCGCGGTCGTCGTCGTGGAGAACGCGACCGGTGCGGTCCGCGCGATGGTCGGGGGCTACGACTGGAGCCGTTCGAAGTTCAACCGCTCGACGCAGGCGCTCCGGCAGGCCGGCTCCACGTTCAAGCCGTTCGTCTACCTCGCCGCGCTGGAGGCGGGGTACACCCCGTCGGACACCGTGTTCGACGGACCGATCTCGATCGCCTTCGATCCGCATCAGCCTCCGTACCGCCCGGCCAACTACGACGGAAAGTTCCGCGGGATCGTGACGTTCCGCCGCGCGCTCGAGTACTCGTACAACGTCTCGGCGGTCCGGGTCTCCGAGATGGTCGGGCGAACGCACGTCATCGAGGTCGCGCATCGCCTCGGGATCCGCCAGAAGCTCTCTCCGTACCCGTCGATCGCGCTGGGGGCTTTCGAGGTCACGCTCGCCGAGATGACGTCGGCGTTCTCGGTCTTCGCCAATCAGGGCCTCGCTTTTCCCATGTACCTTTTCGAGAGGATCACGGACGCCAACGGCGACGTCCTTGAGCAGACGCACCCCGACGCCCGCGAGGTCGCGAGCCCGCAGGCGTGCTTCCAGCTCCTGCAGATGCTGAAGGGCGTCACCCAGCGGGGCACCGGCGCCTCGGCCGCGCGCCTGAAGCTGAACATCGCCGGGAAGACCGGGACCACGAACGACTTCACGGACGCCTGGTTCCTCGGAATGACCCCGCGATACACGATCGGCGTCTGGGTCGGCAACGACAAGAAGACCGAGAGTCTGGGCAAGGGCATGGACGGCGCGCACGCCGCGCTGCCGATCTGGATCCGAATCGTCGAAAAGATGAAGGACGGCGGGCAGCTCGATCCCAAGGAAGACTTCGACGCGCCGCCGAACGTGGTCTTCACCGCGGTCGACTACGACACCGGCCTGAAGGCGATCCCGGGGAGCCCGCGGCCGATCCTGGAGACGTTCGTCTCGGGCTCTCAGCCGACCGAGGAGTGGTCGTCCCGGTGGGAGGAGATCACGCGCCTCCCCTGGTCGCTCCAGCAGTCGTTCTACCTGCCGAAGAAGGGAGAGGTGCCCGGTCCGGGGAGCCCGGCGCCGCCGGGCGCGGCTCCGGTTCCGGCTCCCCCGCCGGCGCCGACGCCGATTCCCTGACGACTGGACGTTAGACCGGCGCGGGCGCGGGGTTCGCGGGCTGCACGTCCACGACGAGCGTCGCGAGCACGTCGCGGTGCAGTCTCACGTGGACAGTGTGCTCGCCCAGCCGCTTGATCGGCTCGGCGAGCTCGACCCGGCGGCGGTCGACCTCGATCCCCTTCGCGGCGAGCGCGTCCGCGATCTCCGACGAGGTGACCGAGCCGTAGAGCACGTCCCCTTCCCCCGCCTTCTTCGTGACCGAGATCCGGAGCCCTTCGATCTTCTCCGAGACCTGCTGGGCGACCGTCTTCTCTCGAAGGGTCTTCTCGTCGTACTTCTTCTTCTCTTCCGTCAGCCGGCGGGCGTTCGCGGGAGTCGCCTCCCAGGCGAGCCCCTGCGGAAAGAGAAAGTTCCGCGCGTAGCCGGGCTTGACGGCAACGGTCTCGCCGCGGTGCCCGAGCCCGCGGACGTCGTCGGCCAGAATGATCTTCATCTTTTTTCCATCGCTCCCAGACGTTTTCGTCGAAAGTCCACGTACCAGTCGAACAGCCCCAGCAGCGCGACTCCGACGTTCATCGGAAAGTAGGCGACCAGGGTATACACACCCACGCGGAGCAGCCAGAAGCGGAACCAGCGCCGCGCGAAGTGGCAGATGATAGAGAGGCCCGCCACGAAATACAAGGCGAGGAGCGGCAGCAGAACGCTTCCGGCGGCGGGTTTCCAGGGCGCGGCCAGGAACACCGAAGCCGCGCCGGCCGCGACAAAAAGGGGCGCCACCCCGGCCGGAACGCGCAAGTCCTCGAACCGGGCGGCTTCCGCGGAGGGGGCCGGCCGGGCGAGACGGGCCCCGGCGTAGAAGGACACCGCGGCGCACAGGACCCAGAGGAGCCCGAGGAGACCCGCCCAGTAGCGCCGGCTGAACTCCCGGGCGGCCTCGAGAGTCGCTCGCATCCGGGCGACGGTCGCCGAGTCCATCCCGGAGCGCGAGTACGACTCGATCGCCGAGGGCATCATGCGGTCGAACTCGCGCGCGATCTCGTCTCCCACGGACTTTCCGGAGCCGGCCGCGTCGGCGACGAAGAGGAGGGCGAGCAGGACCCCGCCGGACACGCACAAGAGCAGGTACGCCGTCGAAGGCCGTCCGGTGCGCTTCGAGAAGGCCGCGAAGATCGCGGGCACGATCGCGACGGCAGCCGCGAGCGCACCGCGCGCGCCGGCGGAGGCCTCCCCCGCGGCGAGCGCCACCGCGGCCACGACCGCACCGGCGAGACTGGCCGCGACGATCGCGGCGATCGTCCCGCGCCGGTGCGCGAGCCGCACGGGAGCGACTCCGGCGAGCGGGAGACCGATTGCACCGATGATCGGGAACGTCAGGAAGAGCGCGAACGCTGCGGCCGAGAGTCCCGCGGCGGCGGCGATCTCGAGTCCGACCCCTCCGACAGGTCTCGGCGGCGCCTCAGCAGGAGTGGCTTCCATCACGAGGGCCGGGACACGGGACGGTGAACGAGGGACGCGACCGGAGAACGAGGGTTCTCCCTCGTGTCCCGAGTCCCGAGTCCCGAGTTCCGACTAGTCCGTCGCGTACGGCAGCAGCGCGATCGACCGGGCGCGCTTGATCGCGGTCTGCAGCTTGCGCTGGTGAAGAGCGCAGGTCCCCGAGATGCGGCGCGGCAGAATCTTCCCGCGCTCCGGGATGAATCCCTGCAGGAGCTTGACGTCCTTCCAGTCGACGTACTCGAGCTTTTCCGCGCAGAACTTGCAGACCTTGCGGCGGCGTACGAAAAACTTCTTCCGGGCTCCGGTCTTGCCGTCTCGGCTGGCGGCGCCGGCGCGCCCGCGGGGGGCGGGGCTCATGAGGGCTCTCCCTTCTCGACCGATGGCGTCGCGGCGGGGGCCGCCGGAGGCGCGGGTGAGGTCCCGGGGGCGGCGGCCATCGGCGCGGGCGGCCGCGGCGGCCGTCGGGCCGCTTTTTCCTTGAGGCGGACGGCCATCTTCGTCGCCCGCTTCAGCTCCAGGTCGGCGCGCACCGCGAGATGACGCAGGACCTGGTCGGACAGCTTCATCCGACGCTCGGTCTCCGCGATGATCGCGGGCTCCGCCGAAACCTGGAAGTACTGGTAGAACGCCTCCCGCTTCCGAAGAATCGGGAAAGCGAGGCGGCGCCGGCCCCACGGCTCGTCCTTGACGATTTCGGCGCCCCCGTCGGAAAGAATCTTGCGGTATTCGGACGCCACTTTCAGCGCGTCCTCGTCGGACAGGTCCGGTGTGACCAGCGCGACGATGTCGTAGAGCCTCATTCGCTCCTCCTCCTGGATTTCAATCCCGACCACTGGAGTCGGGAGAGGATGGTTTTCGATTCGCGTGTCTCATGGCGGCTTCGATTCCGTCGGTCAGCCAGAGCCGGAGAGCCTCGACCGCGCGGTCGACGCTCTCCTCGAAGATCTCGCGCTCCCCCTTCGCGAAGGGTTCGAGGACGTAGTCGCCGAGCTCCACGCGTTCCCGGGAGTAGTGCTCTCCGCGAACCCCGATCCGCAGCCGCGCAAAATCGTTCGTCCCCAGCCGTTCGACCACGGACGTCATCCCCTTCTGACCGCCGGCCGATCCGCGCGCCCGCATCCGCAGGGCGCCGAGGGGCAGGTCGATGTCGTCGAAAACGACGCAGAGTCGATCGGAATCGATGCCGTTTTTTTCGCAAAGAGCTCGAACGGCCTCACCCGAGGCGTTCATGAAGGTCTGGGGAAGGGCGAGAACGACCTTCTCCCCCGCCACCGAACCACGACCCACCCGAGACTTGCCTTCGCGCGACCGGATCCGGATTCCCTCTTCCGCCGCCAGCCTCTCCACCACCCGGAAGCCCGCGTTGTGGCGGGTGTCCTCGTAATGGACGCCGGGGTTGCCCAGGCCGACGATCGCGTGCAGGCGCTACTTCTCCTTTTCCTTCTTCTCCTTCTTCTCGGGCTTCTCCTCGCCCTCTTCCTCCGTCACGGCCTTGCCCTTTCGGAGCACTTCGGGCTCCACGGGCTCGCCGGCGGCGGCCTCGGCCGCCTCGACGGGCGCGGCGACTTCCTCGGCCGCCGGGTGCGCGACGTGGACGATCACCTTCTCGAGGTCGTCCACGACCTCGACGCCTTCAGGCGCCTGGAGGTCCGAAATCCGCAGCGCATCGCCGATCCCGAGGTCCGCCACGTCGAGCGGAAGGTGCTCCGGGATGTTTCCGGGCAGGCACTCGATCTCGATTTCGCGCGTCACGAAGTCGAGGATGCCGCCATCCGCCTTGACGCCGCGGGCGACGTTCACGATCTCGACCGGCACGCGGACGCGGATCTTCGTGTCCATGAGGACGCGGACGAAATCGAGGTGAACCGGGCGTCGGGACAGGGGGTCCCGCTGGAACTCCCGGATCATCGCGTGGCGCGTTTCGCCGGTGTCCGCGAGCTTCAGCAGGAAGATGGCGTTTTCTCCGGCGCCGCCGCGGAACGCATCGGAAAGCGACCGCACGTCCACCGTGATGGGGACCGTATCCTTGCCGGCGCCGTAGACGACTGCCGGCACTTTTCCGGCCATCCGCGTCCGCCGCGCCTCGTTCTTTCCGCGGCTCGGGCGCTTCTCGACCGTGATCTCGATGGTCTTCATGTTCTTCCCTTCGCGGTTGCCCGCGAAAAACGGGGCATTTTACACAAAAAGGGAAGAAACGGAAGCTCCCTCGTGGATTCGCTGGATTGCCTCGCCCAGGAGCGGCGCCACGGACAGGGCTCGAATCTTCCGGCACCGGCTCATGGCGTCGTCGAGCGGGATCGTATTCGTCACGAAAAGGGTCTCGATCCCGGAGTTCTCGATCCGCTCCAGGGCCGGTCCCGAGAACACCGGGTGGACCGCGGCCGCGTAGGTCCGGCGCGCTCCCTGGTCGCGAAGGGCCTCCTCCGCCTGGACGAGCGTGCCGGCGGTGTCGATGATGTCGTCTAAGATCAGGACGTTCTTTCCCTCGACCTCACCGACGACGTTTAAGACCTCCGTCTCGTTCGGGCCGCTGCGGCGCTTGTCGATGATGGCGAGGGAAGCCCCGAGGCGCTTGCCGATCGCGCGCGCGCGGGCGACGCCGCCCACGTCGGGTGAGACGATCACCAGGTCGTCCACCCCCATCTCGCGGATCGCGTCGAGGAGCACCGGCGCCGCGAAGAGGTGGTCGACCGGGATGTTGAAGAAGCCCTGGATCTGGAGCGTGTGGAGGTCCATCGTGAGGATCCGGTCGGCGCCCGACGCGGTCAGGAGATCCGCCATCAGCTTGGCAGCGATGGGGACCCGCGGCTTGTCCTTCTTGTCCTGCCGGGCGTAGCCGAAGTAGGGCATCACGGCTGTGATCCGCGAAGCGGAGGATCGGCGGAAGGCGTCCAGCAGGATGAGGAGCTCCATCATGTGGTCGTTCACCGGGGAGCAGGTCGGCTGGACCACGAAGACGTCGGCGCCGCGGACGTTCTCGTC
>Ga0070692_10000344_pt1 | contig 13545 bp, 12 predicted proteins | sample KBSK1102metaG_FD_64675 | JGI IMG/M metagenome (GOLD analysis project Ga0070692, IMG submission 64675) | Corn, switchgrass and miscanthus rhizosphere microbial communities from Kellogg Biological Station, Michigan, USA - KBS K1-10-2 metaG | ecosystem: Host-associated > Plants > Roots >...
GCGGCGCGGTCGTCTGGCGCGCCGGCGACGGCGAGTGTCCGCGCGGCATGGTCACGCCGAAGGCGGCGGCCGAGCAGCTGTCGGCGCTCCTCGAGGCGGCGCGCCGGGCGCCGCGCAAGGTGCGGGTCGTGGAGGCGGAGGCGCCGAGCGTGCCGACCTTCGGCGAGCTCGTCGACCTGTGGCTCGCCTACCTGAAGAAGGAGAAGCGCCGCAAGGCGAGCACGGTGCAGGACGCGCGCAACGTCGCGAACGCCTACCTGCTGCCGCACTTCGGCGAGGACACGCCGCTGTACGCGAGCGAGCTGCAGGAGTTCGTCGTCGTGCGCGACGGTCGCGAGCAGTTCGAGAAGCGCGAGGTGAGAGCGGACACGTTCACGACCGAGGACGTGGACGAGCTGCGCCGCGAGCTGCTCGACTCGCACCTGTCCGCGCGGACGGTCCAGAAGGTGCTGGTGCTGCTGCACGGCATCTTCAAGCTGGGGAAGCGGCGGAAGTTGATCTCGGTCAACCCGTCCGAGGACGCCGAGCGCGTGACGCTCGAGGACTCCGGCGTCTTCAACGTGCTGGAGCCGATCGAGTTCGAGAAGGTCTACCGCGCGGTGCTCGGCGAGATCGACGAGCGGCCGAAGGAGGAGCGCGAGGAGGACGCAGACGGGGATGCGATCGACGCGCTCTCGGAGGACGATCGCCGGCTGTACGGGGCGGCGCTGTCGACGTCGTTCTACGCGGGGCTGCGGATGGGGGAGAAGCGCGACTTGCCGTGGCGGAACGTGGACTTGGCGCGCTCGATGATTCGCGTCGAGTCGGGCTTCACGCACGGGAGCCGGTCGACGCCGAAAGGCAAGCGCGCGCGATCGACGCCGCTCGTCGACGTGCTGGCCGAGCGACTGGCGGCGCTGCGCGAGCGCCCGAACTTCACGGCGGCCGACGACTACGTGTTTTGCAGCGCGACGGGCGAGCGGATCAGCGACGACAAGATCCGCGCGGTCTTCTACGCCGCGCTTGCTCGTGCCGGCTTCGGTCAGCGCCGCGAGAAGGTCGACCGCCACGGCAACCCGCAGACGCCGATGCGCGTCCACGACCTCCGCCACTCCTGGTGCACCTGGGCCGTCAACGTCTGGCCCGTTACGAAGGTCCAGCTCTACGCCGGCCACCGCGACATCAAGACGACCATGCGCTACGTCCACCACCAGACGAGGGAGGAGGACGCTGGGCTTGGTGGGGCGTATCTGGCGCGGATCCTGGGACAAAGCTGAAGCCGATGACCCGGAAGGCGGTGCGAGCCTTCAGAAACTAGGATGGCTCCTTCCGACGACATCTACGTCCGGCGACGGTGCCGCCACGCCGGGTTGGAGGGCCGACGATGAAGCTCGTGCGGGCGCGTGTCCAGAATTTCAAGAGCATCGACGACTCAGGCTGGGTCGATCTCAACGAGGTCACGTGCCTCGTCGGAAAGAACGAGTCAGGCAAGACCGCATGGGTCCAGGCGCTGGCCAAGCTCAACCCCATCGCCGGTCAGCCCAGCAGATTCGACTTCGAGCTTGAGTACCCGCGCAAGCACCTGCAGCGCTACAAGCGAACGCACGAGGATGACCCGGCTGTAGTGGTCACCGGCCAATTCGAGCTCACCGATGATGAGGTCGCAGCGATCGAGGAGACGTTCGGGGCCGGAGCCCTCAGAGGGCGCACCGTTACGCTCGCGAAGTCCTATAGCAACTCGACCACATGGTCCATACCGCGGGACGAAGCCGCCATCATCAAGCATTTGGTCGCCGGCGCTGAGTTGCCTGCTGCAACCGCGAGAGAGCTGGCCGCGCTCACCCGTGTTTATGAGTTGCGTCAGCGTTTGACGGCCCTTGGCGACGACCCACCGCAAGCCGCCGAGCTCCTCGAGGTTATTAGTGGTTGGCGCGGTAGCAGTGTCGCAAACGCAATAGCGGACGCCCTGAGACCGGGCATGCCGCACTTCTTCTATTTCGACGACTACTCCGTCATGCGTGGGCGCATTGCGATCGGTGCCCTTAAAGCTCGGCGCGACAACGGTGAACTGGACGAGGCGGACCACACGTTTCTGGCGCTGCTGAATCTGGTCGGTGAGGATCTCGAGGAGTTCGAGACTCTCGCCAATCAGGAGCGCCTGATCGCCTCACTTGAGGCTGCGAGCAACACCATCAGCGACGAACTGTTCGAGTTCTGGAGCCAGAACAGAAACCTCAAGGTCGAGTTCCGTCTGAATGGCCCGGATCCTGATGCGAGAGATCCGGAGCTGCGCGAGTCAAACAACTTGATGGTGCGTATCCGAAACGAGCGTCACCGCGTCTCCGTCATCTTTGACGAGCGCTCGCGTGGCTTCGTGTGGTTCTTCAGCTTTCTGGCCTACTTCTCCGAGTTGGAGCAGGCCAGTGACCAAAACGTTGTCCTCCTCCTGGATGAGCCGGGCTTGAGCCTCCACGCGGCTGCGCAGGGGGACTTCCTGCGGTTCATCGAGGAGCGCCTGGCACCGCAGTATCAGGTGGTTTACACCACCCACTCACCCTTCATGGTTGACCCTGTGCATCTTGATCGCGTCCGGACCGTGGAGGACACCGACGAGCACGGCACGCGCGTCAGCTCTGATGTCCTCACAACGACGCGCGAGACTGTCTTCCCGCTGCAAGCCGCACTCGGCTATCAGCTTGCGCAGACCCTCTTCGTTGGCGCAGACAACCTGTTGGTGGAGGGGCCCGCAGACTACCTCTACCTTCGGGTCATGAGCGAGCATCTCGTCAGGCTCGGCCGCTCTGGGTTGGATGAGCGCTGGGTCATCGTGCCTGTGGGTGGTCTCCAGAACGTTCCGACCTTCATAGCGCTGCTTCACAACCAGCTCAACGTTTCCGTCATGGTCGACGGCTCGCAAGGGGGCTTGCAGCGGATCCAGAATATGGTCGACCGCGGGCTCCTTGACGCGAGCAAGCTTCTCCCCATCACCGACATCACAGGCACAAGGTCCGCTGACATCGAGGATCTCTTCGACGAGAGATTCTTCCTCGATCTGCTTAGAGCCTCGGGCGCGGCGAGCGTCTCTAAGACGAAGCTGGGTAAAGGCGATCGCATCGTGAAACAAGTGGAAGCGGCGCTCGGAGGTACCTTCGACCACCATCGACCGGCTCGGTACCTGCTGGAGCACCCAGAGCTTCTTGCTGACTTGGACGAGGCGACCTTGGACCGGTGGGAGCGTCTGATCGCCGAAATCAACAGACGGCTTACGTAGCTCCGTCTGCTCCCCGCGGCGTAGGCGGGCGCCCGACTCGAGCGGCTGCCACGGCTAGCGCTGGCGGTTGAGGGCGTTCGCGATGTCTTCCACGACGAAGCGCACATGCTTGCCAAGTCGCACGCATGGGAGTCGGCCATCACGTGCGTATTGCAGGATCGTCTTCCGCGGGATGCCGAGCAGTCGACTGATGTAGGCGGCGTCGCGGAGGCGCGCGCGCTCAAGGTTCAGGGGCGGCGGCTCCACCTGCACGGGCGGCCGGCGAGTTGCTGTTGGCGCTCCTCTGTCCGCCGGTCGCCGAGCGGCAGGAAACCGGCCAGTCTGATGGCGTCCGTCATAGCGCTCGACCATCGGCCCATCGTCGCGGGCGCCTGTGGCGAAAAGCGCACCGGACCCCCGCCGTTGTCGTTGATCTCTGCCTGGCACAGCCCCGAGGATGGCAACGACCTGTGCAGAAACCAGGATCACTCGCCCAGCGCCGATCCCGGAATAGTGGTACCCCGGTGGTACACTCCTCTCGATGCCCACGCGCCACCACCGCATCCAAGTCACCGAGGACCCCGAGCTCGCGCACGCGCTCGAGGCTGCTGCGCCGCACCTCCCAAGAGGGCTGTCGCGCTCACGTCAGGTGCGCGAACTGGCGATCGCCGGCGCGCATCATCTCGCGGCCGTGCCGCATGGCGAGGCTGAGCGGCAGGAGCTGCTCGAGCAGCTGGCGCAGCGGTTCGAGGAGGGGGACACGGGGCTGGACTGGGACGCGCTGCGCGAGAGCAAGCGTGATGCCTGGCCGCTCCGGTAGTCCCGCAGGCGGCTGGGGAGATCTGCCACTGCTGATCGACACCTCGGCCTTCGCACGGGCCAGCCACCCCGAGGTTCGGGAACCGTGGCAGGAGGCACTGCGTCAAGACCGCCTGCGGCTCGCGCCGCCGGCGCGGATGGAGATCCTCTACACGGCACGCGACGGCGCGACGTTCGACTCCCTCGCTGCCCAGCTGTCAGCGCTCCGCCCAGCGCCGCTCACGAGCACCGTGCTGCGTGCAGCCGAGGACGCGATGCGGACGCTTGCGCACCGCTCGGCGGGATCGCAGCGGCTGCCGGTGATCGACTACCTGATCGCAGCCGCCGCCCAGGACATGGGCGCAGCGGTGATCCATTACGACCGCGACTACGACACGCTTGCAGAGGTCATGGAGTTCGAATCGGTCTGGCTGGCGCCTTCAGGAACGCTGCCGTAGCCGACACGAGGCTCTCTTTCGAACTGACCTAACTCCCTGTCTCGATCTTCAGAGGGACGAGGATCGAAGAAGCCTAGATCGCCTTCTAGTCTCCGTCGCGGCCGAGACGCCGCGGCCACCTTCGGTCTGGACCAATCGCCTGGCGTAGCGGCGATTCCGCACGCCGACCCGAGGGCGGAGGGTCCTTCGGATCGCGCTTTCAAACGAAGTGCGACGCGTCGATGACATCTCGAGGTCCGGTGGCGGAGATCTTCCGTGGCGACGCAATGCTCTGCGTTCCCCACCGAACCTCCGTAGCCGATTGAGACGAAGCTCGCGCACGCGAAATCGCCTCTCCCCGCACCTCCTCGCCGAACCTCCGCAGCGAAACTCGGGGGGACCAATTTCGCGCCGTTGCCTACAGACCAGTAGCAGCCGTCTACGAACCTGGAGGTCTGTATGCCGGTCGACGATTCGCCCTACTACCGCAGCGGCGGTACCCAGCCCGAGTACTGGGAGCCTGTCGAGCCCGACGTTCCTGCGCTTCGCTCTGCCGCGCGGGAGATCCTCGGCTACCCGGCCGTGCTCGATCCCGACGCGCCGATCGACGTCGAGCCGCCGCGCCCGCAGACGATGCGCGAGCTGGACCGCTACGACGAGATCGTCGCGCTCGGCAGGGTCGAGGAGCTGGTGCGCAGAAAGCCGCTCAGAAGAGTGAGAGGCGAGCACCTGATGGTGGTCAAGTGGCTCGATCGCTTCGGGTGCATGACGACCGAGCAGCTCCATCGCGCGGTCCTTCCCGGCGCGACGCTGCGCGCCACGCAGGATCTCCTCAGGCGAATGCGTGACGCCGGTTACGTCGATCGCCGCTGCACGCAGCTGGATATCGACATGCGCCGCGGGCGCGGCGGGAGCGCGCCGCGGGTGCACTCGTTGACGACAGCGGGCTACCGCCTCGGGCAGAGATCGCCGGGCTTGTACGGGTCGGTGATCCCGAGGACCGGCAGCCGTCGTCGCAGCGAGGTGGAGAGACCGATGCGCCTGCTTCACGACCTTCATGTGGTCGGCTGGTGGCAGGCGTTCGAGTCAGCGCTTGCGCTCGGCGTGAGCGTCAGGGACGTGCTGACGCCTCGCTACGACGACGGAGTCCTGACGCCGCCGCGGCTTCCCATCGGACGAGCCCCCGGGTCGCGGCCGGTCGAGCTGCGCGACGTCATTCTGCCGTCGCAATACGCGTTCGCCGGCATCTCCGACGAGCCCTTCACGGAGAAGGTGAAGCCCGACCTGACGATCCAGCTCGAGATCTTCGGCCGGCTCGTCGGGCACGAGCGGGACATCAGCGTCGACCTCCTCGTCGAGGTGGATCGCACGAAGAGCGCGGCGAAGAACCGTGGGAAGTTCGCCCGGTACGACGCGTTCCTCACCGGGTGGGGACTGCTCCACCCGCGCGTGGAGCAGCTCGGCACCCGGCCGATCGTGATCTTCACGAGCCCGGACCTCGACTCGATGATGGCGCTGATGAAGGCGGCCGACGAGGTGATGACCGGACGCGTCGGCTGGATCGGCGACCCGGAGCACGCGTGGTACTTCCCGGGCCGCGACCATGTGCTGTTCACGATCGAGGACGAGATCCACCGTGGCTCGATGCTGGCGTGCCGGCTCCCGGAGTTCCCGCGCGATCTGCGGGACCGGCTCTGCTACGAGGGCTTCCCTCGGACGGTCGTCAACATCCTGCCGCCGGAGCTGACCCCGCGAGCCGTGAGCGTGGCGCTACGACGCCAGGAGCGCCACGAGCGAAAGGACACTGCCGAGTGCAAACGCGAAACCGCCCAGGACCGCTAGGTCCTGTGCGTGCCGTTCGAGCCCTTCGGCTGTGATCGGCGGAGCGTCAGCTTGAACTGGTCCCCACGCGCGCCGCATGCGTCCAGCGATGAGCGCAGCTCCGACGGCGAACAGCCAGATCTGAACCACGACGAGGTCTGCTGGAGGGCGCGTGCCAGCAGTGATGTGACCGAGCCAGTAGCTGGCCAGGAGCACGTGCGCACACGTCGCGATGCGGTGCACGACGACGGTTGCGATCCGCAGTTGCTCAGCGACTGTCAACTGCTTCGCGTACCACTCTGAGCGCCACCGCAGCTCGACGCGATCGCCCAGGGCGATCAGCATCGCCGGCGAGCCGAGGATCCCGCCGCCGAAGAGGAGTACCACGCCCAGTCCGCCGACGAGCTTGGCTGGATCGTGGCTGCCGAGGACCAGCGACAGCATGTACATGACGAAGCCGAGCAGAACGGCCCCGAGAAGCGGTGGCGACAGACGGCTCATAACCCCCAACGCGTCGTCGCGGGGATGCACCGGAACGCTGGGACGGCCGGCCGCGACTGCGATCACTACCGGGAGCAGCAGACCCGTCGACACGATCCAGACGATGATGTCGAGCGTGGGGGTTGGGTTGTTGACGATGAACGCCACGACACACGTCATGCCAGCGATCGCCAGCGCGCTGGCTGAAACCCATGACGGCAGCCGCCCGATCCTGCGCAGCAGAAAGACGCAGGCGACCAAGCCGAGCACATGCACAAGCTGCGGGAGGTGCTGTTGGCCTGTGAGGACGCCGCAGACGGCGGGGACCGCAACCAAGCCTGCCCATCGAAGCGTGGCGCGGAGGCGGTCCATGCGGCGTGCAGGTTGGGTAGCTGGCTAGGAACCGCGCTCGAGCATGTCGTAGACGCCGCGAGGCGACATGCCGCTGAGTCTCACGATCTCCGTGACGCCGATCCCGGCTCTGCGCGCGAGAGGAATCAGCTCGGCGAGTTCCCGGGATGATTCGCGCTTCGCCTCCATCGCTCTCGTCCGTCGTCTGCCCGCGCGTGCGATGCGGGCGGCGATCTCGTCGCGGTCCATGGCGGGAACGCTAGTGGTCCGTCCGGAGCATCTGCATTACTTTATGCAGTACTGCATATGAGCTGGTTCGCGTGACGCCTGCGCCACGCGGAAGAGATCGGCCCGGCGGGCGCGGGAACGCCCACCGGGCCATGGACACGGAAGTGAGGCTTCCATGGCCGAGCCGGACATTACCTTCGGTCGTCGTATCTCGCGCGAGCACATCGCGCTCGGTCGCGCCGTCCGCGAGCTGCGCGCTCGTCGCGGACTCTCACAGGAGCAGCTTGGCTTCCGCTGCGACCTGCACCGCAACTACGTCGGCGCGATCGAGCGCGGCGAGATCAACCCAACGTTCCGCGTGCTGCTGAAGCTGGAGCGGGGGCTGCAGCTGCGGTTGTCTGAGGTCGTGGAGTGCTACGAGCGGCAGGCGCGCGAAAGGCTGTCTACAGCCGCGAGAGATGGGCGGCAACAGCGTTTCGCTTCAGGCGCGCAGCACGCGCCGTGATCGTGTGAGTCTCGCCCGTCCGACACTGCCAGACCTCCGCCCCCTGAACCATGTCGGGCCCGTGGATCGAGTCGAGCAACTCCACAACAGGACTCGCCATGAGCTCTGCGGCGTCGACGGTAAGCGGTGGGCTGTCCCAGAGGATCAGGCGACCCCATACGCCCGTCGAACTTTCGAGAACGACTCGGACCAAGACCTCGACGGAGTGTTGGCCGTAGGAAACAACGCCTCTCTCCTCCCATCTCGTGAAGGCCAACGGCGAAGCGGCGTGCCAGCTCGCACATTGCTCGACAACGGCAATGTAGTTGGCCGCTGCGCTGGCGGTCGCACGGCGTCCACGGTTGGGGTCGCCTGCCCACGGCAGCCACTTCCCAAGACTGCTCTGCACCTTGGCCACGCCTGCAGCTGGCGATGTTGCGTGAACCACGCGGATCGCGGATCGGACGCTCGAAACCATCCCCCAGATATGTGGAGGCGGCCCGGAGCCAGAGGATGAGGCCCCGCGCACCGACAGGGCGAGGTCGCGCATCTCGACGATCGCCATCCGGGATAGTCTACTTAGGGGTTCATCACGACCCGTGTGGTCGCCCTGCGCCCTCGTATGTCGAATGCACCGGTGCGGCTAGGCGGCGCCAGCAAGGACGCATGTGCCGTGCGAGTTACTGGATTCTGGTAAGGATCTCTCCTATGGGAAGGCAGGGACTGCGCCGTGCCGTCGCGCGGGTGCTCGTGCTGACGGCGATCGCGCTGGCGGTGCCCGCTGCCGCGAGCGCGAAGCAAGGTCCGCAGCGAAACGTCGGACTGGCATCTACGGCGCAGCGCCTGACCGCTCGGGAGGTCGCATCCGAAGCCGGCGGGGCGATCGTCCCGGACGTGGGTTGCGCAGCGAATGTGCTGGGGGCAAACGACGACGGCTCGACCGACGAGGTGGCGCTGCCCTTCACGCTCAACTTCTTCGGTGCCAGCTACTCGAGCCTCTGGGTCAACAACAACGGTAACGTCACGTTCGACGGCTCCCTCGGGACCTTCACGCCGTTTGAGATCACCGCAGAGACGCCGCCGATCATTGCGCCGTTCTTCGCCGACGTGGATACCCGCGCGGAAGGGTCCGGCCTGGTGAGTTACGGGACGACCACTTACCAGGGCCACGTTGCGTTCTGCGTCGACTGGTTGAACGTCGGTTACTTCTCCGAACACGCCGACAAGCTCGACGACTTCCAACTGCTGCTCGTCGACCGTGCTGACGCAGGCGAGGGCGACTTCGACATCGTTTTCAACTACGGCCGGCTGCGATGGGAGACCGGCGACGCGAGCGGCGGATCGGATGGCTTTGGCGGCGTGTCCGCCGGAGCGGGGTTCTCGAACGGAGATGGAACCCCGGACCACTTCTTCCAGCTCCCAGGCTCACTTCAGAACGGCGCGTTGCTTGATGACAATCTGGACACCGGCCTCGTCCACAGCCACGTCGGCTCGGACATCCTCGGCCGCTACGTCTTCCATGTGACCGGTTCACCCACCGACTCCGGCGGCGGCGACCACTTCCGCCCGTGGCCGACGCTCGGCTTCGGCTATGCGTTCGCGAACGCGGGGCTTCCCGACTTCCTCGTGCCTGCCGGCCTGCGCCTCGAAGACGCGCTGACGCCCACGGGACTCGCGAGCACCTTCTCGGACTGGAATCGCAACGCCGCCGCGAGCGGCGGGCAGTCGACTGCGATCAGACAACTTGGGAGGACCACGACGGAAGGGCTCTGCTTCGGCCTCGCGTTGAGCGGCGGACGCTTTGACGGCCTGCAGGACCCGCTCTACGACCCGGCCGCGGGCCGTGGCGACGGGCAGTGGGCTGCTGCTGGGAGCGGACCTTCGGCGAGCACCGACCTCCCGGCGCCTGGCGCACCGTTCAACTCACGCAGCTACGACCAGCAGTTCCTCGCGCTGATCGCCGACGACTTCGCGACGCAGTTCTCCACCGAGGTCAATACGAGCCTGCAGCTGCAGCACTACGCGTACGCAGATCCGACCAGCGGCGTCGCCGCGCTGCGTAGCCAGCTGGACAGTGTGATGGGCGCCGGCCACAACCGATACGACCCCTCCGGGCGGCTCTCGACCGCAAGCGGAACCGGCTTCGCCGCGATCACTTTGCAGGTCCACGACGAGACGATCGAGGGGCTGCGGTGGGTCGGTCACGAGGTGCTCGCCTACAGCGAGGAGACGCTCCCGAACGGCGACCTTCAGGTCGACGTGTGGGACAACAACTTCCCGCTCAACCCGTACGCGATCGATGTCCATCCGGATGGCTCATGGATCTACAACGCCCCGTACGTGGACAACGCCTTTTTTGGCGAGTATTCGATGACAGGCGCGCCCGGGGACCAACTCGGTCTGCTCGCGGTCCTGCCACTGTTCTCGCCGCACGGGCTGCATTACTACCCCCAGGCCAACGGCGGCCTCGGATCGGGCTCGCTTGTCGATGTTCCTGCCGGCGTGAGGATCGAGAGCGCGATTGACGCCGAGGGGTTTGCGGCAGATGTCCAGCCGGTCCTCACTGGCGACACCATCGGCGACGCGGGCACGGTCGTCGACCTGCCGGGCGATGCCGGGCAGCTTACGTTGACCGGCGAGGACCCCGGGCTTGACGTGCGGGGCGAGGATGCCTACCTGAGCGCGAGTGCGGACAGCGCGGGCGGCCCGGTGACTTTCTCGACCGACGAGCATGCTGGCTCGATCAGCGCGACGGGGGCGTCGGTCGACCTGAGCGTCGCGCGCGGGGACCGCGTCATCAGCAGCCAAGGCGCAGGTGGGCTCACGGTTGATGGCGACGGCTCGGTCACTGCCACCAACACGGCGTCACACCTCGACCTGCAGGTGCAGTTCAGCGGAGGCGGAGGCGAGGTGCAGACCGTGACGCTTTACTCCGGAACCACGAGTGCGGGCGGAAACGTATCGTTCACGGCCGAGCAGATCGCCGCCGCGATTGCCCCGTCAGGAGGCGCGCCAACCCCGCCAACCTCACCGGGCGCGAGCTCGTCGCCGCCTGACCCGTCGGGCGGCGCGCCAACCCCGCCGACTCCGCCGGGTGCCATATCCCCGGCGCTCCGCTCGTCGAGAGGCAGCGTGCTGCGGATCGAGCGGCGGGCACATGTCTCGCGCCGCGGTTTCGTGACGCTGAAGTTGTCATGCCACAGCGCGATTGGGACTGCATGCAGCGGTACGTTGAGGCTCGTCGCCCGCGTCGGCAAGACGGCACATCGTCGGCACCGCGGCCGCCTGCCCGCGCAGTCGCGCCTTGCGCGCTTGCCGCTCGGCGGTACGGAGTACCGCGTCCAGGCCGGCGCAACGACGGTCGTGCGGATCAGGCTCTCGGAGGCGGCGTTGCGCCGCCTCGTTGACGGACATCGACGGACGGTCCCCGCCACGGCGCAGATTCGGTCGGGGGCCGCAAGCGTCACCACTGCTGTGGTTCTCGCGCTTCCTGGCTGACGCTCCGAGTCCTCTTACGCCTGCGGCTCGGCAGAAGCGTCGCCTGAGCGCGGGGGCTTCAGCGGCGGGGAAGGAGCGAGGGTCGAGACCGAGTGCCGCGCCGTCATCGAGCTCCTACGTTCCAGCCTACGTTCGAATCGCCGGATCCAACGGACCCAACGGGACCCATCGCCCCGCATCCACCGGCATCGAGCCCCCGCCAGCCGCCAACCCCGCCACTCATAATCCGTTGGTCCTTGGTTCGAGTCCAAGCGGCGCCACTCGAAGTTCCTGCAAAGCGCCTGCTTTCCTTTCCGAACTGCGCATCGCACCAATTCGCGCCTACGTCGCGGCGGTCGTTGGCGTGTCGTAGGACGGTCTCAGTGACGAGTCGATCAGCAGACGGTCGGCGCCGCAAACCGCTCCCAACTCCTCGGGTTGATGAAGCGTCTCGGAGTGAGCGCCTGTCGCGCTTGGCGGCGTGGTTCGAGGAGCCGGGATTCGACGAGCCCACAGCCCGCCCCTTCCGGACGCTCTGGCAGACGAGAACTGAGGTATTAGCGAAAAAGTCGCGAAAAGCGCTAACCTACATTCTGTTATGGCTTCTGCCGCGACAAGCACCGCTGTTCGGACCGCCCGTCAGGTGGTGGCACTTCGGCATACCGCGCGCCGCGGTGGGGCGGTGCGCGACGAGCTCGCGCCGGTGATCGACGAACTGCGCGACGAACTCGCGCCCTCGATGGCGAAGCGACAGGCGGCAGCGGTCATCGGGGTGAGCGTGCCAACGCTGGACAAGTGGATCGACCGAGGCTTGCTGCCGGTCGAGACCGCCAGGAGCGGGCGGCCGCGTGTGCTGCGCGACCCGGTCCTCGATCTCGCCGAGCGCGTCGAGGATCTCCGCAGAGCGGGGGAGACACGTCATCTGGTCGCGATGGCGGTCGATCAGATGCTGCGCGAGGACCCGGAATACCAGCGCGGGTTCGACAAGCTGTATGGACCGGGGTTGGCTGCGATGCGGGAGGGCGACTTCGTCTCCGCCGCACCGGGTGCTGACTTCGGTCCCGAGGACTGAGCACGCACCTTCGGTCCGGGCGCTCGCGCAGACTTGGCGCGTGGCCAGCTTCGAAGTCATCGTTCCGCGCGCAGTGCGCCCCCTTGTGGACCAGCTCGCCGGTCAGCGCGCCGGGTACGGCGAAGTCTATGCGCAGCTTGAGCGCGACCCGTGCGCGGCTCATCTCGGCGCCTACCGGCTCGCGGGCCCATTGGAGCCGGCGGTTTGCGGCCTGCACTTGCGCAATGGCTGGCGACTCGCGTTCACGATGCAGCCACCGGAGCGCCCACGCGGCCGTCGCCGCGTAATCATCCTGTTCGTCGGCAGACGCGAGCCCCGGCACCGTACCTCTGATGCTTGGACGATTCTCCATGACCTCTTCGGTGTCGAGAACCCTCCGGGAGGCCATCACAAGCCGCCGTGCTGCCAAGCCGGCGTCCCTGATCTCTCTGATGACGCGCTCGAAAGCTTCCTGCGCGAGACGCACCTCCTGACACGCGGACGTCGCCGGCGGAATGACTGAGCTCTCGCACGACCTCGTAGAGATGGTCCGCGTGAGCCGACGAGAAAGGAATGCCGCTCGGCAGGCCGAGCTGAGTCGCGCTGTCGGCCGCTACCGCGGCGCTCTCTACCTCTTCGTAGCCGAGATGCGTGAGCTGCCAGCGACCGAGCCGCCTGGCCGCATTGCTCTGCTCATCGATCGCGTGCGCGGAGACGCTTCGACCTATGTGCGAACCCAGCGACGGCTCAACAAGGACTTCGGCGAACATCACTTCCGCCACTCATAATCCGTTGGTCCTTGGTTCGAGTCCAAGCGGCGCCACTGGGGGAAGCGAACCGAGCGGCGCGGCGCGCTTCCGCAGCCGCCCGGTCCGTGCGCGCGCCTACGCGTCGCCGGCCCAGATCGCCGTATAGCCGGGGTCGCCGGGCGCCGCGTGCGCGCCGCCGGGCGAGCCTGCACCGTCTGCGTTCGTGGCGTGGTCCGGCACGTTGCCGTTGAACGTCGTCGGGTCGCCGGCGTGACCCGGTCCGAACGTGTACTGGCCGTCGCCGATCTGATGGAAGCGGTCGACGTGTGCGGCCGCCTGCTCGGAGATCGTCAGCACCGGGCAGACGAACGGGTCGCCCGCGCGCGTCGGCGTCGCGCCGAGCGCGCCGGTCGCGGGGACGAGCATGAGCGACGCCGCGA
>Ga0070692_10000345_pt1 | contig 13526 bp, 10 predicted proteins | sample KBSK1102metaG_FD_64675 | JGI IMG/M metagenome (GOLD analysis project Ga0070692, IMG submission 64675) | Corn, switchgrass and miscanthus rhizosphere microbial communities from Kellogg Biological Station, Michigan, USA - KBS K1-10-2 metaG | ecosystem: Host-associated > Plants > Roots >...
GGTCGCCGAACGACATCAACGCGCTGGACTACACGTCGCCTGAGAACGCCAGCATCCTCACCGACCTCCTCCTGCCGCACACCGACGCCTGTTACAACCAGGGCGGGCTGGACCTGAACGTCTACTCCGCGCGGATCGGCGGGTAGGCCGCAGCACCCGACGCACGCGACGGCCGGGGGCAGCCCCCGGCCGTCGCTGCGAGCGCCGCGGCGCCGCGTTCTCACGAAGTCCCTTCTCCTGTTGTAGACTGTCGACAATCTGAGAGAGGAGGGGCGATGAAGCTCGGAGAGCTCGTCGCGCTGCTCGGCAGCGACGTCGTACAACTCGTCACCGCATCTCGCGGCACGGAGGCCGAGGTCGGCAGCGTCGCCGTCCATGACGGCACGGAGCCGCTGGCGGTGGAGCCCGGCACGCTCGTCTGCGCCGTGGGCGCCGCCGCCACCTATGACCTGCTCGCGGATCTCGAGCACCGCCCGGGCGGCGCGTGCACGCTCGCCGGGCTCCTCGTCAAGGGCGACACGGCGTTCGACGGGGACGTCCGCGAGCGCTCCGAGCGGCTGGGCCTCGCGGTCCTGCGCGCGCCCCGGGCGCTGTCCTGGATGCGGCTGCTCGCGGTCCTCAGCGCCGCGCTCGCGCCGGCCGGGTTCGGCGACGGCGACCTGGAGATGGAGGCATCCGGCGGCGACGACCTGTTCATGCTCGCCGACGCGATCGCGGCGATGGTCGGCGCGCCGGTCACGATCGAGGACCGCCAGTGGCGCGTGCTCGCCTACTCCGCGTCCTACGGCGACGCCGATCGCGCGCGCACCGAGACCGTGCTCGCCCAGCGCACGCCCGGCGACTACGTCGAGCAGCTGGCCGCCAACGGCGACCTCAGCGAGCTCGCCCATGCCACCGAGCCGCTCTACTTCGGCGCGCTCGACGATCGCACGCAGCCGCGGATGGCGATCTCCGTGCGCGCCGGCGACGAGCTGCTCGGCTCGATGTGGGCGGCGGTCGCGCAGCCGATGACGCCTTCGCAGGCCGACGCCTTCCGCCGCTGCGCCGACGTCGTCGCGATCGCGATCCTGCGCCGACGCCTGCTCGCCGAGCCCGCGGCGCGCGCCGCCCGGCAGCTCGCGCACACGCTGCTCTACGACGGCGCGACGGCGACGCTCCCCGCGCACCTGCCGCTCCCCCCGGGCGGCCTGCGCGTCGTCGCGGTGCACGCCGGCGAAGCCGGCGACGCGACGGCCCACCGCCGCCTCGCACGCATCGAAGGGCTGCTGCGCATGTACCTGTCGAGCTACCGGGTGCCCGCCCTGACGGCGATCGACGGCGAGCGCCTCTACGCGATCGTCGCGAGCTCCGAGGCGGGCGCCGACCTCTCGCTGCGCGTGCTGCTGACGGACTTCGTGCAGCGACTCGGCAACGGCGCCGAGGCGCAGGTCGTGCTCGGGGTCGGCGGCCACGCCGCCGGCGCGCGGGACCTGCCGCACTCGCGCCAGCAGGCGGACGCCGCCGTGCGCGTCGCCCGCCGCTCGCCGCGTCACGGCCGCGTCGTGTCGATCGACGACGTCGCGCCGCAGGCGCTGCTCGTGCGCGTCTCCGATGCGCTCGCGGCCGAGCCGGCCGCGGCCGGCGGGCCGCTCGCGCTCCTGCGGCAGGCCGACGAGGCGCGCGGCGCCGACTACGTCGAGACGCTGCGCGCCTACCTCGAGCACTTCGGCGACATCGCGGCGGCCGCCGACGCGCTGCGCGTGCACGCGAACACGCTGCGCTATCGCCTGCGCAAGATGCGCGAGATCGCCGGCATCGACCTGACCGACCATGACCAGCGGCTCGGGCTGGCGATCCAGCTGTTCGCGCTCGCGGCCGACTCCGGCCCGGCCAGCCGTCCGCTGTTGCAGACGGTCGCGGCATGAGGTTGGCAGCCGCTCCAACGCGCGCAGGCGATCGTGTGGGCTTCGGCCAACGGCGCGCTCGTGCGCGGTTGCGAACCTTTCGCAGTCGTCGTGTGACGCGCCCACCGTCATCCGGCTCCCCCCCGTCGGCGTCAGGAAGGCTGTCTATGTCAGCGCATCGGATTCTTCTCGCCGCGGTCGCGGCGTTCTCGCTCGCGGTCGCCGGCTGCGGCGGAGCCGGGGGAGGGGACGCGGGGAGCGGCGGGACGCTGCGCATCGGGACGACCGACGGCGTCGACACGCTCAACCCGTTCGTCGCGGCGAACACCGACTCCTCGACGCTGTTCATGCAGATCTACCCGCATCTCGTCCAGTACGACGGCGACCTGCACATCGCGCCGGACTTCGCGAAGTCCTGGACCGTCTCAGACGGCGGGCGCACGCTGACGTTCCACACCGCCTCGGGCGGAAGGTGGTCGGACGGGAAGCCGCTCACCGCGAAGGACGCGGCGTACTCGCTGAACCTCGTCCTGCGGTACGCGAGCGGGCCGACCGCGGCGATGGCGCCGTTCACGACCGCGATGAAGTCGGCGGTCGCCCCGGACGCGACGACGCTCGTGGTGACCTACGAGCGGGCCGTCGCGAACGCGCTCGCGCAGCTGCAGTTCATCCCGATCCTGCCGCAGCACGTCTGGTCGCAGGCCGAGGGCGCCGGCGGCAAGGGGCTCACCGCCTTCCAGAACGCGGCTCCGGTCGTCTCCGGCGGCGCCTTCAAGCTCGTGCGCTACAAGAAGGGCGCGATCGCCCTCGCCACGCGCAATCCCTACTTCTACGGCCCCAAGCCGAAGATCGACGGCTTCGGCCTGCAGCTCTACAGCGACGCCGACGCGATGCTGCTGGCGCTCAAGCAGGGCAGCCTCGACACGGTCGAGAGCGTCGCGCCGAACGCGCTGAAGTCGGTCCAGGACGACGACGGCCTGGAGCTGCTCACCGGGCCCAGCCTGCTCGAGAGCATCCTTGGCATCAACGTCAACGCCGAGCGGATCGGCCATCGCGAGCTGCTGAAGCCGGAGGTCCGCGAGGCGCTCTCGACGGCGATCGATCGCTCGTCGATCATCGACGTCGCCTGGCTCGGGCACGCGACGCCCGGCACGAGCGTGCTCCCGCCCGGCACCGGCGACTGGTTCGACGACGGGATCCCCGTCGACGCCTACGACGCGAGCGCCGCGAACGAGCTGCTCGACAGACTCGGCTACGCTCGGAAGGGCGATGTGCGATACGCCGACGGGCACCCGATGAGCTACACGGTCTACGTCGTGGCCGGGGTGCCGGGAGCCAATCGCACGTTCGACATCCTGCGCCAGAACATGCAGGCGATCGGCGTCGAGCTCAACCAGAAGCTGCTCGACGTGAGCGCCGCGTACGCCGCGATGGCCGGATCCGACGGGAGATTCCGCAGCTTCGACTTCGTCCTGACGAACTCGGGCTCGCTCGTCGACCCCGACTTCGCGCTCGGCGCCTTCACCTGCGCGCAGCGCGCGGGCGAGGGCGGCAACGACCCGATGTCGTACTGCGACCCGGCCTACGACCGCGACTACGCCGCCCAGGGCGCGGCGCTCGAGGCGCCGCGGCGCGAGCAGATCGTCAAGCGGATGCAGCGGCACCTCGCCGCCGCCCGCCCGGCGCTGGTCCTCAACTACCCGCAGACGATCGAGGCGCACTCGAAGCAGTGGGACGGGTTCGTGCTCAGCCCGTTCGGATCGGTCAACCCGCTCTCGCGCGCCACGCTCATCGATGTGCACCGCACGAGCTGACCTCGGCGCGCCGCCGCCTCGCCGTCATGCGCGGGCTTGACCGCCTGCTGCGGCTGGTCGGGGCGGCGCTGCTGACGATCTTCGTCGCCATCACGATCAACTTCGTCATCTTCCGGGCGGCGCCCGGGGACGCGGTCTCCAACATCTCCGCGATCCCGCGCGCCAGTGCGCAGGAGAAGCTCGCCCTGCGCCACGAGTTCGGGCTCGACAAGTCGCTCGGCGAGCAGTACCTCCTGTACCTGAAGCAGCTCGCGCACGGGAACCTCGGCGAGTCGTTCTCCTCCCGCGAGAGCGTCTCGCACGTGCTGGTGCGGGCGATCGGCAACACGATCCCGATGGTGCTGCTCGGCACGGCGATCGCGATCGCGCTGGGCGTCGCGCTCGGGGTCTTCGCCGCCTACCGGCACGGCAGCGCCGGCGACCACGTGGGCGTGGGGGCCGCGCTCGCGCTCTACGCGCTGCCGACGCAGTGGGTCGGGCTGATGCTGATCGTGCTGTTCGCGGGCGTGCTCCCGACCGGCGGCATGCAGGACGAGTTCCTGATCGAGCCGGGCTTCTGGTCGCACGCCCAGGACGTCGCGCGTCACATGGTGCTGCCGGCGCTCACGCTCGGCGTCGGCCTGCTGGGCCAGTTCGCGCTGATCACGCGCTCCTCGATGCTCGACGTGATGGGGGAGGACTACGTCCTGACGGCGCGCGCGAAGGGTCTCGGGCGCCGGCGCGCGCTCACGCGCCATGCGCTGCGCAACGCGACGCTGCCGCTCGTCAACCTGATCGCGCTGTCGCTCGGGACGATCGTCGCCGGCGCGGTGCTCGTCGAGACGGTGTTCTCATGGCCGGGCATCGGCCGCGTCGTCTACACCGCCGTCTCGACGCGCGACTATCCCGTGCTGCAGGGGGCGTTCCTCGTGCTCACGGTGTCGGTGATCTGCTGCAACCTGATCGCCGACCTCGTCGTGCTGCGCCTCGACCCGCGCGTCCGCGCATGAGCTTCGACCTCGTCACCCGCCCGCACGCGTCTCTCGGCGGGCCGGCGTCGATGCGCGCTCGCGCGCTCGCGCGCGTGCGGCGACGTCCGGCCGCGCTGCTCGGCGGCCTGATCGTGGCCGGCTTCGTGCTCGTCGCGATCGCCGCCCCGCTGCTGACGGCGCACGGGCCGGGCACGCGCGTCGGCCCGCCCTTCGCGCCCCCGTCCGCGGCGCACCCGCTCGGTCTCGACGACGGCGGCGTGGACGTGCTCAGCCAGCTGATCTGGGGCGCGCGCGTGTCGCTGCTGATCGGCTTCGCCGCGGCCGCCGTCTCGATGCTCGTCGGCGGATCGCTCGGCCTGCTCAGCGGCTACTTCGGCGGCGTCGTGGACACCGTCCTCGCGCGCGTGATCGACTACTTCCTCGTCGTCCCGGTGCTGCCGCTGATGATCGTCGTCGCGGCGATCTGGGGGCCGAGCGTCCTCCACATCATCGTGATCGTCGGGCTGCTGCTGTGGACGACGACGGCGCGCGTCGTGCGGGCCCAGGTGCAGAGCGTGCGCGAGCGCGGGTACGTGCGGCGCGCCGAGGCGATCGGCGCCGGGCACGCGCGCATCGTCGTGCGCCACGTGCTGCCGCAGGTCGGTCCGCTGCTGATCGCGAACACGGTGCTGACCGTCGGCGTCGCGATCTTCGCCGAGACGGCGCTCGCCTTCCTCGGCCTCGGCGACCCGAGCGCCGCCTCGTGGGGCGCGATGATCGAGGCCGCCTTCTCGGGGTCGGCGATCTCGGCCGGGGCATGGTGGGCGATCGTCCCGCCCGGCCTCTGCGTCGCCGCGGTCATCATCGGCTGCAGCCTCGTCGGCGTGTCGGTCGAGGACGCGCTCAACCCGCGGCTGGCGACGTCGCACCTCTCGCGGCGCACCTTCAGGCTGATCCGGGACGCCGATGACTGAGCCGGTGCTGAGCGTCCGCGACCTGAAGGTGCGCTTCGCCCTGCCCGGCCGCCCGCCGCTGCGCGCCGTGCGCGGCGTCAGCTTCGACCTGCGCCCCGGCGAGCGGCTCGGGCTCGTGGGCGAGTCCGGCTGCGGCAAGAGCACGCTCGCGATGGCGATCCTTGGGCTGCTGCCGCCGACGGCCGAGGTCTCCGGCGAGGTGCGGGTCGAGGGCCGGGAGCTGCTCGCGCTCGACGAGCGGGCGCGCGACACCGTCCGCTGGACCAAGGTGGCGATGGTCTTCCAGGGGGCGATGAGCTCGCTCAACCCCGTCGTCCGCGTGGAGGACCAGATCGTCGAGGTGCTGTCCGTCCACCGCGTGGCGCGGGGGCGCGCGGCGCGCGAGCGCGCCGGCGAGCTGCTCGAGCAGGTCGGCATCCCGGCGCGCCGCGGGCGCCGCTACCCGCACGAGTTCTCCGGCGGCATGCGCCAGCGCGCCGCGATCGCGATGGCGCTCGCGTGCTCGCCGCGCGTGCTGCTGGCGGACGAGCCGACGACCGCGCTCGACGTGCTCGCGCAGGCGCAGATCCTCGAGCTGCTCGAGCGGCTCTCCGAGCAGCTCGGCCTCGCCGTCGTGCTCGTGAGCCACGACCTCGGCGTGATCGCGCAGTCGTGCCATCGCGCGGCCGTCATGTACGCCGGCGAGATCATGGAGTGCAGCGACGCCGACGCGGTCTTCGCGCGGCCGCGCCACCCGTATGCGCGCATGCTCGTGCGTGCGACGCCGACGCTCGACGACGGCGAGCCGATCGCGGCGATCCCCGGCGCGCCCCCGCGGCTCGACGCCCGCCTGGACGGCTGTCCCTTCACGCCCCGCTGCCCGCACGCCTTCGAGCCGTGCCGGGACGAGCGGCCGTCGCTCGCCGCGCGCGGCGGCGAGGGCGCGGTCGCCTGCCACCTCTACCGCTCCGCGCCGGCCGTCGCGGCGCCGCAGCGGGAGACGGCATGAGCCCGCTGCTGGAGATCGAGGACCTCGCCGTCTCGTTCGCGCCGCGGCGCACGCTCGCCGACGCGATCGCCCGGCGCGGCCCCGAGCGGCTGCGCGCCGTCGACGGCGTGTCGCTGTCGGTCGAGCCCGGGACGGCGCTGGCGCTCGTGGGCGAGTCGGGCAGCGGCAAGACGACGACGGCGATGGCCGCGCTCGGCCTCGTCCGTCCCGACGCCGGCGCCGTCCGCTTCGACGGGCAGGACCTGTCGGGGCTCACGCACAGCCAGCGCAAGCGGCTGCGGGGGCGGGCGCAGATGATCTACCAGGACCCGTACGGCTCGCTCGACCCGCGCTTCCGCGTGAGCCAGTCGGTCGCGGAGCCGCTCGAGGTGCACCGCCCCGGGCTCTCGCGCGCCGAGCGCGACGCCGCGGTCGTCACCGCGCTGGAGGACGCCGGCCTCGCGCCGGCGAGCGACTTCCTGCACCGCTTCCCGCACGAGCTCTCCGGCGGGCAGCGCCAGCGCGTCGCGATCGCCGCCGCGCTCGTCCTCGGCCCCGAGCTGCTCGTGGCCGACGAGCCCGCCTCGATGCTCGACGTCTCCGTCCAGGCGGGCATCCTCGCGCTGCTCGACGAGCTGAAGGCGAAGGGGCTCGCGATCCTGCTGATCACGCACGACCTGTCGGTCGCGGCCCACCACGCCGACCGCGTCGCGATCATGTACCTCGGGGCGATCGTCGAGGAGGGCCCGACCGCGACCGTCATCCGCGCGCCGCGGCATCCGTACACGCGCGCGCTGATCGACGCGGTCCCGCGTCCCCGCGCGGCCGGCGAGGCGGCCGCGCGCCGGCTCGTCGCGGGGGAGCCGGCGGACGCCGCGCGGCTGCCCTCCGGCTGCCGCTTCCATCCGCGCTGCCCGATCGCGATCGACCGCTGCCGGGTGGAGAGCCCGCTGCTGCGCGCGCCGGCCGGAGACGCGGGCCGGTGCGTGGCGTGCCATCGCGCCGACGACGCGCCCGCGAGCGGACGGGCGGCCGCGTGAGCGCGCAGGCCTGGCTGGCGCGCGCGGGCGGCTCGGACGGCGCGGCCGTCGTGCCGGCGCCGACGCGCCTGCCGCTCGAGTTCCACCGGCGCATCGAGGGCTACCGCCGCACGCCGCTGCACGACCTGCCCGCGCTCGCGGACCGGCTGGGCGTCGCGCGCGTGTGGGTCAAGGACGAGACCGATCGGCTCGGGCTCAGCGCGTTCAAGGTGCTCGGCGCCGCATGGGCGATCGCCCGCACGCTGACCGAGCGGGCCGGCGCCGGCGACCTGGGCGCGGCCGACGTGGAGACGCTGCGCCGGCTGGCCGGGCCGGCGCTGACGTTCGTCACGGCGAGCGACGGCAACCACGGTCGCGCGGTCGCCCGGATCGCGGCGCTGCTCGGGGCGCGCAGCACGATCGTGCTGCCGACCGGCGTCAGCCGCGGCGCGGCCGAGGCGATCCGCGGCGAAGGGGCCACCGTCCTGACGGTCGACGGCGGCTACGACGACGCCGTCCGGCGCGCCGCCGCGCTGGCGGGCCCCGACGTGCTCGTGATCTCCGACGCCGACGCCCCCCCGGGCAGCCGCACGCCGGAGTGGGTGATCGAGGGCTACTCGACGCTCTTCTGGGAGATCGAGGACGAGCTCGAGCGGCGCGAGCAGCCGGCGCCGTCCGTCGTCGTCGTGCAGATGGGCGTCGGCGCGCTCGCCGCCGCCGCCGTGTGCCACTACCGCACGCTGCACGGCCGCGAGCAGACGATCGTCGGGGTCGAGCCGCCGAGCGCCGCGTGCGTGCGCGCGTCGCTGCGCCACGGGCGGCTGAGCACGCTCACGCAGCCGCAGCACTCGGCGATGGTCGGGCTCAACTGCGGAACGCCCTCGCCGGTCGCCTGGCCGATCCTGCGCCGCGGCCTCGACGTGAGCCTGCTCGCGCCCGAGGAGCGGGTGCCCAAGGCGCTCGCGCTGCTGGCCGCGAACGGCATCGTCGCCGGCGAGACGGGAGCGGCGGGCCTCGCCGCGCTGCTCGCCCTGCGCGACGACGAAGGCGACGGCTCGCCGTGGGCCGGACCCGGCCCCGACGACCGGGTGCTGCTGCTCTGCACCGAGGGGCCGCCGCCCTCGATCGCTTAAAGCGGTTCTTAGGCCTCGTCCGCCCGCACGAGCCCGATCCCGGCCGCACGGCGCAGCGCGGCGGGCCGGGCCGACCACACGACCGTCCCGCTCGCGAACGCGGCCGCGGCGACGCTGAGCGCTCCCGCGATCCCGAGCAGCGGGGCGAGCGCCCCGGCGAGGACGAGCCCGGCGGTCCGGCCGAGCGCGCGCGCCGCGGTGAAGACGCCGGCGAGGCGTCCGAGCGCGCTCGCGGGGACGGAGCCCTGCAGCACCGAGGTCTCCGTCACGCTCGCGATCGCGCCCGCGAACGCCGCCAGCGCGAACAGCGCCGTGGCGGTCGCGAACGAGTGCGTGCGCGCGACGACGAGGAAGAAGCCGCCGGCGAACAGCGGCGCGAGCATCAGCACGGGCGCGACGCCGGCACGGCGGACGATCGGCGCCGTCGCGACCGCGCCGGCGAGCGTGCCCCCGCCGACCGCTGCGACGAGCCACGACAGCGTCTGCGGGCCGCCGTCCAGCTGGACGGCCGCGAACGGGACGAGGCCCGCGCTGAGCATTCCCTCGCCGACCGCCGCCAGCCCGGAGACCGCGACGATCGTCCCGGCGAGCCCCCCGGGCCAGCGCGGTCGCGCCGGCGGGCGCGGCCGCAGACGGGCGGGCGCGCCGCGCGGGCGGGCGGCGCCCGCGCGGGCGCCGCCCTCGACGAGCACGCCGGCCAGCAGCGCCGCGGCGAGCAGGTAGGTCGCCGCGTCGAGCGCCACGATCGTCTCGATCCCGAAGGCGCCGAGCAGCAGTGCGCCGAGCACCGGACCGACCAGCAGCGTGATCGACTCCGCCGAGGAGCGGACCGCGTTCGCGGCCACGAGCTCGTCCGGCGCGACGATCGCCGGCACGGTCGCGAGCACCGCCGCCACGACGACCTGCACCCCGGCGGACTCGATGACGCTCGCCGCGCAGATCGCCCAGGTGCTCTCCAGCGCGCCCGGCGCGAGCAGGGCGCTGAGCGCCGCCGCGGCCGTCAGCTGGGCGGCGGGCACGAGCCGGCGGCGGTCGAAGCGGTCGACGGCGGCGCCGGCGAGGGGCGCGAGCAGCTGCGGGATCGTGCGCGCCACGAACGCGGCGCTGGTCGCGAGCGCCGATCCGGTCGCCTGGTAGACGTGGAACGGCAGCGCGACGAACAGGATCATGTCCCCGAGCAGCGACGTCAGGTCGGCGGCGAACAACAGCCGGAAGCGGCGGTTGCGCAGGACGGATCGCAAGCGGGACCCGTCCCCGGCCGGGCGCTACGGGCGGCCGCGGCGGGTCCGCGCGGCCGGCGTCCGGCGTGGCGGCACGAGCCGGAAGAGGAACGGGACGTGGCTCTGGCGCGGGTTCAGGCTCTCCTCGAGCGCCAGCCCGATGAGGCTCGCGCTCAGCACGATCAGTGCGACGGCGGCGCCCGGCGTGAGGATCGCCCACCAGGCGCCCGCGCTCACCGCGGCACGGTCGTAGGCCTGCTCGATCAGCCGCCCGAGCGATGCCTGCGTCGGATCGCCGAGGCCGAGGAACGAGAGCGCCGTCTCGGCGAAGATCGCGCTCGCGACGGCGAGCACGGCGTTCGCGACGAGCAGCGGCGCGACGTGGGGGAGGACGTGCCGCACGATCACGTGCATGCGCCCGGCGCCGAGCGCTCGCGCGCGCCGCACGAACGTCCGCTCGCGCAGCGTCGTGACCTGGGCGCGCACCACGCGCGCGGTCGTCGTCCAGATCAGCAGCCCGATGATCAGCACGACGTGGAGCAGGCTCGCGCCCCAGACCGCGGAGATCACGATCAGCAGCGGCAGCGCGGGGATCACGATGAAGTAGTCGGTCACGAGCGTGAGCACGAGGTCGACCCAGCCGCCGAAGTAGCCCGCGGCGATGCCGACGACGCCGCCCACGAGCACGGAGATGAGGGCGGCGGAGAAGCCCACGAGCAGCGACACGCGCGTCGCCCAGATCATCGCCGCCACCATGTCGACGCCCTGATCGCTCAAGCCGAGCGGGTGCGCGGCGGACGGGGCGCCGAACGGCGGCCCCACCTGGTGCTCGCCGCCCAAGGGCGCGAGCAGCGGCGCCGCCAGCGCGATCGCCACGATCGTCGTCAGCAGCACGAGCCCGACGACCGCGGCGCGCCGCTGCGTGGCGAGGCGCACGACGCGCCGCCCCCACGACCGCCCCGGATCGGGGACCGCGTCGGCCGGCGGCGCCGGCGGCGCGATCGCCGTCTCGGTCACTGCGCCACCCGCGGGTCGATCCGCACCGCGAGCAGGTCGGCGACGAAGTTGCACAGCACGACGGAGACCGTCAGCAGCAGGAACGCGCCCTGCAGCATCGGGTAGTCGCGCTGGCCCACCGCCTGCGCGATGCCGCGCCCCACGCCGGGCCACGAGAAGACGAGCTCGACGAGGACCGCGCCGCCGGCGATCGCGCCGATCTGGAGCGCGGTGAGGCTCACGATCGGCGGCAGCGCGGTGCGCAGGCCGTGGCGCACGAGCAGCCGCCGCGGGCGGTTGCCCTTCGCGCGCGCGAGCAGCATGTAGTCCTCGCCGAGCACGTCGAGCATCGCCGAGCGCACGATCAGCGCGTACTGCGCGAATACGGTCAGCCCGAGCGTCAGCGAGGGCAGCAGCATGTGGCGCAGCAGGTCGGCGGCGCGATCGGCGAAGGAGGCGTCGAGCAGCAGCTGGTCGTGCATGCCGCCCGCGGGCAGCGTGCCGGCGAAGAGGATGATGAGGACGATCCCGATCCACTGCGTGGGCAGCGAGTAGGCGATCAGCGACGCGGTCACGCCGCCGCTCTCGAACGCCGTCCCGCGCGCCCACGCGAGCAGCAGGCCGACGATCGTGCCGAGCACGATCGCGACGATCGTCCCGAGCGCCACCATCGGAAGCGTGTTGACGAGCTGCGTCTTGAGGTTCTGGATCACGAGGACGTGGTTGTTCGTCGAGACGCCGAGCTGGCCGTGCGCGAGCTGGGAGACGTAGTCGCCGAACTGCCGCAGCAGCGACCGGTCGAGCCCGTACTCGTGCAGCAGCGACTGCCGGTAGGCGGGCGAGGAGCTCGGCTTGAGCGCGAGCAGCGACGTCGGGTTCCCGGGGGCCGCGCGGAAGATGAAGAAATTGACCGCGAGCGCGATCCCGATCGTCGCGAGCGCGAAGGCCGCTCGCCGCAGCACGTACTCGCCGCGCGTCATGGCCGTTCGGCTTCGAGGCCGTGCGGAAAGGGGGCGCTGGCGCCGGTCACCTGCACATCGAGAATGTGCCGCACGCTCGCCGGGGGGCCGGCGTGGGTCTCTCCAAAGTATCGGCGAAAAATTGTCGGCACGTCCAAGCGCGACTCGTCCCGGAGGCTGTTGGCTTGAGCAGGCCCGCCGATCCCCGGCGGCGCGAGGAACCGCTTGGAGGATGAGGATGCGACGTGCGATGAAGGCACTCGGCGCGATCGCCGCGTGCGCCGCGGTGACGCTCGGTGCGGCGGCCTGCGGAAGCGCCGGCGGCGGCGGTGGCGACAGCGACGTCTTCCGGTTGGGCGTGCTCTCGAAGGTCGACACGCTGAACCCGTTCTCGTCGGTCGAGGACTTCGCCGGCGACATCAAGCACCAGATCTATCCCTTCCTCGTCCAGTTCACCGCGACGGGCGGCTACGAGGGGGCGCTCGCGCGCACCTGGTCCGTCAGCGACGGCGGGCGCACCTACACCTTCCACCTGCGTCCCGGCAAGTGGTCCGACGGCAGGCCGATCACCTCAGACGACGTCGTCTGGACGGTCAGGACGGTCGAGAGATTCGTGAAGGGCCCCACGGGCCAGTACGCGTCCCAGGTCGCCACGATCGCGTCGATCTCCAACCCGGACGCCTCGACGGTCGTCGTCAGATACCGCACGCCGCGCTCCGGCGTGCTGCTCGACATGGCGTCGCTGCCCGTGCTGCCGCGCCACGTCTGGCAGTCGCGGGCGACCGGCGACGGCAAGGCGCTGCAGACCTTCGGCGCCGACGGCCGCGTGCCGGTCGGCGGTCCGCTGCGCGTCGTCAGCTACGCCAAGGGCAGCACGATCGTGCTCGATCGCAACCCCGGCTTCTACGGCGCGAAGCCGCACATCGAGCGCCTCGGCATCAGCTTCTACTCCGACGCCGACGCGCTCGTCTCCGCGCTGAAGAACGGCGAGATCGACGGCGCGATGAACATCCCGCTCGCGTCGGTCCCCGCCGTGCGCTCGACCGGCGAGGTGGACTCGAGCACCGGCCTGGCCGAGCTCGTCATCGGGATCAACTCGGCCACCAGCCGTGCCGTCCACCCGGAGCTTCGCGATCCGCGCGTCCGCGAGGCGTTCGACGCCGCGCTGGATCGCGCGAACATCGTCAGAACCGCGTACTTCGGCTACGCCGAGCCGGGCGACTCGTTCCTGCCGCCGGCGCTCAAGGAGTGGCACACGGCCGTGCCGACCGCGGACTTCGACCTCGACCACGCGAACGCGCTGCTCGACGAGGCCGGCTTCGCGCGCGGGTCCGACGGCGTCCGCCGGGTCGACGGCAAGCCGATGGAGTACACGGTCGTCGAGGTCGCCAACCCCGGCGGCGGCGACGACGCGGCGTTCCAGGTGCTCAAGCAGGACTTCCGCAAGATCGGCGTCGTGCTCGACCTGAAGGTGCAGGACAGCACCGCCGCGTTCGGCGCGATCTTCGGGAAGAACAACGACTACGACGGGGTCGACCTGTTCATCGCCACCCTCACGGGCGCGCTGGACCCCTCCTCGACGCTCGCGTACACGACCTGCGCCGGCCTTGG
>Ga0070692_10000348_pt1 | contig 13495 bp, 9 predicted proteins | sample KBSK1102metaG_FD_64675 | JGI IMG/M metagenome (GOLD analysis project Ga0070692, IMG submission 64675) | Corn, switchgrass and miscanthus rhizosphere microbial communities from Kellogg Biological Station, Michigan, USA - KBS K1-10-2 metaG | ecosystem: Host-associated > Plants > Roots >...
GTCCGCGGGGCGCAAGGATCCCCCGCCCCGGAGTTGCCCCCGGTCCCGGTTCGAGGCATAGTTACGCCCATGCGCAGCGGCCTCCTCCGTCGAAAGGCCCCGGCAGGACTGTCCCCGGCCCTCGCGGCCGGCATCGCCCTCTTCGTGTCCGCCTGCACGGCGGCCCCCCCGCCGGCGCCCCCCCCCGACCCGAGGGGGGAGGGGACCCGCAAGATGGCCGACCGCCTGGCGGAGCTCGTCAAGAACATCAACCTGGCGGAAGGCTCCTGGTGCAACAAGGAGCGGGCCGCCTTGATGCGCGGGGTCCTGGAGAAGTCGGTCGTCCCCCGCGAGTACTTCGACCTGCAGCCGGACTACGCCGACGAGCTCCTGAAATCGGGACAGACGGAGGAGGCGATCAAGGCCATTCTCGATCTGCAGAAGGCCGCGGCCTCCACCTCCCAGCCTCCGACGGCCCGCAACCGGCTGTTCATGCGGCACCAGATGGCGATCGCCTACCTGAGGCTGGGGGAGCAGCAGAACTGCCTGACGCGCCACAACACCGAATCGTGCATCCTGCCGATCAAGGGGGGCGGTCTCCACGGGCGCCCCGAGGGCTCGACCCGGGCGATCGGCGTCCTCCTGGAGCAGCTGGAAGACCAGCCGGGCGACTTGAGCGCCCGCTGGTGGCTGAACCTCGCCGCCATGACGCTCGGCGACTACCCGGACAAGGTCCCACCGAAGTGGCTGATCCCTCCCAAGGCGTTCGACTCCGACTACGACATCAAGCGCTTCCACGACCGGGCGCCCGAGCTGGGAATCGACACGAACGATCTGGCCGGGGGCTCGATCGCAGAGGACTTCGACCTCGACGGCGATCTCGACCTGGTCGTCTCGACCGTCGCGATGGACGGGCCCATCCGGTATTTCCGCAACAATTCCGACGGCACCTTCACCGAGCGCACGGAGGAGACAGGACTCAAGGGAGAGATCTGGAGCCTCAACATCGTGCAGACCGACTACAACAACGACGGCTGGCCCGACATCCTGATGCTGCGCGGCGGCTGGCTCGGCCGGGCCGGGCACCTCCCCAACTCGCTCCTGAAGAACAACGGCGACGGGACCTTCGAGGACGTCACCGAGAAGGCGGGGCTGCTCAGCTTCCATCCGACCCAGACGGGGACATGGCTCGACTACGACAACGACGGCTGGCTCGACCTGTTCATCGGCAACGAGGCGAGCGACCACGACCCGAACCCGAGCGAGCTGTTCCACAACAACCAGGACGGGACGTTCACCGAGTGCGCCGCGCTGTCCGGCGTGACCGTGGACTGCTTCGCCAAGGCGGTCGCCGCCGGCGACTACAACAACGACGGCCGGCCCGATCTCTACGTCTCCTGCCGCAAGGAGCCGAACCACCTGTACAGGAACGACGGCCCGAAGCCGGGAGGCGCCGGGCCGACCGCCTGGCAGTTCACCGACGTCACCGCCGAGGCCGGCGTGGCCGAGCCGGTCTACAGCTTCCCGGCCTGGTTCTTCGACTACGACAACGACGGCTGGCAGGACCTGTTCGTCTCGGGCTACCGGGCGGAGAGCATGGGGGACTTCGCCGCCGAGTACCTCGGTCTGCCGCACAAGGCCGAGCGCGCCCGGCTGTACCACAACGAGCGCAACGGCAAATTCAAGGACGTCACGAAGGCGGCGCACCTCTGGCGGCTGCTGCACACCATGGGATCGAACTTCGGCGACCTGGACAACGACGGCTGGCTCGATTTCTATCTCGGGACCGGCGACCCGAACCTCGGCACCCTGATCCCCAACCGGATGTTCCGCAACGCCGAGGGGCGCTACTTCCAGGACGTGACGACGTCCGGGGGCTTCGGACATCTTCAGAAGGGGCACGGCGTGTCGTTCGCCGATTTCGATCAGGACGGCGACCAGGACGTCTACGAGGCGATGGGGGGCGTGTACCAGGGGGACTTCTACCGCAACGTCCTGTACGAGAACCCGGGGCACGGCAACCACTGGATCAAGCTGAGGTTCGAAGGGGTCAAGTCCAACCGCGCCGCCCTCGGGGCGCGCATCCGGATCCTCGCCGACACCCCGGAGGGGACGCGTGAGATCCACCGGGTCGTCACGACCGGCGGCTCGTTCGGGGCGAACCCGCTGCGCCAGGAGATCGGTCTCGGCCGCGCCACGGCGATCCGCGAGATCCGGGTGACCTGGCCCACGTCCGGGATCGTCCAGACCTTCAAGAATGTCGCGATCGACGGGGTCTACTCGATCAAGGAAGGAGTGGATGCCCTGGTGCCGGTGACGCTCCGGCCGTTCACGCTGGGAGCGCGGCCCGAGGTCGCCTCCCGCTGACCGCCGTCACCAGCCGATGACCCACCCGTCCGGAAGGACGCCGACCCGCGCCAGGATCGACACGCCGAAGACGAGCAGAAGCCCCGCCCCGCCCGCGATCGCGGCCCCCGACTGAAGGGCGAGCCGTCCCAGCAGGGATTTCTCGCTGCGATCGGCGATCAGGAAGGTCCTCTCGCCGATCCCCTGGCCGATCACGATGTCGTCCTCCGGCAGCGTGGCGGGAGCGGCCGCCGCCTCGCGCACGACCTCCTCCTGCACGGCGCGCACGGCGTTCCCCCACTCCTCGGTGCTGATCCGGCCGTCGCGATTGGTGTCGAACTGGCTCAGCCGCTCCGGGTCGGCCTTCAGCTCGCGCAGCCGATCGTGCAGCGTCATGCGGCGCTCGTGGGCCAGGTCCCTCACCCGGCTCACCGTCCCCGCGACGAACACCTTCTGCGCGGGCACGATCCACCACTCCGTGCACCTCTTGCGCTTGGCGAACCAGCCCTCGCCCCGCTCGATCTTCCTGAACGACTGCTGCAGCACCGTCTCCGCCCCCGCCGGATCGACCAGGATCGTCCCGGTCGCGTCCTGCAGATAGAACGGGATCGCCGAGTCCCCCTGCTCGATCGTGTGCCACGTGCGACCCCGCCGGCCGCGCGAGGTCTCGACCTCCACCTTGTACCTGAAGTAGACGCACGGGATGCCGGACCAGGGGGCCGTCACCGTCGCCTTCGACCGGGCCTGCCCCGCCACCTCGGCGAACCCCATCGCCACCGAGCGGATCCGCGACGTCGGGACGTTCTCGAACAGCCGCTTCCGCCGGAGCAGCACGAACCCGAACGCGATCAGCCCCGCCCCCGCCAGGACCGCCAGGACGTCGAACACCCCGTGCCGCCACAGCTTGACCGCCCGGACCGGCCCGACCGCCCGGGAGCCCAGCAGCCCGAAGGCCACGGCGACGACCTTGTAGACGAGGCGCTGCGAGGTGAAATCCAGCCTGTGGCTCATCCATTTCCCCATGGATACGGAATATAGGCGCGGAGACCGTCCCCGCAAGGGACCGCCCCTTGACCGCCTCGTCGCGCGCGGGGTAACGTGGCGCTTCGCCTCCCCTGCCGTGAGGCCGAGTCTTCCGGAGTGACCATGAGCCAACTTGAAGCGCCCAGCGAGACCCCTCGACTCCGACGCCTGGTCCGGCATCTCACCCCCGGTTTCGTGGCCGTCGCTCTCGCGCTCGTCGCCGCGCTGTCGCCGGCGGACGCCGGGGCGCGGCTCGAGCGCAAGGTCGTTCCGACGTTCGAGTCGGTCCGGCTGGCGCTCGATCCCTCCAAGCCGATCTACAGCGGCTCGGTGCACGTCGACCTGACCGCTCGCGAGGCGACCTCCTCGTTCGACTTTCACGCCCGGGGGATCACCATCGAGCGGCTCGTTCTCGCGCGCGCGGCCGCGGGAAAGCCCGGGAACGCCGCGGACGGCGCGCGCGCCATCGCCGCGCAGCATGCGGCCGAGGAGCAGCGGGTCGTCGTGACCGCCGAGCGGCCGCTGGAGCCGGGCGACTACACGCTGGACATCGACTTCTCCGTCACCTTCGACACGCAGGCGACCGGGCTCTACCGGCTTCAGGTGGAGGGGAACTGGTACTCCTTCACCCAGTTCGAGGCGACCGACGCGCGCGGCGCGTTCCCCTGCTGGGACGAGCCGGACTTCAAGATTCCGTTCCAGGTGACGCTGGTCGTCCCGAAGGGGGACGTCGCGATCGGCAACACGCCGATTGTCCGTGAGACGACGGAGGGAGACAACCGGGTCGTCGAGTTCGAGAAGACGCCTCCGCTGCCGACCTATCTCCTGGCGATCGCCACGGGCCCGCTCGAGACCGTCGCGATGCAGGGACTGAAGTTTCCGGGCCGCATCGTCACGGTGAAGGGGAGCGCCGGCCTGGCGCAGGAGGCGGCGCGCGTCACGCCGCCCCTCACCCTGGCGCTCGAGAAGTATTTCGGCACCCCCTATCCGTACAAGAAGCTCGACGTCCTGGCCGTGCCGGAGTTCTGGCCGGGCGCCATGGAAAACGCCGGCGCCATCACCTTCGCCGATCGCATCCTGCTGATCGACCCGCGCGCCGCGAGCGTCGACCAGAAACGCACCCTGGTCCTGATCGTGGCGCACGAGGTCGCGCACATGTGGTTCGGCGACCTGGTCACGATGAAGTGGTGGGACGACCTGTGGCTGAACGAGTCGTTCGCCTCGTGGATGGGGGACAAGGTCTCCGACCAGGCCTTCCCCGAGTTCAAGGCCGAGCTGGCGCAGGTGTCGGGGATGAACGACGCCATGACGACCGACGCGCGCCTCTCGACGCGCGCCATGCGGCAGCCGGTCGAAGGGGTGGAGAACCTCGACCAGCTGGCCGACACCCTCGCCTACGACAAGGGGCAGGCGGTGCTCACCATGTTCGAGCGCTGGCTCGGCCCCGAGACCTTCCGCAAGGGGGTCGTCGAGTATCTGAAGGCGCACCAGTGGGGGAACGCGACCGCCTCGGACCTGTGGGCGTCGCTGTCGAAGGCGGCCGGCAAGGACATCGGCGCCGCGATGGGGACCTTCCTCGACCAGCCTGGCGTGCCCCTGGTGAAGGCCGAGATCCTGCCGGACGGCCGCGTGCGCCTGGCGCAATCGCGCTTCCTGAACTACGGCGTCGCGCCGCCCGGGCCCTCGACGTGGAAGATTCCGGTCACCCTGCGCTATTACGACGGCGGCACGATCCGCACCGAGACGCTCCTTCTCAAGGACGAGTCGACGACGGTGACCCTGGGCGCGAAGAAGCGCCCCGCCTGGATCCATCCGAATGGCGGGGAGACCGGCTACTACCGCTGGCAGGTGCCGCCCGCCATGCTGTCGGCGCTGTCGGTCGACGCCCGCACGGTGCTGACCCCCCGCGAGCGCGTCGGCTTCCTGGGCAACCTGGCCGCGCTTCTCGACAACGGAGCGCTCAAGGGGGACGACTACATGAAGCTGCTCGGGCGTTTCGCCACCGACCCCGAGCCGCGCGTGGTCGGGGCGGTCCTCGACGGGCTCGACAAGGTCAAGGAGGCGTTCGTCGTTCCCGAGCTGCAGGAGCCGTTCATTGCGTGGCTCCGCGCCACGCTGTCGCCCGCGCTCGCCCGCATCGGGCATGCCCGCGTGGACGGAGAAGACGCCATGGTGACGTCGCTCCGCCCCCGGCTCTTCGAATGGCTGGGGAGGGAGGGACGCGACGAGGCGGTCCTCGACGAGGCGGCGGCGCTCGCCGCGGCCTACGCGAAGGACCCGGCCTCGATCGACCCGGCCGTCGCCGGGATCGCCCTGCGCCTTTCGGCGCAACGCGGCGACATGGCCCTCTTCAAGGAATACGGCGGCCGCTTCGAGTCCGCCAAAATCCCGGCCGACCGCGGCCGCTACCTGGCGGCGCTCGGCTCGTTCGAGAAGCCCGAGGTGGTCGATGCGGCGCTCGCCTACGCCCTCGCGGGCCCGCTGCGGCCGCAGGAGCTGCTGGCCATACCTCGCGCTCTCTACGCCACACCGGCGCACCGCCCCGCCGTATGGTCCTGGGTCCGGACGAATTTCAAGACGATCGCCTCGCGCGTCCCCCCGAACTACGTCGCCTATCTGGTCTATTTCGCCGCCGGCTGCTCGACGGCCCCGCTCGAGGAGGCGAAGACCTTCTTCACCACCCCCGATCACGACATCAACGGCACCTCCGTCGAGCTGGCCAAAGTCGCCGACCAGGTGAACGACTGCGTCGCCCTCCGCAAGCGCGAGGAGCCGGCGGTGGCCGCCTTCCTGCGCGCCCCCGGCCCGGGCGCGAGCGACACCGCGACGGGGTCCCCCGGCCTGGATGCGCGCGACAGGCGATGAACCCCACTGCTGACGGTCGCGCTGCAGCACATCCGCGACCCGCACGCACCTCCGAGGCCGGCACCCGGCCGCCCCTGAAGTGGGCGGGCGGCAAGCGCTGGCAGGTGCCGCACCTGGTTCCTCTCTGGGCAGGGCACCAGCACCGCCGACTCGTGGAGCCATTCTGCGGGGGCCTGGCGGTCGCGCTTGGGCTCAAGCCTGAGAAGGCGCTCCTGAACGACGTGAACCCGCACCTTGTGAATTTCTATCGCTGGCTGAAGCGCGGACTCAAGACGGATCTCGACATGAAGAACGACGAGCGGCACTTCTACCGTCATCGGACCCGGTTCAACGCGCTCCTCAAACGTGACGGGGAAACAACGGCCGAGGCCGCGGCGCTCTTCTACTACCTGAACCGGACCGGCTACAACGGCCTTTGCCGATTTAACCGGAGCGGCGAGTTCAACGTCCCGTTTGGGCGCTATAAGAACATCAACTACACCCGCGACTTCTCTGCCTATGCGGAGAGTTTTTCCAGCTGGAGATTCCTGAACCAGGACTTCGAGAAGGTGCCCTTGGAAAGGACCGATTTCATCTATGCCGACCCGCCGTACGATGTCGAGTTTACGACGTATGCGAAGGGTGGCTTTTCCTGGGAGGATCAGGTCCGCACCGCCGAGTGGCTCGCGAAGCACAGGGGTCCGGTCATCCTCGTGAACCAGGACACCGATCGAATTGTCGATCTCTACAGGACCCTTGGGTTCAGGCTTTCGTCTCTTAAGGCTCCCCGCATGATCAACTGCACCGGCGATCGGACGCCGGCGAAGGAAGTGCTCGCAACCCGAAACCTCTGACCATGTCTCCGCGCGATACCCGCACCGGCGATGTTCTCGAGCAAATGATTCTGCCTGCCCTGGAACGTGGTGGCTACCAATACGAGCGTCAGGCGAACATCGGCCGGCGCTTCGGAGTGGGCAGGCACAAGGTAGATGCCCTGGCCGGCAAGGATCAAAGGAAGATCCTGGTCTCCCTCAAATGGCAGCAGGTCTCCGGCACCGCGGAGCAGAAAGTCCCCTTCGAACTGATCTCGATGATCGAGGCGATGGAGACGGGTCGGTATGCTGCGGCCTATGTCGTCCTCGGAGGAATCAACTGGAAGTTCAAGGACTTCTATCTCCGGCGAGGGCTCGACGTCTACATCCCGAAGGGAGCGACGATGGTCACTCTCGTCAAGGCAAACCAGGGGAGGTTGTAGCTCGGATCAGGATCCCTTGCGGATGGTGACGAGCCGCCGCGCCGCCTCGTCGTGGCGGACCGTGTGGCTGCCGTCCGGCCAGCGCACGTCGATCGTCTGCGCCGCGGATGCGTCACCGAGCCCGAAGTGCGGCCGCGGGTCGTGGCTGCTCATGTAGGAATCGCCGGACGCGATGTCGCGCCTCTGCGTCCGCCCCCCCGCCGTCACCGTGACCGTCGCGCCTGTCGGGATCGCCGTCCCTCCCGGGACCTCGCACGCCACCTCCAGCCAGGACCCCTCGCCCCGGCTTTCGTTGCGCAGCAGGGACGGCGGCGCGTCGAGATGGGTGATCAGGATGTCGACGTCGCCGTCGTTGTCGTAGTCGCCGACCGCCAGGCCGCGGCTCGATTCGAGCTCCTGGAACCCCGGGCCTGCCTGCGCCGTGACGTCCACGAAGCGCCCCGCGCGGTTCTCGAGTAGCAGGGTTCTCTGGCGGAAGGTCCCGAGGACTTCCGGGTGCCGGTCGATCTGCGGGTAGATGTGCCCGTTGGCGACCACCAGGTCGAGGTCGCCGTCGTTGTCGAAATCGGCGAACGCCGTGCCCCAGGACATCGGCTGGAAGGTGGCCGGGCCGACCCCGGTCTCCTCGCTGGCGTCCTCGAAGGAGCCGCCTCCCAGGCCGCGGTAGAAGGTCGAGAAGTCCTCCGAGAAATTCGTCGTGACGAGGTCGAGCACGCCGTCCCCCGTGGCGTCCCCGACCGCCACCCCCATGCTGGCCTGCGCCGCGCCGTTCGCGTCGAGGGCGCACCCCGACCAGACGCCGACCTCCTTGAACGTCCCGTCCCCCTCGTTGCGGTAGAGATAGTTCGGATCGGAATCGTTGGCCACGTAGAGGTCGAGGTCGCCGTCGTCGTCGAAATCGGCGGCGCGCGCCGCGAACCCGAACGCGCGCCCCTTGTCCAGGAGCCCCGCCTCGGCCGTGGCGTCCACGAACCGCCGGCCCCCTTCCGACCTGAAGTAGTGGTCCGGCGCCCCGGTGAGGCCGAACGGGCCGAACGCCACCTTCTCGAGCCCCTTCCAGTCGAGCGTCGGCCGGGCCGAGAGCACCTCGTCCATGGTCACGACGATGTACGACGCGACGTAGAGATCGAGATCGCCGTCCCCCTCGGCGTCGAGAAACGCCGCGCCGGTGTTCCATCCGGGCGCCTCGATCCCCAGGCGCGGGGCGACGTTCTCGAAGGTCCCGTTTCCTTTGTTGCGGTACAGGACGTTCGGGCCGAGGCCGGTGACCAGGAGATCGGGCCAGCCGTCGGCGTCGTAGTCGGCCACGGCCACGCCCGATCCCCAGAGCCCTTCGCCGGCGACGCCGGCCGCGTCGGTGACGTCCCGGAAGGTGCCGTCCGCCATGCCGCGGTACAGGGCGTTGCGGCCGCGCTCGATCACCCGCGTTTTCTCAGGCGCCGGGCCGTCCGGCGCCTCCAGCCGCCAGCCGTTGACCACGTAGATGTCGAGGCGTCCGTCCCGGTCGTAGTCGAGGAAGGCCGCCCCCGTCCCGGCCGAATCGAGGAGGTGGTCCTTCCCCGGCCGCCCCGCCCAGGTGACGCGCGTGATGCCCGCGCCGGCGGCGACGTCGACGAAGTGGAACCGCCCCGTTTCCGGCTTGGGCGGTGATGTCGGGGGCGCGGCCGGGCCGGTGTGAACGCAGGCGCACAGTGCGAGGCAGGCCAACGCCGCGCCGGGGCGGATTAGTCCCCCCCGGCGCGTGAGGCTCATGAGCGAGGGAAACCCGGGGCGATCAGGCGCCGCCTTTCATCATGGACGCCCAGGTCGCCTCGACCTTCTTCCATTCATTCTCGAGCGCGTCCCCCTTCGGAGCGCGGGCCAGGAGCCCGATCGCCTTCGACGAGTCGAGGAACGCCTGCTTGGCGACGCGCGTCACGACGACGAACCCTTCGTCGTAGATCCCCTTCGCCTCGCCGGCGGCGTTGTGATGGTGGCCCCCTTCGAGGAGCCGCTTGCGCACGGCGCCGACCGCGTTGTCCCCTTCCGTGCCGAGCTGTCCCACCGCGGACGCCAGGGCCTCGAGGGCCGCCTGCGCCCCTTTCGTGTCGCTCGCCTTGATCGCCTTGCGCGCCCGGTCGAGCTCGCCCTGCGCGTGCGCGTAGCCGGCGCCGAGGATGGCGCGCACCAGGTTCGCCTCAGTCGTCTTCACCGCGAGGATGGCGTCCGCCAGGCTCTCGTACGTCTTGACCATCGCGGGCGGCGTCCCCGCCGGCATCCCGCCGGCCTGCGCCCGGACTTCGAGTGTGCCTAGCACCAGGACTCCCGCCGCCAGGACGGCCCCCGCCGCGATACGCCGCACGTGCGCTGACTTCATCTGTTTCCTCCCGCCGGCCGAGGCCGGCTCGAATGACGACGCGCGGAGGATAGTGAATCGCGGAGCGAATGTCCATGCGGCGGGAAGGCAGTGGGCCTGCCCGGCAGCCCGGTCAGGTTTTCAGCGGACGAACGTCCCGCGGCGGAGGTCGTCGAGGGCCTGCTCGATCTCCGCCTTGGTGTTCATCACGAAGGGGCCGTAGCGGGCGATCGGCTCGCCGAGCGGCTTGCCGGAGACCAGCAGGAACCGGGCATGATCGGCGCCGGTCTTGACGTGGATCGCGTCACCATCACCCAGGACCACGAGCCTGGGGGCAGAAACGACGACGTCTTCACGCCCGGGGCCGGGAAAGACGCCCTTCCCCTGGAAGACGTAGGCGAACGCCGTGTGGCCGCGCGCCACGCGCTCGCGGTAGGCGCTGTTCGGCGGGACGAGGACGTCGAGATAGATCGGATCGGCCGCGATGTCGGTCACCGCCCCGCGGACGTCGCCGGCGGTGCCGGCGACGACCCGGATCTTCGCGCCGTCCTTGCCGTCGATCTCCGGGATCTTGTCCGACCGGACGTCCTGGTAGCGCGGCGCGGTCATCTTGGATTTCGCCGGCAGGTTGACCCAGATCTGGAAGCCGGCGATCCCCTCGGGGCGGACCTGCGGCATCTCCTCGTGCAGGATGCCGCGCCCGGACGTCATCCACTGGATGTCGCCGGCGCCGATGCTGCCGGCGTTTCCCAGCGTGTCCCGGTGGTTCACCGCCCCCTTCAGCATGTAGGTGACCGTCTCGATCCCCCGGTGCGGGTGCTGCGGGAAGCCGGCCTCGTAATCGCGCCGGTCGTGCGACGAGAAGTCGTCCAGGAGCAGGAACGGATCGAGGTAGTTGACCTCGCGCGTGCCGATGCTCCGGTGGAGCCGCACCCCCGCCCCTTCGAGCGTCCCCTGCGGCTCGACGATCGACCGGACCCGGCGGATCTCGCTCATGTCGCCTTCATCCGATGCAGATCGCCCTGCAGGTACTTCAACCCCGAATCGACCATCACCGTCACCACGCGGCGTCCCGGCCCCAGCTCGCGGGCCAGCCGCAGCGCGGCCCACAGGTTCGCGCCGCACGAGATCCCCGCCAGGATCCCCTCCTCCTGTCCCAGCCGCCGGGCGGTCGCGTACGCGTCCTCGTCGCTCACCGCGACGATGGCGTCGGCCAGGTCCAGCCGGCAGATCGACGGCACGAACCCGGGCCCGGTCCCCTCGATGCGGTGCCCTCCGAGAGGACCGCTCTTCGAGAGCATCGGCGAGGCGGCCGGCTCGAGCGCCACGCAGCGCACGCCGGGGGCCCGCTCCTTGAGCACTTCGGCGTTCCCCGAGAAGCAGCCGCCCGTGCCCACCGCCATGACGAAGGCGTCGAGGCGGCCGTCCAGCGCCGTGAGGATCTCGCGCGCCATCGGGTGGTAGCCGGCCCGGTTGTCGGGGTTGTTGAACTGGTCGGTCCAGAAGTGGTTCGGCTGCGCCGCCAGCTCGCGGGCGCGGGCGATCATCGCCTGGATGAGATCGGGCGTGACCTTGCGGTTCACGCTCTTGTGGATCTCGACCGTCGCGCCGAAGGCGCGCATCGTCTGGATCTTCTCCTCCGCGAACGCGTCCGACGACACGAAGTGCGCCTTGTACCCCTTCGCCGCGCACACCATCGCCAGGGAGCTGCCGGTGCTCCCGCCGGTGTAGTCGACGACGGTGCCCCCCGGCTTGAGGACGCCGCGCTTCTCCGCCCCCTCGACCATCGACAGCGCCATCCGGTCCTTCATGCTGCCGGTCGGGTTCGCCCCCTCGAGCTTGACGAAGACCTCGGCGCTCCGGGGCCCCGGCATCCGGGCGAGCCGCACCAGAGGCGTGTTGCCGATCGACTCGAACAGCTGCTTCATGTCAGCTCCCGGCGTGGTGAATCGAGGCGAGCAGCGCATCGAAACGCGCGCGGTTCGCCTCCAGCGTCTTTTCGGGTCCGGTGCACTTGAAGAACCAGTTCGATTCCGGGCCGGGCACGATCGCGCCCAGAAGCATCGAGTTCGGCTTCGGCTGGGGCTCCGGGCCGCCACCCATGGACATCGGCGAGCCCGTATAGGTCCCCTTGGCCTCGGCACGGCTGATGGTGAGGGCCCCGGCCTTCATCTCGGTGAATTTAGGAGGCGTTGATCCCCGGCCGCCGAACTGGGAGGCCCAGCGGTCCAGGTTGGATTTCACATCTCCTCCCTGCCCGGCGCCGAAGTAATAGACGACGCACTCGCCGTCCTCCTTGTCCCCCGGGACCGCCGGCAGCCGGTACTGCGCCTTGCGCATCCCGGATTTCGGCGTCTCCTCGACCCATTCCTTCGGGACCGTCCAGGCCACCTCCCCGGAAGGGGCCTCCCCCATCCCTCCGGAGAGGGCGGGGGCGTGCGACGGCAGGGGGCTGATCCCCCCGGCCGACCCTGCTCCCGGCCCCCCGCCTTCCGAAGCGGCCGGCGCGGTGGTTTCGGCGCTCCCGGTCTCCCGGGACGACCCGCCGCATGCGCCCGACGCCAGGATGATCCCCACTGCAAGACCCGCGATCGCGATGGCGCTGCCGACCCTCATCGTCCCTGCCCTCCCTGAATCCGACCCGTGCCCGGGCCCGCCTCCGGCCATTATGCCAGAGTCGCGCGGGGGATGGCCCGGCCGCGGCACGCCGCGACTCGTGCTATGCTTCGCGTTCCGCGCCCACCCTGAATCACAGAGCGGATGCGGCCGAAGCCCTCGTCGTTCGGGCCTTTGCTGGCCGCCACCCCGCCGGGTGGCCGGGACACCGGGGACGCAGGACATGTCCAAGCAGATGACCATGAAGGACGCCATCGCGCGCTTCGTGCGCGACGGCGACCTGGTCGTCATGGAGGGGTTCACCCACCTCATCCCGTTCGCCGCCGGGCACGAGATCATCCGCCAGAAGCGGCGCGACCTGACGCTGGCCCGCCTGACCCCCGACCTGATCTACGACCAGCTGATCGCCGCGGGCTGCGTCCGCAAGATGATCTTCTCCTGGGCCGGCAACCCGGGGGTGGGGCCGCTGCACGCCTTCCGCCGCGCCGTCGAGCAGGGGAGGCCGCGGCCGCTCGAGCTCGAGGAGTACACGCACTTCGGCATGGTGCTGCGGTTCATGGCCGGGGCGTCGAACCTGCCGTTCCTGCCGACGCGCAACTATCCCGGCACCGATCTCACGAAGGTGAACCCGCACTTCAAGACGATCCGCTCGCCGTACGGCGACGAGGAGCTGTGGTGCGTGCCGGCGCTGCACCCGGACGTGACGATCGTGCACGCCCAGCGCGCCGACGCCGAGGGGAACACTCAGGTCTGGGGCCTGTACGGCGTGCAGAAGGAGGCGGCGTTCGCCAGCCGCAGGGTGATCGTGTCGGTCGAGGAGGTGGTCGACTCGTCGGTCATCCGCTCCGACCCGAACCGCACCCTCATCCCCGGCGCCATCGTCAGCGCGGTGGTGCACGAGCCGTTCGGCGCGCACCCGTCGTTCGTGCAGGGGGCGTACGATCGGGACAACGACTTCTACCTGAAGTGGGACGCCGTGTCGCGCGAAGAGGCCGGTTTCCAGAAGTACCTCGACGAGTGGGTGCACGGGCTTCCCGACCGCGCCGCCTATATAAAGAAGATGGCGGCGCGCTTCGACGAATTGAAGGCGGACCGGC
>Ga0070692_10000350_pt1 | contig 13460 bp, 7 predicted proteins | sample KBSK1102metaG_FD_64675 | JGI IMG/M metagenome (GOLD analysis project Ga0070692, IMG submission 64675) | Corn, switchgrass and miscanthus rhizosphere microbial communities from Kellogg Biological Station, Michigan, USA - KBS K1-10-2 metaG | ecosystem: Host-associated > Plants > Roots >...
CGCCCGAAAGCTCCATCCGGACGTCAACCCCGGCGACAAGACCGCGCAGAAGCGCTTCCAGGAGGTCCAGGAGGCGTACGACGTCCTGAAGGACACCGAGAAGCGGCGGGCTTATGACCGCTTCGGTCACGCCGCGTCTTCGCCCGGGTTCGACGCGGAAGCCGCCGCGGGTTTCGGCGGCCGCAATCCGTTCGGCGCCGGCGGCGGCGCCGGCTCGCCGTTCGGAAACGTCTCGTTCGAGTCGACCGACTTCTCCGATCTCTTCGGCAACATCTTCGGAGGCGGGGCGCGGCGGACCGGGCCGGAGCCCGGAGAGTCCGCGCACGGCACGATCGAGGTTCCGTTTCGCGACGCGGTCCTCGGCGGAACGGCGTCGCTGTCGCTGCGCCGCGAAAAGGAGTGTCCGACGTGCGGCGGCACCGGCCGCGTCGGAAAGAACGTGTGCACGACGTGCCGCGGCGCCGGCCGGATCGCGGAGGAGGAGCGCATCCGCATCCGCATTCCCGAAGGGACCGCCGACGGCGCAACGATTCGCGTTCCCGGCAAGGGCGCGCCGGGCCGCCGCGGCGGGGAAGCCGGCGATCTCTTCGTCACGGTCCGCGTGACCCCGCACTCCTACTTCGAACGCGTGGGCGACGACGTCCACGGCGTCGTTCCGATCACGGTGAAAGAGGCCTACTCCGGAGCGGAGATCGATGTGCCCACGATTCACGGCACCTACCGCGCGAAGATCCCGGCGGGGACCCAGGGAAGGCAGAAGTTCCGCCTCCGCGGCAAGGGTGTCCGCAATCCCCGCACCGGCGAGACCGGAGATCACCTGTACACGGTGCGGATCGCGGTGCCCGGCACGCGGACTCCCGCAGGCGTCGACGCCGTGACGCTTCTCGACTCCCTGTACGAGGAGCCGGTGCGGAAGGACCTGCCGAAGGGGTTGTAGGAAGGGGCGGGATCCTCTCCCGCTTCGGGCTACCGGCTACCGGCCCGCGTCAATTCGACGATGCCATTCCGATCACGAGCGCGAGCGCGCGCTCGTACGACATCGTTTCGGAGAGCGGGATCGCCTTGACCGACGCCCACTCGTGTCCGTCGAACCGCGTGTAGAGGACGTGGTCGCCGTCGCGCCAGTAGAACGTGGGCCGGTAACCCGTCCCGATCGCCGTTCCAATCGAGGTCATACGGACCGGAGCGGTCGGCGCGAGCGGTGACTCGCCGACGACACCCACGATCGGGATGTGGCGGCGCTGCCAGGTGACGTTGCCTTCCTCCGGAACGCCGAGGTCGGTCGGGAACGTGATCCGGACGACCTTGTTCTTGTGGCCGTTCAGGTCGGCGAAGCTCGCGAGGATCGCCCCGGACGGTCCGTCCGAATGGAGCGACGGGAACGAGTATGCCGACGCGGGAATGTCGTCGTACGCCGTGGGGCCGCCGCCGCCCGAGAGCACCGGCAGGTCGTAGACGGCGACGTTCGACACGTCGAAATTTTCCTCGTCCAGGAAAATCGGTGCGTAGCGCGCCTGGGCGTACTGCGACTCCTCCCACCACACGATCGAGAGGATCGAACGATTGCGCTCGACCACCTGGCCGTCCGTCCCGGTCCAGCGCACCGACGAGTGGGACAGCCGCATCTGCGGGTTATAGGCCTTGGAGAAGCCCAGGTTCGGCAGGAGAACGGAGGTCTTCCAACCCCCCTGGCGCAGCACGCCCAGCTGGAGAACGCTGACCGGAGCGAGCTCCTCTTTCCAGAGCAGGAGGAGCGAGCCGCTCGGCTCGTCGAACGCGAGGTCGAGGTTGCGCTTGACGTTCCGGTTCTGCGTTCCCGGAACGATTCCGACGTGGATCGCGCCATCCTGGTCGCGCGAGGTCCACTCGATGACGTAGTCGTCGGGGGCCGGTCCCTCCGCGATTCCGAGGTCCGCCGCGAGTCCGGCGTGGACCTCGTACAGCGTCCCGTCCGCCGCCAGCAGCGACTTCTCCTCCGCGTACGCCGGCAGCGCCACGGCCGCGAGGATCGCGGCGGCGACGAGCAGGCAGGCGAGGGAGAGACGGCGCGACGTCTTCAAGGTCATGCCCTCAGGTTCAGCATCCCCATGACGCTGATCTGCTGGAGGTAGTGCTTGAGCTCCGGAAAGTCCGGGTAGTAGTTCGACAGCGCCTCGTAGTGATCGTCGGCTGTCTCGGTGCGGCCCATCGTGGAGTAGATCTCGGCCAGCAGGTAGTGCGAGTTCTTGACGACGTCCTCGCGGCCGAATTCCTTCCCGAGACCGAGCGCGCGGATTCCCCAGCTCTCGCCCTGCTCGAGCTTCTCGAGCTTCAGCATGGCGAAGCAGAGATCGAGGCACGGATAGTCCATCGCCTGCCGCGCGCCGAGACTGTCGAGCAGCGAGAGCGCTTTCTGCACGTACGGCAGCCCGATCTCGACGCGGTCCATCGCGATGTGGCAGTAGCCCAGGTTGTCCGACACGACGGCGCCCTCGCGGGAGAGCCCTTCGCCGCGGACCTCGAGGCGCTCGAGAGCTTCCTCGAACAGAGTTTTCGCCGACTCGAAGCGACTCTCGTGCAGCTCCAGGTTCGCGAGCAGGTTCATCGATGCCGCGGTCCACTCGTCGAGGCGGAGGTCCCGGCTCTTCTGGAGCGCGGTCTGCGCATAGAAAGTGGCGCGCGCGAACTCGCCGCGGACTTCGTGCGCGTGCGCCGAGGCGTACGCGGCCAGCACGCCGTTGGGGCTCATCGGGCTCCGGAGCAGGATCTCTTTCAGAGCGGAGAGGTCGAAGTCCTGGCGATCCATTTCGAGAAGGGTCGTCGCCCGGTTGCAGGTGAAGAGGTCCTCGAGCTCCCGGTCCTTCCACGAACGGGCGAGCCCGAGGCCGTCTTCGTAGAGGGACAGGGCGCGGTCGTAGTCACCGGACCAGATCGCGTCCCGGGCCGTTTTCCGCAGAAATTCCAGATGCTTACGACGTTCCGTCATTCCCCACTACGCGGTTCGAAAAAAAAGGCTCCCGCGATCTTAAACCCCCGTACGGGGGATCTCACTCTTTTTCTTCTCCGGAGGGGTCCGCGGGGTCCTCGCGCGCCTCCTCCAGCATCTTCTTGAAGCGCACGAAATCGCGGACTTCCTGGCGGGCCTCTTCGGACAGGCCGCGATACTCGCTCACGAGCTCGCGGTCCTCGGGACCGGCGGTGTCGCTCTCGCCGAAGAACTCGCCGATCTTGAGGTCGAACACCTGCAGCAGCTTGAAAAGCGTGTCCAGGCCGACCTTGTACTCGCCCTGCTCCATGCGGGACAGGTCGGACTGTGCGACCCCGATCCTCTCGGAGAGCTCGGTCTGGGTGAGGTGGTGGCCCTTGCGAAGCTCGCGGATGCGCGAGCCCACGAGGGTGACTTTACGAGGGGACGGGTGAGAGGGCATTTCCGGGATGCTGTTGCGCCATAAAAGCGCGCAACTATAATCGCCCGTCGCGCCGAAATGTCAAGAGACGTCCGCCGGCTTTCTGCCAAGCTTTTCCTGCTCAAGGAGATGGTCGTCCGGGACCTGCGGGCCCGGTACGCCGGCTCGGGCCTGGGCGCGGCCTGGGTTTTCGTGAACCCGATCCTCTGGATGATCCTCTATACCGCGGTCTTCTCGGTGATCCTGCGGGTGCCGGTCGAGCGGGGGTTCGCGACGTTCCCGGAGTTCCTGATGGCCGGCCTCCTGCCCTGGATCGCGGTCCAGGAGGGAATCTCCCGATCCTCCTCGGCGCTCCCGGACAACGCCGTGATGGTGAAGAAGGCGGTCTTTCCGATCGAGACCCTCGTCGGGTCGGTCGTCGTCGCGGCCGTCGTCAATCAGCTCGTCGCGTTCCTCGTCTTCGGCATCTACCTCCTCTGGCTCGGGCACCTGTCGGTCTGGGCTCTCCTCGCCGTGCCGGCGCTCGCCGTCCAGATTCTCCTGACCTACGGGATCGGCTGTCTCGCCGCGACGATCACGGTCTTCGTGCGCGACGCCGGGCACGCCATCGGAATCCTGCTGTCGATCGTCTTCTTCGCCACTCCGATCGTCTATCCGGGCTCGATGGTCCCGGCCCGATTCCGCCCGATTCTCGAGGCGAATCCGATCGCGCACCTCGTCGCCTGGTACCGCGACGCGTTCACGCTCCACACCTGGCCGGACCCCGCTTCCGTCCTTTATTTATTGATGTTTTCGTCGCTCGCCGCGGCGCTCGGCTCCGCCCTTTTCCTCCGGGCTAGGCCCCATTTCGCGGACTTGATCTGAGCCGGGACGCGGGACACGGGACCCGGGAAAGGAAATACCGCCCCGCGCTTTCGGATTGACGTCCCCGGTTTCAAAAGACACTCCAGGAGGTTTCGTGAAAAAGACTCTGCTTCTTCTCGGACTCGTGGGGGCGATCGCGCCCGGCTGCTCCTCGGCGCCGGCCTCGCGCGCGTCGGGCGCGGCGCCGACCCCCACGCCCGCCGCCACGCTCTCGCGCGTGAACCCCTACGTCATCGAGGAGACCGACACCTACACGATCCAGCGGTATCCCAAGGACGAGTACATCAAGCTCGACGAACGCCACATCAAGCACCCGATCCTGGGCGTGACGATCGAGTTCTTCCGGGAGGACGAGAACTACTACTACGTCTCGGTCCCGAAGCACCTTCCGGAGGAGGAAGCGCTCAAGAGGGCCACGGAGGGCCCGCCCGCCAAGAGACCGCCGATCCGCCGACCCGAGGACACCGGGCAGCCCGGCCCGCCCCCGTCGGATTTCACCGACCTCCTGCCGGCCCGGAAGGCGTCCCCGATCCGCCTGGAGAAAGTGGTCTCCGGGCTTCCCACGGAGGGTCTCTGGCGGTCGTCTTTCGAGGTCGCCGACGTCAACGGGGACGGCATCCCGGACATCGTCACGCCCCCGTCGCGGATCGGCGGAAACCCCGTCCTGCACGTCTTCCTGGGGGACGGGACCGGCAAGTTCACCCGCTGGCCGCTGACGTTCACCGAGGCCGGCAAGGACAAGGCGGACCCCGGCGTCGACTACGGCGGTGTGGCGGTGGCGGACATCGACGGAGACGGCCACGCCGACGTGGTGGCCGCGTCCCACAACGGCGGGCTCGTCGCTTTCTTCGGCGACGGCAAGGGTTCGTTCGAAGTGGTCCGCACGGGACTGCCGGGTCGCGAGTTCTCGGCCCAGGCGATCGTGCTGGCCGACGTCAACCGCGACGGGCGGCCCGACATCATCGGGTCCCGGGACATCGTCGAGTCCGAGAGCGGCCAGCCCGTCGACAAGCAGCAGGTCCGGGTCTACGTCTACCGGAGCCCCCGCGCCTGGCAGTTCCGCCAGGGGGGGATCGTCGGGGGCTTCTACTCGAACAGCCTGCGCGCCTGGGACTACGACCGCGACGGCCTGGACGACGTTCTCACGGGAAGCCACTACAACGGGGCTCTCACGCTCCTCTGGAAGAACGTGGGCGACGGCAGCTTCACGCCGGTCTCGTTCCCCGCGATCGAAATCTACGCGTTCCACTTCGCGACCGCGCCCGGAACCTTCGGCCGGGACCGCGCGCCCGCGTTCGCCGACTCCTACTACATGGCGACGAACGAGCCGCAGGTCGCCCGGGCCGGCGGAATCACGCTCTACACGCTCCAGAACGGAACCTGGGAGCGGCGGCGGGTGTGGCGGAAGGCGAACGGCAAGTCGCTCCAGTACGGCCTCGCGATGGGCGACCTCGACGGCGACAAGCTCGACGACATCGTGTTCCCGGACAGCGAGGAGCGGCGCCTCCGGATCTTCTTCCAGCAGCCGGACGGCACGTTCCTGGAGGCGGCGGAGAAGGACGAGCCCGCGCTCGACTCACCCGGGCAGTGCGTCCGCATCGCGGACATCGACCGGGACGGGCGTCCGGACCTCGTCCTGTCGAAGACGGTGTCCGCCGTCCGACCCGAGGACGTGGGGGGCTGGGACGTGTACCTGAACCGGCGGTAACTCTCGGCGGGGCAGGGGCTTTTCCCCGGAAAGATGATCCTGGAGCATATTTTTCGCTTTTTGCTCTTGACAGCAGGGGGTACAGGGCCGAAGATGCCCTCAAGACCGGCGTGGAAAACGCTCCAAATTGTAGAGATCAAGCCCTTTTTAGGTGGATAAAAATCTGAAATACGGGAGGTGATGGGATCGCGACGAACGGACCCTCACGGCGTCTTCTTTCAGTAGCTAAATGTGATGAGGAGATCTCAATGAAGAAAACCCTGATGACGTGTTTGGCGATCGCCGCACTCTTCGCCGTTGCGGGGAGCGCGAGCGCCATCACGTGCACCATCGACCAGCACCCCGCGGCAACGCTGCTGGTTCCCTACTTCGAGGCGACGTTCGCTCCGGACGGCACGCCCATCGGTACGGGACCGGACGCCCGCGACACGCTGGTCACGATCTGCAACGCCTCTTCGGCGCCGATGATCGCTCACGTCAACGTGTTCAACGAGCGCACCGAGCTCGTGCTCGACTTCAACATCGCGCTCACCGGTTTCGACTGTCAGTCGATGTCGGTGGCCCGGGTCCTCCAGGGCTTCCTGCCCGCGACCCCGGTGACGACGGCTCACGCGGCTTCGGCCAACGACGCCTGTCAGCGCAACCCGAACGCGGGTGTCTACAGCCCGCCGGTCGTGACGGGTGAGTACCTCCGGATTCGTCCGGTCGATACGGCGACCCCGCTCGACAACACTCTGGCGACGACGCTCTACCCGCAGCCCGCGTGGCCGGCCGGTAGCTCCTTCGCTCAGGGCGTGCTCGACTCCCTCGACGGAACCGATGATTCGATCGGTTGCGGCGGCGTGGATGGAACGATCACGAACCCGATCCACGGGTACATGACGATCGACCACGCGAACTACTGCAACCTCTCCAACCCGTCCGACCCGAACTACTACCTCCGGGACGCGATCGGTATGGAGAACAACCTCTTTGGCGAGGTGATCTTCACCTCCGGCTCCGGCATCCCGACGATGGGCGGCTCGACCGTCAACATCGAAGCGGATCCGTCGCTGGCCGGTGACGTCACCAACGACCCGCGCGTCCGGACGTTCTACGCCCGGTACGTCGGCGTCGACGTTCCCTGCTCGCCGGGCAACTGCGCCCTGTTCTCGACCAACCCCTGGAACGAGGGCGTTGGCGACCAGCGCGAGCCGCTTGGCCTCAAGTACGCCGCCCGCTGGTTTAACACCACCGGGATCACCTCGAACTTCAACGTGTGGCGTGCTTCCTCGGGCAGCCTGACCGACCTCCTGGACGGCGGCGACTGCGACACCTCCGAGCCGGTCGTGACTCTCAGCTTCTTCGACGAAGACGAGAACACCGTGACCTCGGGCGTGTGCCCCTCGCCGTGCACCCAGCCGACGTTCAACTTCCCGCTGGAGACTCAGCGCAACAACATCAGCCAGTTCTCGGGATCGATCCCGGCGTTCGCGGCTGGTTGGGTGAGCATGAGCTTCTTCAACCCGGGTGCCCCGAACGGCGGATCGCTCGACCAGGCCTGGGTCGAATACGACTTCCAGGGTCCGGGAGCCTTCCTGTCGGCTTCCACTCCGGCGACGCAGCTCGATCCGTCGAACTGCAACCCGCTGGGCGTGGATGGCGCGGTTCAGCTCATCAACCCGGTCATCCCGACGGTCGTCGGAACCGGCCCATAGTTTCGGTTTCATCGAGTGGGCGGGACGAAAGTCCCGCCCACTTTTTTTCGGTCTCGCAGGTTCAATTCAGCCGGGTTCGGAAGGTCTCGTTTCAAATTTTCTGACGATAAATTGGAGAATCTGAAATCGGACCTCTAACCTGATCCGGAGTTATCGCCTGTCCAATCCTCTTCGGAAAGGAACCTCCATCCCATGAAACTGACCGCACGCGCCCTCTCTTTGCTCGCCGCAGCAGCAATTTTCGGGTTGTATGCCACCGCCTCTCGCGCGCAGTCCGGGTGCGGTCCCACGGGCACGCCCTCTTCGACGTCCATGCCGCAGTACGCGGGGACGCTCACGGCCGAGAACCTCTCGACCGGCGGATCCTCGAACTACCTTTACATCGCCACCCAGTGGGGCTTCGCCAGGGCGAGCCTCGCCAATCCCGCGAGCCCCTCCGGGATCACGCAGGTCATCATCGCCAACGAGCCGGGCTCCGGGAACGGCGGCCTGATCTCGCTCACCTGCGACTGTCACCAGGGGGCAACGGCTTTCGCGGCGGCCGAGGCGCCGGACGGGTCCGCGCGCATGATCTCGGACTTCAACGCCGCGAAGCAGGCAGGAACGATCCTCGCGCCGGCCGAGGCGGCCCGCGCCGACGGATCCGGTGGCGTCCGTTTCGGGCAGCAGGTCAAGCTCGCCAACGGCGGAAGCGACGGGAGCTTCCCGCTGGGCGCGCGGATCGGCGCGATCTATCTCGCGTCCGGGAAGTACATCGGTTACGTCCCGACCGAAGCGGGACTCGCGGTCATCGACATGACCTCCACGAGCGGGCAGACCGGCAAGAGCCTCGCGCTCCAGCCGATTTCGATCTTCAGCACGTGGGTCGCTTCTTCTCCCCTCAAGGTCGCAGCATTCAAGGTCAACTTCTCCGGCACCGACATGTATCTCCTCGCCGGAGCCGTTGGCCAGTCGATCCGGATCGCGACGATCAACCCGACGAGCGGTCTCTTGAGCGAATCCGCGTCGTCCGCGAGCTCCGCGAGCATCCGCTCGATGGCGGTCGCGGCCGTGGCGGGGCGCATCTTCGTCTTCACGGCGGAGGGCACCGCCGGACTCCACGCCTACGAGTACACGCCCTCGCAGTTCGGCGGGTCGCTCGCTCCGGTCGCGACCACGATTGCCGGCAACTTCGACCGCGTCATCGTTCGAGGCTCGCAGTTCCCGGCCATCTTCGCGCACAACAAGCTGACGTCGAGCACCTCCGCGATCCAGGTCTACGACACGAAGTGGCTGACTCAGGGCGGCTCTCCGCGCCTCGCGACCTCACTCGCGCAGGCCGGCTCGGGCGAGCTCTTCTTCGACAACAGCTACGAGGTCGTCGTGAAGACGGTGGGCTCGGCCGTGACGGCGTACGTGTACCGGCTCAAGTCGCCGGGCGTCGCCGGTGCCGAGGTGCTCGTCACGACGCACACGCTCGACATCTCGTGCATCTCGGCGGACCTGACCGCTCCTCCCACGTCCGGCCTGTCGCTGACGAACGTTTCGGCGGCTCAGCGAACCGGCGCGGAGGCTTCCAAGAACTACTACGGGGACCGGTTCCGCGTTCAGGAGAACTCGTCCACCGGCGCCACGTTGACCGCGGTCGGCTGGGACTGGAACGTCGCGTCGCTCGGAAATCCTCCGACGCCGACGTTTTCGGCGGACACCAGCATTTCGGGCGCGCTCCCGAACGCCAGCCTCACCGACTTCAACCCGTCGTACTTTCCGTGCGATCCGAGCGGATCGCCCGCGGGTGATCCGCGCAGCGGTTCGACGTGCTACGGCAGCGTGGGGTCTCCGGCCAGCGGCTCGAGTTTCCGCATGGGGATCCAGACCACGAACGCGAACGGGAGCGGTGACCCTTTCATCTCCGCGCCCGTCGTCTTCACCGCTCCTCTCGCCGACATCGTCGGTCTCGATCGAACCACGAACCCTTTTACCCTTCGCGTCCTTCGCGGCGGCACGACGGACGCGGGCGCCTCGCAGGGTAACCTCGCCGACGCGAGCTTCTTCTGGACCTTCAGCACTCCGTCCGGGCCGCTGACCGGCGCGGACATCTCGACGACCAATCCCGTCATCACCGTTCCCACGGCCGCGACGGGATTCCGGATGCGCGTCACCTACCGGGGCGGATACGTGAGCCCCGACGTGACCGGGAACCTGAGCCAGGTCGACCTGGTGCCGTCGTTCTCGGTTTCGCCCGCGACCGTCGTCAAGAACGGCTCGGTCACCCTGACCAACCAGATGCAGATCGCCCCGGCGGCGAGCCTGACGTCGGTCGATGCCGCGATCACGAACTCGTCCACGCCTCCGGCCACGTTCTCCGGAACGCTCGGCGCGGGCTTCCTTTCCGCAAACGGAACCGCGACCCAGACCGTGCCCGGAACGGCCGGCAGCTACTTCGTTCACCTCCGCTACAACTACACGGTTTCCGGCGCGGTGCAGTCGCCGATCGTCGTGACGAAGCCGCTCTCGGTCATCGACCAGATCATCCTGTCGCTGACGGCGAACCCGGACACGGCCAACACCGGCACGCCGATCCAGTTCACCGCGACCGGCGGCAATGCGAGCTCCGTCTACGGCTGGAACTTCGGCGACAATCCGTTCGCCGCGCAGCTCACGCCGGGCGGCGCCACGAACTCCCACTCGTACACGAGCCCCGGCTCGTTCCTGGCGATCGCCTGCGTGACGAACGTCTCTCCGCAGTCGTGTGCCACCGCGAACGTCACCATCACGGGCACGACTCCGCCGCCGCCGCCTCCTCCGCCGCCCCCGCCGCCGCCCGGGAGCGTGACCGTGACGCTCAACTGCCCGGCCTCGGGTACCGCCGGCACCGCCGTCTCGTGCAGCGCCACCGCCACCGGCGGCAACGGCAGCTACGCGTACTCGTGGAACTGGGGGGACAACCCGTTCGGCGGGTTCAGCAGCGGACCCGCGACGAACTCCCACACGTACTCCGCGGCGAACTCCTACACCGTGACCGTCCAGGTCACGAGCGGGAGCGCGTCGGGCTCGGCGAACCGCTCCATCTCCATTGCGCGCGGCGGACCGCCGCCGCCCTCCGCCGGTTACACGATCCAGGGCGCCACCCAGAACCAGTTCAACGGCAACTGGGAGGCCGAGGCCGGGCGGACCCTCACGTTTACGGCTTCGGAACCGGACGCTGCCGCGACGTTCTCGTGGGTGCCGTCGGCCACCACCAATCCGGCCGGGCCCTTCAACGGACGGACGGCCCAGTTCGCGTTCACGGGTCCCGGCGCCAAGACCATCAACTTCACGGTCACCGGAGGCGGGACGACCACGACCGGCGTCACCTCGACCCAGATCCGCTTGAACGTCGCGCCGCCCTCCTTCCAGGCCCTGATGATTCCGGGCGCGGGACACATCGATCCGGTTCCTCCGGCCACCGACGGCACCTGGGCCACGGACATCTCGATCGCCAACCCGGGCACGGCGCCGATGACCCTGACGCTCGACTACGAGCCGTTCGGGACGGCGTTGCCGTCGGATCTCTCCACGATTCCGTTCAACTCCGTGAACAGCGTTCCGCTGGCCGCGGGCCAGTCCTGGTCGGCCACCGACGTCATCAAGAGCCGGCTCGGGAAGGACGGGCGCGGGATTCTCATCCTCAAGTACGAGGGGGGCAACGCCGATCCCATCGCGACCGCCACCGTCTACTACACGCAGCAGGGCAAGGCCTTCGGTTCCTCGCTGCCGACGTTCCGGGTCGGCCCCTACGGCACGACGACGCAGTCGCCGGCGGGCGTGGGCGATCAGACCCTGGTCGGCCTCCGCAACGATCCGAGCTACCGGTTCAACGTCTCTCTGTTCAACGCCACCGGAACGAGCGGCTTCTTCCAGCTCTCCGCGTTCGGCGACGACGGAGTCCAGATCCCGATCCTCGACGAGACCGGCGCCTCGGTCATGAGCCGCCAGTTCCCGATCGGGGCGTTCCAGCAGGCTCTCGTTCAGTCGGGCGAGGGTGGTCTCGGCCTGACGGATCCCAGCAAGCGGTACGTCCTCAAGGCGTCGCCGGTTACCTCGGGCGTCGGCCTGATCGCCGCGGCCTCGGCGCTCGATCGCCGCAACAACGACCTGGTCCAGGTGTCGGATGACACGCCGCGGATCGCCGCGGCCGCCGACGCCCTCGTCGACTACTTCATTCCGGGCGTGGGCCGCATCTTGACCAACGGCGCGCACTGGAAAACCGACCTCACGCTCTACAGCAGCAGCACTCTGCCGCGCGACCTCACGTTCGAGTATCGGTTCACCGACGCGAACCGCGTGGAGCAGCGCGTGCTCGCTCCGGTTACCGTGCCTGCCGGCAAGTCCGTGATCCTGGACGACGTCGTCGGCTCGGTGCTCGCGCGCTACGCGCCTGCGGGAGTCGACCTGAACGAAATCTCCACGCTCGGACTGCTCCGCATCTCCTACCGCAACGCCGGAGACTCGACCACCGCGCCGCTCCTGATCGGCGGCCGGATCTACGACGACCGGGGCGCGGAAGGGACCGCAGGAATGCAACTCTTCGTGTACTCCAACGGCGAGAGCGTGACGATGGGAAGCCCGCTCGTTCTCCCGGGCGCCCAGCAGAATCTGCGGTTCCGCACCAACATCGGATTCTTCGCGATGGGAGAGCTGCCCACTCGGGTGCGCCTGACGGCCGTCAAGCCGGACGGCTCCGAGGGCGGCCGGTTCGAGTTCCTCCTGAACGAGCCGTCCCAGTCCGGCCACTACGTCCAGGTCCCGATGGCGGCGATCCCCGGCATCGTCGGAGATCCCATGACGATCAAGGTCGAGGTGCTCGAGGGCAGCCGGGTCGGCGCCTACGTGGTCACCGTCGACCAGATCAGCTCCGACAGCATCTTCGTCCAGGGCCGGCCGACGCGACTGGCGAATTAGGAAGGGAATTCCTCGTCGACCCGAGAGCCCCGGCCCGCCGGGGCTCTTTTTTCTTGGAGGAGCGGACGACCGGGCCTCCCGGAACGTAAAAACCGGCGGCTCCGACGGTTAGAATGCCTTCTCGGCCGAACCGATGACCGAACGCGAAGTCCAAACGGGTTTTCCGGTCCCGGCCGGGAGTCTCACCGCAGTCCTCGAGGCCGAGGCGGTCTCCCCGTACCTGCACGACCGGGGCTCCGTCCTGTACAACCCGACTTCGGGCGCGTCGCTCCCGAAGGACGGCCCGGAGTACCAGGCGCTCTCCAACATCCGCCAGGGCCTTCCCTCCGGAGCGGATCCCGCGGTTCTCGCTCATCTGCGTGCGGCGCGGTTCCTGATCGACGACCTCGACGCCGAGACGCGGCGCTCCCATGTCCTGTTCGTCTCGCTCGAGACCTGCACGACGTGCAACCACCGCTGCCCGTTCTGCCCGGTGTCGGTCGATCCGCGGGAGCGCGAGGTCATGAGCCAGGAGCTCTTCGAGTCGATCGCCGACCAGGTGGTCGCAATCGGCGAGCGGGGCGTCGTCGTCTTCCTTTCGAATTACAACGAGCCCACGATCGATCCGCTTTTCGAGGAGCGCTGTCTCGCCCTCTTCTCGCGCAACCTGCCCGTCTCGTTGCTGACGAATGCGTCGCACTTCGACGCCGCCCGCGCGGACCGGCTGGCGAGCGCCGGAAGATTCCGCTACATCGGAATCAACCTGCCCACGCTCGATCCCGTCCGCTACGAGCGGATGCACGGAACGCGCGACCTGGCGCGGGTCCTCGCGAACATCGATGCGCTCGCGGCGCGGAAGCTCGCGGAAGAGACGGCGATCGTGGTGCTCGGCGACAACGACGA
>Ga0070692_10000355_pt1 | contig 13372 bp, 12 predicted proteins | sample KBSK1102metaG_FD_64675 | JGI IMG/M metagenome (GOLD analysis project Ga0070692, IMG submission 64675) | Corn, switchgrass and miscanthus rhizosphere microbial communities from Kellogg Biological Station, Michigan, USA - KBS K1-10-2 metaG | ecosystem: Host-associated > Plants > Roots >...
TGACCGTGTCGACCACCAGGGAGGCGTCCATGATCGCGCCGTCGACAATTGCCTCCGGCGAGAGCGTCTCCAGGCCCGATTTGACGAGCCGGTACCCCCCGCCCTTGGCGTCTTTCAGCTCGACCAGCTTGATCGCTGACGAGCCGATGTCGAGCCCTACGAGGTTCTTCGACTTTCGGAACAACAAATCTTCGCCCCACCGAAAAAATTCATACGGTTGTGGGCTTTGACCTTGGGTTATTTCGGCTGCAGAGAAAAATAGCAGGAAATTTTTCTCCCGTCAAGGTTTAGAGGCGCTCCGGCCGCGTGTGGCGCCCGTCCGCCGCCCCGGTGCAGCGCGCTTTCGGGTGTTCGAAGAACGTCACCCTTGGCGCGCGAAACCGTCTGTTGTACGATGCCCCGCTTTTTGGCGCGATCGATTCGCCGGGACAGGAGAGATCCGATGGCTCAACACTGCCACTTCTGCGGAAAGACCCCCATGACGGGCCGCAACGTCAGCCACGCGCATAACGTCACGAACCGCAAGTGGCATCTGAACCTTCAGTCGGTTCGCGCGGTGGTCGCGCCCGGCACGACCCGGCGGGTCCGGGCGTGCTCCCGATGCCTCCGGTCCGGAAAGGTGGTCAAGCCGGCCGCGCGGAAGACCGCGGCCAGCTGAGGACTACTCTCTCTCTCCCGCCTTCGGCACGTTGTACCTCCGGATCACCTCGCGGACTCCGGAGACCCCCCGCAGCCGGCTGACGATCTTCTCGAGGTGCTTCAGGTCGCTCGTCTCGAGCGACACGGAGACGTAGCCCCGGAGGTCCTCGGCCGACCGCGCCTCGATCCGGCGGATGTTCGAGCCCTCGCCCGCAATTGCCTGGGTCAGGTCGGCGAGTAGTCCGGGCCGGTCGTCCGTGACCACGTCCAGCTCGATGGCGTAGGACGCCCCCTTCTCCCCGGCCCACGCGACGTCGATCTGGCGCTCCGGGTCGTAGAGGAGGTTCCGGACGTTCGGGCAGCTGTCGGAGTGCACCGACACTCCGCGGCCGCGGGTGATGTACCCCAGGATCTTCTCTCCCGGCACGGGACTGCAGCACTTCGCGAGGGACGCCAGCAGGTCGTTGTGCCCGACGACCGTGATGTCCGGGGCGCCGAAGGGAAGGATCTTGCGGACGACTCGCGAGACCGCGGTCTCCGGTCGGGGCGCTTCGGGCCGATCGAGCTGCTCCGCCGGGACCAGCCGCTCGAGCACGCTCCGCGGGGCGAGCTTGCCGTAGCCGAGGGCGGCATAGAGGTCCTCGGGCCGGGAGAAGCCCCAGGTCGGCAGCTCCGACGCCAGCTTCCCTTCCGCCTCCACCTTCTTGAGCGTCTTCCGGTACTTCTTGAGCTCCCGCTCGAGGACTCGGCGCCCGAGCTCGACCGCCTCGTCTTTCTCGTGACCCTGGATGTAGTGGCGGATCTTGTGGCGCGCCCGGCTCGTCGCGACGAAGGAGAGCCAGTCCCGCGAGGGTGTCTGGTTGGGCGCCGTCAGGATCTCGACGATGTCGCCGCTCGCGAGCGGCGTGCGCAGGGGGACGAGCCGGCCGTTGATCCGCGCCCCCACGCAGTGGTGCCCGACGTCCGTGTGAACGCGGAAGGCGAAGTCGACGGGTGTTGCGCCCCTCGGGAATGCGAAAACCTCCCCCTTCGGCGTGAACGTGTAAACCTCGTCCGGGTAGAGGTCGACCTTCAACGACGAGAGGAACTGGCGCGGGTCGGAGACCTCGCTCTGCCAGTCCACCAGGGAACGGAGCCACTGGAAGCGCGCGTCGTCCGCGTGCGGGCCGAGCTTGCCCTCCTTGTATTTCCAGTGCGCCGCGATCCCGCGCTCCGAGATCAGGTCCATCTCCCGCGTGCGGATCTGGATCTCGAAAGGTTGCGCCGCTTCTCCCATGACGGTCGTGTGCAACGACTGGTAGAAGTTCGGCTTGGGCATCGCGATGTAGTCCTTGATCCGGCCGGGCACCGGCCGCCAGAGCTGGTGCACCAGCCCGAGCGCGGCGTAACAGTCGTGGGTCTCGGGCGTGACGATCCGGAAGGCCAGGATGTCGTACAGCTCCGCCGCGTCCACTTCGCGGCGCCGCATCTTCTCGGCGATCGAGTAGTACCGCTTGACCCGTCCGGTGACCTCTCCGGCGATCCCCGCCTCGGCGAGCTTCGACGCCAGCCGCAGGCGCACCTTTTCGATCGTCGCCTGCGAACCGCGGATCCGACGGTCGACATCCAGGGCGACGCGGGCGTACTCCTCCGGCTCGAGGTGCATGAACGCGAGGTCCTCGAGCTCCCCTTTCACGAGCCCCATCCCGAGCCGGTTCGCGATCGGCGCATAGATGTCGAGCGTCTCGCGCGCGATCTCCCGCCGCTTCTCCTCCGGCAGGAACTGCAGCGTCCGCATGTTGTGGAGGCGGTCCGCGAGCTTGACGAGGACGACCCGCAGGTCCGACACCATCGCGAGGATCATTTTCCGGAACGTCTCCGCCTGCTCCTGCTCGCGCGAGACGTAGGAGAACTTCCCGATCTTCGTCAGGCCGTCGACCAGCTCGGCGACCTCTCCGCCGAACTGCTGGGCAATCGACTCCTTCGTGGTGAGCGTGTCCTCCAGGACGTCGTGCAGGAGGCCGACGACGATCGAGACGTCGTCCGCCTTCATCTCGGCCAGGATGGCCGCGACGTTCAGCGGGTGGATGAGATACGGCTCGCCGGAGCGCCGGACCTGCCCCTTGTGCTCCAGGGCGGAGAAGACGTACGCCCGCCGCAGCAGGTCCTGGTTCGACTGCGGGTTGTAGGCCTCGACGCGGTCGAGGATGTCCTCGAAGCGGATCACGACGAGATCTAGATTACGCCCTCAGAGCCGGAGCCGGGACCGGGGACACGGGACAGGGAACACGAAGAAGACGGGGGGACTTCTCCTGTCCCGTGTCCCTTGTTCCGTGTCCCGGCCTAGCGGCGGCCGGACTTCTTCTTCTTTCCGGAAGCGGGGCTCGGCGACACGGGCGCCGCGGGCTTCGGCGCGGGCACCACCTGGAGCTTCCGGCGGCCCCGGAGGTCCTTCCAGATGACCACGATCGCCGACGCGACGTAGATCGAGGAATAGGTCCCGACGATGATCCCGATCATCAGCGTGAGGGCGAAGGTGTTCAGCACCTCGCCTCCGAGGAAGAAGAGCGCGACGACGACGAGCATCGTTGCCCCCGAGGTGAGCACGGTCCGGGAGAGCGTCTGGTTGATCGAGCGGTTGATGACCGACTCGAGCGATTCCTTCTTCGGGGTCCGCTGGTTCTCGCGGACCCGGTCGTAGACGACGACCGTGTCGTTCACGGAGTAGCCGACGAGCGTCAGGAGCGCCGCCACCACGACCAGGTTGAACTCGCGGCCAAAAAGGGCGAGAAGCCCGACGGTGATGAGCGTGTCGTGGATGAGCGCCACGACCGCGCCCACGCCGAACGGGAGCGACCGGAAGCGGATCGCGATGTAGGCGAGCATCCCCGCGATCGACCAGAAGACCGCCAGCACCGCCTTCTTCCGCAGGTCGGCGCCGACCTGGGGACCCACGTTCTCGGCGGAGAGGAGAACGAAGGGACCCGGGTACGAGTTCGCCTTCAACCACTCGCGGACCGGCCCCGAGGTCTCCGGGAGACGGTCGAACTCCGCGGCGGAGCGGAAGATGCCGGTCTCCGACCGGTGGGCGATGATCCGCTCGGCGATGCGGCCGTAGTAGTCGGCGGGCGTGACGTCCGGCCGGCCCGAGACGTGATCGGGGTCGGCGGCCACCAGCCGCGCGGCGAGCGTATCCCGCCCCTCGCGGTTGAGATCGAGCTTGGACGCGTCCTCGGCCGGACCGAGCAGGCCCGCCCGCAGCGCGTTCTGGACGTCGTGGGAGACGTCGCGTCCCTCCTGCCGCTGCTGCTGCACCCGGATCAGCACCTCGTTCTTCTCGGGCTCCTCGTAGCGCTGGATCCCGGTGTCCCCCAGGTTCGCGGAGTCGAGGATCTTCCGGATGTGGTCGAGGTCGGGCCTCTGCGCGAAACGCACCGCGATCTGGGTGCCGCCGGCGAAGTCGATCCCGAACTTCAAGCCCTTCTGGACGAAGATCGCGAACAGGCCGACCGCGATCAGGAGCCACGAGGCTCCGATCGCGAGCCACTTGTACTTCAGGAAGTTGATGTTGGTCTGGCGGAACAGTTCCATGCCGATCCCCTTAAATCGAGAGGGCGTCGATGTGCTGCCGCCGCCCGTACACCAGCTCGAAAATCGTGTGCGACACGAAGACCGCGGTGAAGACCGATATGAGGAGACCCAGGATGAGTGTCACCGCGAATCCCTTGACCGGGCCGGTCCCGAACTGGAAGAGGAAGATCGCCGAGATGATGACCGTCAGGTGCGTGTCGATGATGGTCGCGAAGGCCTTCGAGAAGCCGTTGTCGATCGCGGTCTTGGGAGCGCGGCCGGCCCGCAGCTCCTCCCGGATCCGCTCGAAGATCAGCACGTTCGAGTCGACCGCCATGCCGATGGTGAGGATGAAGCCGGCGATGCCGGGGAGCGTCAGCGTGGCCCCGAAGAGCGCCATGGCGCCCAGCAGCATGACCGCGTTCAGGATGAGCGCGAGCACCGCGTTCAGCCCGGAGAGCCGGTAGTAGAAGACGACCGCCCCGAAGACGAAGAGGGCGCCCGCGATCGAGGCGGTGACCCCCTTCTTGATCGAGTCGAGCCCGAGCGACGGCCCGACCGTGCGTTCCTCCAGGTAGGTCAGGCCCGCGGGGAGCGCGCCGGCGCGCAGGACGAGCGCGAGGTCGTTTGCCTCCTCCGGCGTGAAGCTGCCGCTGATCTCACCCTGGTCGTGGATCCGTTCGTTGATCGTGGGAGCCGACTTCACCCGGTGGTCGAGGATGATCGCGAGCTGCTTGCCGACGTTCTCCCCGGTCGTCTTCGCGAACTTCTCGGCGCCTGCCGCGTTCAGGAAGAAGGACACGGCGTTGCCGCCCAGCTGCCTCTGCGTCGGCCGGGCGTTCTTGAGATCCCGGCCCGTGATGACCGCGGTCTTCTGGACGAGGTAGTAGGTCGGCTCCCGCTGGCCGGCCGCGACCGCGCCTTCGACGAGCTCCAGGTTCGGTGGAACCTGCCCCGCGGTCGGCGCGAGCAGCCCCGCCCGATCGGTGGACGGCCCGCCGGTGACGAGCTTCAGCTCGAGGAAAGCGGTCGACTTGATGAGGTCCTTGACGCGCTTCGGGTCGTCGATGCCCGGGAGCTGGACCAGGATCCGGTCCTTCCCCTGCCGGGCGATCAACGGCTCGGCCACGCCGAACTCGTCGATCCGGTTTCGGATGGTCTCGACCGCCTGGGAAACGGAGTTGTCCTCCATCTGCCGCAGCGGGAGATCCTTCAGCGTGAAGACCCACTTCCCACCGGCGGTCGCGACCGCCCAGTCCGGGAGATAGCGCTTCACCGTCTCGTCCAGCTTGCGCTCGTCGGTCGCGGGCGTGACCGCGATCGCAAACGAGCGTTCCGAGGGGTATTCGGCGGGTCCGAGCGTCAGCCCCTGCTCCCGCGCCTGCGTCTGGAGCTGCTCCGCCGCGTCGTCCCGCTCCGCCTTCACCGCGTCGATGGTGTTCACCTGCAGAACGAGGTGGATGCCACCGCGCAGATCGAGGCCCAGCCGGACGCCTTTCTTGAGCGCGTCGGTCAGAGTCGGCTTACCCGAGCCGATCCACTCCCGCCGAGCGTTGGCGTAACCCATGGCCACGTAACCCGCGATCATTCCGGCCACGACCAGAACGATGAGCAGCAACCGCCAGCGGACCCTTTTGGACAAGGCTTCCTCCTCGAAAAAGAACCGTGGAGTTTAGCGGAACCGGTGGCCGGCTGTCAGCCGGAAACCGTCAGCCGCCGGGGGCCGGAGAGGCCGCAGCTTCCGGCTCGTTCGCGGGTCCGGCCACGGCGCTCCGGAGCACCTTGATCTTCACGGTGTCGCTGATCTGAAGAATGACCGCCCCGTGCGCCTCGTCGAAGGCTGCGATCCGGCCGAAGATGCCGCCGGTCGTCACGACCTCGTCCCCCTTCTTCAGCTGCGTCAGCATTTCCTGCTGTCTCTTCTGCTTCTTGCGCATCGGAGCGATGAGCAGGAAATAGAAGATCACGAAGATGAAGATCATCGGGAGGAACTGGATCAATCCGCCTCCCGGACCCGGCTGGGGGGCCGCCTGGAGCAGGTCGAACGCGGTTAGAGTCATGGCGCGGGGGATCATATCGGAGACGGCCTCAGGGCTTCGAGAACGGCAGCGGCCCCGTTCGCGCCGGGACCGTCGACCGGGCGGCGTTCGCCCGCTCCCAGAACCGGAGGAAGTTCTCCCCGAGGACCCCGCGCACCTCGGCCTCGGAGTGCCCGCGCCGGAGGAGCTCCTCCGTGATCACCGGGAGCTTCGAGACGTCCTCCAGCCCGTCGGGCGGGTCCTCGATCCCGTCGAAGTCGGTCCCGAGCCCGGCCGCTCCGGGCCCCCCGATCCGGAGGACCCGCTCGATGTGGTCGACCACCCGCTTCCAGGATGCGCGCGGCCGCTCCATCGACTGCAGGACCGTCGCCACCGCGGCGTCGCGTTTCTTCGGGTCGTCTTTGTATTTTTCGGCGGCCTCCGCGAACCGGGGCGCGAGAGCCGCCCGCTTCGCGACGAAGGCGTCGACGATCTTCTGATCCACGAACGTCGAGCTGACGTTCACCATCACGACGCCGCCCTTTTCCCCGATCGCCCGGATCTGGTCGTCCGTCAGGTTGCGCGGGATGTTGGAAAGGGCGCGGCAGGACGAGTGCGAGGCGAAGACGGGCGCCCGGGAGGTCTTCAGAACGTCGGCGATCGTGGCGTCGGAGACGTGGGACACGTCCACCAGCATCCCGAGGCGGTTCATCTCCAGGACGACCTCCCGGCCGAAGTCGGTCAATCCCCCGTGCACGGCGGACGTCTTCGGGTCGAAGCTCGGGCTCCAGAACGACCCGGACGAGTCCGCCCACGCGTTCGTGTTCGTGTGGGTCAGCGTCATGTAGCGGACGCCCAGGCGGTAGAACGCGTCGAGCGCACCGAGCGAGTTCTCGATCGCGTGCCCCCCCTCGATCCCGCTCAGGATCGCGATCTTCCCCCGCTTCTTGGCCTCGCGGATCGCCGCGGGCGAGTCCGCGAACGTCAAGTCCGGATGCTCTCGGGCGATCCGGTGCGTGAGCTCGATCATCTCGAGCGCCTTCTTCGCGGAGCCGCCGGCGTCGGCGTACTCCGCGGGCACGTAAGCCGCGAAGAAGGGCGCGGTCATGCCGCCTTCCTTCATCCGCGGGATGTCGACGTGGCCCGTCGTGTTCCGGACGGACAGGTCGATCCAGCCCTTGTCCTCCAGCCGGTAGGGCACGTCCTCGTGCGTGTCGACGACGATCGCGCTCCGGTGAATCCGGAGAGCGCGGGCGTGCAGATCCTCGCCTTTCGACGAGGGTCTGGCCGCGCCGATCGACGCGACGAAGAGCGCCGGCACCAGCAGTTTTTTCATGGCGCGAGAGGCTACCATCGGGGAGTCATCGGCTCCGCGTTCACGCACCCTCCGGAATGTTTCCCTCCGGCGGCGCCGCGAGCGCGGCGAGGCTTCCCTCCCCGATCGCGCGCCGGATTCGCTTCATCCAGTCCAGGTAGAAGAAGACGTTGTGGATCGAGAGCAGCATCGGCGCGGAGAAATCTCCCACGACGAAGAGGTGGCGCAGGTACGCCCGGCTGTGCCGGCGGCACACCGGGCAGGAGCACTCCGCGTCGAGCGGCGACAGGTCTTCGCGGAACCGGTGGTGCTTGATCGTCACCTCGCCGGTTCTCGTGTACGCGTGTCCCATGCGCCCGTGCCGCGTCGGCAGAACGCAGTCGAAGAGGTCCACGCCCGAGCGGACCGATGCGAGCAGGTCGGCGGGAGTGCCGACGCCCATCAGGTAGCGCGGCTTCTCCTCGGGCAGGAGCGGAGCGGTAAACGCGGTCACCGCGCGGATGGAGTCCTTCGGCTCCCCAACCGCGACGCCGCCGATCGCATGTCCGTCGAAGGCGAGGTCGACGGTGCGCCGCGCCGACTCGCGCCGGAGGTCCTCGTGCGTGCCGCCCTGCACGATCCCGAAGAGGAGTCCGGCTCCCCGCCAGCTCTCGCGCGACCGCACGGCCCACGCCGCCGAGACCCGGCACGCCTCCTCCACTTCGCGACGCTCCGCCGGGAACGGCGGGCAGACGTCGAGCGCCATCGCGATGTCCACGCCGAACTCGGACTGCAACTCCATCGCGAGTTCCGGGCTGAGGAAGTTCTTCGTGCCGTCCTCGGGCGTCCGGAACTCGACGCCTTCCTCGGTGATCCGGCGGCGCGACGAGAGGCTCATCACCTGGAAGCCTCCGGAGTCCGTCAGGATCGCCCGCGTCCATCCGAGGAACGCGTGGAGGCCGCCGGCGGACCGGAGGATCTCGCGGCCCGGCCGCGCCATGAGGTGATAGGTGTTCGAGAGGATCGCGCGGCAGCCCCACTCTTCCAGCCGGTCGAACTCGACGCCCTTGACCGCGCCCCGCGTTCCCACCGGAAGGAAACACGGCGTCTCGATCGCCCCGTGCGAGGTCGTCAGGATCGCGGCGCGCGCCGGGGAGGAAGGATCGCGGGCGAGAATCCGGAAAGCCGGCTCAGTCACCGCGGCACGAGGTTCCGGAAAGGATCGTTCGCCGCAAGAGCGCGGGATGTTAGCAGACGGACAACCCCCGCTTTTCCGGTAATTTGCGACGGTTGCCCTTTCCGAACTCGCGTGCTAGGTTTGGCCGCCGTCAGCGGAGAACGATGCCCGATCTCGGAAAAAAATTCGAGTGCTACAACTGCGGAACGAAGTTCTACAACCTCGGTCGTCCGGAGGCGATCTGCCCGAAGTGCGGCGCCAACCAGAAGAACGCAAAGTCCGACGACGCGCCGCCCCCCGCTCCCCGTCCCCCGCGCCGCGTGGCCGTGATCATGGAGCCGCCGCCCGAGGGGAATCCGGACGAGTTCGGTGAGACGCCCGAGCCGGTCGAGGAAGAAGACCACGCCGACGACGAGGAGCTCGACGAGGACCAGATCGTCGAAGCCGACCACCCGCCCGAAGAAGAAGACTTCTGACCGCACGGCGGCGCGGCCGCCGCTCGCCTACCTCGGCCTCGGATCCAACCTCGGGAATCGGAGAGCCCACCTCGACGCCGCGCTCCGCGAGATTGCTTCGTTCGCTCCGCTGCGCCGGATCTCCTCGTTCTATCGGACGGAGCCGGTCGGCTTCCCCGACCAGCCCGACTTCTGGAACGCGGTCGTGGAGATCGAGTGGCGCGGCACGCCGATCGCTCTCCTGCGCGCCGTGCGGCGGGTCGAGCGGCGCGTCGGCAGAACGCCGTCGTTCCGGAACGGCCCGCGCGAGATCGACGTCGACATTCTCGACCTCGGTGGCCGGCGGCGGGACGGATCTGATCCGCTCCTGCCGCACCCGCGAATCGGAGAGCGGCGATTCGCTCTCGCTCCGCTGGCGGAAGTCAGTCCCGGCTGGCGGGATCCCCGTTCCGGAAAGTCGGTCGCCGAGCTTCTGGCAGCGCTTCCGAAATCGCCGCGGGTGCGCCGGCTGCCCGACCGGCGCTCATAGAGCCGCCTTCCACGCGGCCAGGTTCTTCCTCGCCTCGTCCTGGATCGCGAGGTCCTCGACGAGATGCGTCGGAGACGGCGTGTCCGCGACGAGATCCTTCTCCAGGCGGATTGCCGCCGTCCGGCCGGCGTCTCCGTCGCCGGCCATCGCTTCCGCGAGAAAGTGCCGGTTCACGAAGTTCTTCGGCGCGGTGGCGACCGCCAGGTTCAGGTAGCGCAGCCCGTCGGCGCGCGAGACCCAGCCCGTGACGTACGGAACTCGCGGGGCCTTCTGGTGGAGGCGGCCGAGCACGCGATAGCCGCCGGCCTCCTCGAAGCTCGGGTCGAGCGCGACCACCGTCGCCGCGGCGTCGCGGATCCGGATCGCCGCGCCGGTCTTCATCCCCTGCATCTTGCTCGCGAGCTGTCCCCACTCTCCCCACGCGACCGCCGTCCAGAAAAACGCCGGGGCCGCGTCGCGGTCCTTCGCGAGGGCCGCCGCGACTTCTTTCGGGGAGGCTTTTGCGGGCAGCGGGCCTCCCGGCGCCCGGTGCCGCAGGATTGCGAGCGCCTCCTCCCCCGCCTTCCTCGCCCGCTCGTAGATCGCGAGCTCGTCGTCCTTGTCACGGCCCGTGAGTTTTGCGTCGAAGAAGAGCGCGCGGGCGAGCTTCCACCGCGCCTCGGCGTTCTCGGACGACTGTTGCGCAGCCTTCTCGTAGCCCGCGATCGCTTCGCCGATCCGCTCCCGTCTGGCCCGGCCGCCGACGTGCCCCTCGTCCCGCCGCTGCCAGGCCTTGTCGGCCGCGGCGATGACGGGATCCGGCCCGACGAGGACCGTGTCGCGGATGTCGGGTGTCACCACGGGTTGCGCGTTCGCGGCGACTGCGGCCGCGAGCAGGGTGGCTCCGAGAAGCAGCCGCTCAGCCGCGGGCGGACTCGAGGTTCTCTCGAGCCTCCCGCCGGCGGGCGATGATCCCGCCGCCCAGGACGTCGTCCCCCCGGTAGAAGACGCACGACTGGCCGGGCGCCACGGCGCGCACGGGGCGATCGAAGTCGACGCGCGCGGTTCCGTCCCCGCGCGGGTGAATCGTCGCCGGCACCTCGGGAGCGCGGTGTCGCACTCGGACGCCGGCGCGGAATGGAGAGCCTGGAGCTTCGCCCGAGAAGTATCGGAGGGAAGTGACCTCGGTCCCGGACGTCTCGAGCTCGCTTGCGCCGCCGACGACGACGCGGTTCGCCTGCGGGTCGATGGAGATGACGTAGAGCCGGTCGGGCGCCGCGATCCCGAGGCCGCGGCGCTGCCCGACGGTGAACCGGAAATGACCGGCGTGATCGCCCAGGCGGTCGCCGTGCGCGTTCTCGACCACGCCCGGCGCGGCCGGCAACGAGAGGCCGAGGCCCGGCGCCTGCGCCGCGACGAAGTCTCCGGCGCGCGTTCCGCCCGGGACGAAGCAGATCTCCTGGCTCTCTTCCTTGTCCGCGGTGGGCAGGTTTGCGCGGCGCGCGTGCGCGCGGACCTCTTCCTTGGTGAGCTCCCCCACCGGAAAGCGCGCCGCGGCGAGCTGCTCCGGCTCGAGGTCGTAGAGAAAGTAGGACTGGTCCTTCGCGGAGTCGATCCCCTTGCGGAGGAGGGCGCGGCCCGTGACGGCGTCGCGGCCGACGCGCGCGTAGTGACCGGTCGCGACCGCGCCGCAACCCATCGCACGCGCGCGGTCCCAGAGCGTCGCGAACTTCACCTGCGAGTTGCACGCAGAACAGGGAATCGGCGTGTCCCCGTCCAGGTAGGAGGCCACGAACGGACGGACGACGTCTCTGCGGAACTCCTCCTCGAGGTTCAGGACGTAGTGCGGGATGTCGAGCGCCCACGCGACGCGGCGCGCGTCCGAGAGGTCGTCCAGCGTGCAGCAGCGGCCGGTCCGACCCGGCTCGGAGGAGTGGTCCCAGAGCTGCATCGAGAGGCCGACCACGTCGAGGCCCTGCTCCTTCAGGAGGAGGGCGGCGACGGAGGAGTCGACCCCTCCGGACATGGCGACGGCGACGCGCATCGACCGATTCTCCGTCAACCGGTCTTCACCGGGCCGGCTCCGCCGCCTCGGTCCGCGCGCCCCGGGCGGCGGCGACCGCCTCCGGCAGCAGCGCGAGCACCCGGTCGATCTCCGCCTCCGTGTTCCATCGCGAGAGGGAGAACCGAACCGCCCCGCGCGCCTCTTCCCGGGAGTAGCCGAGCGCGAGGATCGCGGGAGAGGGCGCGAGAGTTCCGCTCGAGCAGGCGCTGCCGACCGAGACCGCGACGCCTTCGAGGTCGAGCCGGATCAGGAGCGCCTCTCCGGAGACGCCCTCGAAGAGGATCGTCGTGGTATTGGGAAGGCGGAGCGCGGCCGCTCCCGCGACCCGCGTGCCCGGGACCGTCGCGAGGATCCGGGTCTCCAGTCGGTCGCGCATCGCGGCGATGCGTCCGGCCTCCTCGAGGCGCTCCCGGGCGAGCCGGGCCGCGACGCCGAAGCCCACGATCCCGGAGGTGTTCTCGGTCCCGGCGCGGATCTTCTTCTCCTGTCCGCCGCCGGGTGTGTGGGGGCGCAGGGGAAAGCCCTTCCGAACGTAGAGGGCGCCCACGCCCTTCGGGCCGTGCATCTTGTGGGCGGAGAGGGAGAGCAGGTCGACGTCCCAGGCCGGCGCGTCCACCGGTATCCGACCGGCGGCCTGGACGGCGTCGGTGTGGACCGGCACGCCGCGATCCCGCAGAGCCCGGGCGACCGCCGCCACCGGGAGAAGTCCGCCGTACTCGTTGTTCGCCGCCATCAGCGTGACAAGCGGCGTCCCGGGCGGAGCGGCCGCGAGAATCCTTTCCGGATCAACCGCGCCCGACACATCCGGCGCGACCGTGATCGACTCGACACCGAGCTCCTCCGCGAGCCGCGCCACGGACTCGCGAACCGACGGGTGCTCGATCGCGGTCGTGACGATCGGGCTCGCGGGCCCCGTCCTGCGGACGCCGCCGAAGATCGCGAGCGCGTTCGCCTCGGTCCCGCCGGACGTGAAGTAGATCTCCTCCGGCCGGGCGCCGACCAAACGGGCGACCTCGTCGCGCGCCTCTTCGACGACGCGCCGAGCCCGGCGTCCATAGGAATGGACGGACGACGGATTTCCGTATGCGTCCATTGCCGCACTGACGGCCTCGCGGACCTCCGGATCCATTGGCGTGGATGCGTTGTTGTCGAGGTAGATCATGGAAGTGAGAGCTCTCAGCGTTCAGCGATCAGCCATCAGCGGACACACTCCATCGTAAAGCTTTGGTTAAGGAATTGGAGAGCGCAACCGAGGGTTAGAATCGCCACGCGGATGAAGAGATCGGTCGTCTTCCTCTTCCTCGCGGCCTCACTCCTACTTCCCGGGGCCGGTTCGGGCGGGACCGCTCAAACACCCTCCAGGAAAGACCAGATCGCGGCGCTCCCCGACGACGACCGCAAGTGGCTCACGGAGTTCGTGGCGCCCATCATCCTCCCCGCCGAAGAGGCGCTCTTCCTGAAGCTCGCGGAGCCGCACCAGCGCGAGATCTTCAAAGAGGAGTTCTGGAAGCGGCGGGAGAAAGAGGGGCTCGCGTTTCCGATGGGCCCGGGTTACCGGGAGCGCTACGCGGAGTTGCGGCGGCTCGCCGACGAGAAGTACGACGGCTGGAAGAACGATGCGGGCGGGATGGTGGCGCGCTGGGGAGAGCCGACTTCGCTCGAGCAAG
>Ga0070692_10000358_pt1 | contig 13351 bp, 8 predicted proteins | sample KBSK1102metaG_FD_64675 | JGI IMG/M metagenome (GOLD analysis project Ga0070692, IMG submission 64675) | Corn, switchgrass and miscanthus rhizosphere microbial communities from Kellogg Biological Station, Michigan, USA - KBS K1-10-2 metaG | ecosystem: Host-associated > Plants > Roots >...
GGCAACGTCACCCGGACGAATCTGAGATTCGCCTGATTCCTCGCCGGCATCGTCAACCTGGTCGTGAACGGCGACGTCTGACCCGGACGCGTGTGGCCTCTGCCGCCAACCCGCATCACCATCTTGGGCCTGAAGCCAAGGCTCGCGCAGTCCGCCGCCTGGAAGCGATCGGAGACGTTCGCTCTCATCCCCTCGGTGGACGTCAGCGTGCCCTCGATCTTCTTCTCCGCACAACTCGTCGGGTTCAGGAAGAAGCCCGCCTTGTTCACGGCCACCCGCACGTCGCGGACGTCGAGCGGGATGCCCTGCAGGATCGTCGGCCACGGATCAGAGACGATTCTCACCGTCGCATCGTGCTTGTCCACGAACAACGCCGAGCGCACCGTCACCTTGCCGAGATCGAACGGACCGGCCACCGCCGGCACCACGATCGCCACGCCGAATGGCGCACCCTTGTACGGGCCGGTCAGATACGCCTTCCCGCTCTGGATGAAGAACGGATTCGAGCCAGCACCGGCGCCCACGGTCACATCGCCGATCTTCGAGCCCGCCGGGCACTGATCCGCCTTCGCCTGGGCCTCGGAGCAGAGGTCCGCGCTCGCGATCTTGCCCGTCAGGCCTCTCGGCAGATGCACCGAGACCGCGCTCAGCTGCTGATCCTCATCAGAACGCGAGAACCGCATCAGGAACGAACTGCTCGAACCAGCGCTGTTGCTCTTCGTCCCGGCACTGAAACCAGGCGAGAACTCCGGAGGACACGCTCTGCCCTTCCCGTTCTGCGAGAGCGAGAAGCTGCTGTCCTGCTCCACCACTCTCCCATTCCAACCCGTGAACACCGCATGCGTCGTGTACGTGCCGCAGCGGTTCGGCAACGACAACGGCGCCCGCGGACCGCTCTTGAACTCCACATGCAGCCGCGAGAACGGCAACTGCGGGTTGTCGTCGAACGCCGCGGTGATCTGACCCGTGCCCGAGTCCATGCTCACCTGACCCGGCAGCTTGATGACGACGCCCTTCGCGCTCGCCACGAGATACACCGCAACAAGCGAGTCGAACGGATTGTCAAACGGCTTCGCCAAATAGACCGCACCGGTCACCGGCACGTCCAACAACGGCGTGTCGATCGTCACCGTCCCGATCTTCGAGCTGTCCGGACACGTCGGCATCGCATCGCTTCTCAACGCGATCTGCGACGAGTCGCACGCGCCCAGCCCGTCAGCCGACGACGGATTCACACGCACACCCGCCGGCAACGTCACGACGGCCTTTCTGAGGTCGGACTGACCGATCACGTCTGGGTTGTCGTCCTGCGGGATCGTCAGATCGAACGCGAACGCCGACGGACCACCAGCTCTCGCGCCGCTGAGCGGCGCCACGTCTATCTTCGGTATGAACGGCACTTCCTCGCAGTGGTCCGGCCCCGCCTCGGAACCCCACGGAGTGAGCGGGTCACCGGGGTTGAGCGGATATCCAGGGCCCAGATGGCTGACGAGGATCGCTCTCTGGTAGTCACCCGGGTGGAACCACGAGTCGACACGTACTGCTGTCGGCAGTCCGGTGCCGGGCGCCGTGCACGACGTCGGGTTGCGGAAGAACGCCTGCCGCGGCGCGCCGCTCGTGCAGAAGGGCCCTCTGTCGCCCGGGGACAGCTCGCCGGAGCACGCGCGGTCGCTGTCGTGGCTCGGGTCGGACGGTACGCCCCAGAAGTCGAGGTGCGCTCCGATGAGCGGAACGCCCGCGGGCGCGTTGCGCGACGTGATCGTCAAGCCGTAGTCGGATCCGGTGCGGACCGACGCGTCGAGCGTCACGAGCGTCCCGAAGACGTTGATGCCGAAGCGCGCCGGCACGTTCGGCGGGGGAACCATGTTGAAGATCGGATAGGGGCCGAGCACGTTGCCCACTCTCCCCCCGTTCTGAAGGAACAGCGCCATCCCGACCTGCGCGGTCGGCGGGCAGAGCGGCCGAGGAAAGACCCCCTCGGTGTTCGACAGCTGCCCGCTCGTGCATTGAGCGACCCCCGTCGGGTTGCCGACGAGTCCCGGCGGCAGGTCCACGATGATGTTCTTGACCGGCTCGATCGGCTGGTTGGGGCCGATGATCGCCTGCGAGGGATCGAAGCTGAAGTTGGGAGTCGGGCTCGGATCCGTCGCGGTGTTGAAATCGAGCGCGGTCGACAGCGCCGCGGGGTGGCCGCCGGCGTGCATGTACGACGCCCCAGCTGCATCGCTCGCTTGGCCGTCGAAGGCGTCTATGCCGAACGGCGGCGGCGGACCGATGACCACCGGGTCGGCGGTGCTCGCCGAGTTCAAGCCACCTCCGGAGACGTCCAGCGTGGCCGTCTTGACGCCGCTCACGTCTGGAGCGACGGCGACCCTGACGATGACTCTCTTGTGGAAGTCCGGGGTCGCCGTCTGGCCAGACGTGCACGTAATGACGGTGAGGCCGGTCACGTCCCCGCAGTCGAAGCCGGACTGGAGATTCGTGAAGCTGACGCCCGTCATGCCGGACGGCAAGGTCAGTGTCACGGTGAACGGCGTGCCGTCGGACGGAGCGTCGGTTCGGTTGATGACCTCGACGTAGTACGCCAGCTCGTCGCCCGCTCTCACCGTCGTGTTGGAGGTCGACACGATCTGCCAGCCGGACGCGGCGATGGCAGCGCCCGACATGCAGGCCATCGCAATCGAGACTGCGAGCACCACCCCGACAAGACGAGACCTGCGCGAGATCATGGTTCGTGCGAAGAGAGCGCTCATCGGTCGACGCCTCCCGCGATGTGCGAGTGCACGGCACTGCGACGACCACGCGCCTTCCTGCGAACGCATCTCACCTTGCCTCTCCTCAGAACCCGTCTCTTCCCGTGCTTACAGCGTCTATGTCTCAAGTGCCGCAACCGCTCATGCTTGTTCCCCGCACCGGCGAACGCTCTGCTTGCCGGTGCCGTGGAAGCAGCCGCAGGGCTGGCCGCGCCCTGGCACGCGTCTCCGGTGCACGCCGGCGGCGGCGCGACCGGCTCCGGCAGACCTCCGTCCACGCGCGCGTCGTAGAGGTCGTAGCTGCCGTCGACGTCCCAGCCGACGAGCTGATCGCGCGTCACGAAGAACGCGTCTCTGCCGCTCGCGCTCGCGTCGAGGAAGTACGAGCCATCCGACGATCTGCCGCTGGACAGCAAGGACACGCTCTCGTCGACCGTGTCGTACTCGTATGCGTCGATCCTGCCGTTGACATCGTCCGGTACGAGCGGGTCTGGCGAGTTGAAGAACACCCAGCGACCGTCACTCGAAATCGCATGATTTATGTGGGACGTGCCCGAAATATCCGTGGCATACGCGTCGACCTTCGTGTTGATGTCGGCGTTTCCGACCGGCGGCGCCCCACCCGAGTCGCACGATGCGCATCGCAGATGGTCGCCCTGAGCGTCGAATACATAGAGCTCGCGACACCCGCTTCCGTCGCACGCGGTTCCATGATCAAACCCAGCGAAGCCGCCGCGCCCGGCGAAGCCGCTCCCGTCCGTCGCGGCGAACATGACGTGCGTTCCATCGACGCTCACGCGTGCGCGCATTGCCTGCGCGGCGAACACCCAGTTCGCGTCGAGCGTGTTTTGACCGACGTCTGCGGGATTCGCGAAGGAGCCGACGTATCTCACTACGCCGTCGTGCCAGACGTAGAGCCCATACGCGAGAGGATCCTCACCGGAGATGAGCTGACCAAACATCATGAAATAGAGATAGCGGCCGTCGTCGCTCGTGCCGATGACTCCCGAGCCGGTGTCGACGATGCTGGGCTCACCATCTCTCGAGATCAGCGTGAGATGATGTTCTGCCGGTCCGTCGACGTCATACATGTAGTAGTCCTCGCCACCATCGTTGTCTTCGTCCACGAGTCCCTCACTCGTGCTGAAGAAGATCCGCGTCCCGTCAGCGCTCGCGGTCCAAAGCTTCGCCCCCTGCGACGCCTCGGGGCTTGCCTTCTCCGAAGCGTTGAGCTTCACCGTCGTCGTTCCATTGACGCGCATGTAGACGTCACCGGTTTCGATCGGCGCCTGGAAGAAGATCCGCGAACCATCGGACGAGATCATGTGCGGCATGAAATGCGGAAGCGGATTGCCGATCGCTCCGAGCCCCGCCTGCGAGCTCGGTGCGGGCGTCCCGTCGGGAAGGACGCCAGCGAGCCGCAGCGTGCCATCGGCCCACTCGTAGAGCTCCACCGGGCAGTCGACGCCCGCCGTACAGGCCGGAAGCTCGCTCGACAGCGGGGCGGTCGACTCGAAGATCACATGGGAGAAGTCGGCCGACGCGCCGGCAATGAGTGAGACGGCCGGCCGGAACGGCGCCAGGACCTCATAGCCGGGATCCGTCAGCAGCTGATAGGTACCGGCCCCGGGCGTGCGCAGGTCTCTGCGCACGTAGAGGTTGAGGAGGCTCGCGACGTTCGGAGCGTCTGTGAGCGGCCGAAACGCACGGAACACGCCGCTGGAGAGGTCGGCTGACATCTCTCCGTCGTAGGAGGGATCGAGGCCAGCGATGGCGCCGATCGTCGGGAGCGGCTCCTGGGTGGGCGTGATGCCGTGGGTGGTCCAACCGGCAGTGCCCGCTGTACTCGTCCGCTGTGCCATGTACTCGGTGCCGATCGTGGCGCCGCGGACGTCGCCGAACCCCACGAGGGACGTGAACGAGACCGCGCCTCCGTCAGCGGCAACGCGGGTGCGGCTCGTCATTGGCACCACGTCGCCGCCGTTCTTGTCCGCAGGCGACGCAAGCTCGTAGCCTCGTCTGTCTGGCAACGCCCCTGACGCTGGCGCAACCGCGCCGCATACAAGTGCCAACGCGGCCGCGAGCGCGTACAGGACGCGCCCCCCCGTAAGCCCCTCTGTCCTCACCGCTCGCTCCTCTTTTCAAAGTGCCGTTGGTCCTGAATCTAGACGCTGCCGTTTTTTTTTGCAACCACCTCGTCGCAGGCCCCGCAAGGGCTCCAGGGACACGAGGGCGGTGGGCATCCTCTCCCGCCACCGCTTTGCGCTCTTTTTTCCAGTGTGGTAGGATGACTCGCGGCGGCGGTGAAGTCGGTCACCCGTCGGCAGCAACAGATCTCTGAAAGCGCGCAAAGGGGGTGGCGCACACATGACCACTCGCTGGCCAGGCCTTGGCCTGCCGGCTGTGCTCGCCGCACACCGACTTGCGGTACGGCACCTTCGTCTACCTACACAAGGAGCAACAACGTATGCGAACGCGAACTTACTTCAAGCTCGCGATCACGGCACTGCTTGCGACGACCGCGCTCGCGGCTCTGGTCGGCACTGCATCGGCGAGGAACCTCTCCGTCAGCAACCAGAGCATCAGAGTCACTTGGAGGTCACTCGAATTCGTCGGTGCCTTCGGAATCGCTGTCAGGTGCCCGGTGACGCTCGAAGGCACCTTCCACGCAAGGACCATAGCCAAGGTCGAAAGAACCCTAATCGGCTACATCACCGCCGCTAGGTCGAAGTCCGAATCGTGCACCAACGGTAGGGGCTGGGCGTACAACGGAACCGAAAGGCTAGAAGGCGTCACACTGCCCAACAGCCTCCCATGGCACCTTACCTATGAGAGGTTCACGGGTACACTACCTAACATAGAAAGGGTCGCAATCTTACTGAGCAACGCGAGATTCAGGATACAAGACCCGTTCGGGGTGCTATGCATATACACCACCGGCTCCAGGGGCAACGCGACAGGCACCGGCACGCGTAATGCTGTATCCGGTGTAATCGATAACCTTGTCGCCAGCGGATCGATAACACCTGATGCCGGCAGTGGGGAAAGCTGCCCGAACCCGGGTAGATTCTCCAGCCCGGCCACCGACGGGATCATCACGCTACTAGGCGCCACGACGAAGATCACCGTCACCCTAATATAGGGACTAGTACGTAGCGCATCAGAGTTCTGGTGGGCCGCCTTGAGCGGCCCACCAGTTCTTAACACTTACTTTGTGCTTGCAGGGGCGAGCAATCCAAAGGAGCGATCTCGATGCACGCCACGCTCAAATCTGCGATCGCCGTGCTCACAGCGACCGTCGTCCTCGCCGCGCTTGTCAGCGGAGCCTCAGCGAGGAACCTGTCTGTCACGAACCAGAGCATCAGAGCCACCTGGAGGTCACTGGAATTCACGAGTGCCTTCGGAATTTCCATAAGGTGCCCCCTGACGATCGAAGGCAGCCTCCACTCGAGGACGATCGTCAAGGTGGAAAGGACTCTAATCGGCTACATCACCGCCGCAAGGTCGAAGGCAGAATCGTGCTCCGGAGGCAGGGGCTGGGTGTACAACGGCGTCGAAAGACTAGAAGGCATTGCGCTTCCCAACAGCCTCCCATGGCACCTCACCTACGAGAGGTTCACTGGAACGCTACCTAACATAACCAGTATCTCCTTCTTACTCAGAAACATGAGAGTCAGGTTTCAAGATCCATTTGGCGTTCTATGCATATACACCACCGGCTCCAGGGGCAACGCGACCTTCACCACCACGCGCAACCTCGCTACCGGCGTGATAGACAACGCCGTGATGAGTGGCTCGATAACGCCCGACGCCGGCAGTGGCGAAAGCTGTCCGAATCCGTTTAGATTCAGTTCGAGGGCAGAAGACGGCGTCGTCACGCTACTAGGCGCCACAACGAAGATCACCGTCACCCTAATATAGGAGCTAGGACGTAGCATACGGAAGCCTGGTGGGCCACCCCTGGCGGCCCACCAGCACTCCGCGCGGCTCGTGCTTGCAGGGGCGAGGAATCCAAGGGAGCGATCTCGATGCATACCACACTCAAATCCGCAGTCGCCGCGCTCACGGCAGCTGTCGCACTCGCCGCGCTTGTCAGCGGCGTCTCAGCGAGGAACCTCTCCGTCAGCAACCAAAGCATCAGAATGACCTGGAGGTCACTCGAATTTGCTACCTTTCTTGGTGGCTTTTCGACCAGATGCCCCCTCACAATTGAAGGCAGCTTCCACGCAAGAACTCTTACCAAGGTCGCGAGAGCCCTAATCGGTTACATCACCGCCGCAAGGTCGAAGTCCGAATCATGCACCGGGGGTAGGGCCTGGGTGTACAACGGCGTCGAAAGGCTAGAAGGCATTACCCTGCCCACCAGCCTCCCATGGCACCTTACCTACGAGAGGTTCACTGGTGCGCTACCCAACATAGAAAGGCTCTCATTCTTACTCAGCAACATGAGATTCACAATAATGGAACCGCTTGGGTCTCTATGCATATACACGACCGGTTCCAGGGGCAATGCGACTGTCACAACGACGCGCAACTTTCCTACCGGCGTAATAGACAACGCGGTGGCCAGCGGCTCGATAACGCTTGACGCTGGGAGTGCAGAAAGCTGCCCAAATCCGTTTAACGTGGTTTCCCGGCCAGAAGACGGCGTCGTCACGCTACTAGGCGCCACAACGAAGATCACCGTCACCCTAATATAGGAACTAGGACGTAGCGTACGGAGGTCTGGTGGGCCGCCCGTGGCGGCCCACCAGCTCACGGCAGTCACCGGGCGTCGACGGCCGAGGCTCGATCCCGAGCCGCTGGTCAACCGTGTAACGGCAGCTTGTCGCCGAGCCGAGCCCAGCACCGGGTCGCGCAGCTCCCAAACCCCGGGCCACAGTGCTCCCGTCTGGGATGAAAGCGGGCGACTGGCCAGATCGCCCTCGGGGTAGATCTCCGGCCACACACGCGGCGAACCGCTCGCCGAAACTGGTCGAGAGGAGACCGAAGATGCTTTGGTTGCTGCTGGGAATCATCCTGTTGGTCGTTGCGATCGCAGGTGGCGTGATCATTCATCCGATCCTGTTCGTGCTGGCGGTCCTGGCGCTCGCCGCGTTCTTCTTCGGCGGGTCGCACCGCACCGTCTGAACGCGCACGCGCCTCTCCGGAGGCGCGCTGCCGTGCGAGGCGTCAGAGAGCGGCCTCAGGCGCGTGACCTCACGCGGCTGAGGCTGGCCTCCAGCGCGGCCATCAGATCCTCCACCGGCTCGGGCTCCGGCTCGACCTCCGGGATCTCCACCTCGCCCCCGCGCTGCTTTCTTCTGATCAGTCTCAGCAGCCGCGTGCGGTGGCAGTCCTCGTAGCGGCTCGGGTCGAAGTCGCGCGTCATCGCGACGATCACGCTCAGCGCCTCGTCGACCTCTCTTCTTCTGACCGCCCCTCCGCGCGCGGACGCGGCCGGCACCGCGCCGACGTCTCTCGCGTCGCGCAGCTCGCTCGCGAACAGCATCGTCGACAGCGCCAGCAGGCCGTCGCGCTCTCGCACCGCCACGAGCTGCTCGCGCGAGCGCATCACGATCCGCCCGATCGCGACCTGCTCGCGCTCCGCCATCACGTCGCGCAGCAGACGGTACGCGCGCGTCACGCCCTCCGCCCCGCCCTGCGGCAACAGGTAGTACGGATGGTCGAAGTGGGCCGGGTCGATCTGCGCGAGCGGGACGAACTCCTCGACCTCGATCGTGCGCGTGCGCTCCGGCGCCGCCGCCGCCAGCTCCTCGTCTGAGAGCACGACCAGTCTGCCGTCGAGCTCGTAGCCGTGGCCGATCTGCTCCCACGGCACCTCCTTGCCGTCCTTCGCGCAGACGCGCTTGACCTCCAGCCGCTGCCCTCTCTCGTCGACCTCGTGGAAGTGCACGTCCATGTCGCGCACCGCGCTCACGAGCTCGACCGGCACGGCGACGAGGCCGAACGCGAGCGTCCCGCTCCACAGCCCGCGCGCCATCAGCGCCGCGCCCTCGCGCGTCTGCGTCTCGACGTCGAGGCCCGCCGGCGCCGCCCGCCGTGCCTGCCACACAGGCTCGCCTCCAACGCCGCCGCCAGGTCGTCCGGCGCCTCGGGCTCCTCGACATCGGGCGGCTCGATCTCCTCGCCCTTCGCCTTGCGTCTGACGAGCCTCATCACCTCGGCCGTGTAGCGATCTCTGTGCGAGGCGGGTCTCCAGTCGGTCGCGAGCGTCTCGACGAGCGCCCGTGCCATCTCGAGCTCCTTCGGCGACGGCTCGCGCCGCAGCGCCGGCACTCTCAGATCGCCGCGGTCGACGATCTCGTCGGCGAAGCGCATCGTGTGCAGCACGAGCGCGCCGCCGCGCGGCCGCAGCGCGACGAGCTGCTCGCGCGTGCGCAGCACGAAGCGGCCGATCCCCACCTTCTCGGCCTTCTCCAGCGCCGCGAGCAGCACGCGGTAGGCGCGCTCGCCACCGTCCTGGACGCCGACGACGTAGGCCCTGTCGTAGTAGATCGGATCGATCTGCTCGTCGACGACGAAGTGCTCGAGCTCGATCACCTTGGGCCGCGAGCCGCGCGCGGCGGCGATCTCCTCGTCGCTGAGCAGCACCTGCTTGCCGCCGCTCGTCTCGTAGGCCTTCAGGGCGCTCGCCCGTCTGACCTCGCGGCCCGAGTCGGCGCCGACGAGGCGGTGCTCGATGCGGCAGCCGTCGCCGAGCCGCACCTCTCTGAAGTGGATGCGTCTGCTCTGGGTGGCGGGGAAGAGCTTCACGGGGATCGCGACCTCGCCGAACGCGAGGGTCCCGTTCCAGATCGAGCGCGCCGCCATGGGCCGAGGCTACCCCGGGACCGAAGAGCCGAACGGCCGGAGCGGTTTCCCGCCCCGGCCGTTCGGGCTGCTCCTCGCCGAGCCCCTCGTCTAAAGGCTCTGGCGAAGCTATCGGTGGTGCTTGTGCTTCTTCTTGACCACCTTCAACTTCAGCGTGACCGTCTCGTCGAGGCCGTTCGGGCCCGTCAGCGCGGCCGAGATCTTGTGGCGCCGGCTCTTCGCGAGCAGTCTCTTGCCGAGCGCGGAGAGCTTGACCTTCACGGTCTCCGTCGACGAGGTCGCGATCGAGACCGAAGCCGAGCCGATCGTGGCCGTCTTCGTCGTCGTCTTCTTCCTCTTCTTGACCTTGTACGTGGTCGTCAGCGTCACCTTCCCGCTGCAGACAGCGCCGGCGTCGCCCGTGCAGCTCAGCTTGAGCGCGACTCTGCCGCCCTTGACCGTGAGCTTGTGGGAGCCGAGCAGCGACAGCGTGGCGTTGCTCGTCGTCGTCGTCGTGGTGAACGTCTTGTCGGCGCCGCTCGCGCTGCCGCCGGCGTTTCTCGCCGAAACGCGGTAGTGGTACTGGGTGCCCGGCGTCAGGCCGGAGATCGCGGCGCTGACCGCCACGGCGCTCGAGCCGGTCGGCGTCGGCGAGCAGGGAGCGGACGACCCGTAGGACGTCGTCGGCCCATACTCGATGACGCACGTCGTATCGGCGCCCTGGGCGTTGACCGACCCGCCGAGCGTCGCGCCGGTGGTGCTGATGCCCGTGGCGTCACCGGTCGTGACGGCGGGTGCGTTCGGCGGTGTGGTGAACGTGGCGTCGCTGCTGGTGCCCGTGCCCGCCGTAGTCCTTGCGACGAGCCGGAAGTGGTACGGCGTGTTGGCGCTGAGGCCGGCGATCGCGGCGCTTACGTTCACCGCACTGGTGCCGCTGCCCGGCAGCGAGCTGCACGGGATCGTCGAGCCGTAGGCCGTCGTCGTGCCGTACTCGAAGTGGCAGTCCGTCACGGTGAGGCCGTTCGGGTTGACGGTGCCGTTGAGCGTGCCGCCGGTCTGGGCGAGCGAGCTCGCCGAGGTGGCGACCGGCGTGGGAGCGACCTCCGTCGTGAAGCTGAAGACGGAGCCGTTCGTCGTGCCGGCGGTGCTGCTCGTGACGAGGCGGTAGTAGTACGTCGTGTGGGCGGTCAGCCCGCTGAGGCTGGCGCTCACCGCCGTCTCGGTCGTCCCGCTGCCCGCAGCCGCGCTGCACGACGCGGTCGAATCGAGCGCGTCGGGCGCGGTGCCGTACTCGACCACGCAGGTCGTGGCGGTGCCGTTCGGGTTGGTTCTGCCGTTGACTCTCGCTGTGGTGAGCGTCAGGACGTCGGCGTCGCCGGTGCGGGCGGTGGGCTTGGGTGCCGGGCCGCCGACGCGGTTGAAGACCTGGATCTGCGCGTTGGCCTGGTCGGAGACGAAGATGTTGCCGAAGGCGCCGGCGACGGTGACGCCGCCCAACGGGCCGCCGATGTCGAACGGGGTGCCCGAGATGGCGGTGCCAGAGGAATCGAAAGCATCGATCTGGCCGGTGAGGTTCGTGTAGACGTCGCCGGTTACAAAGTCGGTTGCGACGTCGCTCGCGACAAAGCTCTCGATCTGGCTCGAGGTCGTGTAGTCCGGAGCCGCGTACTTGTCGACGCCGCCGTTCCAGTGGTTCAGGTACAAGTCGCCCGAGGCGTCGAACGCGATGTGGCAGGTGTCACCCGTTGTGACGACTGGACTTCCAATCGGCGAGCCGTCGGCAGTGCTGAGCTGTTGCACGCCGCCAGAGAAATCGCTTGCCCACAGTTGGCCCGACGCATCGACGGCGACACCACACACATCCGAGAAGCCGGCCGGCATTCCCTGCCAGATCAGGTTTCCAGCGGCGTCATACGCCACGACGTTGCTGCCAAGCTCAGACGCTACGTAGACATACCCCTGTGTGGCTCCGCCCGAGTTATCAACGGCAATGTCGTCCTCGCCGCCAAACCCGAACGTTCCACCTGCGACGTCCGCACCGCTCAGCGCATCGACGAAGGCACCGTTTGATGTGTAGCGGACGACCTCGTCGTTACCGAGATCCAGCACGTACACGTCACCCGTCGCGTCATCGGCGGCGAGCCGCCCAGGATTGCTCAACGTGTGCGATGGACCGCCGTCGAAGGTGGTGTCGAGCACCGGCGTATCCGCCAGCGACGGCGCCGCCGTCAGCAGCGCTGCGCAGAGCGCGAGGGCCAAGCAGGCGAGCAGGGCGCGCCACTGACTCCCACGCCTGTGCGGCGCAAGTCCACCGGCCGGCGCCTGCCGCCTCCAAAGACTCGTCAAATCGCGTACCACCAGTCCTCCTCCTCGAACAACGCCAAGGCCGACCGAACCGGCTCATTCGCCGGGCGACCACGATCTCTCTCTCTCTCTGCCCCTCCGACCCCGGCGACCATGCTGCTTGTCGGAAACCAGAGGGTCCGCCACGGTAAACACCAGCATTTGCTGATGTCAACCGCTATGTCTCACCGATCACCAATGCTCACCAGTGGGGTATTTGCTCTGACCGGAATCAGGCGCTCCGGCGCTTCCCACGCGGGCACCCGACGACCCGCAGACGCTGGTGCGTCCTGATCACCGCGCCGTTCTGCCCTCGGAAGTTGATCGTCGCCTTTGCCCGCCGACCCGACTTCGCGCACAGGTTTCTGTTGACGCCGAGCGGTCCGTTCCGCCCCGACACGATCCGCAGGATGAACTTCGTGATCGGGATGTCTGGGATCGAGTCGAAGCTCGTCGTCAGCTGCAGGGTTCTGGGATCGACACCGGTCTTGCCGAGAACATCGATCGAGACCTCCCCGCGCAGGGCGACGACCAGATCCGGCAGCGGGCGTCTCGAGGCTCTGTCTCTGACGAAGTAGACCGAGCCGCGAAGGGGATCGCGCAGGACCGGCGTCACCGCGACGGCGGATCCCGCACGCGCTCCGTCGCATCTGCCCGCTTGGAACTCGTCGGGCGTGCAGGCGCGATCGAGCACCGGCAGCCGGGCGCTGAGCGACGTCGGAAGCGCGACCTTCACGGTGTGCAGATTCGCCTGCCCGGGTGTCTGGGTCAGCGTCGCGGTGATCGGCGTGGACGCCCCTGCGCGCGTGCGGTGCCGCGCGCCGACCGTGAGCTTGAGCCGCGGCTTGAGCGGCAGCTTGTCGCAGCCCGTGACGCCGAAGCGCGTGCTGACCGACGCACGCGTCCCGGCGACCGACTCGACGTCCCCGAACACGCGCTTGGTGGCGCACGAGGTCGGGTTGATCATGAAGTGCGGCTTGTCGATGTTCACGCGCACGTCGCGCACCTGCAACGGGATTCCCTGCAAGATCGTGGGGAACGGGTCCGAGACGATCTTCAGCCGGGCGCTGCGGTGGTCGACGAACACGGCCGCGCGCACGACGACGAGGCCGAGGTCGAAGGGGCCGGCGACGGCCGGCACGACGATCGACAATCCATACGGCGCGCCGTCATACGGCCCGGTCAGGTATGCCTGCCCGTTCGTGATGTAGAACGGATTCGGGCCCGGACCGGCGCCGACGGCGACCGACCCGATCTTGGAGGCGTCCCCGCATGTCCCGGCGGCCGCAGCCGCGTCGGAGCAGAGCACCGCGCTGGCGATGCGCCCCGTGACGCCGGCCGGCATGTACGTCGTGAGCCGTCGCAGCTCCTGGTCGCCGTCGCCGCGCGCGAGCCGCAGCACGAACGAGCTGTCGGCGCCGGCCCGCGCCGGCGTCGCGCCGGCTCTCAAGGTCGGAGAGAAG
>Ga0070692_10000360_pt1 | contig 13343 bp, 9 predicted proteins | sample KBSK1102metaG_FD_64675 | JGI IMG/M metagenome (GOLD analysis project Ga0070692, IMG submission 64675) | Corn, switchgrass and miscanthus rhizosphere microbial communities from Kellogg Biological Station, Michigan, USA - KBS K1-10-2 metaG | ecosystem: Host-associated > Plants > Roots >...
CCGGCTCGCCGCCTTCGATCACGGTCAGTTCCGGGGTACCGATGCCGAGCGCGCGGCGGACGCGGCCTTCGATCTCGCTGGAGAGGTCGGGATTCTCCTTGATGAACAGCTTCGCGTTTTCGCGTCCCTGGCCGAGGCGCATGTCGCCGTAGGAGAACCAGGAGCCGGACTTCTCGATGATCTTGTTCTCGATGCCGATGTCGATCAGCTCGCCGGTCTTCGAGATCCCCTCGCCGTAGCCTACGTCGAACTCCGCCTGGCGGAACGGCGCGGCGCACTTGTTCTTGACCACCTTCACCTTCACGCGCGAGCCGACCACTTCCTCGCCGTCCTTGATCTGATTGGTGCGGCGGATGTCGATGCGGATCGACGAGTAGAACTTGAGGGCCCGGCCGCCGGTGGTGGTCTCGGGATTGCCGAACATCACACCAATTTTTTCACGAATCTGGTTGATGAAAATGAGTGACGTTTTTGACTTCGAAACGATAGCTGTTAATTTCCGCAGCGCTTGTGACATTAAACGGGCATGTAATCCCATATGAGAATCGCCCATCTCGCCGTCGAGCTCCGCGCGCGGCACGAGTGCGGCGACGGAGTCGATGACGATTACGTCGATCGCTCCCGACCGCACCAGCACCTCGGCAATCTCCAGCGCCTGCTCGCCGCTGTCCGGCTGCGAGACGAGGAGGTTGTCGATGTCGACGCCGAGCTTCTTGGCGTACTCCGCGTCGAGCGCATGCTCGGCGTCGATGAACGCCGCCAGGCCGCCCGCCTTCTGCGCCTCGGCGATGACGTGGAGGGAGATGGTGGTCTTGCCCGACGATTCCGGGCCGAAGATTTCGATGATGCGGCCGCGGGGAACGCCGCCCACGCCGAGCGCCGCATCGACTCCGATCGAGCCGGTGGAGATGGCGCTGATGGGGACGAACTCTTTCGCGCCGAGGCGCATGATCGAGCCTTTGCCGAACTGCCGCTCGATCTGCGTCAGCGCCGTTTCCGCTGCCTTGAGTTTGTCTGATGGAACGATGGCCATGGCTACTCCTTCGATGATTCGAATGGGTGGATAGAAACGTAGTAACGAATCCTCGGATCGGCGGGCATTCGCGTGGTGGCAGCGAGTGTACGACGCGTTTTTTTCAGCCGTCAAGAAACTCTACTAATGGTGGGGTTTTGCCTGTCATCCAGAGCCGCCGAAGGACGGTGAAGGAACTCAAGATGCGCATAGCCGGCTGAAACTCAGCGTCTCACTCTCGCCGCCCTGCTTGTTCTTCGCGGTTTGAGACGCTCTACTGATTGAAGATTCTGGAATCTTGAGTTCCTTCGCCGTCCTTCGGCGGCTCAGGATGACAGGGCTTTCCAGATTTTCTTCAGGTCGTCCGTGAAGCGGCGCATCTCTTCGTGGCGGGCGTCGTCGGTCGGGGCGCGGAGGATGGAGGACGGGTGGACGGTGGCGGTGACGAAGGGGGCGAGGTTCGACGGGACGAACTGCGCGCGCTGGATCGAGACGCGGAACTTTGGGCTGATGACGGCCTGCGCGGCGGTTGATCCGAGACAAATGATCGCGCGCGGCTTGATGACGTGGACCTCGGCTTCGAGCCAGGGGCGGCAGGCAGTGATCTCGGCGGCGTTCGGCTTCTTGTGGATGCGGCGCTTGCCGCGCGGCTCCCACTTGAAGTGCTTGACGACGTTCGTGACGTAGACGGACTTGCGATCGATGCCGGCTTCGGTGAGAGCCTTATCCAGCAACGCCCCGGCGGGGCCGACGAAGGGATGGCCGGTGAGATCCTCCTTGTCGCCGGGCTGTTCGCCGACGAACATCACCGTCGAGGTCTGCTTCCCTTCGCCGAAGACGGTTTGCGTCGCGTTCTTCCAGAGGTGGCAGGCGGTGCATCCGGCCGCGATTGCCTGCAGCTTCCTGATTGTGGGCCGCGGAGGAATCTCGATGTCGCTCACGACTCCGGCGAGAGTGCAATCGATGATCCCACCCAGGTGAACTGTTTGTTGAAATCGACGCCGAGCATTTTGCCGCGCGAGAGACGGACGAGGTTCTGCGTGAGGAGCGGTTTGGGCTGATCGTCCGGGCGGAGGAACATCATCCGGATCTCGATCTTCACGCCGCCGCCGTCCGCCGCCTGCAGGGCCGGTTCGTATTCGATCTTTTCCTGCACGCACCAGTTGTGGCGGTCGCTGTCAGGGATCGCACTGAGGTCGGCCGCGGTCGGCTCGACGTTCACGCCGCCGCCGGCGAAGGAGAACAGCGGCTTGAGGACGTAGCGGGCGGTGAAGTCCTCGGGAACGCGATCGAGATCGGAGACGAAGGTCGCCCGCGGCACGGAGGGGTGATCGAGAAACGGGAGCGAATACTTCGACCAGGCCCAGTACCAGTTCGGATGCGGCGCCCACTCGACGTCGAGTTCTTCGCGATAGTCGAACGGCAGCTCGATCTTTTTGGCGATCAGTTCGTCGAAGACGACGCGGTTGTAGATGCGGCGGACGCGCGTGTTACCGCGGAAAAGCTGCTTGCCGCGTTTCGTCAGTTCGCGCGGATCGACGGCATCGACGCCGGTGAGCAGCTTCGTGGCGGCGAAGTCGGGATACGTTTTCTGCCGCGGCGGATCGATATCCATCAGGATCACCTCGGCGGGATCGTGGCCGCCGGTGATGGTGCGTTTCGCAAGGTCGATGAACGAATCGCGGTCGAGGCCGGAGAACCAGCACGACCATTCGCGGTCGAGGCCGTCCATCGTGCGCATCGTGTCGCGCCACGCATCGCGCTGCACGACCTGCAGACAAGTCAGCGACGGGAAGCCCTGCAACTCGATCAGCTTCGGAACGAGGATCCCGTTTTCGCGCACGACGGCGAAGTCGACCTGCGTGAACGCCGGCAGCGCATCCATGCCGGGCGTGTCCCAGCGCGCCGGGATGGCGCGTTTCATCTCGGCCACGCGCGACGGTTCGGAGAGCTGCGTGACGATGGCCTGCGCCGCGTCGACGATGCTGTGTTTGAAATCGTCCGGCAGAAACACGGGCGACTCGGCAAGGCGAAACTCGAAGGTGGTGTCGAGGCGCGAGGACAGTTCGCGCACGTACCACTCGTAACGCTCCGGCGTGATCTGCGAATTGAAGAGAGGCCGGAAGCGCGGGTCCATGGCTGTCGTCTACACGGAGTGAACTTCGCAGCGCTCGGCCACGAGCCGCGCCAGATGATGGCGGAGCGGGCCGAGGAGCGAGTACTCCGAGGTCAGGCGGCTGTCGCGTTCGAATCGCTCGAAGAGGTCGCGCATCGTTTCCATCCGCTCGCGGTACCACTCCTCGGAAACCTCGCCATGGAGGCGCTTCTCCTCGAGCACGGTGGTGATGTGCTCGCGGTCGACGATCTCGGGATGGTGATTGACGCCGAGAATCCGCGGCATTCCGTCGCTGGCGCGCGCGAATTCGATCATCGTTACGCCGTCGCTTGTTTCGTCTTCGCGGGCGATGATGGTGGCTGAGGATCGCGCGGCGATGAGATCGAAGAGGCGGTTATCGACGACGCGAAAGTGCCGATGGTCGGGCAGGCGGGTTGCGAATTGTCCGAACCACGGATGGGCGGCGGCTTCCGCGGACAGGACGTTCTCGGGCATCCCGCTGCTCTTCTCCTCGCGCAGCTCGGGGCGCGCGGCGCCCGACCAGCGGCACATGAGGCCGAAGCTGTGGCAGACGCCGATGAGCGCGGCGGAAGGATGCGCGGCGATGTCGTCGAAGAGGCGGAAGAGCGGCGCTTCCCACGCGGGAGTCTCGGCGATTCCCTGGCTCTCTTCGCGAACGCCATCGTTGAACCGCGGATCGAGGTGGCCCGGACCGCCGGTGCCGAGGTAGAGCTGGAAACGGCCGTTCGGCGGTTGCGGGATCTGCATCGACTGCCGCACGTCGTACGACAGCACGCGCACCTTCGCGCCGGCGGCGGCGAGCGGCTCGCGCAGCGGTTCGGCGGATTCGAGGACGGCATGAACCAGCGAGTCGTGGCCGACGTTCGGCCAGGCGTGGTTCATGTCGAGGATGGCGACGTCGATGCGGTCGCGGTCCGCGGGCGGCTCGGAGCCGGTCACGCGGACGTACTCGAAAAAATCGTACGGCAGGTGGATGTCGCGTCGTGGCATCAGGGTCTCGTCAGATAACACCGTGCTCCGTCTCGCTGATGATGTAGTCGACCACCTGGCGGAGGTCCTTCGTCTCTTCGAACGTTTTCAGTTGCCGGTCTGCGCCCGTTCCGCGCGCGACGATGGTGCGCGCGTAGTAGACCGCCTCGCGCGAGCCGAGGTCGTCGACGACGTCGTCTACGAAGGCGAGCAGCTCTTCGAGCAGTTCGGTGTACGGCACTTCCTCCAGCCGGCTGAAGTCGATCAGCTTCCCCTGGATGCCGAAGCGGGCCGCGCGGGCTTTGTTCTCGTTGAGCAGCATGCGGCGGTAGAGGCGCCACCCCATGTTGCGGCGATAGAGCGACCACAGCTTGTAAGTGATTGCCTGGAAGAGCGCGGCGATGCAGATGGTCTCGTCGACGCGCATCGGGACGTCGCAGATGCGGTATTCGAGGGTGGGAAAAAACGGGTGCGGGCGGACGTCCCACCAGATCTTCTTCGCGTTGTCGATGCAGTTCGTCTTGATGAGGAACTGCACGTACTCTTCGAACTCGCTGTTCGAACGGAAGGAATCGGGGATGCCGGTGCGCGGGAAGCGCTCGAACACCTTGGCGCGGTAGCTCTTCCATCCTGTGTTCTGGCCGCACCAGAACGGCGAGTTGACCGACAGCGCGAAAACGTGCGGCAGGAAGTAGCGCGCCGCGTTCATCACCTGGATGCGCGTCTCCGGATCCTCGATGGCGACGTGGACATGCAGACCGAAGATCAGGTTCGCGCGCGCCACCATCTGCAGGTCGTAGACGATCTGGTCGTAGCGCTCGTTGGAGGTGATCGGAACGCTGGCCCAATGCGAGATGGGATGCGTTCCCGATGCGGCGATGCGCAGACCGCTTTCGCGGCAGAGGTTGATGATCTCGCGCCGCAGCCTCGTCACTTCCCGCCGCGCATGCTCCACGTCACTGCAGATCGGCGTCCCGACCTCGATCACCGCCTCGTGCATCTCGCGCTTGATCTCGTCTTTGAGCCGCTTTTCCCCTTCGGCGAACATCTCGGAGATGTGCGACCGAAGCTCGCGCGTTTCCGGATCGACGACCTGAAACTCCTCCTCGATTCCGAGGGTGAAGGTAGGTTGTGGAGGCATGGGTGGCAGTCTATCAGTGCCTGCGAATCAGCAAGCGTCGTTCCTGAACCGCCTGGGAGCGCGGGCGTCCCGCCCGCAGTCGAGCAGGATTTTGCCAAGTACGGCCGGCGAGACGCCCGCGCTCCCAGGATGCTAAATCGCCGTCTCTACGTCCTTCGACGTATTCAACGTCTGCGGCCAGGTTCCGGTCAGTTCAAGTTTCTTGCCGCTGGTGACGATCTCGATCAGCGCTTCGGCCATGTTCGAGACGACCCATTTGAAGTTCTCTTCGCCGACCGAGGCGAGGTCGGCGTCGGGAGCGCAGTTCATGAAGTCGATGGCGATCGGAACGCCGTCGCGCACCGCGAACTCGACCGTGTTCATGTCGTAGCCGAGGGCATCACATAAAGCGATCGCGTCGCGGCGGATGCGGGCTTCGAACTCCGGCTCCATCGGCGGCGGGTTCTTGACGTAGCGCAGGTGGTGCGGCTGCTTGGGGTCGTAATGCATGATGTGCACGCGGCTGCGGCCGATGACGTAGCAGCGGTAGTAACGGTCGAATTCGATCGCCTCCTGCGCCATCATGGCCAGGTCGCGCGTCTGGTCATACGCGGCGAAGAACTCCTGCTGGTTGTCGCACTTGTAGACGTCCTTCCAGCCGCCGCCGTACGCCGGCTTCATGAAGATGGGGAAGCCGAGGTAGGCGAAGACCTCGTCCCAGTTCACCCATTTCATGTTGCGGAACGACTTGGCCTCGGTGCTCGGCGGATAGTCCTTGTGCGGCAGGAGCACGGTCTTCGGTACGGCGACGTTGACCGACTTGGCCACGAGGTTGTCGAAGAACTTGTCGTCGGCCGACCACCAGATCGGGTTGTTGACGATCTTCACGCCCGAGGCGGCCGCGCATTTGAGATACGTGCGGTAGAACGGGATCTCGTGGCTGATGCGGTCGAGGATCAGGTCGTACGGAAAGACGCCGTCGTCTTTCAGATACGAGATCTGCGCGGGCATGGCTTCGACCTGATCGCCGCCGCGGGAGTTGATGGCGTCAATCAACGCCCAGGGGAAGGTGTCTTCCATTCCGAACACGAGTGCGATTCGTTTTTTACGCATTGATTTCTCCGGGCGGCGGATCGTATAGAATCGCCCGCCCGGCCGCAAACGGAAGGAAGCGAAATGTTGAATGTGGAATGTTCAATGTTAAATGTTGAATGCAAAACCGTGCAGCATTTCATCCAACATTTAACGTTCAACATTAAACAATCAACATTTTGCTTCTAAGGCACTCTCATGTACACAGAACACGTCCAATGGCACAGCAACGCCCTCGGTCGTCCGATGGAGTTTCTCTGGTACGGCAAGTTCGGCCGGCCGGTGATGCTCTTTCCGACGTCGGCAGGACGCTTTTCGGAAAACGCGGACCGCGGCATTCCCGATTCGCTGGCGGACAAGGTCGACAACGGCGAGATCCAGCTGGTGCTCGTCGACACGGTGAACAATGAGAGCTGGTACAACCGCGGCGTCCATCCCGCCGTCCGCGCGGCGCGGCACGCGCAGTACGACGCGTATCTGCGCCATGAGCTGACGCCGTACATCTTCAATCGCGCGCAGCGCGGCGATCTGGCGGTCTACGGCGCGAGTTTCGGCGCCTACCACGCGGCGAACTTCGCCGCCCGCTATCCCGAGGTCGTCAGCCGCGCGATCTGCTTCTCCGGCATCTACGACATCCACGATCAGCTCGACGGCTACTGGGACGAGAACTGCTACTTCCACTGCCCCACCGCCTACATCCCGAACATGGATGCGGAGCTGGCAGGCAGGCTGTCGCGCGTTCAGTGGGTCATCGCCACCGGCGAGTACGACACGATCGTCGACAAGAACCGCGAATTTTCGTCGTTGCTCTGGTCGAAAGGCATTCCAAACCATCTGGAGATCTGGGGCGGCGTCTTCGGCCACGACTGGCCGTGGTGGAAAGAAAACCTCCGCCGGTTCCTCTAATCGCACAGTCCTTGCAAGCAGGCGAGTCCTTATGCGCTCGATCGTACTCACCGTAGTCGTCGTTGCGACCGCCATCGCCGCCTCCGCGCAATGGTCTGCCGACAATCAGCTCCACTTCGAGCGGGCCGACGGCACCGAGGTGGTGATGCCGCAGCAGGACGAGCCGACGGGCGGGTTGATCGTCGAATTCGTGGCGCCGCCGATTGCGATCGCGGCGAAAAGCGCGAGTAAGACGGCCATCGATTACCAGGCCACGTTCACGCGCTTCCGCGACGACCTCGGCACGATCGTCAACGCCAGACGCGCCGGCAAGACGGCGATCGACGTGCAGATCCGGCACGAGTACTCCGTCGTCTTCAATGGCGTCGCGCTCGACGCGCCCGGCGACGTCGCCGAGCAGCTTCGTGCGCTGCCGTACGTGAAGCGCGTGGTCAATGACCGCGCCGTTCACGCGCTGGCCGAGGGCGCGAGCATCACGCTCGTCAACGCGCCGAAAGTGTGGTCGTCGCTCGGATCGCGCGGCCACGGCGTCACGGTCGCCATCATCGACACCGGCATCGACTACATGCATCCCGCGCTAGGCGGCGGCATCGGCGCGAATTTCAAGGTGAAGGGCGGCTGGGACTTCGTGAACAACGACGCCGATCCGTTCGATGACAACGGCCACGGCACGCACGTCGCGGGCATCGTGGCCGGGCAGTCGGACATCATCACCGGCGTGGCACCGGACGTCTCGCTCCTCGCCTACAAAGTCCTCGGCGCAGGCGGCAGCGGCAACGACTCGAACGTCATCGCCGCGATCGAGCGGGCGGCCGATCCGAACCAGGATCACAACACCAGCGATCATGCGGACGTGGCGAACCTGAGCCTCGGCGGCGGCGGCAATCCAGACGATCCGGCGTCGGTGGCCATCGATAACGCCACCACGGCCGGGGTGACGTTCGCGATCGCGGCGGGAAACAGCGGCGCGTTCCACGCCATCTCCAGCCCGGGCACGTCGCGCAGCGCGATCACGGTGGGTGCGACGGACATCATCGACCACCTGGCCAGCTTTTCCTCGCGCGGCCCGAACATGAAGAACATCAACATCAAGCCGGACGTGGTGGCGCCGGGCGTCTCGATCCTCTCCTCGTTCCCGGGCAACCGCTACGCCACGCTGAGCGGGACGTCGATGGCCACGCCGCACGTGGCGGGAGCGGCGGCGCTTCTGAAGTCGCTCCATCCCGATTGGGCGCCCGCGCAGATCAAACAGGCGCTGATGAATAACGCCGTCCTCGTGCAGGACGACGTCATGGCGACCGGCTCGGGCCGGATCGACGTCTACGCGGCGTCGACGACGTCGCTGGCCATCGAGCCGCCGGCGATCAGCCTCGGACTCGCTCCGGTCGATGCGACATGGTCGGCCACACGCACTCTGCACGCGGTCAACCGCGGAACGCAATCGGGGACTTACAACCTGAAGGCGACCGTGGCAACGGGCGAGAAGGTGACGCTTTCGCCGACGAGTCTGACCCTGCCGGCCGGCGGGTCGGCCGACGTGACGGTGACGATCGCCGTCGACAGCGCGGCGACGTACATCGCTCCGACGTCGTTCAGCGCCGGCGGGCAGATCGTCTTCACGAATGCCGCGCTGGCGACCGACGTGCGCAATGTTCCGTTCGCGTTCACGCGCGCGGCGCGGACGACGGTGACGTTCGACCGCGCGTATCCCGATGCGGCCTGGGTCAACGAGTCGCGCTCGGATCTGGTCAGCTCCGCGCTGCTCGACGACAACACGTCGGAAGCGCTGATGGCTCCCGGAACCTGGGACATGCTGATCTATACGCCGGAGCGCGACGCGAAGACCGGAGCGGTGACGGGCGTCGACTTCATCGCGCGCGAGGCCGTGAGCCTCACGCGGGATATGACCATCAGCCTGACGGAGGCGGACATCCCGCATACGATCGGTTTCGCCGGCCGGCGCGAGACGGGGCAGCCGCTCGCGGGCGACGGCTACGCCAGCAGCGGCCGCATTCTTCTCGGCGGCAATTCCGGCGGGAACGGCCTTACCTCGCTCGGGTTTCCGTGGAACGCCGTTCACGCGATGCGCATCTCGGACGTCACGGCCGGAAAGACGTTCCTCTTCTACGAGATGCTGATGGATACGGCCGGCAACAACTACTACATGATCCAGCACCCGCCGCTGACCGGCGTGAGCGGCAATGTGACGCTCACCACCGGCGGCTCGGCGCTGCGCGGCGGAACGGTGCAGATCGCCGTTCCCGCGGCGTCGCGCGCCGACCGCCGGCTCACGGCGATCGGGACGACGCCCTCGCTCCAGGGCGGCGTGGCGTGGACGGCGATCGTCGACGAGCCGATCGTGAACGCGCGCGTGTTTGTGTCGCCCGATGTGAATCCGTCGTACACCTACGGCGTCGCGTTCAGCACGATCGCGGATACGGTCACGCAGTACACGACGCCTCTGCTGCGCGTCGTCAACGACAAGCTGGTGAGTCTCGGCTCGACGGGACTTCTCCCCTGGACCTACAGCGGTTCGACGTACGAATTCGGCCTCGGGCCGCGCTTTCCGGCCGCGCAATTCATATCGGGCGGAACGCTGCGCCTGAACTGGACGACCGACATGCTCGGGCCGCTCGGCGAAGTGCGCGTCGCCGACCGCACCGCCACGAGCGGCGCCGTGTACAACGCGCAGGGCACGCGCATCCTGACGAGCGGATACTCGGCGTTCGTCGATCTTTCGCCAAAAGGCGCGTACCGGCTCGAAGCGGCGAACCAGGGAACGCTCTATCCCGGGGTGAACAAGACGACGACGGTATCGATGAACGTCGATTCCTCGCGCGCCGACTACACGCCGCCCACCGTGACGACGATGATGATGCTCGACGGCACGGGCGCGCTCGCCACGCGACTCGAACCGCACGGAACCGGCTCGCTGCTTTTCTCCGCCGCCGATTTCACGTTCACGCTCGTGGGCGGCCGTTCGTATCAGCAGATCCGCACCGATGCCACCAACGTCTCGTATCGCTACAGCGGCGAAACCGCCTGGCGGCCGCTCACCATCACGCAGATCAATGAAGACGCCGCCAGCGGGGCCGGCATCCTCTACCGCGCCGACCTCGCCACCGTCGCGAACACCGACCGCACGCTCGTCGACCTGAAGATCGATCTGACGGATCTCGCCGGCAACACGAGCTCGACGACGATGGTGCCCGCGTTTTCGGTGGGACCGGAGCTGCTGCCGAAACATCGCGCAGCGCGGTAGAGAGATTTGTCATCCTGAACCGCCGATGCCCCGGATGGGGCTGAGGACGGTGAAGGACCCCGTGCTGCTAACCGCCGCACAACCGGGTTAGCAGCCGGGGGTCCTTCACCGCGCTTTGCCCCTGCCGGGGCGCCGCCGGTTCAGGATGACAGTATTGCTATCGCGTGCTTGCGTGTGCCTGCGCTTTCGCGGCCCAGGTCTTGAACGTTTCGGCGGGGACGCTGCCGGAGATCTGGACCGAGGAGTCGGTGCGGGTCACGGTGAACTTGCGGAGGAGCGAGACCATCTCGGGGGCCTTGTCCTGCACGGCTAAACGCATCGCGGAGAGGGCGCCGCGGAGGGTGTCTTCGACGAGGCCGAGGGTCTCGGAATCGTTCGACAGGCCGAGGGCGCTCAGCTTGAGCGAATCGCCGGTGTCGGTGGCCCAGATCGCGACGGTCGACACATTTTTCAGCGCGCTGCCGAGCGCCTGCGACTGCGCGCTGTTGCCGGACATCTTCGGCGCGCCGGTGATGCGCTGTGCGCGCGGTACGTCGACGAGGACGAAGGCCGTGGCGTGCGGATCGACGCGAACCATGTCGCGTCCTAGGCCGCTGGCGGTGGCGAACGACGTTCCGCCCGCGGCGCGGCTGGCCAGCGCTTCGAGGACGGCGGCTTCGCTGCCGATCAGCGCGAGGTGCGCGTCAGGAAAGGCAACGACGCCCTGGTGATCCTTGCCGCTCTTTTCGGGCATGGCGTAGTAAACGCCGCGCGCGGACGACTTCTTGATCGCGCCGCGCGAGACGAGGGCGCCGGTAAGGCGCTCGACGTTGAAACGTCCATCCGCGGCGATCAGGAAATCGGCTTCGCTGCCGAGGTTCGTGCGCGGCGAGGTGGCGAAGACGACCACGTCGACGTCCTTGGTCGGCTGGAAGCCGGCCTCGCGCAGGAACTTCATCGCATCGTCATCGTTGGTCATCTGCGCCGTCTGCGCGAAGAGCGCGGCCGACAGCGGGCTGCTGCGCATGTCCGCGAGGCGGACCACGCCGACGGAGACGGAGTCATTCGGGATGAGCGACATCGCGTCGTTCTTTGCGAAGGCCGCCGGCGCGAGCGCCAGGGCCAGCATTGCTACAGCTACGAACTGCCTTTTCATTTAGAACTCCTTTCGTTGGAACATCCAGGAAGCAACTGTGAGACAGACAAAACCGAAGATCGCGGTGCTCCAGAACGGCGCCGCGCTGACTTTGATGATTTCGTTTTGCAGTGACGGTCCACCGACGTAGGCGACTACCGAGGTCGCCAGCTCGGCGGTCTTGGGCATGATCCAGTAGAGGCTCCGGATCGCGATCGCCTGCCATTCCTTCGACACCGCTGCCTCGATGCGCGCGTGGCCGGCCAGCATGATGCCGAAGAAGAAGATGCCGTAGGTGGCCATGATCGAAACGGCGGTCGACGACGTGATGACGCCGATCAGAAACGCGAAGGCCAGAAGCGTGGCGATCAGAAAGAGGATCACCAGGCCCGCGAGAAAGAACCGCGGATGGAAAACGTGCGTCTTCCACGCCACGATCATCCAGATCGACGTGATGAGGTAGAGAACGTTGCTGCCGGCGAGGATCAACCCCGCGATGTAGCGCGACAGGATCAGCTTTACGCGCGAGACGGGCCGCGAGAGGTAGAGATCGATCGTCCCCTTTTCCTGCATGCGCGGCACGAGGTGCGCGGTGGCGAAGATCGCCAGGAAGGTGCAGAGGACGTAGAGCACGCCCGAGAAGCCGGACTCGAATCCGAGGACGAGCTTCTCCACCGACATCGAGCCGCTGACCTCGACTTGTTTGCCGAAGAGCTTCGCGCCGGCCAGGGCGCCGTCGACGATGTCGAGGTTGATGGCCGAGGCAAAGATCAGGATGAAAATCGAGGAGAGAAAAAAGTAGGCGACGAGCGTCCAGCGCGCGGCGGCTTCGCGCATCACATCTTCGATGTTCGCCATCAGGACTTTCATAGCAGCGCTCCTTCTGACGATTGACCGCCCGGATCGACGGCGCGGACGAGATCGACGAATACGTCTTCGAGGGTCGAGCGCACCGGCGAGAGCTCGGTCAGCATCCCGCCGCTGGCGCGGAGCTTGTCGACGAGGGCGTTGAGGTGCGAGACGTCGTCGACGGTCAGCAGCATGTGGCCGTTGACACGCTCGACGCCGGCGCCGCTCTCGCGGAATGCGCCGACGAGCGCGTCCTCGACCGGCGCCGCGGGAACGAGTTTGTATTGCGTGGCGTGGCGGGTGAGCTCTTCGATGCTGCCCGCGGCGGCCACTTTGCCGCTGCGAAGCACGGCGACGTGATCGCACGTCAGTTCGATCTCGGAGAGGAGATGGGAGTTGAGCAGTACGGCCGTTCCATTGGCCGCGGCTTCGGCGCGGAGGATGTCGCGGATCTCGCGGCGGCCGACCGGATCGACGCCGTCGGTCGGCTCATCGAGCAGCAGAACGTGCGGCGAATGCAGCAGCGCGATGGCGATGCCGAGGCGCTGCGTCATCCCTTTCGAGTATTTCTTGACGCGGACGTCGATCCATTGCGCGATGCGCAGCTTTTCCAGCAGTTCGACCGAGCGCCGTTTGATGGTAGCGTCGTCGAGCCCCGACATCTTTCCGAAGATCCCCAGCGCCTGCCGCGCGGTCAGATACCCCGGAATCTTGTGCCCCTCGGGCAGGTACCCGACGCGGCGGCGGCTCTCGGGATCGCCGGCCGGCAGTCCGCTGATGCGCGCTTCGCCGGCGGTGGCGCGGGTGAGGTCGAGGAGAATCTTGACGGCCGTCGTTTTTCCGGCGCCGTTCGGGCCGAGAAGACCGAACAGCTCGCCTTCG